>Ga0116183_1001069_pt1 | contig 31712 bp, 24 predicted proteins | sample AD_UKC078_MetaG_FD_89753 | JGI IMG/M metagenome (GOLD analysis project Ga0116183, IMG submission 89753) | Active sludge microbial communities of municipal wastewater-treating anaerobic digesters from USA - AD_UKC078_MetaG | ecosystem: Engineered > Bioreactor > Anaerobic > Digestate | place: USA...
GCTCATGGAGAGGCTGCATTCTTACCAGGATGAGGAGATGCAGGCTCTGGAGGTCCACGGGATCACTGAGATCCATCAGTGCAAGATGGAAGAGGAGGCAAGAAAAAAGGAGAGAGAGATGGTGCTGGAATAGGGCTGAGGATGAGAATGGCCGGAATCGGCGGCAAAAAGCCCTCAGCCATCCTCCAGCCGGAACTCCCGCGGCCAGAGTCCATCCCCCTCTGGACGGTCCAGGGGGATTGTGGCCTCATCCAGGCGAGACAGGATCATCTCATCCACCTCCGTCATCTTTATTCTGAAGACCTCAGCCAGGATCTCCTTTGCCGCCTGCAGCTCCAAAGCCATCTGATCTGCCCGGCGGTCGACGGGATATCTCTGGGGGCGAGCCAGCTTCCCCATGACAGCAGTCAGTCCTTCCATGCAGATCAACTACTACGTATAAGGATAAGTACCTTTGCTGAAAAACAATATCAATAAACCATTTTTACATAATAAAAAGTACAACTAAGATACAATTGACTATATGATGAAATCGCCGCCTTCAGCACTCATAGCAGGTGATTTCTGCAAGGGGCCCTTCCCTGCACTCTGGGGCAGGCCTGGGCGGTCATCTCTCAGCCGCCTTTGCGGTTTACATTGGCCTGAATTCGATATACAATATCTATATAAAGACATGTTTTGTATGAATAATCTGCATAAAAGTTATAAACCTGCAGTGATATAAGGATCTCTGTACCTGCAACTCTTCGCTGATTGCAGGCTATCAGAACAAGATGAGGAGATAAATTGAGAATAAACAGATTTGCAGTAACTGTTCTGCTCCTGATGTTCCTGGTGCCAGGATTGGCCCTGGGAGATGGGGTGGATATGTACCAGCTAGGAGCTGATGCAACGAACTACGCCATGACAGAACTGGGATTCGAGAAGGGAGATGCCAACGTCCTGGCCGTCACCAATGCCGGATACCCGGTGATCAATGGCCAGACAACAGATTTGTGCCTTGATGCTGTGATGGAGATCTCCGGCTGCACTCCTGGAAAGGAGAACCTGGCCAACATCCTGAGTGCTCCCTGGAAGCCCCTCTGGTTCGGCTTCTTCAATAAAAACACCGGAGAAGCTGTCTACATGAAGGTGAAGGCTGACGCCTCCGGCTTCGAGATCCAGGATAAGGATAAGATCGATACCGAGACCATCCTCGCCAATGTAGATAGCTGGGATCCGGGCAACTTCAGCCACATGATGCCCATCGCCAATATCTGGGCTCATGATAAAACCTCATATACCTTCATGAAGTCCGTCCAGCTCCATGACCACCTCTGCCCAGGAGTCTCCAGTGGCCTCCTGCTTGCGAAATATATGGAAAGGGAGCTCCCAATAGAGAATCCTGCCAGCCAGAGCTACTCAGTGATCGCTTGTCCCAACTGGTGCAAAGATGACTACTTCCAGATAGCTTGGGACTGCACTCCTGGAAAGAGCGGCCTCTTCGTCAAGTCCCTCACTGCAGACGAGACAAGCGCTTTGACCGAGAAAAATAACGGCACCAGAGTCGCAGGGATATTCATCCGCTGGGATGCATCATCCAAGTCCGGTGACGGCCTGGTCCTCGGGTTCAACTTCAGCAAGGCAGAGAGCATGAGCAATGCAGACATCTGGCCGAGCTGGGCCTACAGGCTGAAGGAGGACGTCGTCCTGATGGATGCCATCGACTCTCCAGAGGATTTCGTCTCCACCATCAAGGAGTTCAGCCTCTCGAATAACAACGAGCTTGTCGCCCTCCAGAGCGCTGGAGTCCATCCCCTGAAGGTCCTTGGAGTCTTAACCTGAGGGTTGTTGAGCCGACCATTTTTTCTTTTTTTTATGAAACTGCTCAATTCATGGCGGTTTTGGCATTCAGCAGCAGCCTTATATATATGAAATAAGCATCTTTTGCTACTATAATTGGCATGATTCACATCAATTGTTAATCATTATAAGAAGTGCGCAGCGGCAGTGATCATGACCGGATTTGAAAAAGGGGATGGTGTGCAATATTGGCAGATACAATCAGGAAAATAAGCTTGCTGGAGCGGCTGGGCTTCGATATCTCATCTGGTTACTCGGAAGGCCGCAAGATCCTGATACTCTCAGCTCTTTTGATACTTCTTCTCATCACAGTCGGGGTGGCGATAACCTTTGGAGCCTATAACATCTCCATCGCCGATGTCTATCGAATCGTACTGGTCCATATATCTCCCTTTGCAGATGTGACCGGCGTCACCAAGCTTCATAACACCATCGTTTGGGAACTCAGAATTCCCCGAGTCCTCCTGGCAGTGATCGTAGGCACAGCCCTGGCCACGGCAGGCGCAGTCTTCCAGGGCTGCTTCAGAAATCCGCTGGTCGAGCCCTATATCCTGGGCATCTCCTCTGGGGCTGCTTTTGGCGCCGCTATGGGCATAGTCTATTCCAGCTTTTTCCTGTCCATCCAGCTCTCTGCATTTATCTTTGGCTCTCTGGCCGTGGCCATGGCATACTTCCTGGCCCGCGTCAGGAAAGAGACGCCCATAGTGACTCTGATCCTGGCTGGCGTGATCATCGGCTCAATATTCTCTGCAATGGTCTCCATCCTAAAGTATATCGCCACAGATGCTGCCCTGCGGGAGATCGTCTTCTGGTTGATGGGTGGCTTTTATTATGCCACATGGGGCGACGTCCGCCTTCTCGCTCCGATCATGATTCCCTGTTTCCTGATCATGTGGGCCCTGGGCTGGAAGCTGAACATCCTCTCCATGGGCGATGACGAGGCCAGAGCCCTTGGAGTCAACCCGGAGAAGTACAAGTTCATCCTCATCACCCTGGCCACGCTTGTAACCTCCCTGGCAGTGTCCACAGTGGGAATTATCGCCTGGGTGGGCTTGATGATGCCCCATGCCACGCGAATGATGCTGGGACCTGATCATCGATATGTCATCCCTGCATCGGCCATTCTTGGGGGATCTTATCTTCTGGTCTGTGATACCATGGCGCGAACGCTCACCAGCTCTGAGATCCCAGTAGGAATCATCACCTCCATCCTCGGAGCACCATACCTGTTCTATCTTCTCAGGACCAGAGGCAAGGCGATGCTGGGATGACGCCAATGCTCGATGTCAAAGACCTTCACTTCAGCTATGGAGACACCCCGGTATTGAGGGGGGTGTCCTTTGAGGTGAACGAGGGTGAGCTATGTGGCTTATTTGGCCCCAATGGCTGCGGAAAGACAACCCTATTCAAGTGCTGCCTGAACTTTCTGAAGTCCAATCGCGGGTCTATCCGTATGGACGGAAAGGATATCAAGAAATTGAAGGTCGAGGACATGGCCAAGATAGTGGCCTATGTTCCCCAGGAGCATAAGCCTCCGTTCCCCTATCTGGCTCGGGAGGTGGTCTTGATGGGCAGAACCCCCCGGCTGAATGGATTCTTTGGTATCAGCAGGGAGGATAAGATGAAGGCTGCTGAGGCCCTGGATCTTCTGGGGCTGACAGAGCTTGCCGATCATCCCTACAATCAGCTATCAGGAGGCCAGCGCCAGATGATACTGATGGCCAGGGCAATCGCCCAGGAGACGCCGCTCATGTTCCTGGATGAGCCGACATCAGCTCTGGACTTCAGCAACCAGATCAGAATCTGGAGGATAATGAGGATGGTCGCAGAGAGGGGAGTCACCATCCTGGCCTGCAGCCACGACCCCAATCACGTGAGCTGGTTTTGCGACAAGGTGGTGGTGATGAAGGACAACCGCATCATCAAGGAAGGATCCTCAAGAAACGTCATCACCGAGGAGACGATGGATGAGATCTATCAGGATGTCTGCTCTGTGAGGAGCTTTGGGGGGATAAGAGTGGTGCTGCCGAGGGATGTGGCGCTCCGGGAGGAGATGAGAGGCTTTGGAAAGAGAGCTGTGGGGATGATTGGGGCCTCTGATGAGGGTTGGGATCGGTTGCAGCGGGGCGGGAAAAAGGAGAGTGTTATCCTCTCTCAGACCCTGAGCCATCGATTGGGGGAGTGTGGGGTTGATAAGAGGCAGATCCGCTCTGGAGAGGCCTGAAGGCGCGGGATCTGAGGGAAAAGGAACAGTCGAGGCGGATCAAGAGACAAAGAAGGTGGGATGAATGAGACTGCTGAAGAAATGGCCGGTCTTTTTGGCTTGTGCATTCCTTTTAATGAGCACTTGCCTGGCAGCGGAGGGGACGAGGACAGTTGTGGATGGCCGTGGCGTGGATGTGACCGTTCCGGCAGAGATAGATCGGGTGGTGACCATCAGCGACGGCCTGATAGAAGGGACGATGCTGGTCTTGGGAGAGGAGGATAAGATCGTGGGCATAGGCTCCACCTGTCTTCCCAGGATCTGGAACTACACATATGAGAGCGTGAAAGGCGAGCCCATCGTCTATAAGGATGGGGAAAATCCAGTCAGCTTCCTGTATCCCCGTTTAAGAGAGCTTCCAATTGTCGCCAAAGGCGATGCCGCACCAAACTTCGAGGCCATCGCCGAGCTGGAGCCGGATGTGGTTATCCTTAGAGCAGGCGACTGCTCCTTAAGGTACAATGATGAGGCCGCCCAGAAGACCATATCCAGCTTCGAGTCTTTAGGAATACCCCTGGTGGTGCTCTATGCTCACAACTTCAATGAGGAGCAGCATAAGGACATCTCCACCATATCCGATGAGATCAGAATCATAGGCAGCCTATTTGGCAAGGAGGGCGAGGCAGATGAGCTGGCGGAATATCTGGTGAGCCAGGTGGATCTGGTGAGAGAGAGGACTGCGGATGTTCCAGAAGAGCAGAAGCCTGGAGTTCTCATCCTGGGGCTGTCTCCCTCTGCCCGGAAGGAGGGCGGTGCAGGACAGGTCTTCGGCCTGGATACCATAGAGTCCTACTTCATTGAGGATCTGGTTCACGCTGAGAATGCCTTCCGGGATCCGGGCTACTTCAAGACCCTTAATGCCGAGCAGCTTTTGGCCCTGGATCCCGACGCCATAGTTCTCTGCACTGCATCCGGATATCATCCGCCGCGAGAGCTTTATGAGGCCCCTTACTACCAGAACCTGCAAGAGCTGAGGGCGGTGCAGGACAGGAATGTTACTGCTCTTCCCTGGTCTCCATGCAACTGCGCCAAGCGGCTGGAGTATCCAATCGATGTTATGGTCATCGCCAAGGCTGCATACCCGGACCGATTCCAGGACATAGACCTGACCCAGTGGCTGCTGGACTTCTACCAGAAGGTCTATGGAGTGGACCGGGAGACGGCTGAAAAGCTGCGATCAGCCCAGTGGATGGACTGGACAACGGAGGAATGAATGATGATAAAGAACCGAAAGACGCAATTGCTTCTGCTTCTTCTGATGATAATGGGCCTCTCGCTGGCACTGCCCATCTCAGCAGAGGAGCACAAGACCGTAACCGATATGCTCGGACGGAATGTTGAAGTTCCATTGAGCATCGAACGGGTGATCGCCATAGATGATGGTTTTGTCGAGGGCATCATGTACCGCCTGGGCATCCAGGACAGGATTGTAGCTCTGGGCGCTCCCTGCTGCCGGACCGACTTCAATTACTCCTTCGAGACGGTGGACGGCCGCAGCTACGAATTCAAGAATGGCATGAATCCTGTCAAATACCTCATACCCGAACTGGTCGAACTCCCGGTCCTGGTCGAGGGCGCAACTGCCGTCAACTATGAGACACTCGCCTCCCTGGAACCGGATGTGGTCTTCCTCCGGGAGGGGTCATGGGCATTTTCTGCGGGATCTGATGAGAAGATCGAGAAGACCATCGCATCGATTGAATCGCTCGGAATACCGCTGGTAGTGCTGGTCGGCCCGCCATTTCAGGAGCAGCCAACAGTGGATCGCATCGGAGATGAGATCAGGCTGGTGGGCGAGGTATTTTCTCGAGAGGAGGATGCCGGTGATATCGCCTCTTACCTGGAATCGCAAATCGATGAGATACGCAAGCGTACCAAGGATATTCCAGAGGATGAGAAGGTTCGTATGATGCAGCTGGGGCTCTCGCCAAGGGCAAGGGAGGGAGGGGGTGCCGGCATGGCCTGGGGCCTGGATACCATAGAGTCGTACTTCATTGAGAATATTGCAAATGCCAAGAATGCATACGATGGGACGGGCGCCTTCGTTGTGGTCTCCACAGAACAAATTCTGAATATGGATCCTGATGTCATAGTCCTCCCGACCGCCCAGGGCTACCACCCGGCGAGCGAGCTGTATACTGCTCCCTACTACCAGAATCTACAGGAGCTTTCAGCAGTGAAAAACGGGCGCGTCTATGCTCTGCCCTGGACTCCCTACAACTGGGCAAAGCGCCTGGAGTATCCGATCGAGGCCATGATCATCGCCAAGGCCGCCTATCCAGAACGATTTGCAGACATAAACGTAGCTGAATGGTCTTTGGACTTCTATCAGCAGGTCTACGGCGTTGACGAGGCGACCGCCAGAGAGCTCCGCTCGGTTCAATGGCTCGACTGGATGGAGGAGGAGGGCTTCTGAAGGGAGTATCTGAAGAGAACTTCTGAAGAGAAACTCTGAAAGGAGATTCTGACGAGGGTATCTGAAGAGCTTCCGAAGAGAATATCTGAAAAGATAGTCTGAAGAAAGCTTCTGAATAAGATTCCAAAGAGAGCATCTGAAGAGAGGCTCTTATCCAGGGAAGGGCGAACGTGCGTGGATGCGAGTCTCCATCCACTTAATGGCCCTTCTCTAGATTGTGCGGGTAATTGTGCTGCAAGGTGAGATCGCCTGGGCCTGCTGGGCTCCCATAAAGAATGTGGTGAAGGTCTCTGTCAAGGGCAAGATCCCTCGATCCTGCCAGCCTCAACCCCCTCTTCTGCAGACCTCTGCATTGATTGGGATATGAACTCCTCAATCCTCTCCCTCAAATACGGCCGGCCCATGTCCACCAGATCGTAGAGAACATAGGTGGAGGGCTTATTGATCTCGATGAGGCGGCCCAGGTCGATCGGAGATCCGATGATTACGGAATCGCAATCGGCGTTGTTTATGGTCTCCTCCAGCTCCCTGATCTGCTGGGGGTAGTAGCCCATAGCAGGAAGAACCCTCCCAATATGTCTGTGCTGGATGAAGATATCCTTTAGCGATCCCGTGGCATAAGGGCGGGGATCGATTATCTCTGCGGCATTGTACCTCCTCGCCGCCACCATTCCCGCACCATAGGCCACTCCCCCATGGGTTATGGTGGGACCGTCCTCTACTATCAGCACCCTCTTGCCCGATATCATCCTTGGATCCACTGCCCTGACCTCTGATCCGGCCACCACCACCTCTGCCCCCGGGTTCAGCCTGGATGCATTGGCCTGGATGGCTATGATATCCTCCTCAGCCGCTGAGTTGGCCTTATTGATCAGGATGAGATCTGCCGCCAGAAAGTTCGTCTCCCCGGGATAATAGGATATCTCATGCCCCGGCCGGAGGGCATCGGCGACAGTGATCCAGAGATTTGGCTGGAAGAATGGGGTGTCGTTGTTTCCCCCATCCCATAAAATGACATCCGCCTCGCTCTGGGCCTGGTCTAAGATCCTCTGATAGTCCACTCCCGCATAGACTACCGTCCCTCTGTCTATATGCCTCTCGTACTCCTCCCTCTCCTCAAGGGTCAGATCAGCAGCATCCAGATCCGCCCGGGAGGAGAATCTCTGCACCGCCTGCCGGGCCAAATCCCCATAGGGCATGGGATGCCTCACCACAACTGCTCTCAGCCCGGCCTGGCGGATGATCTCGGCAATGTATCTTACCACCTGGCTCTTTCCCGCACCGGTTCTGACTGCGCAGACTGCTATCACTGGCTTTGTAGATCGGAGCATGGTATTTTTCAGTCCCAGGAATCCAAAGTCCGCCCCCCTGGCCAGCACCCTTTCCGCCAGGTGCATCACCTCCTGGTGGCTCAGATCGCTATAGGAGAGGATGCATCTATCCACCCGGCATTTGATGATTATCTCATCGAGGGCATCCTCCGGCCAGATGGGAAGGCCGGCCGGATAGAGGCTGCCGGAGAGCTCTGGAGGATAAAGGCGGCAGGCGATATGGGGGATCTGAGCTGCAGTGAATCCTACCACCTCAAACTGGAGCTGGCTGCGAAAGAATACATTGAAGTTATGGAAGTCTCTGCCTGCAGCGCCCAGGATGAGAATGCGCTCTCTCTTCTCGTTTCCGAAATCCATCAACATCCTCCATCGATATCTGGCCATCTTGCAAGGCCGGCAATGCACTCATAGGCTATTAAATGCTATTAAATAGTAGCCTCCTCTGATAATAATATAGGTTTTGTTTTGAATTATCATGGACCATTCCTGGATGGTGGACGCTCGGGATCAATCGCCGGGAGGCACTCAAATATCATAATCCGGGGTGGGGTTAACCTATCGCCAAAAGGCTTTTGATCTTAACAAAAAAAAGGAGCTCGGCTGAATTGAGCGATCTTTGATGAGAGCAGGCGGACGGCGCCTGAAGAGGCCTGCTCTGGCATGCGCAAAGATGGTGACATAAAAAATAAAAGAAAGAAGAGAGAGGGAGATGTAAGAAGAGAGAGGGAGATGTAAGAAGAGAGAGGGAGATGTAAGAGAAGAGAGAGGGAGATGTAAGAGAAGAGAAAGAGGGAGATGTAAGAGAAGAGAAGGGAGATGCAAGAGAAGAGAGAGAGGGAGATAAGAGAGACATGACCAGAAGAGCAATGGGAAGTGGTCGCCGGGGTGAGATGTATCTGGGGAGGGGCATCGACCCGGCCAGCGGCAGAAGCACTGATAGCGAGGTCATCTATGATGCCCGCAATCTGACCTCACATGGCATCATCGTAGGAATGACGGGCTCGGGCAAGACAGGCCTTGGAATCGTCATGCTGGAGGAAGCCCTGGCCTCGGGCATCCCCTGTCTGATACTGGATCCAAAAGGCGACATGGGCAACCTGCTCTTGAACTTCCCCTCCCTCTCTCCCTCCGACTTCCTCCCCTGGATCGACCCGGCTGAGGCCCGGAGGCGGGGAATCGAGCTGGAGCAACTGGCAATGGAGACCGCTGCCGGCTGGAGATCCGGGCTGGAGGAGTGGGGGATAGGCCCCAAGCGAATGCAGGAGCTTGCCGAATCCTCGCATTATGTCATATACACACCGGGCTCTGTATCAGGGATTCCGGTCAATGTGGTGGGATCGCTTATTGCCCCGAGGCTGGACTGGTCTGTATCCTCCCAGGCGGAGATAGGGAGGGATGAGATCGAGGGGCTGGTCTCCTCTCTGCTGGTGCTGGCCAGGATCGATGCCGACCCCATCTCCAGCCCGGAGCACATCCTGCTGGCAAATATCATTGAGAAGGCCTGGAGCGAGGGGAGGGACATGGACCTGGCCTCCCTCATCGCCCAGGTAAGGCATCCGCCCATGAGAAAGCTGGGGGTCTTCGAGATGGAGAGCTTCTATCCTCAAAAGGAGAGAGACCGCCTGGCCATGAGGCTCAACGGCCTGATCGCCTCACCCTCTTTTGCCGCCTGGCTGCAGGGTCCGGCCCTTGATATCGAGAGGATGCTGTTCAATCCCCAGGGCCTGCCCCAGGCCTCGATAATATACCTGGCCCACCTCTCCGATGCCGAGAGGGGGTTCGTGGTAACCCTGATCCTCTCCAAGCTGATAACCTGGATGCGAAGACAGCCCGGCAGCCCCGATCTCCGGGCGCTGCTCTACATGGATGAGGTATTTGGCTTCGCTCCCCCTACAGCCGAGCCGCCCTCAAAAAAGCAGATCCTGACTATTCTCAAGCAGGGGCGGGCTTATGGAGTGGGCATGCTTCTGTCCACCCAGAATCCTGTCGACCTGGACTACAAAGCGATGTCCAACGCCGGAACATGGATGATAGGCCGGCTGCAGACGGAGAGGGATAAGGCCAGAATCCTGGAGGGGATGAAGTCCGTCTCCGGCCAGACGGATATCAGGCTCTTCGACCGGCTGATCTCAAACCTGGGAAAGCGGGAGTTCGTGCTTCAATCAGCCAGGCTCAAAGAGCCAGTGGTATTCACCAGCCGCTGGTCGATCTCTTATCTGGCCGGACCTTTGGATAGAACCCAGATCGAGAGATTGGCCCGCAGCTTGGAGAAAGGAGGAGAGAGGACCTCCGCTGAGGCCTGGGCAATGAATCCCGCTCTCCAGGAGGAGACTGCCGGGGATGAGAGCCAGGTGGCACCGCGGGTGGATCCGGCCACTGCAGTCTACTATCTGAATTCATCTGCACCCTGGGCATCACAGGTCGGGTCTGTGCCCGGCGGGAGGAGGCTGGAAGCAGGCCTTGTCGCCCGCGTCCATCTCACATTTGATGACAGCAAAGCAGCAGTCAATCATACAGAGGAGTGGGAGGCGGTCTTCTTTCCTCTGAGCAAACGCTTCGATCCGGGAAAGGCGATTAACGTCGATTATGACAATCGAGATCTCTCCAGTCTGCCACCTGAAAAGGCCGTTTACATCCTGCCCCGGGCAGATCTGGAGAGGCCCTCCTACTTCAAAGAGGTCAAGGCCTCTCTGCGAGAGCACCTCCTGAGGAATCGCAGAATGAGTATCCTCCGCAACCCTGCTCTGGGACTGTACTCCAGGGTGGGCGAGCCCCGGCCTGACTTCGAGAGACGGTGTGCTGCGGCGGCAGAGGATAAGGCAGACAGAGAGATGGCAAAGCTGAAAGATAAGTATGCAGCCTCCTTCAGCCGGATGAAGTCCCAGCTCAGCAATGCCGATAGAAGGGTTCGAGAGCTTTCTGCAGACGCCCGCCAGAGGCAGCAGGAGGAGATCTTTGGCGGTGCAGGCGATCTGCTCTCAGGACTTCTGGGCGGCCGGCGCCGCTCCATAAACCTGGGCCGGGCAGCTTCCCGGCGCTCAATGACAGTCCGCACTCAGGAGCGGCTGCGCTCTGCAGAGGAGAAGAAGAAGGAGAGGGAGATAGAGCTGGAAGAGCTCGAGAACAGGCTGGCAGAGGATATCTCTTCCATCTCTGATCGGTGGAAAGGCATGGCAGGTCAGATCGAAGAGATCGAGATTCCCCTGGAAAAGACAGACATAGATGTGGAAGAGGTGGGCGTCCTGTGGATTCCTGTGGGATAAACGAATTCTGAGCTGCTATGAGAGAGCGAGAGCGAGAGGAAGAGAGGGCAGTTGATATTGCCGCCAATGCCGCCTCTCGGGGGGGCTTTAGGATCCTGAATGCTCGATGCCATTGACCTATCCATGAAAGCTTTGGCCCTGGTCCTTCTCCTCATCGCCATAAGACAGCTGGGGGAGTTCAAGCTCCAGATCTGGCAGATAGGTGATAGGTGAGAAGATGATAAGGTGAGAAGATGGTAAGGTGAGAAGATGGTAAGGTGAGAAAAAGATAAGGTAAGAAGAAGAGCAAGTGGGAAGGTGAGAAGAGCATTGAAGGCACTGAGGAGGCCTCATCACACCACATCGCCCATATCCTGATATTCTTTGACATACTTTGATATACTTTGATGTACATCTTCTCCCAGAAAATTCTGCAATATATCCGACAGATCAAGACCATTTGAGGAGAGGAGAGGAATGGCAGCAGAGAGTAAGAACGAGAGGGTCACCATAGGACTGATTCAGAGCACCATCTCCGAGGACAGAGAGCTGAACCTGAGAAAGGCCATCGAGATGGCGAGAGAGGCAGCGAAGAAGGGTGCAAAGATCGTCTGCCTGCCTGAGCTCTACCGAACCCGTTATTTTCCCCAGTGGGATGAAATGGATGCCTCAGGTCTGGCAGAGAGCATTCCAGGCCAGTCCACAGAGGCCTTCTCCGCCCTCGCCCGGGAGCTTGGGATAGTGATCATCATCCCGATCTATGAAAAGACGGAGGACGACTACTATAACTCTGCTGCTGTAATCGATTCCGATGGCAGCCTTCTGGAGACCTACCACAAGACCCACATCCCCTACGACCCCCTCTTTTACGAGCAGAGCTACTTCTCGCCAGGGGATGAGATCAGGGTCTATGAGACCCGCCATGCCCGGTTTGCCGTTCTCATCTGCTATGATCAATGGTTCCCGGAGCCCGCACGGGTGGCCGCCCTGGGCGGTGCCCAGATCATCTTCTATCCCACAGCCATCGGCCATATCACAGACCAGGGGGAGCCGCCAGAAGGAGACTGGCATGATGCCTGGGAGACTGTACAGCGGGGGCATGCCATCTCCAACAGCATATGCGTCGCTGCTGTAAACCGGGTGGGCAGAGAGGAGAGCCTGTGCTTTTGGGGAGGCTCCTTTGTGGCCGACTCATTCGGCAATATCCTGGCAAAGGCAAGCAGTGAGAGGGAGGAGATTCTTCTGGCAGATCTTGATCTCTCCAAGAACCAGTCCGTCCGGGAGGGCTGGGGCTTTTTCCGAAACCGCCGGCCTGATATCTACTGGCCCATCATCGAGATGGTGAGGGAAGCTGCGCCTGAGAAAGGAGAGGGGACCGGCCTGAAGAGAAAGCCAGCAAAAGGTGAGGAGCTCTGCCTGGTGGACACGCCCCAGCAACTTGGATTTCATATGCCGGCAGAATGGGAGGAGCATGAAGCGATCTGGCTCTCCTGGCCCTACGACCAGGATACCTTTCTTCAGATAGAGAGGGTGGAGGAGGCATACCTCGCCATCATCAAGGCCATACATAAGAGCGAGATCGTCAATCTTCTGGTCAGGGATGATATGATGCTCAGCGCCGTTGTCGAGCGGCTGAGAGAGTGGAATGTGGACCTGCGCCGGATCAGATTCCATGAGATGGATTATGCCGATGTCTGGTTCAGGGATTATGGACCCACATTCGTGGTGGCTCGTGGGGACGGCCCGGCTGGGGACAGGATCGCCATGGTCGCCTGGACATTCAATGCCTGGGGGGAGAAGTATCCTGGATTGATGAGTGACACCAAAATCCCCTGTCTGATCAATGACGACCTCAAGATGGAGTGCTTCGTTCCGGGAATCGTCCTGGAGGGAGGATCCATCGATGTGAACGGCCTGGGCACACTCCTTACCACTGAGCAGTGCCTGCTCAACCGCAACAGAAACCCAGGCCTTGGCAAAGAGGAGATAGAGAGATATCTGCAGGAGTACCTGGGAGTGAGAAAGATCATCTGGCTGAAGGAGGGGATAGCAGGGGATGATACAGACGGACATGTGGATGACATCGCCAGGTTCGTCGATCCGACCACAGTGCTCTGTGCCTATGAGGAGGATTCTGATGATGACAACTATCTGCCCCTCAAGGAGAACTACGAGCAGCTCTCTGGAGAGACCGACCAGGATGGTAATCCCCTGAAGGTCATCAAGCTGCCCATGCCCAGTCCAGTGGAGAACGATGGCGGCCGGCTGCCTGCCAGTTATGCCAACTTCTATATCGGAAATGATGCCGTCCTGGTTCCGCAGTTTCGGGATGAGAACGACCAGAAGGCATTGAAGATCATTCAGGGGCTCTTCCCGGACCGGAGGGCGGTGGGAATCGACTGCCGCGAGTTGGTGGAAGGGCTGGGTACCATTCACTGCATCAGCCAGCAGCAGCCAAGGGTTAAGTGAGAGGCAGGAATTGTGGATGGGAGGGGACAGGAGAGGGTTTTATTTCGCGAATTTCCATCCACAATAGCTTGCTTCTGCTCGGAAATATGCCTGTATAGGCGGGGAGAGCCAGGATAAGGGGTCCGCAAACAACTGGTGGGGAGATGGCACAGGACAGGGCAATCCCATAAATCCGTGCTGAGAGGGACCAAAGGTTGCAGGGGGGCATTGAGTTTGCTTTCTGGAGAGCTGAGCCAGCAACCAGAGGAGAGTCAACAAACAGAGGAGAGTCAGCAACTGAAGAAGAGCCAGCAGACAGTATTTTTAATAGATTTTCCAATCTGAAGCAATATGCAAAGTATCCTCCCTGAATTATATCAAATAAATTAAATAATCAGTTAACACAAGTTATGGATAGTATTAAATTCCATAAGGGCTGATGCTCCTCTGTGAGATAATATGATAAATAGAAAAACCTCATCATATCTGATAGCCCTGGGCTTATGCTTGATCATCGGCTTATCAGAAGGACAGGACTGGCTGGTTGGAGGTTATGTGAGCTCTTATGGTCCCTACGATGATCCCTCCATCTTTGGCTTGAAGAGATGGCTGGATTATCCCTATCCCACCTATTCTCTGTACACTGCAGAAGGATCAGCTTACTCCCTTCCCTATGCAGCATATACATACTATCCTTCCTACTATTACTCCGCCTCAGGCTGGACGCCCATTTATGGAGCGGGATGGCAAGTATACAGCAAGGACTGGGCCAAGACGCTGGAATATGCTCAGACCAAGTCCTCGATAAGGGTCTATCCATTAGGAGCAGTGGCATATACCCCCTCCCCGCCAGCTGCAACCACTATATCAGCAGGGCCCACCGATATGCAGACGGCGACACCGCCCGCAGCACCCGCTGCAGCACCAACAACACCGCCCGCAGCATCCACTGCAGCACCAGCAATACCGCCCACAGCACCCACTGCAGCACCAACTACATCACCGGCTGCAAGTGAATACTATTCTCCTGAGTATGCAAGCGCAGCCCCCCTCCCCTCCTCTGCTGCCGCCCCAATAACCACTCCAGAACCCTCCCCCGTCACTGCTCCCTCCGCGCCAACCACTGGGGATTCCACAGTCATAATAGTATCTCAGGGAATGCGCGGCTATCAGGTATTCCTGGATGGGGTCTACATTGGAACTGAGGGAACAGAAGGAGATGCCCTGGATGGAAGGTTCAGCTTCAAGGTCGTCGGAAACAAGAACCATCTGGTGAGGGTCTATGATGGTCAATCCAATTATCCCAAGATCATGTTCTTCGAGCCGGGAAGCACCAAGACCATCTATGTGGAAGAGGGAACAACGGCCCATATCTAGGCCGCCACCTTCCGCTGCACTCACTTTTTTGCCCTGAATGAGAAAGATTGAGTTCAACAATGAAAAAAGGGCGGCTGCCCTATCTATCAGCAAACTCTGCGGATCACCGGCCTTTTGCATGCTCTCAATATTTTTTCTGCCTTCAACTCGTCCAGCTTGCGTTTGCGCTTCATCTTCCTATCTCGAGCTTCGCTCATTAGCCGCATCCTTCACCTTTTGGAATATCTAGCTTCTACCTTCTACCTTATCATTGGCCAATATCTTTATTTAAAGCGAATTACATAAGAAAATTGTGATTCCAAAAGCGTTCCAAGATCATCTAGATCATCTGATTGACGCACAGAGACCAAATAGGGAGTAATATGTTGAGCGATTTTAAAAAATCATCATTATTTATTATAATCCTGGCCACTGCCATCATTCCCGCTGCTGTCATCCTATCCGGATGCATCTCAGAGAAGGAAGAGTCTACTGGATTTACAGCAGATGAGAGCCTCAAAGGCGCCGGAGATGAGAGGAAGAATGATATCATATCCGCCGCCACCACCATCGCCCCCCTGGCAGGCCTCATCTCCGCCGTGGGAAAAGACAGAGTCAGAGTAGCAGTGATAGTCCCGCCCGGGGCCGAACCCCATGCCTATGAGCCCGCCCCCTCCCAGATGAAAGAGATCGCTGATGCTGACATATACATCATGAACGGCGCAGGTCTGGAGTTCTGGATGGAAAAGGCTCTCTTGGTCAATGAAGATATGCTGGTTGTCGACTCCTCCCAAGGGGTGGAGCTGTTGAATGAGGATGGCAAGCACACCGATCCCCACATCTGGATGTCTCTAGAGAACGCAGCCATTCAGGTGGAGAACATATGCAATGGCCTGATCCAGTTCGACCGGAAGGACGCTGAATACTACCGCCAGAATAAAGATAGCTTTTTAGAGGATATGAGAGCACTGGACAGGGAGTTGAAGCAGACCTTTGCCGCCAAAGAGAACAGGACGTTCATCGTCTACCACCCGGCCTGGAGCTACTTCGCCCGGGACTACGGCCTGGTCCAGGTGCCGATAATGGAGGAGGAGAAGGAGCCCGGTCCCAAGTACCTGGCAGGGCTGATCGATATGGCCAGAGAGAACAATATCTCTGTCATCTTCGTTGATCCTCAGTTCAATCCCAAATCGGCAGAGGTGATAGCCAGAGAGATGAATGCGAGGATAGTGGTCCTTGATCCTTTAGCAGAGGACTACCTGCAGAATATGCGCCATACGGGAGAGGAGATCTCTAAGAGCCTGAAATGACCTCGGAAATCGTCTCCATCGAGAACCTCTGGCTCTTCCGGGGTGAGCATGTCATTCTGGAGGACATAAATCTGAGGCTGAACCGGGCTGATTATCTGGGCTTGATCGGCCCGAATGGGGGAGGAAAATCGACCCTTCTCAAGCTGATGCTGGGCTTGATAAAGCCGGATAAAGGGAGGATCAGAATCTTCGGCCAGCAGCCAGAGGCTGCTCGGGGAATGATAGGCTACCTGCCCCAGAAGACCATCTTCGATCAGAGCTTTCCGGTCAAGGTGCTGGAGGTGGCCCAGATGGGACGGTTCAGCCGGACAGGCCTCTTCCGCCGCTACGGCCCTGCTGATCGCGATGCAGCACTCCGTGCCCTGGAGGCGGTGGGAATGGAGGACCGGGCTGAGCGGGAGATCGGCGCCCTCTCCGGAGGGGAGCAGCAGAGGGTATTTGTGGCCCGTTCTCTGGTATCTGATCCGGAGCTGCTCCTCCTGGACGAACCCACGGCGGGTATTGATTCCGCCCAACAGGCGGAGTTTTATGAGCTTCTCTGCCACCTCAACCAGGACCGGGGAATAGCAATAATCCTCGTCTCTCATGATATCACAGCCGTCTCCAAATATGTGGGCAAGATCGCCTGTCTGAACCAGAGGCTTTATTATCATGGATCAAAGGAACTGACAAGCGAGGATATAGAGAAGGCCTACGGCTGTCCAGTGGATTTGATTGCTCATGGAACGCCCCACCGGGTCTTGAGGAAGCATGATTGATGATTGAGCTGCAGTTGGATATCTTCCAGTATGATTTTATGAGAGTGGCCCTGGCAGCCGGCCTGGCGAGCGCCGTTCTCTGCGGCATAATCGGGATCTATGTCATTTTAAATAAGATCGTCTTCATCAGCGATGGCATAGCCCATGCTGCCTTTGGGGGCATAGGCCTGGGCTACTTCCTGGGCTTCGACCCCCTGCTATTCGGTGTGGGCTCGGCCATTCTGACTGCTATCGGCATTGGAATGGTGAGCGGGAGGGCGCGGGTATCCGAGGACACTGCCATTGGTGTCTTCATGGCCACGGGAATGGCCCTGGGGGTCATGCTCCTCACCCTCTCTGAGGGTTATGCCAGAGACCTTTATGGCTATCTGTTCGGCAATATACTGGCTGTGACTGTGAATGATGTTCTGCTGATATCCGCTCTCACCCTGGTCATACTATTCCTGACCTATATCCTTTACAAGGAATTCCTGATAATGAGCTTTGATCCGGTTTACGGAGAGGCCATCGGCCTGCCGGTAAAAAGCCTCAGGCTCCTGCTCATGGCCATGGTGGCCTTCAGCGTTGTGGTATTGATCAAGATCGTGGGGATCATAATGGTGATCGCCCTTCTCACCATCCCTGGGGCCATAAGCCGGCAGCATCTCAAGGAGCTGCCCGCCATCATGGCCGGATCTGTGGTCCTGGGGGCGATATTCGTGACTGTGGGCCTTTTGGTATCCTACCTGCTGGATGTGCCATCAGGTGCGACTATAATCCTCACTGCGGCAGCATTCTTCTTCCTGAGCACAGTGTATTCGAGATAGAGTGACGAAAATCGATGGGCTCTAGGCGGAGCTGCAAAGCCACCTGGGGTATGAAGTGGAGTAGTCTCACACCTACGATGGAGCTGCAAGGCTACTGCGAGCATGATTATATGAGCTCTTTGGCGCTGCTCAATAAGAACCGGAAAAAGCTGACTTTTGATCTCCCCCGCTGGAAGAGACGGGAGATAGTATGGTCCGCAGCATCCATTACTCGTCGCCATATGCTGGGGTGTACAGGGAATGGTAAGGTCGCCAAATTTCAATCGTTCTCGTCAGATCTGTTTTACCAGCTCAAGCAGGCAGTATTGATATGACAAGCCCTCGGGTTTTTCATAAAATTTCTGCTGTAACCGTTGATAAATATCTTCTATCAATTCTTTGTTATCTGCTTTAAGTCCGATCCGCATAGAAGATTCACTCCAGGCTCTGGTTACATGAGCCAATGTAGCGGCGAGCCTAGACCGTTCCTGTGGGTTGTCCAGCTTGTGCTGCGCCTTGGTAAAATAAGCACACGGGACTGTCAAGGAATCACAGGCATTGACGGCGAAACACTTGAGATCGTCTTCATTCAGCAAACGTGACATTTCATGGGGTGTGGCAAAGTAATTTGGTATGAAAATGGAATTTAGCTCTGCTTCGGAAAGCTTCTTCTCTTCAAATAGCTCCTGGCAAATCTTCATAAGATTGTTATATCCTGATGACGCTGGCCACCGGCCATCACCCAGATTGGCAAGGTTAGCAAAAAATAAAGCACCACCTTTAACCAGAGACGTCGAGCATTTTTTCAAGAACGATCGCCAATCCGCGATCCATTTTTCTGCAAATTTCCTTCTTTCTAGATCAGGCAACTGGTTGGGCTGTATACAAAGAGGATGCTGGAAATAGTCAGTTCCAACCGTTTTGGCATTCATCCAGTGCAGAGCAGTAGATGAAAAACCGATCCGAAGTTTATTTTCTATCTCAGGAAAGGGTTCATAAAAAGATCGCTGGATATATTGGACCTCCACGTTATTTAATTTCGCTAATGTCGAGGTCTCCCAGAACGCCTCGAAGTTGGCTGGATTCGCCAGATCGATGTAGACCAATTTGATGGTCAACATTGGATTCACATCGTGGATCCGGCGAATGACTGCTTCAAATAGTTTGCTCGAATTAGCACCATCCGCAGCGCCGAAATCGGAGATCACAAACATCTCGTCGGCACTCATGGCAGCTATCTGCGGCGATATACGCCGTATGTAAGACAGCATTCGCGGTAGTACCATAGCATTCATTGCCCGGGCCGTATCTGAAATCCGGCTGTAATCTTTGGTCATTGTTGGTGAATATTGCTGTAATGAAACCATTTTTGCCTTCTCCATTAGCATTTATATAATACTTATAATTTATTTTTTTAAAGTCCTCCTGAAACCTTATTTTCACCTAAAGCCTTCACCGATTTCGGATGCATTTTTGAATGACGGCATATGTCGCTTGCCCCAATGGTCTGTTCAGCTAACATGGTCCACTTCTTAATCTGTGGTTCTGGGATCAGGGAATATTGTTATATAATCATCGCTCATCATTCACTCGCTTACCAGCCGCTCGCTCATCTCAAACGCTAGCGTTTTCGTGGCTTTATCTGTTCATCTAACCAATATTTCACATTGTTTATTTCTCGTCTTCCAGGCTTTTATCAATGATTTATGATAGTGCTCGCTGCAGCCAACAGGCATTATTACATCTATTATTTCGTATGGGCGCGATGATGTTAAATCTTACGACATATGGCGGAATTGTTCCCCTTCCAGCCTGCCCTTCAGATAGACTTAATTAAGGATGCAAACCTATCCGAGAAAGGATGACGCCACTGAAGATCATCTGCATTCTGCTCATCCTGCTCGGAGGGAGCCAGGGAGGGGATATCATCCTTTTTGCCGATGATCATTACAAGTCCTCGGGCGAGGTCCTGCTCAATGCCTCTGCTGTGAATCCCGCCCTGGCACCGGGAGATCGCATCCTCAAGGTGAGCCTTGCCAACCAGGGCGGGATCAAAGAGCTCATACCGGTGAGCAGCAGCGGCTCAGCCGGTGATATCCTCATGGAGATCAAGGAGGAGATGAACAGCTCCCGGGCCATGGAGATCAGGGCGGCTCTTGAGCCCGCAGGTCCTATCAATGTGACCTCCGCCCCTCAGTATATCGCCGCTCTCCCGGCAGGAGAGGCAGAGCAGTTGCAGTTCAATCTGAGCATCGATCAGAGGGCCAGTGGCTGGTATGACCTCCCCCTGAGGGTGGAGTATGTGCGTCAGGTGGATGTGAGCGTGAGCGATGGCCAGGCCTTTCCTCTCCTGCAGCCAGCAGACCAGAGCCTGAACCTGCGGCTTTACATATCAGAGGACGGAGGCGACCTGCGCATTGCAGGAGTGCAGTCTGATCTTCATCCAGGAGGATCTGGGGCTTTGCTGATTGTGGTGGAGAACACTGGAGTGGAGAGCCTCTCGAACTGCTCAGCCCGCCTTCTGGTCGCCCCCCCCTTTCATGCCATCGGGCCTGACTGTTCCCTGGGAGACCTGGCGCCTGGGAAGATGGCCCTGACCAGCTTCCGGGTGGGGGTGGATGGAAATGCCAGCCTGGATAGGTATCAACTCGGCCTGAGCCTGAGCTCGGAGGAGATGGATCTGGTCCTCCCCTTCCAGATTAGCTTGAGGGGGTCAGGCCGCCTCTCATTGCACCGGGCCCTCCCCTTCATCGCCCCCCTGGCCCTTCTGGCCATTCTGATCCTTCTGGCCGCGGCTGTTATCATTCCCGGCAGACAGAAGCTTCTTTATGGTCGGAAGAGAAAAATCAGGCGGCTATAGAGGCATCAGAGTGGAGAATAAGGAGGATTGATTGGGAGGATGAGAGAGATGTCGGTCCAGGCTAAGGGTGTATGCAAGAGATACAAGAGCCTTTTTGGCCCGACCAAGATAGCCCTCAAAAGGATAAGCCTGGATGTAGAACAGGGAGAGATCTTCGGCCTGCTCGGCCCCAATGGCTCAGGGAAGACCACCCTCATCTCCATACTCTCCACCTTGATCTACCCGGAGGAGGGAAGCCTTTCCATACTGGGATTGAACGCCAGAAGGGATCGAGGAGAGATTCGAAAGATAATCAATATCTGTACTGCCAAGCCCAACTTCCCCTGGAGCCTGACGATAAGAGAGAACCTGGTCCATTATGGGATGCTCTACGGCCTTTATGGCTCTGCCCTCACCCGGATGGTGGATGACCAGATCGATGCCTTTGAGCTGGGCGAGTACAGGGATGTGAAGTTCGAGAACCTCTCCACAGGATTAAAGCAACGCCTCTCCCTGGCCAAGGCCATGCTAAACCACCCCCGTCTCCTCTTTTTGGACGAGCCGACCACCGGCCTGGATCCGCATATGTCAGCCAAGACCCGCAAACTGATCAAGAGGATCCATGAGGAGGAGCAGATATCAGTTATACTGTCCACTCACTACATGCCCGAGGCGGAAGAGCTCTGCGACCGGATAGCCTTTCTGAGAGGGGGCGAGGTAGCAGCCCTGGATACCCCGCAGAATCTAAAGAACCACCTTGGCCTGGGGCAGAGGGTGAGGATAAGGTATAGGGGCCAGGTTGACCTTGAAGCCATCAGGAGATTTGAGGGGGTCATCGGGGTCAATGGCAGTCACTGGATAATAGGTGGACAGATGGATGAGCGGGCAGGTGAGGGATTGGAGAGAAGGGTTGATATCTTGATCGAGAGGAAGGAGGACTGCCTGGACAGGATCTTGAAAAGCTTTCAAGATGCTAAAATTCTGGATATCGATGTAGATGAGCCTGATCTGGAGGATGTTTTCATTGAACTGGCAAGGTGAGCTGAACCGGTATCTGGCCTCTGCCTACAAGAACTGGGTGATCACCAAAAGAAATGCCTTCACCCTCTTTGAGATCTTCTTCTGGCCCCTGGTCAGTCTGCTATCCATAGGCCTGCTCACTCGATTCCTGATGGTGGACGAATCAATGGTCTCCTTCCTGATTGTGGGCTCCATTGCCCTCACCATTCTCCAGGTAGCGCAATTGGATGTGGCCTATGTCCTCCTATTTGATATGTGGTCCAAGAGCATCAAGAACACATTCATCGCTCCGGTGCACAGTTGGCATCTGATCTTCGGATCACTGCTCTTCGGCATCATGAGAGGATCAGTGGTATTTGCTATCCTGGCATCAGTCAGCTTCTATCTCTTTGGATTCAAGTTCCAGACAGGCGGCCTCATCCCGCCTCTGATATTCCTGATCGGGGTCTTTGCCATGGCTGCGATCATAGGAATTGTGGTCTGCATATCCATCCTCATCTTCGGCCAGAAGGCTGATGTCGCTGCCTGGAGCCTGAGCGGCCTTATCCTCCTCTTCAGTGGCATATACTATCCAGTGGATGTCCTCCCTGCCTTCCTGCAGTCGGTATCCAGAGCCATCCCCCTGACCTATTTCCTGGAGTATTACAGGTCAGTATTTATCCCCGGACCTCATCATCTCATTGTTGGCCTATCCCTGGCCGCTTTATATCTGCTGCTGGGGCTCATCCTCTTCGACCGGGCCATCAACCGGGCGAGGAGAACAGGAATTCTGCTCCGGCTCTCAGAATAGGAGATCCGGACAGATCCATCGGATATCCATCAGATGTGCATCGGATAGCCGTCGGATGTGCATCGGATAGCCACCGGATGTGGATCAGATAGCCATCGGATGTGTATCGACTGTGTATAGTGCTAGTGGTGTTGAAAGTGATTGAAGGCTTGATGGGTTGGATAAAGGTTGGAGATCTTGAGCCTGTGCGGCTGATGGGGGTCATCAACCTGAGCCGGGAGTCGTTCTACAAGGGCTCAGTGGTCAGCCCGAATGAGGCTCTGGCAGCAGCCAGGCGCCTGCAGGAGGAGGGAGCAGATATCATCGACCTGGGCGCTGTCTCTACTGCCCCTGGCTCTCCCCCCATAAGCGAAGAGAGGGAAAGGGAGAGGCTCTTTCCCTCCCTGAAGGAGATCGCTGACAATCTGGATGTCGTCATCTCTGCTGATACCCAGAGGGCAAAGATAGCAGAGAAGGCCCTGGCCTGTGGCGCTGCCTGCATCAACGATGTATCTGGCCTGCACGATCCCGATATGGCCTCTAAAGTGGCAGAATATGATGGCTCTCTGATCATCATGGCCTCTGATCAAAGGCCAGGAGACCTGCCTGCTCTGAGTCAGATCATCCCCCACCTGGGAGAGAGGGTGAGGGAGGCGACAAGGGCGGGAGTTGATCTTGATAAGATCTCAATCGATCCTGGAATCGGCAAGTGGATGCCCGAGAGGACGGCCGCTCAGGATCTGGCCATTCTGGATGGCTTTGATCGGCTGCGTATCATCGGACGGCCGGTGATGGCCGCCTTATCCCGCAAGAACTTCATCGGAGAGAGCCTCAAGATACCAGATCCGGGAGAGAGGCTCGCTGGAAGCCTGGCCGCGACGGCTGTGGCAGTATACCAGGGAGCCCATATTGTGCGCACACATGATATATCCGCCAGCCGGGAGGCTATCGCCATGGCCACAGCCATCCGCGGCCGCCCGGCAGAGGCCTCCAGTGGAGATTTAGAGGTCGAGGTTTTGGGCTATCTTGGCCAGGGCATGGACCTGGCAGAGCATCTGAAGAGGATGGAGGTGGAGCAGGGCGCATACCAGCTCTTATCCCGGAAGGGCTCCTTTCGGCTCCTGATGGTGCGGGGCTTGAGCAGCATGGAGGCCCTGATAATCAAGCAGGAGATGCTCGCCCGGGGAGGAGATGCCGCCATCCCCAAGCTGGCTTTGCGCTGTGATGAGCGGCCGCAAGAGATTTTAATCCTCGGCACTCATGCTCAAATATCAAGCCTGATCAGAAACCTGAAGAGGCAGCCCTTCCGGCTGAGCCAACTGGCCGCCATCATAAAGGAATCTTTAGAGCTGATAGACAGCCCAGAACGTTACAGGTGATCTATTGCAGGTTTTAGGTATTAAAACGGATCTGGTAAGGCCAGGGGACGACCTGGTGGAATTTTTGACCCGAGCGATGAATAGGTCTGCTCAGGTCCTGCAGGATGGGGATATACTGGTGATCTCGGAGAGCATCGTCGCCACCTCTGAGGGAAGGGTGGTCAATCTGGAAGAGATCAAGCCCGGAGACTTAGCCAGATCCCTGGCCAGCCGGTATGAGAAAGACCCCCGAGAGATGGAGCTGATCCTCAGGGAGTCGGATGAGATCGTGGGAGGGATTCCGGGGGTGGTCCTGACCCTGAACAAGGGATTCCTATTTCCCAATGCCGGAATAGACAGCTCCAATGCACCGCCGGGGCATGTGGTCCTCTTTCCTGCTGACCCCAAGGGATCTGCCACGGCCATCAGGGAGAGGATGGGGAAAGGGAAGAGGATTGGGGTGATAATCGGAGACAGCAGAACTCATCCTCTGCGGCTGGGCTGCGTTGGTGTGGCCCTGGCCAGCTCCGGGCTGGAGGCGGTGGAGGACGCCCGCGGGCAGAAGGACCTCTTCGGCAGAGAGCTCAAGATCACCCGCAAGGCCATAGCTGATAACCTGGTCTCAGCGGCTCAGATTGTGATGGGAGAGGGGGATGAGGGGATTCCAGCAGCGATAATAAGGGATTCCGGCGTGCCCATCAATGAGGCGGGCGGGGAGATTCCCACCATCCCTCCAGCAGAATGCATGTACATCGGCGCTCTGGGCATCGGCCCCCGGCCTTATTCTGGAGGGTATGACAGGCTGATTGAATGCGCCGGCCAAGCCATGGCCAGAGCCTACGCTCCATACTCCTCCTTCCGGGTGGGCGCTGCCCTCCTCACCAAGAGCGGAAACATCTATTCAGCAGGAAACATAGAGAATGCCTCCACCGGGGCGGGCATCTGCGCAGAGAGGGCAGCGATGGCCAAGGCCATAGCCTCAGGAGAGAGGGAATTCGAGGCAGTGGCAATTGTTGGAGATGGCTGCGAGCCTGTATCACCCTGCGGCATCTGCAGGCAGAGCCTGATAGAGTTCGGTGAGGATATACTGGTGATAATGGCCAACTGCAAAGGGGACGCACTGACAGCTTCCACCAGCGACCTTCTTCCTCAGGCCTTTACCGGTCGGTGCTTCAAGTAAGATTATTTTAAAAATAATAAAGGGATGTCCGGGAGCTCCGGCATCCTGATATTCTTCAGTGAGCCTCGCCCACCAGATCCTTGCCTGGGGCCTGCCGCTCCAGGGTATCAACCTCGCATTTCTCCGGTCCGCAGACCAGGACATCCTGCTCCTGGTACTTGGTGTAGGGGTTCTCAGGGATGGTCATGTCCAGCCCCATGGATGCTGCCATCAGCTCAACCACGTCCAGGACCTTTATACTGGACTTGGCATCAGTCCTGCCGTCCATGATGTTCCTTCTGCAGAAGGGACAGGTGGATGCGATGATATCGGCATTTACCTGCTCCCCATCGACGACTCTGGCCTTGGCCATATCCAGTGCCAGATCGGGAATGCCTGCTTTGACCCCGCCTCCTGCACCGCAGCATCTCTGCAGCTCCCGGTTGCGTACCATCTCAACCAGCTTCAATCCGGGTATGGACTGCAGGCAATCCCTGGATGCTTCATAGGCCCAATCCCTTCCGATCTCGTGCATCAGATGCCTGCCGTTATGACAGGGATCGTGATAGGTTACAGTGTAGTTCAGGGGAATCTTATACTTCACCTCCCCCTTTCTCAGCTTCTCCCTCAGGAAGACTGAGAGGGGCGTGCTCTTGTAGGGGATGTAGCCCTCATACCACCTGGGCCAGTCAACTGTGGAGTTCCTGATGCAGCCAGCGCAGGCAAATAGGACGGTCTTCGCTCCTGCATCCTTCAGGGCATCGACATTATGCACAGCATGCTCGGCCATCACCTCTCTTTGGCCTGTTCTCACCATGGCGGAGGCGCAGCACCATTCATCCTTGCCCAGCATCGCAAAGTCCACATTCAGATTGTTCAAGATCCTCACTGTGGCCACAGCCAGGGCCTGCTGCCTGAACTCAGCAGTGCAGCCTGCGAAGTACACTATCTCGCCGGACTGGTCGACCTTGGCATCCTTGGGAACCCAGCACAGGCGGTCATCTTGCTTGGCTTGATAGGGATTTCTGTCGGCTTTGACCAGCTTGGGGAAGAAGGACTGCTTTCCCACCGGGCCATCTCCTCTGTCCACCAGGTTGGGCCTCATTGCCTCCCACAGATCCACAGTCCTGATCCCCGCCTCGCAGACAGTTCCACAGACGCCACAGGTGGTGCAGTTGTATGTATCATCGGTGAAGAGCTTCATCTCATCATCGTTGAGCGGCTTGCCGCCGAAGATCTTCGCCCGCAGGCTGTGGTTCTTGGCCAATAGCTCTCTCCAGCGGGCATTCTTATACATAGGGGTGATGCCCGGGCGGTCCGGTCTCACAGCAAAGGTGGGGCACCACTTCATACACTCCTGGCAACGGTTACAGCCATCTACCTCCAAGAGCTGGGTGGACATCATATAGCCCGTCATCAAAGGCTTTGATTCTCTGTTATCTGCCATTTTACTCTCCTCCACGGTTGGCGATCAGGGTCATTGGTGTGGCAATCACATGGATATACTTGCTCCAGGGCAGAATGAAGGCGAAGAGACCAAGGGCAAGCAGGGTGTGGATCAGTGCGAAGTGGGGCGCGTAGATGGAATACTCGAACATATCCCCGACCAGGAAAGAGTTGCCGCGCATCCATTCAGCATAAAATCCAGTGACGGTAATCAAGAAGACAGAGCCGATCAAGAGGGCATCGTATGCTGTGGTGTTATCCCGCACGAACTTGATCAGGATCCTCCTGGATATGGCAATGGTGGCACCGATTAAGAGTAGATATCCGAATATATCGAAAGGCAGTGCCATCATATCCTTGGCCATCACTGCCTCATGGCCATATCCGGCCAGATTATAGTGCTCCACAATATCGAGCAGAAGGCTGATACCGGAGAGTGCCGCCAGAACCAGGAATCCATAGAACATGGACATATGCATGACCCAGCGCACCGGGCTCCTGGCAAGAGTCCTTCTGAGAAGAAGAACATCAAGCACTACTGTCCTTAAAAATACCCAAATACCGTCCTTAAATGCCTCATGAATCCAGGTAGCAAGGAATAGCCAGAAGCTTCCGCGCAACGGGTCGTGGTAGCCAGTGGATCCGAGGCCCCATCTCTTAAAGTTAAAATATATACCATATGCCCAAACAGCAAGAACAGTGACTGTCAGGAGTATCATAATTTCAAAGGTAAGGCCCAACGTGTAGAATGCCATCTCAAATCCTCCTCATGGTATTTATCGCTATATCGATGCGTTACGACCATCATTTGTGACCCATTTACCTGAGAACTAATACTTAAATAATTCCCTAGCCGTAGGCTGAAATCCTATCCGGGATTGAAGAATATACCTATCTGAAGTAAGAATGTGGCATCCTTATATGTATGAGATGAGGATCGCCTCTTTCTCCACCCTCCAGCTTCAGAAAACTTTGAAATCAGCAGTGACAAGTGAGGCCGAATGCCAAATAAGCCCATCCATTCCAGAGCGGACAGATATGCATCTCTCGCGCAGTGGCTGCTGGTCCAGAAGAGAGAGCTGCAGGGCTGCTTTGCCTTCAATAGCCTGGCCGCCATCCAATCTCAATCGACCTGCAAGGACCAGGGTCTACCCAGTCGGATAACTTAAATAGATAGTGATGGATGATAATTTATTAATTAGTCTGTTAAGGCTCAGAAATAACCTCAATGACTCTTTGCGAAAAGGCCAATTCCAACCACTTTTTTGCGATAGCTATCAGGATTCGTCCATATATGTAAAGGGAAAATTATTAATTACATGCAAATAATAAAAATATTTATGTACTAGAAAAAACCCTATGTAAAATGGGTGAATCCTGATATGAATCTTAAAACAGTGGCATCGGTCCTGGTGCTTCTCGCGATGGTCTGGCAATCCGCAGGAGCTGAGCTCTTCCACCGGGAGCCCGTCCATCTGGGCAGCGGACTGGGAGAGCAGGCCTTAAACCTCAGCTCAGCGAAGAGGCTGACCAGCCTGAACTACAGCCTCTCATCTCCCGTAAACCTCAGCTCAGCGAAGAGGCTGACCAGCTTGAACTACAGCTTCTCATCTCCCGGCTATGTCTCTCCCAAGAAGCCTCAGACCATGGCCTTGAGCAGCAGCTTGATGGTCAATCAGGCCAAGGTCATACTGGCAGAGGCAGTAGCGGCCAAAGATGAAGCAATAGCAGCAAGAGACGAAGCTGTAGCGGCAAGAGAAGAGGCAATGCTCTTGCGCAATGAGACGATGATGATCTACAGCGAGACCAGGAAGCTGCTGGCGGAGATCGATAAGAGCAGATCTGTGCTGGCGGAGATCAATAATTCAAAGGAGCTATTGGAGAAGATAAATGAGAAGGAGCTGAGCATTCAGTCCATGCAGAAGAAGGCAGAGTCCGAGGCGAAAGCATCTGCAGCCAGTGCCGCCCAGGCGTCGGCATTCCTGAATAAGACCGATGAGACTTATGGGGAGATACTGCGCCTTTCCGCAGAGATCGAGGAGAACTTGGAGACGATAGGGTCTGCAATTCAGGGGGCTAGAAATTTCGCCAACACATCAGTTACCAACACCATTCAATCCCTCAGCGAAGTGCTGCCTGTGGCAAAGAAGAGTTGAGAAGGCCTTCGGCGAGCATCTTCAACTATATTTTTTAAAATAAGCTTTGATTGAAATACGATTTATCTTTAAATATCTGAGATTTTAGAAAAACTCTTATGGATGATGAATATACTATCTTATCATAGGAGAAATCTAAATGAAATTAGCACGACTTATGAATTCGACCATCAAAACCCTTTGCAGCAGGCAGCCCGCCACCTTTATCCTGGCTGCTTTAGCCCTGGTGCTGCTCGTATTGGGCACAGCTCAAGGGGCAGATGATGAGATAGTTCAGTCTATCACCATAGCCGACTCCACTGGAGATTGGGGCTATCCCTCGCCCTTCGGCCACTACTCCCGCGGACCAGGCTATATCCGCATGAGCCTGATCTTCGATACCCTCATCTGGAAGGATGAGAAGGGATTTGTCCCCGCCCTGGCCACAAGCTGGGAGTATCTGCCGGATGAGACAGCCTACCTCTTCCATCTTCGCGAGGGGGTGACATGGAACGACAAGGAGCCGTTCAGCGCCCAGGATGTGGCCTTCACAATCGGCTATTTCAGCGATCACCCCTATCAGTGGGTTGATTCGAGGATCATAAAGTCAGCAGAGGTCATAGATGAGCAGACAGTCAAGATCATTCTAACCCGGGAGTATGCCCCGTTCCTGGATCAGGTGGCCGGAACATTGCCCATCCTTCCCGGGCATGTCTATGAGGGGGTAAACGATCCGGCCAGCTTCACCGATTCCGAAGCCCTAACCGGAACTGGCCCCTACAAGCTGAAGAGCTATGATAAGGCTCAAGGCAGCTACCTTTATGAGGCGAATGAGGATTACTATCAGGGCTCCCCCCGGACAAAGGAGATAAGGTTTGTTAAAGTGAGCCAGGAGATGGCATCGGCGAGCCTGGAGAAGGGAGATGTGGATGCAGCCTCTGTTCCCGGGGAGATGGTGGATAAGCTCAGGGATGAGGGCTTCACTGTAATCGAGGGCCATCACGATTGGCTGGCCAAGATAATGGTAAACCACAGGAAAGAGCCGTTCTCCGATGTCAAATTCAGGCAGGCCCTTTACTATGCCATCGATAGAGAGGACCTGGTCCAGACCGGCCTGAGAGGCTTTGGCCTGGAAGGGAGCGCTGGCCTTTACGCCTCGGATAATGAGTGGTACAATCCGGGCCAGGAGCAGTATCCCTATCAGCCGGCAACAGCAGGCGAACTCCTAGAGGAGATGGGATATGCCAGGGATGAAAAGGGCCAGTATGCCATCGAGGGTTATCCGGATGGGATAGAGCTTCTGGTAACTGCAGATACAGAGCGCCAGGGCGAGCTGATCAGAAAGCATCTAGATGATGCCGGCATCAGGATCAATCTGCGCAGCGTCGACTCCAAGACCCTGGATAGCCTGGTCATGGAGTGGAAGTATGATCTTGCCCTGAGCGGACATGGCGGTCTGGGCGCCGATCCGGCTGTCCTGAACAAGGTGGTGCTGGATATGAACAGCTTCAACAGCGCCCGGTACGATCAGGACCCGAAGCTGAATGATGTCCTGAATGAGCAGCTGGCAGAGATGGATCCGGCCAAGAGGGAGGATCTGGTCGACTCTGCTCAGGAGCTGATCGCTGAGGATCTTCCTGCCCTGCCCCTCTACTATACCAATAGCTATTGGGCCTCAAATGATCTGGTGCGCTTCTACTTCACCTATGGCGGGGTTGGAAGCGGAGTGCCCATTGCCATCAATAAGATGGCCTTCGTCTAGTGCAGAGAGGCTATTGCGAGGAGACTGCGGCGCGCAGGCCGCAGCATATTTTTTTCTCTGAGCTGCGGACTTCATTTTCACCTCGAAAGTCTTAAATGATAGCCCAATTCATTTTGTTGATCGCAATCAATGTAAATTTCAAGGGAACATTCACATAAAAAACAAGAACGATGATTCAAATGTCTGAAGAGATAAGTCCCATGAAGCTCATTCCTATAGGAGTGATCCATACCCCTTATAAGAGACGGGAGGATATCCCTCGCCAGGGCCGTCTCTCCGAGGAGATATGCCAGATCGAGATTTTTCCTGATTTTGAGGAGGGTTTAAAGGATGTCGATCAGTGCACCCACCTCTTCGTCTTATTCTGGCTGCATCTGGGGGATAGAAAGAGGCTCCTTGCCACCCCGCCGATCAGCGACAGAGAGCATGGAGTATTTGCCACCCGCTCTCCCAACAGGCCTAATCCAATTGCGATTGATATCGTTCAGCTTCTGGGCGTTGAGGGAAGCCGGCTCACAGTGAAGGGAATGGATGCCCTTGATGGCTCTGTCCTCCTGGACATCAAGCCCTACTTCACAGATATGGACTCCATTGCCGATGCTCGAGTTGGCTGGCAGAAAAAAGCAGACTGAACAGGGCGGATAGGTCAGAAGGGCGATGGCTTTTCAGCGGGGAATAATGCCGGACGGGAGTGATCCCTGAGAGATGCAGAATAATGGATCTAAAAGAGGGGGAGGAACTCTGAGCTACCTGATAGCTCTGCTGACGATATTTGCCCTCAACTTCATCCTGCCCCGCATGATGCCCGGCGATCCTCTGCAGGCCATCTACGGAGAAGAGGCCCTGGTGGCCATGACCCCTCAGATGGAGGCGCATCTGATTGAGCTCTTCGCCCTGGACAAATCCTGGTCCGAACAGCTGATCGCCTATGTCATCGCCCTCTTTCACGGCAACCTCGGCTTCTCTTACTACTATAAGGATGATGTCTCCTCAGTCATCATGGGGGCTTTGCCCTGGACACTCCTCCTGGTGGGCCTCTCGCTGCTGATTGCCACAGTGGCAGGGGTGATCCTGGGAATCGAGTCCGGATACCGCCGGAGGGAGCGAATAGACCGGTGGCTGCTTGCCGGGCTCATGCTTCTGGGCGGCCTTCCCGACTTCTTCTTGGGAATCGTCCTGCTCCTCATATTCGGGGTGAGCCTGAACCTATTTCCCCTGTCAGGTGCCATTACCCCCTACTCCGGCCTGGAAGGCCTGGGATTGCTCATGGATATCGCCAGACATCTTGCCCTCCCCCTGGCTGCGCTGGTCTTGGTGGATCTGGGCGGCATCTATCTTCTCACCAGAAATACAGTCGTCACCATACTGAAGGAGGGCTTCATGCTCACCTCCCGGGCCAAGGGCTGCTCTGATTTCTGTCTGCGCTACTGCCATGCCGGAAGAAACGCCCTGCTGCCTGTGACCACTGCCACC
>Ga0116183_1001070_pt1 | contig 31703 bp, 22 predicted proteins | sample AD_UKC078_MetaG_FD_89753 | JGI IMG/M metagenome (GOLD analysis project Ga0116183, IMG submission 89753) | Active sludge microbial communities of municipal wastewater-treating anaerobic digesters from USA - AD_UKC078_MetaG | ecosystem: Engineered > Bioreactor > Anaerobic > Digestate | place: USA...
CGCCTGCCTTTTTAGAAGGAATTTGGAATGAATCGTCAAACAAATTAATAAAAGGAAATAATTTACACACATTAAAAGCATTAATAACTAATTATAACTTAAAAGGAAAAATTGACTTAATTTATATTGACCCGCCATTTTCGACAAATACCGTATTTACAATTGGAGAAGAAAGAGTAAGTACTATCAGTTCAAAAAAAGATGATGAAATTGCATATTCTGATAATTTAAAGGGAAACGAATTCCTCGAGTTTTTACGGGAACGATTAATATTAGCAAGAGAATTGATGTCAGACAAATCTTCTATATATTTACATATTGATTATAAAATCGGTCATTATGTTAAAATTATTATGGATGAGATATTTGGAGTTGAAAATTTTAGAAATGATATTACAAGAATAAAATGTAATCCTAAAAATTTTGACCGTAAAGCTTATGGGAATATAAAAGATTTAATTTTATTTTATTCAAAAACAAAAGATTTGATTTGGAATGACCCAAAAACAATTTTTACTGAAGATGATATTAATAGATTATTCAAGAAAGTTGATGAAAATGGACGTCGTTATACTACAATTCCTTTACATGCGCCAGGCGAAACAAAAAATGGCGTTACATCGCAAGAATTTAGAGGTATTAAACCTCCAGCAGGCAGGCATTGGAGATGTGATCCTAAAATTTTAGAAGAACTTGATTTACAAGGATTAATTGAATGGTCAAGTAACGGCGTTCCTAGAAAAAAAATATTTGCAGATGAGCAAGATGGTAAAAAACTTCAAGATATATGGGATTTTAAAGATTATCAATATCCTGTTTATCCGACTGAAAAGAATTTAGATTTATTAAAAACTATTATTTCAGCATCTTCTAATGAAAAAAGTATTGTTATGGATTTTTTTTGCGGCTCCGGTACTACATTAATTGCAAGCCAAGAACTTGGTCGTACTTGGATTGGTATTGATCAATCAGAAAAGGCAATTGAAGTTACTAAAAAAAAGATTAATGCAATTCCTAATAGTCTTTTTTCATCAGTTAATTATGATTATTTATATGAAAAAAATATTGAGGAATATACGCCCACGCCTTCCTTGGCTTCGGCTTTAAATATCGCTAGGGTTGGAAATTAAGAATTGCGCGATACAACCGACGTCTATTCAATAATGAAACCCGCATGCGGTTATATAAGTTTTGGGATCGAATATCGCATAGGGTATTGTCCGGATAAGTAAGAGATAAAATTGTAAGATTGTTTAATAAATGATAGGATTGTTTAATAAACAAGTAAAAATTATTTGAAATTATGCGATATTATAGATTGCGCTTCGGATATGTTTATCGAGAGAGCGAAAGAACTTAAAAATGCAACTCTCCGTTTCAAAAAAGCGGGGACTTCTTTTTTATTTAAGGAAAAGTTATGAAAATAAAACTTTTTTTGCCTGCGATATTAATTTTTGTATTGTGTTGCTGTTCCTGTTCCAACGAAATTGATCCGAATTATTTACCGTCGTTTGACGGCATAGAGGTAGATGAAAATACTATTTTCTTATCTAACATAAAAGACGATAAAAAACATATCATATATGCGGTTGATACGAGCAATGATAAAATATTGTATAAATACGAATTTAAAAATTTGATAATTTACGACATGGAATACGACGCGTCGTTTGATACGAATCCTTATATTGTATTGCTCAATGGAAAAGCGATAAAATTAAATACAAAAACAGGGTTATGCGAGAAGTTTAGTATTAATTTTACTCCCGAGCGCGTTGAAGTTGTTGGCGACAAACTCTAGATAACTCCAACAGGCGTTGGATTTGAAGGATCGCCTAAAGAATACTATATTTATGACTCTAAAACAAATAATACTGAATATATTACATTACCGGAAGGTTTGTTTCGTGGCGATTGGACATTTATTAATAACTGTTACTACTTAGCTCTTTCAATTAGTTCTTATGGCGACATATTATATAATTTAACTGAAAAAAAGAATATAGGCGGGAATTTTTTTAATAGAAATCATTCATTTTATAAATTGTCTGGAAATTATTTGCAAGATTCATTTATCTCATCAGCGTCTGATTATGAAGAGGTATATTATATAAATTCTTTTGAACCTTTTAATTATAAATCTCTTTATAAAAGCGATAAATATTTGTTGTTAATTAATGTTTTTGAAAAAAATAATTATTCATATTTTGTTGAAATAGGAAATAATTATTTAAATATTACAAAAAGGGATATAATAAACAACTATATAGAACTAAAGAATATACAAATATATGATTCTTGGAATTATCTTACCTATTGCAAAAACGGTTATATCTGGTGCGTAAGCGAAGATAACGACGGGGCGTATAAGGTCGATATGGACGATTTGAGCTATGAGATAATAAATTGAAAAAAACAATGTTTTTTTTTATTACATTTTTAATTTTTATTAATAACAATAAAATAACTTCAAGCGGTATTACTCAGAATTTTAGCTTCGCTTCAGGGTTGTCTCTTAATTCTTTATTGATTCTTGAACCAAGTTATCAGGAGCCAAAATATATAGAATATCATGTTTTGGTACATTTAACGATAAAATTTGACTATTTGTTTTTTAAAGAAGTCAGGAATAATTATAAAATCGGATTCGGTCTGGCGCTTGGAGACTCAATTAATGTATCGGCTATGGGGGGATACGGAGGAATCGGAACATATATAACTTCGGCGATTTTACTAAGCGGGCTGCTACCGGGATTTATTTATACATTTTTTCAACAACGTTGTTTTATGAATAGACTATTTCAGAAAATTACATTTGTAAATTTGATAGGCAGCGATTATGAAAATAAATATGCTCTAATTGAAGTTGGTCTTAATGCGGAATTTGTTTTCTTTTTTTATGAATTTCAGTTTTTTATCTCCCCCAATTTTTTTATAGGATTTTTGAAATATACGACTTCGTGGATGTTTTTAAACGTTAAAGGCGAAATTATAAATATCAGTCATATTATCGGCGGTTTTTTTGAGTTTGGTATAAATGTAACGCCTTATAGAAATTATGACAATTTTTTTATAAATATTGGCGTTGAATATCGCGTAGGGAGTATAAAATAAGAGATAGAAATTATAGATATTATAGATTATAAATAAAAACTATTGACAAAATTAAATTTTTATTATATAATTTGATTAAATTATTAGGAGGTAAATTATGATTCAAAAAGTGTCAGTAGTCTTTGCTCTTTTGCTATTATTGGGATGTAGCAACCCCGCTTTGCTGGTTGACGTAAAAAATGATAGCGCCGTTGGTATATTAAAAATGAGGAATATACCGAAAAGGTCGGAAGTTATAAAAGATGAAAAAAATGTCGTAAGCGACAGGAAAGCGGTTTTAACCGGAGCGGATCTCTATCTTAATTCGAAATTTGTCAGATCTATAGTTCCCGCGTCGAGATTTCCCGGGATTACAAGAGGGAACGACGTTACTGAAGAGGGCGGAGAGTCTCTTGAGTATGTTGACGACGTTATGATAGACTCGTTTGTCGAGGAGATTTTTACTAAAGCGACCGATGAAGAAAAAGAGTATTTTATGGAAAATATCGACGAAATCTCGTTGGAATTTAATATAGTTGTCAAATACGACTCGACGGACGACGCTTCGGATGATATGTTTATCGAGGGAGCGAAAGAGCTTAACGCGGCTCAGGACGAGTTGTACAACAGTTTGCAGTTAAACGAGGTTGCGATTAAAGAAGAAACGAACAGAAGCGGCTATGGCGCGACTCTGAATCCTCAAAAATACAGAGCGCTTAACAAACATAACAGATACAGAAATTCAAACGAAAGAGTCGTAAAAGCGTGGGAACTGGCAAATTATTTTTTAATGAACGGCGATATTGAAGAAGTTGAAAATATAGCTGAGATGTTTGGAGTAGATATAGATATGGATAAATTAAAAGCTCTAAACATACAGAGGAGCAAAAGTAGAAGCGGAACTCCGTGGTTCGCGTATAAAAGCGAATTACCCGGAGCTGTTGAATGGTTTAAGAAATATGGGCAAAATGGCGACATAGTATCAAGGTGCTTAGAGTGGGCATGTATATATGGATGGTTTGATCATACTGGAATGTTTAGTAGAGATAGATTTTACAATGTGAGAGATAGCAACCGACTTTCAACTGCTTCCAGATGTATTCTCGCTTCATATCCTACGATGGCATACCCAATACAGGAGGATAGAAAAGGCGAGAGAGCTGAATACGCCTCTTACGAACCGCTTGCTAATTTTACCGACGCTTACAGGATTACCGTAAACAGAGCGAGCAAAGATAAAGGGCAAAAAGCGCTTGATAAAGCTGAGTCTCATTTTTACGGGGACGGAAGTAAGCGGGATTATCATAAATGGTGCGACGGAACATATACGTACTGGATAGGGTGGTATAGTTTTACGGGCTATTACAATTGCGTATCTGAAACGTTGCGAACCACCGATAGGTCAAATAAAGACCCTCAAAATGTAAATTACTGTAGTTATATAGCGTGGTATGGCTATAAATACGGAGCGGATATAGACCTCGACTCGGACAATTATTCAAGAAAAAGTACCGGTAATATGAAAGTTCCGGACGATATTGTTAACTCGAAAAATGATCAATACGCTGACTGTTGGGTGTGGGTAAAGAAAAACGGCGCATGCGGAGAGTATACCGCGTTGAGTTACGTAAGTAAGAAGGTATATAGCGCTAAGACTATATCTGTTTTTTCGGCTACAAAGTGATAAATGTAAGTCCTCGTTTCAAAAAAACGGGGACTTCTTTTTTATTTAAGGAAAAGTTATGAAAATAAAACTTTTTTTGCCTGCGATATTAATTTTTGTATTGTGTTGTTGTTCCTGTTCCAATGAAGTCGATCCCGATTATCTGCCGAGTTTTGACGGGATTGAAGCTAACAAGGACAATATATTTTTTTTGGATAGGGAAAGTAAATGCAATAAAATATATGTGATTAATACGAAAGAAAACAAGAAGATAAATACTTATGAGTTTAACAATATTTATATTGACTATTTGGTATACGATGCATCGTTTGATTTAAACCCGTACTTATTGATAAACAATAAATTGTTAAAATTTGATGTTGAATTTGGTCGTCTTATTGAAATAGGACTAGATTATACTCCCGACTATTTAGAAATAGTTGAAGATAAATTGTGGGTAATACCGATGAGCGTTGGATATAAAAATGTTCCTAAGAGATATTTAACATACGACGCATCGATAGACAAGACGGAATATATTATAATCCCAAGGGGCTTTTTATAGGATCGTATTTTATCTTCAATGGTAATACATATTTGCCAATTGTATTTCAATCCGATGCGCCGAAGATTTATAATTTAACTACTAATAAAATCATTAGTAATTTATTTACTAATGATAAAAGTTATTATGATTATTATTTAATAAAAAGTTATTTATTTTCTGCATATTATAATAACGATAATAAATTAGTTTACGATGTTTATTTTGTGAACTCTTTTGAGCCGACGTTTAATTATAACTACCTTTTTACGACTGACGAAGAATATCTTTTTGGCGCAATATATGAGAACGAAAATTATCTTTATTATATGGATAGGGATTACATAATGCTTATGGATAAAAAAGATAATTATACCGTTAAAAGTTTTAAAGAGTTAAACGGGGATTCAAGAAATTTTGTTACCTATTGTAGAAACGGCTATATTTGGCTTGTAAGCGACAATAACGACGGGGCGTATAAGGTCGATATGGACGATTTGAGCTATGAGATAATAAATTGAAATATTTTAAGAGATTAAAATGAATAAAAAAAAGGTCTTAACGTTTTTTGTATTGATATTTTTAATATCGACAAATCTCTTTTCAAATGACGCCGAAAATGTAGGCGTACGCCAAAATTTTAGTTTTGCCGCTTCAAGCGGGGTTTGCTTGATTCCTTTTGAGTTTGATACGCTCGATTTTTATGAATTTGGCTTTAAGTTTGATTATCAGTTTTTTAAGGAGATCGGCGGTTATGTAAAACTCGGATTTGGCTTATCCTTTGGAGATTCAATCAATATAGGCGGCTTTATGACTTTGCTGATATATAGATATTTTACTTTCAACTTTTTTAACGAGCTCTCTCAGAAAATATCGTTTAACGCTCTCGTCGGCAACGATTGGAATAATAAATACGCTCTTTTTGAGTTAGGCGCTGTTTTTTCGTTTACCGCTTTTTTTTCTTCGTATTATGAATATTATTATTTGACCCTGTTTGTTTCCCCGTATCTTTTTATAGGTTTTGTAAATATAAGTTCGTCAAGCCACATATTCGGAGGTTTTTTCGAATACTCTTTTGACGTAGGAAAATATACAACCGACGTCTATTCAATAATGAGACCCGCATACGGTTATATAAGTTTTGGGATCGAATATCGCATAGGGTATTGCTTGGATAAATAGAGGTTGAAAAATATACTTTTTGTTTTATTTTGTCCCCTATTGTTTTATTGTTGCTCTGTTCCCATCGATCAAACCGAGGAGGATGATTCGGATAGAATTAGCGTAGATTGGACTATGATGTTTTATCTCGGAGCGGATAACAATTTGGAGTACGATTTGTTAAGGAACGTCAAAGCTATTAAAGGGGCTTATCAAGGGGGATGCAACGTTATAATATTCATAGACAGAAGTGCCTTTTATTCTATAAATTCTACCATTTTTGGCGAAAATTTCTCCGGATGTAGAATTTATAGAGTCAAAAGAGATAATCGGATAGAACTGTTAGAAAAAGAAGATTATTTTTATGATACAACGCCGGATAGCGGGGGTTATAACTTTAATTCGGCGGATATCCTTGTTTTAAAGAAATTTATTGAATATTGCAAAAATAACTTTCCGGCTCGCTATTACTCTTTAATTATCGGTTCGCATGGCGGCGGAGCGAGAAGCGCTAACGGCAGTAGAAACATAGTATACGACGAGGCGTATGACGAGTGGATATATACAGGCCAATGGACAGACTATTTATCTAAAGAGTATTCTGTCGATATATTGGGTTTAGACGCCTGTTTTATGGGAAATATTGAGTTTTTATATCAAATAAGGAGAAATAACGGTAGATTTAGCGCCGATTATGTTATTGCGTCGCCTCCTACGGAATGGGGGTACGGATGGAATTATTCGGGTATATTTCAAAGGATTACAGAAAACGAGGCGGTTGTTGTAGAAAATAAAATGAACGATATTACGGGAGAGAAAAGATCAATTTATCCGTCCAATTTATTGGCTCCGGAGGATTTAGGGAGGATAATTATTGAGGAGCAGTATGATTATACTTCTTTGGAAACCGACGATCAAGCTCTAGCTCTTTACAATACTGAAAAATGCGTAGACCTAAAATATTCTCTTGACGCTTTATTTGTAGCTTTAAAGGATAACTTAGCGGATATTGAGATTATTCGAGGGAAAGGGGAAATTAATCAGGCGGACGCGCTTTTTTATTTTGATAGTTCGTCGGTAGACGAATGGATTGATTATTGCTATTTTGATATTTACGATATATGTAAAAAAATAATTTTATCAAACAAATTTTCTCAATATATAAATAATATGGCGGCGGAAGTTCAGGAAAAAATAAACGAGGTTATATTATACTCCTTTTCCGGTAAATATTTTCAACGATTTCAGAATAATGTCAACGGTTTGTCGTTTTTTTTCCCTGATGGAAATGCTCTTTACGAAGGAGATAAAGTTTACCGGTATCAAAGCTGGTATAACGCGATAGAGGACGAAGATTCTTATGGCAAACTCTCTTTTTGTTCTGATAACGCTTTGATGGGGAACGGCGTCGTAGAAAATTATTTTGAAGTATTAGACTACTGGTTTGATAATCAAAACGAAAACGGCGGTTTTAACGGTTATGGATATTAATTTTTTTTCTGCAAAAAGTTCAAGTTTTTTTAAAACCTTTTCCGCGATTCATATATTAGCGCTTATGTCGATAGCTATTTTATCAATAAGTTTACTATATATCTTAAAAAACAAGTCCGATAGAGATAAAAAGATTTTTAGACTAATATTGGGGTGTTTTGCCTTAATTCTTCAAATATCCTACGATATTTGGCTTATTGTAAACGAAAACTTTACTATAAAAGAATCTTTACCTTTAAATATATGTTCTGTATCATTAATTTTGGTATTTATTTTATTTTTAACAAAAAACAGAATAGTCTTTAGCGTTCAATACTTCTGGGGGATAATCGGGAGTTCTTATGCTTTAATTTTTCCGAATATTATACATAATTTCCCTCATTTTAGATTTGTTGAATATTTTCTTGCCCATGGAGTAATACTTTTTTCCGTTTTTTATTTTTTGTTTATAGAAAAATATACCATAACTATAAAAAGCGCCGTTGCGGCGTATATTTTTTCGGTTTTTTATCTGGGTATTGTTTTTGTTATAAATCTGATAATCGGGTCTAATTACTTGTTTTTGATGAAAAAACCGCAATTTGCTAGTTTTCTTGATTTATTTGGAGATTATTATAGATTTGGACTTTTATTAGTAATTTTGATTATGTTCATTGTTTTATACATTCCCTTTATATTACGGGGAATATATATGAGAAATAGAAAGTAGAAATTTAAATTTACTAAAACGGCAACGTTCGCTTTTTTATATTATATATTTATCACAAAGCGCGACAATCCCTCGATTTTTTGCGCGATTTTAATCATAAAAAATTCACAAATAATAATATTTATGATAGTATATAAGTTCTTGATAAGATCGGATAAATGAGATTAACATTTTTCTGCGAATTTTTAAAAAAATATAGAGTAGTTGGGCGCGAGCCGTAAATAGGACAAGGAGCGCAATATTTTGGACAGGATCAGAAATTTCAGCATCATAGCTCATATTGACCACGGTAAGTCTACTTTGGCGGACCGTCTTATCGAGTTTAGTAATATTATATCCCAAAGAGAGTATAAGGATCAGATATTAGACAATCTTGATATCGAGAGGGAGCGGGGCATTACCATAAAGAGCAACGCCGTTAGACTTCCTTATACCGCTAAGGACGGCAATCAGTATAGTTTGAATCTCATCGATACGCCCGGGCACGTCGATTTCACTTACGAAGTCTCCAGGTCTCTCAAAGCGTGCGAGGGCGCGTTATTGCTCATCGACGCGACTCAAGGAGTCGAGGCTCAGACTTAAGCCAATTTATATTTAGCTTTGGAGTTGAACCTCGAGATTATCATAGTTATTAATAAGATAGACCTTCCTTCGGCAAACGTCGAAGAGGTAAAGAAACAGATAAAAACCGAACTTGGATTAGATCCGAAAAACGCTATATTAGCGTCGGGAAAAGAGGGCATAGGAATCGCCGATATATTTGAAGCTATCGTTAACGTCATACCCCCTCCGGAAGGAAAGACTGACAGTCCGCTAAAATCTCTGATATTCGATAGTCATTACGACGAATATAGAGGGGTAGTTATTCATACGAGAGTTTTTGACGGCGAGATCAAGGCGGGAGACGAGATACTTCTTATGCAGACCGGGACAAATTATGTTGTGGAGGAGACGGGGTATTTTAAACTTAGGATGGATAAGTCGGATAAGTTATCGCCCGGCGACGTGGGGTACGTAATAGCCGGAATTAAAAATATAGCGGACGTTCTAATCGGCGATACTATTACAAACCTGAAAAACCCCGCGCCGCAACCGTTAGCCGGATTTAAAGAGATAAAACCGGTCGTTTTTTCGTCAATATATCCGGTATCTTCCGACGATTATCAAGATTTAGCGGACGCGTTGTTAAAGTTAAAGTTAAACGATTCTTCTCTTATATATGCGAAGGACTTTTCATCGGCGTTGGGGTTTGGATTTAGATGCGGATTTTTGGGGCTACTTCATCTTGAGGTCGTACAGGAACGTTTAGAGAGGGAATTTGACGTTTCGTTAATTTTAACGGCGCCTTCGGTTCAGTATAATATTTTTTTAAAGTCCGGCGATAGCGTATTCCTTGACAATCCGTTAAATTATCCCGACGAGACGGAAATCGATTATATTGAAGAGCCTTATATAAAGGCGACAATTATTTTACCTCAAGAATATCTTGGCTCTATTATGAATTTGTGTATTGAAAAAAGAGGTTCTCAGACGAATTTTAGGTATCTCGACGAAAAGAGAGTAGAACTTCAATACGATTTGCCTTTGGCGGAGATTATTTACGATTTTTACGATAAATTAAAATCAATGAGCAAAGGATATGCCTCTTTTGATTACGAGATAACCGATATGAAAAGAACGGATTTGGCTAAAGTCGATATTCTGGTGTCGGGCAAACCCGTAGACGCTTTGTCGTTTTTGGTTCATAAAGAGAGCGCAAGAAACAGAGCGAAGAAAATTTGCGAAAAACTAACGGAGCATATTCCGAGACAGCAATTTAAGATCCCTATACAGGCGGCTATCGGAAATAATATTATCGCGCGAGAAAACATAAACGCGTATAGAAAAGACGTAATTGCAAAGTGTTACGGCGGAGATATTTCTCGAAAAAGAAAGTTGTTAGAGAAACAGAAAGAGGGAAAGAAAAGAATGAAGATGGTCGGGAATGTCGAGATACCTCAATCCGCCTTTATGGCGATTTTGAAAACCGACGACGTTTAATAAAATATCTTCAAATTTTATTGAAAATATAAAAAAAAAAGTTATAATGGCAAAGTTGTTTTTTACGGGGCATAGCGCAGCCTGGTAGCGCGTTCGGTTCGGGACCGAGAGGCCGGAGGTTCGAATCCTCTTGCCCCGATTTTTTTTCCGTAGCAGTTTGGAGAATTTTGGATGCCGTTATATAAAGATATTAAAAAGGCGCTGGTTATCGGATCGGGACCGATTGTTATAGGGCAGGCTGCGGAGTTTGATTACGCCGGAACTCAAGCTTGCAAGTCTCTTAGAGAAGAGGGGCTTGAAGTTGTTCTTGTCAATTCTAACCCGGCTACAATAATGACAGATCTAAATATGGCGGATAAGGTCTATCTGGAACCGTTGACAATCGATTCGGTTGAGAGGATCATCGCAAAAGAGAGACCCGACGGGTTATTGCCGACGCTTGGAGGTCAGACGGGATTAAATCTTGCCGTCGAGCTTAGCGAGAACGGCGTTCTTGATAAATACAACGTTAGACTTTTAGGAACTCCCTTAATGGCGATTAAAAAAGCGGAAGATAGAGAGTTGTTTAAAAATCTGATGATAGAGATAAACGAGCCCATTCCTCCAAGCGCTATTGTTAATACCGTAAAAGGCGCCGTCGATTTTGCCGAGGAGATAGGATATCCCGTAATAGTAAGACCCGCTTACACGATGGGCGGATTGGGCGGCGGTATTGCCGACAATAGAGAAGATCTTGTTAATATTTCAATGAAAGGTATAAAAAATTCCAGAATAGGGCAGTTGTTAATCGAAAGATCGGTAGCCGGATGGAAAGAGATAGAGTTCGAGGTTATGAGAGATTCCGGCGACGCTTGTATTACTATTTGTAGTATGGAAAACGTCGATCCTGTCGGAATACATACGGGAGACAGCCTGGTAGTCGCTCCGTGTCAGACTTTGGCTGATAGAGAGTATCGGATGTTGAGAGCGGCTTCGTTAAAGATAATAAGGGCTTTGGGGATAGAAGGGGGATGCAACATACAGTTTGCGCTTGACCCCTACTCTTTTGAATATATAGTAATAGAAGTCAACCCCAGAGTGTCTCGTTCTTCAGCGTTGGCGTCTAAGGCGACGGGATATCCGATAGCCAAAGTAGCTTCGAAAATTGCGATAGGATTGCGGCTCGACGAGATAGAAAATTCGGTAACAAAAAAGACGTTGGCAAGTTTTGAGCCCGCCATAGATTACGTTGTAACAAAGGCGCCCAGATGGCCCTTTGATAAATTTGTTTCCGCAGATAGAAGTCTCGGCGCGCAGATGAAAGCGACCGGCGAAGTTATGGCTATTGATAGATCTTTGGAAGGGTCGCTTATGAAGGCTATAAGATCGCTTGAGATGCGCGTCGACGGACCTTATTTAAAATCGATAGCCGATTGGGACGACGCAAAATTGGTCGAGTATCTTAAATTAGTCGACGATAGAAGAATGTTTGTTATATTTGAGCTTCTTAGAAGAGGATATCCGATTGGTAAGATAGCAAGCGATACTAAAATAGATATGTTTTTTCTCAAGAAGTTTGAAAATATTATACTGCTTGAAAAAGAGATTAAAAATTATTTTACTAAAGAGACGGTTTTATCGGGTAAAAAACCGGAAGAAAAGGTAATAGCGTTTTTAAGGAAAATAAAAGATAGAGGATTTGCGGATACGTATATTGCGAGGATGATAGGAACGACTCACCTTGAGTTTAGAGCTTTTAGAAAGTTATGCGGCGTTATACCGGTTTACAAAATGGTAGATACTTGCGCCGCCGAATTTGAAGCTCATACGCCGTATTATTATTCGACATACGAGGAAGAAGACGAAGTAGTTGTAAACGATAAAAGGAAGATATTGGTTTTAGGATCCGGTCCGATAAGAATTGGTCAGGGGATAGAGTTTGATTATTGTTCCGTACACTCCGTATGGGGGCTTGCCGAAGAGGGAATCGAGTCGATCATTATCAATAATAATCCCGAAACGGTATCGACAGATTTTGACGCGTCGGACAAACTGTATTTTGAACCGCTAAATATCGAAGATATTTTGAACGTTATAGATAAAGAGAATCCCGAGGGGGTTATCGTTCAGTTTGGAGGGCAAACTGCGATAAATTTGGTTAAACCGCTTTACGACGCGGGTATAAAAATATTGGGAACTTCAATAGACAGCATCGATATAGCGGAGGATAGAAAAAGATTTAACGATCTGCTTCATTCTTTGGGAGCGTTACAACCTGAAGGGAAGAGCGTAGTTTCTTTTGACGAAGCTCTTGGGGTGGCGAACAGATTGGGCTATCCGTTGTTAGTCAGACCGTCGTACGTAATAGGCGGTCACGCTATGGAGATAGTAAATAACGACGACGATCTTTTTCAATATATGAGGTTTGCCACAGACATTAGTCCCGAACATCCCGTATTAGTAGATAGATACGTTCTTGGTAAAGAGGCTGAAGTCGACGTTATTTGCGACGGAGAGGACGTGTTTATTCCGGGAATATTTGAACAGATCGAACGGGCCGGAGTGCATTCCGGGGATTCTATGGCGGTATTTCCTCCTTTCAATCTTACCGAAGACGAAAAGAGTACCATCATAAAAAATACGGTAGCTATAGGACGCGCGTTGAAAGTCGTAGGTTTAATGAATATTCAATACGTTATCAAAGGGGGCAAGGTTTATTGTATAGAGGTCAATCCGCGAGCCAGCCGAACAGTTCCTATAATCAGTAAAGTAACCGGTATTGGAATGGTTAGTATAGCTACTAGAATTATGACCGGTAAAAAATTAAAGGATTTTGGTTACTCGACCGGACTATTAACTCCGCCGGATTTTTATACTATAAAAGCTCCGGTATTCTCTTTTGATAAATTGAAATTAGTCGAGACCAGTCTAGGACCTGAAATGAAATCTACCGGAGAGGTTTTGGGGCTCGGATTTAAAAAAGTCAACGCGCTTTTTAAAGCTATGAGCGCTTCGGGGATTAATATTCCAAAAGCCGGAAACGCTCTTATCTCTATAGCCAATAGAGATAAAGAGGAGCTTTTTGATTTAGCTCAAAGATTATTAAATCTTGGATATAAGCTTTATGGAACGAAGGAAACTTATAAGTTTTTAGCCGATAAAGGGATTGAAATTAATCCGGCTTATTTGCCCGGAGACGGCGTTCCGAACGTTATAGAATTGATGAAGGATAATGTTATAGATTTGATTATAAACACGCCGACTAAAGGCAAAAACCCCGGAAAATTGGGATTCAAAATACGAAGACTTGCCGTCGAACTTCGGACGCCCTGTATAACTTCGTTAGATACGGCTATTAGCGCCATAACCGTGTTGGAAGAAGAAAAAAAAGGCAACGATTTGCGCGCGAATTCGCTTAACGATCTATTGGAAACGTACAAAGACAAGTCTATTATTTATTGATTACCGACTAAGCGTCGTTTAACGTTTTATTGCGTTTGACGAAATAGGCTTCGATTATAGTTTAAATTTCTATAACGTCTTCTTCGCGCGCGCCGGATAGGGTCGTTAATCTTCCGGAGCGGGATATTTTTTCTGCAATGATATTTTCAAAATCGTCAATTTGATCGTCCGTTCTCTCCGGGTCGTGATGCGTAAAAAAGCCCGTTTGAATTTGCGATTCTATTAATAAATCGCAAACGTCTTGTATAGAGGAGTGTCCCCAGCCTTTTTTATTTTTCATTTCAGCGTCTAAATATTGAGCGTCGTGAGCCAAAATTGTTGAATTTGAGCAAAATTTTACAAAATTATCGTAGGTTTTTCTCTCTTTCATAATGCTTATCTCATTATCGGTTGAAAACGTGAATATTTTGTTTTTATTAACAATTTTGATGGCGGAAGATCCGCCCGGATGAGCGTTTTCAAAAACTTCAACATATAGATTTGAGTCGATCTCGTATTTTTCTTCTATTTTAATAAATTTAATATCGCAAGGAAGACTGTCAAACTGAATCGGAAAACTTTTGCCCGACATCTGTTTAAGCAGATCGGATTTTATTCCGTCGTAATAGCGGGCGTTTAGTAATATTTCGATTCTAGCGTCGGGGTTGAAAATTTGATTGAAAAAAGGCAAGCCTTGCAGATGATCCCAATGAGAGTGGGAAAAGAAAAGCAATATTTTGTCGTTAAATTGGGTTCGATTTATTTTTCTTATTCCGGTGCCGGCGTCGATTATAATCCTTTGTCCTTCGTCGGATACAAATTCGACGCAACTGGTATTGCCGCCGTATTTGATAGTATCTATCCCGGGAGCGGGTATCGAACCTCTTGAGCCGTGAAATTTTATCTGCATAAAAATATTCCCAAAATGTTAAAAATGGTTATTTTTTAAAAACCCCTTTTATGTATAAATCGTTCCTTTTGCTAAGATCGATTATTTCCCCTTCCGTCGCGCCGCTTGAATTTAAGATAATCGTTCTAACGATAGGTCTCATCGCTACTCCGGAGGTGCCTATGACCTTAGCCGGAATACCGTTTGACAGTCGGATCAGACTGCCAACCGGGTAAAAAGAAATATTTTTAACAAGCTCTCTCAATATGGCCGGGTCGTAAGCGGTGCCTCCGCTTTTTAATAGATCCTGCACGGCGTCTTTTGCGTGTAAAGGATCCTTAAAAGGTTTATCGGCGATTGCGGAGCAATAAGCGTCGACTACCGCTATAATTTTGGCTATTTCGGTGATCTTATCCGCCGAGACTCTGTTAGGATATCCTTTGCCGTCGACCCTTTCATGATGCTGAAGCGATCCGGACGCTATTATAACGGAATAATTTATCTCTTTTAAATACTTAAATCCGATTATTGTGTGATTTTGAACGACCGTTAACTCTTCTTTTGTTAAGGGACCGGTTTTTTGCAATATTGGCTTAGGAATTTTTATCATACCGAGATCGTGAAATAAGGTCGCTATCGCTAGATTTGAAACGGCGTAGTCGACTAAATTCATTGATTCGGCTAAAATAAAAGATAAAATTGTGGTTTCTATTGTTTTTGTGTAAATATAGGATATTCCTTCAATAGGTCTGCCGAACATCATAAGCGCGTCGTTTTTGTTAAAGGATATAGTCTGCTTAATCTCTTTTAAAAGTCCCAAAACTTTTTCTTTATCGAGAGTTTTTTTTGAGACTATATCGTTAAAAAAATTTACCGTCATCAAAATCCATTTTTTGTAAGCGTCTTTAAACGGTTCGTTAACGTTTGTTACAATCGATTCGCTTTTAGCGGAGGATTTTACTTCCGGATTTGAAGAATTAATTTTGCTTTTCTCGCCGGCTTTATTAACGTTCTCAGGAGCTTTTTCCGGACTTTCGTTTTCGTCGTTATCAAACAAATCCTCAAGAAGTTTATTTGCCCCTTCCTTAGGAATTTCATCTTTTTCAGCTTTAAGGAGATTGCCGTTTGTGAATACGTTTTCTACGTTCCAATTTTTCAAAATATTAATGTGGGATTCGGAAACCGGCAGATTTTTCGGATAAAAAAACAAATTTTCGAAAATGAATATATCTTCCGTCGAATAAGAGCCGGAATTTAAATTTGTAATCGAAACGGCGTTCATAAGCTCTCCTCCATTCCTCTATCGATAACTTCGGAAATTATATTTAATAAATTTAAAATTTAACTATAAATATAATACAATTTAGTAAAAAAAGGAAAATATTAAGTAAATAAAATTTTAAAAATGGATATTATTGAAATTTTTTACTAAAAAAATATACTATAAAGAGAAGTATATTGAAGATATTTAAAGATATTACGAGATAATGGTCTTTAAAACAAAAATATGGTTATAATAAATATATATAAATATCTTTATCCAAAATAATACCCTAAATCAAAAAATATATAAAAAATATTATTTTTTTTTTCAATATTTTGTTGACATTTTTATAAATAGAGGTATAATGAACTATATAGTTTATTAAAAATAGTAAGGAGAATAGGATATGAAGAAAATTAAGAATCTTCTTATAGTATTGCCGGTGGTAATTGTTATCGCTATCATGAGCTTAGTCGCTTGTCCAGTTGACCCTGTAGATACTACTTATAATAGTAATGTTAATATTGAGACTGTAGCTTAATTATCCGGTAATAGGAAAAATAACACCTTGTCAGTCAAGGTGTTTTTTTTTAAACAAAATTTAATGCAAAATATCAAGTTAAATAAATTCTTAAAGTATTTTATTCCTTCGACTGTTTTTGTAATAGTAAACGTTATTAATATATCTATTTTGAATTTTTCTTTCAACAAAATAACCGTTAAAACAGAGTCCGGACCGCTGGAATATTTTGATAAAGACGGCAGTTTTTATTTCGAAGAAGGCAAATTAGTAATCGATTGCGCTTGCGAATTACAAAATTTCAGCAATGATAAAAAAAGTGTCTCCGGAATAGAAGATCTGTTTTTTTTAGAAAATTCTGATAATACCGAAAGAATTGTCTGGAAATCTGTAGATTTTACGTATAAATCGCGAACTTTAGATAGATACCTATCCATAAATGTTAAAGACGAGGCGGCGGCAGATATTGTCGATATGGTTTTGTATTTAGATAACGATCCGGCGGAGTTTTTTCGCAGAGACGGCGCCGGCTTTTATTTTATATACGATCCGCTAAAAACCAAATATTTTTCAGAGATAAAAATAGAATTGGATTATAAAAAGAAACCGGCGAACGTTGAAATATTTCCTATAAATTCTGTTAAAATTCTTCCGGATTTTACGGAGGTAAAAAGCGTTACTTTTAGTAAATATATCGACGAAACCAATATTAATCTATTTTTAAAGAAAATCGACGGGAAAAGCGTCGTTAATTTGTTTGATTTTGACAAAATTAAGCAAAACGAAATCAGACTGATATCGAGGTTTGACGCTAAAGAATTTGTAAATAAAATAAATTACAAATTTAAATTTATAATATTTATCGGCTCCGTAATACTCGCTCTCTATATATTTTTTTTATACGATTCGATAAAGGCATTTTTTATCGATAAGCGGATTATTAAAAATATAATTGAAGAATCCGGCGTAGAAACAAAAAAAATAGTCGAGAAGAGATCCGCGTTTATTACGGCGAATCCCGGAAAATACCGGATACCCGTCGTCGGTAAAGTTTTAGCGTATATTAATTCGGATTTTGCCGGATTTATTGCTATTATCATTTTGGTAGCGATATTTATAGGCGTAAAAGCGCCTTATATGAATTTATCTTTTGCCGGCGGGTCGGTTACCGCGAAATATAACTCGTACGTAGAGCCGGCAAAATATATGGCTGAAAAAAATAATCCTTTTTGGAATCAAGCAAAATATTCGACAAACCCGATAAACAACCCGGACGGAGTTAGAAACGCGTTTGGCTCTATACCTATTTTGGAATGGGCGTTATACGTATGCTTTGAAATTTTTAAATTTAATTCTATCGAACTAAACGTCAGGATTGTTACGGCGCTTGTAGGCGTATTAATAATAATATTTTCATTTTTGGTAATTAGAAGATATTTTCCATTAAAAATGACAATTATAGCCGTTACTTTTATGGTTTTTAATCAAGTAATTCATATTTCTACTTTTATGACGGTTTACGATTCGATTATTATTCTGTTTTTTCTTATGTCGCTTTATAATCTATTGAAATATTTTCAAACCGGCGGGTTTTTACGTTTATATCTCGCTTCTATACTTCTCGGGATAGGATTTGCGGTCAAAATATCGCTTGCTATCTACTCGCTTCCTATTATCGCGATTCTTACTTTCTATAATATAAAAGACCCCGTCGCCAGAATAAAAATATTCTTTATAATAATCTTATTTTCTATTAGCGTCGTTTTAGCTCAAAGATATTCGATTTTTTATCTGATACAAAATACCGGTTTGGCTATATTTTTATCAATAACGTATATAGCGATTTATATTTTGTTATATTACGCTATTAAGTTAAATTATAATCGTTACGACGATATTTTAAGGAAAATCTCAAGAAATAAATATTATATCGCAGGCTTTATCGCATTATTAGTCGGTTTGTTGATTTTATTGATATATTTAAGAGGTTATTACAGGTTATTTCCATCGTTTATAACCGATATGAAATTGCTGTTTAATTTTGATTTTTATAGATATTTGTTATTGAGAAGATACGCTAATTACTCCAGCGAGATAATTTTTATTATAGGAGTTTGGGGAGTTTTATTCTCGTTAATGTTTTATAAATCAAAAATATTTGCGCTTATATCGGCGTTTTTTGTCGGATCGGCGATTTATACCGTTATTGCGTCGAAATCTATCTATATACATCATTATTATACTATAATTATTATGATTACTATTTTTATATCCGCCGCTTTGCCGATATATTATATTTTCAAGAAACTCGGTTCTAAAGCGGCTTCTTATATTTTCATATTGGTAGTTATGGTTTTTCTTACAAGAGCCAATTATCAGTATACGGCGCGCTTATTGTCTTATCAATACGAAGGGGCAAAGGCGGCGTCGGAGTATTTAAAAAATAATATGAACTCCGACGAGTATTATATCCCTCTGGGGAATGCGTATTTTCCGACTCTTTATACTTCGATACCGGCGATTTACGATTATAGCGGATTTCTTTCTTCAAACGAGGTTAGGGATATGGCGGCAAAAGAAGGGCTTAAAAAAGCGATGGACTTTTATAAAGTCAAATACGTCGTATCGGTACTTGATTCTATCGATTACTATATTTTTGCCAACGCTTTATCCGAAGAGCGTTTAATACCGAGTTGGCCGAGAAGAACCGACGAAATTCTTGCCAAAATTGATAAAAACTACGATTACTATACCGACAAAGATAAAAGAGAAAAGACGCTAAAACAGTACGATATTAAAAGAAAAGTCGTTTTGGAAAAGAAAATCGGCGACGTCCGTATATATAAATTTATAAACTGATAACTCTTTACAAAAATCGGAAAATCTAATATTATAGTCAAATTATTAATTGCAAATCAACTTTTTTCCATACGGAGGAGAATTTATGTTTTTAAAGAATCTATTGTTTAAATATGGAATTATCAGAATTTTTTCTATATTGGGTATATTTATATTTTTATACGCGTTGATAGAGCTGGGATTTGATTGGTTTCCCGATACAATGGAGATCGAGTCTCGTTCGGCGGATTTAACAAGCGATTTTGAACTTGAAACCGAAAATTCTTATACTACAAACAAATTTAATTTGAACGATCTGGGATTGTATAACGAAGATAAATTGGAAATAGGTTTCGCTAATTCAATAATTGACTCAAGCGACTTCCCGCTATTTAATAATATTCAGCTTTCGGATTTTAACATTAGGGACGGCGTCGCCTATGAAACATGGGAATTAAACGAGCAGAATATACCCTTGAACAGCTTTTATAGTTACTTTACGATAACTACCAATGGTAAGAATAGTTTTTTAACCGACCCTTCGGCGGATATTGAGAATGTAAGAATAAATTTGACAATTAACGGCGAAAATCAGGAATTTGTTAAGAGAGAAAATTTTACCTATTTTTTCAAAAAAAATAAGGACTGCAAAACGATAGAAAACTTAAAAATTGATTATATTACTAAGATAAATAACGGCGAAAAGACCGCGCTTAATATAATTTTGAAAGACCTTAATAAAAAAACCGAACTGAAAAATTTTGAAGTTAAAAACGGTTACGCTTACGAAGAGTGGGGATATTCGGCTTCTCTAGATAAAATGAAAAGCGAAAAAGATATAGCCAAGATATTAAGCGATATAATGGCGGATAAAACAACTTCGTCCGACGAAAAATCAGCATACCAAAATCTAATCGGCAAAGCTTACCTCTTTAACGAAGCGGTAAAAAATTATATATTGAGCGAAAAACTTTCCGTCTCTGATTCATTTAAAACAATGGACGTTTTTGCTAAATACAAAGCTTTTAATCCGATTATAGTCGATCTGTCTTACAATAAAATCGCGGTATTAAAAAGTAAAAACGAGACGTTTATAAACGACGCCAGTTGCGATAGAGATACGATAGAAGCCGAATTAAAAATTAATGGTATAAAATGCCGATTTGACTCGATATATAACGATAAGAAGAATATTTTCTTTATATTTGAACTAAACGAAGCGTTAAGGAAATTTATCAACTCTGCCGAAACTCCAAACTTGATTACGGCGAGAGAACTAAATTTATCCGTTAAGTCAAAGATTATGAATTATAACAAAATAGATATAACAAAAAATATAACGCAACGTTTATTAACCGTCGAAAAAGGGGAGAATAATGTCGTTGAAAAATGGAGTCTTGATTTTGACCGTAATATCTTGTCGTCGGGAGTATCCGACTATATTACTTTTAAACTGAATATTCCTTATTTTCAGAGCGCGATAGAGCTGACGGACGACGCAACCGTCGATAGCGCTAAATTTTATCTTGAAATTGACGGCTCAAAAATAATCGCCGCTAATATAGTAGGGGAAGAAGTTAATTTTTTTACCGACAAAGACATAAAAAAAAGTAAAGATATACGGTTTATAGCGGATTTTAATAGAGAATATTACGAGAATTCGATACTTGGATTTGATTCTAAAATAGTTTCAATGAAAAACGCCAAGCCCAAGATGGCTTCGTTTATTATTTATAATAAAGAATACGACAGTTCGGTCTATAAGACGAGCCCGTATACGCATATATATGGCGTTGAGATCCAAAAAGTCGCGTACGATCCGCAAAAAATTAATATCGATTTGGCTTCGTTAAGTTGCGCGACTAAAGATTATATAGCCGTTAAATCGATAAAATTCTCAAAAAACATAAGATTGGTTAAGAAAAAGATGATAAAAATTATCGAAGGGGACGAGCTTTTGAAATTTCTCGAGCTTCCGCCGCTCGACGCATCGGCCGACGCGGAAAATAGTATCTCCTATATCTCGAGAGTCGGAAACGGCGTCGGCTCGGGATATATAGCGCAAAAAAACTCTTCTGTTTTAAACGGTCTATTCAAGGAAAATAAAAACAGTGTTTTTCTTGTAATTATTGGAATCTGCGTTGTTTTATACTTTTTAAGTTACCCATTAATGAGTAAATCGGTAGTTCCTTATTTTCAGAAAAAGAGTAAAACGAATATTATCGTTCGATCGGCGTCGGCGCTGATAGTTTTAGCGTTGTCCATAACGGCTTTTGCGACCAGTCAATTGACGATAAGAGCCGAGTTTGCTAATAACGTTAAAAACGGCAAGACCGACGTCTATTACGAGAATGTTAAAGGATTTGCAAAAAATACTCTGAAAACGGAAAAGGTTGTAACCAGAAATAAAATAAACTTTGTAGAGTTCAATTTACCGTTAACCGACGTAAAAAGGTTTGCTTTATCGACAAACGTCGGTCCGGACGCGTCGGTATATAAAAATATAGCTTTAAAAATCAGATATATTAAGATCAAAAATTTTGATTCTACAAAAATTCAGACGGATTTTACCTCAAAAACTATCGGGTCTTCCTGCTATTTAATTTCTAATTTAGACGTTAAAAATTGGTTGTCGTTGACGATAGTATTGTATTTAACAATTTCCGTATTTTTATCGTGCTATATATTTTTCTTATTTGACGGCATAGTTGGCGCCGTAAAAGATGTAGGAATTAAAAAAGAGACTTTAAATAAAATATACGAAGGCGGGAGTTTAGGGTCGTCGATTAAAAATATAGTTACTTTTCTTTTTATTTACGGTCTGGCTCTAATAACTATTAATAGCGTAAAGTTTAGTCTAAACAAATATATATATTATGCTTTATTCGGCGCGTTGGGAATATATCTGTTAGGAGCTTTTTGGCTTAGAATAAGAAGCGGGATATTAAGCGTTTTAAAAGTAGAAAAAGCTTTGGAAATAAAGAACGCAATAGTTAATTTTGCAAATAAAAATTTGGTTAAAAACGGCTTTAAACTGTTTTTAAACGCCTTAGTTATTGCTTTAACGCTGTATCTTTATTTTATACCGCATCTTTTAGAGGATTTTAGAGTTATAATATTAATTTTATCTGGAATTGTTTTGATATTTATAGACTACGATATAATAATTAAAATAGTAGTTTTTGTAATAAAATTTGTAAAGCCAATAGTAGTTTTTGTAATAAAATTTGTAAAGCCAATAGTAGGATATATTAAATGCCAAATTCAAGGTAAGCCTTATGAACGGGAAAACGAACTAAATAAAAATAACGTTATTAAAAAAATTGAAAGCGCTTTGACCAAACGCGAAACTAACGCTTTGTATATTACTTTTATAGCGGTCGTTATTATATTATCAATTTCTCCGATTCTCAAGTTTATGAAAGAGGAAAAATCGTTTAATACTGTTTTAATTATCGTTACGATCGTATCCGGCATATTAGTATTCGCTTTCAATAAGAAAAAAATTGAAGCAATAGAGGCGGAAAGAGAAAAAGAGCTTGAAGAAGAAAAAAAACGCGAGAGGGAATTCGACGAAAAATTCAAAAAATTCGCTCCGCCGGAAGAGTTGAGTATATGGTATAACTTAAAGTTATTGTTTAAGAAATTTTCAAACGAAAACGATGCCGAAAACAAAGAAAAAGATAAAGAGGGTAAAGAATAATCCCTACCGTCTTGTCGAATAGTTATTTTTTGTTTAATTTTTTAATAACAAAACCTGAAATAGAGGAGCTATGTGTTATTTAAAGAAAATATTTTGATTCCCCAATGGAAGAAAGAATTTAATAATTTAATTTGCGGATTTACAACGCCCTTTTTTGGGAATATGGCTTTAACGAGACGGAGCGTTTCAACCAAGCGGACTCTTAAAGAGAACAGGGTTTTTCTTTCGGAAACTCTGAATATACCAAGTAATACCATATTTTCTCCGCGCCAGACGCATTCAGATACGGTTTTGTATGTAAACGATAACAATGTCGGTCGAGGCGCTTATTCGCTAGACGGCGCTCAAGACGGCGACGCCTGCATTACCGATAAAAAAAACATTTTACTTTTAGTATCATGGGCGGATTGTATTCCGGTTTTGCTGTTTGAAGAAGAAAAAGGCATCTGCGCGGCAATTCATTCCGGATGGAGAGGAGCAAAAGAAAATATCGCGGCAAAGACGATAAAAAAAATAATCGAAATTGGCGGTAAAGAGAGTAATATATATGCGGCGGTAGGTCCCGGTATTAGAGATTGTTGTTATAAAGTCGGGATTGACGTTATTAAATATTTTGAAAACGATAATTATTCAGAATTTATCCGAAAAAACGACGGCGAGTATTATTTGGATTTACAATCGGTAGTTTGTCGGCAAATTATTTTATCGGGAGTCAAAAAAGAGAATATTGATAATTACGGCGAGTGTAATAGTTGCTCGACAAAAATAGAGTTCTTTTCATGCAGAAAAGACGGTAAAGAAAAGTTTGAGGGGCAAGCGGCGTTTATCGGAATTTATTAAAGTTTGATTAACTAATTAGGAAGCGCCCGTCGGTCTTTTGGGGCGAGGAAAATAAATTCGACGCATATGCGTCTTTGGTTTGACACATATGCGTTAATTTTATCTTTGACGCATATGCGCCGATTTTTCATCGAGGAGCGGCGCGCCGTATATGCAACTCATATGCGTTAATTTTCAAAAGAAGCCGACGGGGCGCAAAAAAAACAGATAAAATATTTGCTATTCGGGTGAAAAAATCGTAAAACAATATTATTAATAAGATATTTAAACAAGGAGAATAAAAAATGTTTGCTATTATTTTATTGGTTCTATTTTTAATTGCTATGATTTTTATTGGGATTTGGGGTATGAGGAAAACCTCGAATCTAAACGACTTTTTTTTGGGTAATCGAAATATAGGTCCGTGGATTTCTGCGATGGCTTACGGCACGACCTATTTCTCGGCGGTTATGTTTATAGGATTTGCCGGGAAGCTTGGATGGGGGTTGGGATTAAACGTTCTTTGGATTTCATTAGGAAATACTGTATTCGGCGCTTTATTAGCTTGGTTGGTATTGGCAAAAAGAACCAGACGGATGACTCAGAATTTAAACGTTATGACAATGCCTGAATTTTTACAAGAACGCTACCAATCAAAATATCTTAAGTTTTTTTCCTCCTTACTAATATTCTTTTTCCTATTACCCTATTCCGCTTCAGTTTTTCAGGGGTTGGGGTATCTTTTTGAAGTTAACTTTAAAATTAATTACGATATAGCTCTTTTAATAATGATTCTTATAACCGGCGTTTATCTGGTTCTTGGCGGATACTTTGCGATAACGCTAAACGATTTTATACAAGGGATTATAATGCTGATCGGAACGGTATTAATGATAGGGATACTTCTGGGAGAAGGCGGCGGTTTGATGAAAACGGTAGCGAGTATTTCTCAAAAGTATTCGGAACACATTCCTAAGGCGAATCAACCGGGTTTTTGGACTATTGCCTCTTTAGTATTTATGACCTCTTTTGGAACTTGGGGACTTCCGCAAATGGTACAGAAGTTTTACGCAATTAAAAATGAGAGCGTTATTCCAAAAGCCGCTATAGTAACGACATTTTTTTCGTTGATAATCGTATTTTCCGCATATTTTGCGGGAGCGATGACGCATATTTTTTTTGACGAAACCTCTATCCCTCGTATCTCCCCTGAAGATGGAAGGATTAATTTCGACGCGTTAGTGCCTACGCTGTTAACGAATAAATTACCGGAAGTTTTAATGGCGGTTATTCTACTGTTGATATTATCGGCTTCTATGTCTACTTTATCGTCCTTGGTATTAGTTTCAAGTTCCGCGGTAGCGATCGATATGTATAAAGGTCATATCAATCCAAATATTTCTAAAAAGAATTCATTGTTAATGATGAGATTTTTGTCCGCGTTATTTATAATAATTTCCTTTTTTATAGCAAAATATAAATTTGCCGTCATAGTAACTCTTATGTCGCTATCTTGGGGCGCCGTCGCAGGAGCTCTTATGGCGCCGTATTTTTACGGCCTATATTGGAAGAGAGCTACAAAAGAAGGCGCTTTTGCCGGAATGTTGACGGGTTGCATCGTATCGACCTCTCTCTTTTTTATATTGGGCGAAAGTAAATCTCCTATGGCGTCTAGCATTGGAATGATAACTCCTTTTATTGTCGTTCCGATAGTCTCTTTATTTACCAAACCGCCAAAAGACGGAGTATTGAAAAAAGCGTTTGAAAACATTTGATTTGGAGAGATATTTGAATATAATAATTACCGGCGGCGGCTCGGGCGGTCATGTAATGCCGGCTTTGGCGATTATTGAGGAACTAAGAAATAGCCAAAACGCTTTTTTCAAAGACGTTAATATTCTATATGTAGGCTCTAAAAAAGGGATAGAAAAAAAAATAATTGAAAAAAAAGGCGTTGAATTTAAATCAATATGTACCGGTAAGTTAAGGAGATATTTTTCTCTTCAAAACGTCTCCGATATTTTTAGAACTCTTTTTGGAATCGTTCAAAGCGCTTTGATAATAAATAAATTTAGTCCCGATATAATTTTTAGTACCGGCGGATTTGTATCGGTTCCGGTAGTTATCGCCGGTAAAATAAAAAATATTCCTATTTTGATACATGAACAAACGGTAGACGCCGGATTGGCAAATAAAATTGCCGGTAGATTTGCTCAGAAAGTAGCTATTACGTTTCCGGAGAGCGGAAAATATTTCCAAAAAGAAAAAATTGTCTTAACCGGCATCCCTATGAGAAAAGAGATATTTCAAGGAAGCAAGGAGAGCGGATATAAGAGGTTTGGATTTGCCCCAAATATTCCTACAATTTTTTTTACGGGAGGCGGATTGGGGTGTCATGTTTTAAACGAAGCGGCTATGAGTATTATACCGGATCTTCTCAAGAAAAGTAATATTATCTATCAAACGGGCGCCGCTATGAACGGTCAAGATTTTCGCGATATGAAAAATTTGAGAGAATCCCTGCCCGATTATTTACAAAAAAGATTTTATTTAACCGAGTTTATTAACGAAGAAATAGCCGAAGTTTTTGCTCTAGCTGATTTGGCGGTAGCCAGAAGCGGAGCCGGAACGGTTAACGAACTATTAACGATGAAAATTCCCGCCATATTTATACCTTTAGCGATTGCGACGAATAACGAACAGTTAAAAAATGCATTAATTACCGTTAATTTAGGCGGGGCGGAGGTTATTGAAGAAAAAGAGTTGAATTCCGCCCTTTTATTAGATAAAATTGAGGATATATTATTTACGGAGAAGATAACCGTTATGAAGAGGAACTTGTCGGAAACCAAATTTGAAAACGGAGTCGACAAAGTTATCGGCGTAATGGAAAATATTTTGAAAAATAGTATAAAATAATCAAAAAAAATTGTTTTTAAGAATGCATTATATTATACTTTCTTAAAAAAATAAGGAGTATTAATGAACAAAATACAAATATCGAAAAATATGAATTTAAGAGAGTTAATATCAAAATATCCCGATTCGGCAAGAGTCTTTTCGGCTTACGGTATTGGATGTTTGGGATGCGCTTTATCGCATTACGAAACGATTGAACAAGGTATAACCGCTCACGGTATTAACGTTGACGAATTTATGAAAGATTTGAATGAGTTGGTGAACGAATAGTATTAACAATCCGGCGGCTCTCCAAGCGGCCGCCGATTTTTTGAGGTTTGATTTATTATCTGGAGAAAATTTTATAATTCGTTTTCTGGGGGGAAGAGAAATTAACGCATATGTGTCAAAGATAAAATCGACGCATATGATGTTAAGAATAAAATTGACACATATGCGGCGCATTGAACTGAACTGAACTCTCGATTTCCACTCGCATACGCGCGGGACGCGAAATCGAGGGGGACGTCTCCCCGAAAAACTGACGAGTTACAAAAAAAAGGAAAATAAAAATTGACTTTTTTACAAATATATAGGAAAATTCATATAGATTTTGACGAGGTTAACGATGTCTGATAGAAATAGGAATGTTGGTTTGCCGAATACCAATCAGGAAGAGATTTCTACTCCGTCGATAAAAATTGGAAAAAAAGAGAGTATAAGTTTTTTTCAGAGAATTTTAGATATTTTTTCCGGGACGGGGAGAGAGGAGAGAGTAAAAAATCGCTTATTAAAAGAGATAAGAAAAAATTTGGGGCAATTAAAACTTAAATTTTATCTAAGTAAAAAAGATCAGGTATTGCCCGCTTTTGGCTTTTTCTTTTACGATATATATAGATATTCCCAGAACTTTGCGAGATTTTTTGATATCAAAAATCATAATAACAGTATAAAAATATTGCTATTTGACGCTCTTCTTAATAACAAACAGAAACAAATTAAATCTAAACTTGAAAGAAGCGGAGTCGAAGAGTTAATAAGAGGGCAAAGCGATCCGCAAAAAGCGATTCTCGAAGTAAAATCGCTTCTGAATGAATTTGTTAAATCTTTTGATCAGGAACTTGTTAGAAAAATTAACGCTACCTACAACCAAATTGTGGATTTGTCAAATATCATTAATTACGATTGGTTTTTCTTGTTGCATAAGTTTGATTCAAATATTTCGGAAGGCAATTTTAATTATAAACCAAATTTTGAAATTTTAGAGGGAAAATATGTTTTAGACGATATAATAGCAATAAACGATTATATCGAGACGCTTAATTTATCCGGCGACTGGAAATATATCACAGAGTATATAAGTATGGTTTCGGAGGATAAAGGACTAAACGATATCTTCAAAAAAATGATAAATAATTTAAAAATTATTAAAAAAGACGGGTATTTGACAAAGATGGTTCAACTAATAACCAAAGATCCCTATTTTAGACCTAAGGATTTTCAATCAAAATCTAGAATTGTTCAAGATTATATTCACGAATATCAAAGCGAAATTCAGAATTTAATTCGAGACGCCGTTAAAAGTATAAATCAAGAAAAAATAAATAAACTTTTAATGGACATATTTCAAACGACGGCAATTGTTAGGATGAAGCAATATAATCAAAAACTTGAAGACAATTTATTGTCTAGAGGAGTTCAATCGCATTTTAAATATATTGCTCCGATTAATTATTTAAAAGCTTTTTTACTTGATATTGGGAAAGGGGAGATAAAATCAAGGATCGATCTCCTAATAATAAAAGGCGCGTGGGACACTAATTCTCATTCGTCGGAATACTCGGCTATGTTAGAAGGTTTTACAAAGTTGTCCGATAAAATTATTGAATTTGACAACAGATGTTCGGAAGACGACGCGTGGGGGAGAGATTTACGAAGATTGATGGTTGCCACTAAACATGATAACCGCGCAAAAATAATGTTGGTTAAACTTGTCGATAAAATTGACGCCGCAGCTAACCAATTGTTGCATGAGGGCATATCGCAATTTGTTAAAGCCGGAAACCTTATAAAAAATATTTTAGAGGATAATAATTTAAAAAATCCCAAAATGATAATTAATATTCATAAAATTAAATGGGAATTCTCAAAAGATTTAAAAACCGATATGCTGGAAATTTATAAAAAACTGGCAAATATGGTAGTCCTTTTGAAGAACTACGTAAAACCCATGGAAGTTAAAGAAAATAGCGATAAAGAAAAAGGCGAATAATAAACGAATGCGCTTAATTACTTTTTTTAATCCGATTTTTTTTATCGACTTTTACAATTAGAGGTTCGTGTTTTTTTGCCTCTTCCTCAGGCATTATCCCATACGCTATAACGACTACTTCGTCGCCGGGATACCCTAAACGAGCGGCCGGACCGTTCAAGCAAACGATACCCGACCCTCTTTCCCCGTCGATAATATAGGTTTCCAGACGACTGCCGTTATTCATATTTAGGACTTGGACTTTTTCATTCTCAAACATATTTGCTTTATCGAGCAAATCTCTGTCTATCGTTATACTCCCCTCGTATTCAAGGACCGCTTCGGTTATCGTAGCTCTATGAATTTTTGACTTCATCATAGTTACCAACATATTTTCTCTCCAATTATGTGATTGTCTATCAATCTTGTTTTTCCAATATAAACTGCGATCGCTATTATATTTCCTTTTTCAATTAATTCGACGTTTTTCATGTTTTCATTTACAACGTTTACATAATCAATTTTAGCCGAATTAATCTCTTTTATTTTATTCTCAAAAAAACTAATAACATTTTTAGAATTAATCTCTCCGTCCTCGATTAATTTTACCGCTTCTTTTAGAGTTCTATTTATTACTAAAGAATCTATTCTCTCTTTTTCAGAAAGATAACGGTTTCTGGAGCTCATAGCGAGCCCGTCGGCTTCCCGAATTATAGAGCAGGGGATAATCTCTATATTAAAATTCAAGTCCTCAACCATCTTTTTTATAATATATAGTTGTTGAATATCTTTTTTTCCAAAAAAAGCTCTATTTGGAGTCGTAATGTTAAATAATTTTGAAACTATAGTCGCGACCCCCCTAAAATGGCCCGGTCTTTTTGCTCCGCAAAGATTATCTCCGAGATCGCTAATATCGACAAAAGTTTTTAAATTATCTCCAATAATTTCTTCAACAGCCGGATTGAAAAGAATATCTACCTCGACTTCTTCGCAAATTTTTATATCTTGCTCTATCGGTCTTGGGTATTTATGAAAATCTTCATTAGGACCAAATTGAATAGGATTAACAAAAACCGATACTACCGTAATATCGCAACTTTTTTTCGAACTTTCGATAAGAGATACGTGCCCCTTATGCAAAGCTCCCATTGTCGGTACTAATCCGATAGATTTATTGTTCTTTTTATATTCGGATATCTTTTTGCGAACTTCTGAAATGTCTTTTAAATAATGCAAATCAAAACTCCCCTTTCAAAATCTCTATTGTATCGTCCGAGATACTAAAAACGTTGGATTCTCCGGGAAATTTAAGATTGTTGATTTCTTCTATGTAACTTGAAACTCCGATCTTAATAGATTCGCCAACGTTTACGAATTGTTTTACAAATTTGGGTTTAAAATTTTGGCATACTCCGATAAGGTCGGTTATTACCAAAACTTGGCCGTCCGTATGTTTGCCCGAGCCAATTCCTATCGTTGGTATTTCTAGTTTTTCCGTTATTAATTTGGCCAGTTTCTCAGGAATACATTCAAGCGTTATTGCAAAAGCGCCGGCTTCTTGTAGTAAAAGCGCGTCTTTGATTATTTTTCTCGCATTGTCGAGACTTCTTCCTTGAACTTTAAAACCGCCAAAAACGTTTACCGATTGCGGAGTAAGCCCCAAATGCCCCATAACGGGTATCTTTGCCCTGACGAGAGCTTTAATCTCATCGATTATTTCTACGCCGCCTTCTACTTTTACGGCTTCGGCTCCCGACTCTTTTATTAATCTACCGGCGTTTTTAACGGTCTCTTCCGGCGATATCTGGAAAGATAAAAAAGGCATATCCGACACTATAAATTTATCTTTCGCCCCTTTTTTAACGGCTTTTGTGTGATAAATTATGTCGTCGATTGTAACCGATAGCGTATCGTCGTTCCCCTGAAAAGCCATTCCAAGAGAATCTCCGACTAAGATAGAATCTATATCTGTATCGTTAAGTAGAACGGCCGTCGAATAATCGTAACAAGTAACCATAGATATCTTTTCTTTTGATTTCTTCTCAGAAAAAATATTTATACTATTTTTCATTAACTTTCCCCAAAGTTATAATTTACGACAATATTATATTTTTTTCGATTAAAAATCAAACATAATATAATAATTTTATGCGTTCCCGCCGGTTTGTTACGGAAATAAAAAATAATTCTACGTAGAGTAGACGTATCTGGGATAATTTTCGATTAGAAGCGCGTATAATAGCTGTTTTCGAGCGGCTATATTTAACAGTTGTGTCATTTTACCCAAAAAGTCGTTCTTCAACTTATCAATCCTTAATTTCTTACCAACAATCTCAAGAAATCCTTCCAACCCGTATTTCATAACGCCGTTATAGAAAAACAAGATAATAGCGCGAACCG
>Ga0116183_1001073_pt1 | contig 31674 bp, 48 predicted proteins | sample AD_UKC078_MetaG_FD_89753 | JGI IMG/M metagenome (GOLD analysis project Ga0116183, IMG submission 89753) | Active sludge microbial communities of municipal wastewater-treating anaerobic digesters from USA - AD_UKC078_MetaG | ecosystem: Engineered > Bioreactor > Anaerobic > Digestate | place: USA...
ATATCTATTTTATTGAACATCCTGAAAAACCTACACAAGAAGAATTACAAAAGTTCTTAGTTGAAAATGGTAGTGATGTTGAAGATGGATATTCATATGAAAATGTAGATATGTGTGTTGAAATAAAAGACTTTAAAACAATATAAAAAAACCACTCAAATGAGTGGTTTTTTTATCCAATATCATACTTGTCAAAAATGGCCTGCATGTGTGTATCAAGTTCATTCAATGCAAATTTAGCTTTCTCACATAGTTCTACTAATTTTGGATCTTCTGTTCCATCATATCCATAATGTTGAACCCAATAACCAAATCCTTGGTTCTCAACTTCATTCCATAATTGTTCTGCTTCTGACTCACTTAAACCTTCTGTAAGGTTTTCATTAAATTTTCTAATTTTACTCATATCTATAATTTATTTTTCTGTTTCTTTTATTAAGTCAAGTATTCTTTGTTGACTATCTTTACATTGTTCTAAACACTTTTGTATCATTTCTAATCCATCTGGATGATTTAATAACTTGTCTAATCTTTCTTCTGATAATATACTCACTAAAGTCCAAAATGGACCTAATTGATTTCTCAATTTTGCTTGTGGTGTCTCATCTACCCAATTTCCTTCTTGGTCTTTATGACCTGTACTCTCACTAAACTTTTTCATTTCTTAAAATTATTATTTTTTAATACCATTTTAACATGGGTAGAGTGTGTTATTTTAACACCAAAGTCTTTACCAACTTTATCTCTAATAAAAGGAACTATAAAGTCTTGTTCATAATCAATACTATAACTTGAAGGTATTTTTGTTTTAACTGTTTCTAAAGATACTGGTAAATAATTCTCAATTACTTCTCTTTCCCAGTTATCAACATATCTATATTTTAGTAAAAAGTGACAAAAAGTTCTATAGTTGTCATCTATTGCACCCCATCTTTTTTCAAAGTCATTTAAGTAAAATTTATTGGCTCTCTTTCTTACTTTTCTTACATCTTGTCTAAAGTTTTCTAATTCATTTTTATGAATATCAGAAGAAGGTATCATATCTCTAATAGTAATCCACTTGAAATTACCACCAAATACTTGTTTCTCCCAGAACTTTTTAATAACTGATGAATGTGAGTAAGAATAAACTTCATGTATAACTGAACTTAAATTAAGTAAAGGACTTTCATAGTTAGATAATTCTTCAACTACTTCATCCCAAGAGCTTGTGAGTAAGGCATCTTCACCTAAAACAACTCTTGCTTTTGATAACATAACATCATCTAAGTCATAACCAATTATTTTAACATTAGGTTTCATTGTTTGAAGTTTAGAAAGAAATATACCATTAGCACATCCAAAATCTACAATAACATCAAAATCAATATTATTCACAAAGAATAGTTTGTCATCCATTGATTTAGCCATACCATCAGCATAAGTTTGATAGTTTGATATTTCATTTTCTCCAACTAATTCTTCAAGAAATAATTCCCAGTTTAATATTCTCATAGACTATATATTAAAATTATTTCCAAATTTTCTCAAGGTTAATCTTAGAATTCATCTCTACAACTCTACCATCTTTTTTCAATGAATATCTTTGTAGTGGTAAAAATGTTTTAATAACTTCTTTCATTTTTCTCATCTCATCTTTATCCATATCAAAATTAAATATCTGTATAAGATTTTCAATTTCTTTAAATTTCAAAGTATTTTTATCACCTACAAAATAAGTAAAGTCATAAGTATAATTGTTATAATTAAATGCATCTTCTTCACTTGATTTTACTATTAAGAAGTTTGTCAATGAGTTTTCAACACCAATTGAAGGTAATGTATATTTATAACCATTAATTGTAAAACTTCTATCTTCACTGCTATAATTTTGTAATAATTTATTAGTAAACTGAAAATAATTAAAGTATTTAGAACCAAATTCAATTTTACCTTCACTATCTGTTTCTTTATCAAAATAAAGTAGATTGATTGGTTTACCCTTTGTTATTTTTACAATTTCTAAGAAGATAAATATTATATCAATACTTTTAATATCTTCATATACATAACCATCACTAAGTTTAATATTCTTTTCTACTATCTTTTTTATTAGATAAATCACTGTTCCTATATCATCTTTAACATAATTTTCTTCATAATCTAATATGTCTTCTTTACTTGCTTTTTTAATGTTAATCACAAAGTCTTTTTTATAAAATAAACCTTGTGATGGTAGAATCTTAGTATCTACCTTTATTCTTTTTACAAATAATTCTCTAAAAAAATCTATCATATCTTTTAATATTTTTCTTTTATATATTTATTTTGAGGGACTTCATGTCAACATATATATACATTATGATTATAAATGATGACTGTTTTAACTATATAAAGACTATTGAAAGTAACTCAATTGATTTAATTTTAGTGGATCCTCCCTATCTAATATCACGTTCATCAGGTTTTACAAATTATTCAGAAGATACAAATGTGGAGATGAAGTCAAAGTATGGTAAATTATCAATAGACTTTGGACAATGGGATAAAGATGAGATAGATTGGAACTTATTATTTAAAGAGTATTACAGAATATTAAAGAAAGGTGGAACACTTATTTTCTTTTTTGATATATGGAAATCTACTATAATAAAAGAAGCTGCAGAACTAAGTAAGTTTAAACAACCAAGAGTTTGTCAATGGGTTAAGAATAATCCAGTTCCTGTTAATTCAAAGTTAAATTACTTATCAAATGCAGTAGAGTTCTTTTTTACCTTTACTAAAGTAAGTAAACCTACATTTAATTCTATATATGATAATGGTATTTATAAATATCCTCTTTGTCATGGTAAAGAAAGATATGATCATCCTACACAGAAACCATTAGAGTTGATTAAGGATTTAATTAAAAAACATTCAAATGAAGGTGATTTGGTTTTAGACACATTTGCAGGAACAGGAACAACTGGACATGCTGCCATTTTATTAGATAGAGAATATATTTTAATTGAGAAAGATGAAAAGTATTTTGAAATAATAAAAAATAGATTAAAGGAAGTCAACAAAGTTGATATATAATCATATAAAAAATAAAAGCAAATTAAAATGAGTATAATTGTAAAAAATTCACAACTTACTAATGATGCAATTGCTGCACTTAACACACTAATTGAATTAGATATTAATGCAGGAACTGCTTTCAAATTAACTAGAATAATTAAAGAATTATCTTCTATTGTTGATGACAAGTTAAAAATGGAAAAGAAAATTTTTGATAAATGGGTTGAAAAAGATGAAAATGGAGAGCCCGTTATTCCTAAAAATCCTGATGGAACTGCAGTTGAAGGTGCAGTAAACATTACAAATGTTGAAGAATTCACAAAAGAAATGAGTGAGTTAATGGATATTGAAAATGAGATTCCATTTGATACTATTCAATTTGAAGATTTAGGTCTAACAACTGCAAAAGTTAAAGATTTAATCAAAGTAGAGTTTTTATTCTCTTAATCTAAAAGTCCAATTTTTAATTGGACTTTTTTTATAAGTGATAATATATTTTTAATATATACTAAAAAAGTAATTTTATAGATGTCAGCTACTTTTAGTATTAATATAGGTCAATTAACAGAAGCAACTAGAAAACCAGATATTTTCATTGTTTTAAATGATATACAAGATAACACTCAAAAATTAATATCTCCAAGAGATGTCAGAGATGCTGTTTTATCTACTTGGGCAAATACTCCTTTCAAAGTTACAACACCAAACTCATTATCAAATTATGAATACATTGGTATTGATTCAAGTAATCCAGGTAGTAGAGATATTAAACAAAAGATATTATTAGGTAAAAGAAATTTTGGTGGTTTAGATGTAATGAGCTCATCATTATTGAGTAGCACAAATCAAACAGATATTTTCTTATTTAATACTAAACCTGATTCGGTAACACAAAGTTCAACAAGATTAGCAATTTTAGCAGGTACCCTTTCAAGTTTACACTTAGTTGCACCTTATATTGAATCTAAAGTAAATAATGATGAATCTGCAATTGATTTAAACATTGTAAACCCTGCTTCCAATGGTGCAATTAACTTACTTTCAACAAGTGGTAGAGTTGCTATAAATGGAGTTATATTTCCAACAATGGCAGAAACTTCTGCTAGTGCATCTAATGGAATGATTTTAAGATATAGAGGAACATATCCTAATGGTTATTTTAAATGGGAACAACCAACTATATCATTAAATAATATTGGTACACCTGGTTATCCTACTAATATATTTGGTAGTACAGTTAGTGTAAATGGTTATTCAATAGAGTTTATTGATAATAATTTAGTACCTAATACTTTAGGTGGTGTTGAAATGGGCTCATCATTTTCACAAAACTCATTTGACAATGGTTCAGGATTTCAAAACTGGCCAGTTACAGAGGTATTGAGAGAGATACTTTATCCTTATATTCCACCAGTTTTACAAATTACTTCAATTAATAATGATAATCCTACTAATCCATCATATGCAGAAGTAGGTACAACACCATCAATTAGTTTAACTTTTTCAATTACAACTTATGCAAGAAATGAAGCTGAGAAGATTAATCCATATAATATATCAAGTACAAATATAACAGGTTCCTTTTCAGGTATTCCAGGATCATCAACAAGTAGTACATATAATACTTCTACATTTAGTGCAGCAACAGCATCAAAAAATTGGATATTAAGTGTAAATGATAGTATTGGCTCATATACTGCAACAGCATCAATTACATTTATTAATCCTGTTTATTATGGATTTTCAAGTTCTATATTAACTAATAATTATAGTTCATTAACAAAATCAATAACTCCTTACCCTGGTGCAAGTAATTCAATATCATTTACTTACAATGGTTCTGGTTATCTATATTTTGTTTACCCATCATCTTTTAATTCATTTTCACAATTATCACAAATAAAAGATCCAAATGGATTTCTAATATATGATTCAAACTGTCCAATTTATTCTGGATTCACACATTCAGCACAAGGAGGTTATATAGTTTGGAGAACAAAACTTGAGTGTGCTTATCCAGGTACATTTTCAACTATTGACCAAAATAGTAATTTCAAATTTATATTCTAATAATGGTAGGTACATTCAGTTTTAATTCAGGTACAATAACAGAAGCAATAAATTACCCAGTTCAAGATTATTTATCTTTAACCTCATCAGTTACACCTGATACTGATTTATTATTTCCTTTATTAGATAATGAAGAGAAGTTAATAAATCCAATTGCATTAAGAAATGCAATTTTATCATTGTGGACAAGTGTACCATTTAAAGAAACTAAAACAATTACATCACAGGGAACTTATTCTTATATAGGTGTTGATACATTAGATCCAGTAGATAATGACTTAAAGAGAACTATATTCATTGGTAAGAGGTCTTTCTCAGGTACTTACTCATATGATAATTCACATGATATTATGTCATCAACATTACTTGATAGTGAAGTTGATATTTTCCTTTATAATACTAAGTCAGATGTAGTGTCAAATACAATAACAAGAATGTCAATTCTATCTGGTAAGAAATCAAGTTTATATTCTAATGCACCATTTATACAAAGTGAAAGAGTATCTGGTTTAACAGAATCTGTTTCAATTGATTTTGTTGCTAAGTCAGGAGATGTTACCATTGGAAACATAGTTGATGTGAATGCACCAACTGGTAGTTTTAACTTAAACGGAATACCATTACCTAACATAGATATAAATTATAATGGTAGTACTAATTCAAATCCAGCATCAGAAAGTAATATATGGTTTTGGAGAGGTGGTAAAGTTGTATGGGATGAATTAACATTACCACCATTAGACACTATTGGAGCAACTGGTTCTGAATTACAAATATTTGGAACACCTGTTAATGTAAATGGTTACTCATTAGAATTAGATGATGACAGATATATGCCTATGACAATAGGTGGCCTACCAATGGGTAATTCATTTAATAATATTTCAATAAGTGAAGTATTAAGAGGTATGTTATATACTTATTTAGGACCACTTTGTACAATATCAGTGGATCAACAATATTATGAAGTAGGAACATATCCAACTCCAACATTAACTTACACAATTACAAAAAGAACTAATAGTACATTACCAACAGGATTAATGAATATGATACCTGGTGTTTATCCACAGATAACAACACCTGGTCAAACAACAATAACTGGTACATCAAGTGGAATTGTTATTTCACCAATAGGTGCAACATCAACTACATTTACAATTACTGTAACTGATGGTACTGCAACAAGTAGTCAAAGTGTAAGTGTTGAAGGTATTTATCCTTATTTCTATGGATTTAGTAATATAGATATTATTGATAATAACACCTTAAATTCATTAACAAAAATGGTGGAATATAAATCAGATAAAATAATAGATATATCAGGTTCTGGTAATTATTATTTTGTTTATGATAGTTCATATGGAACATTAACAGAGATATTAGATGATTATAATTTAGATCATCTAAGTGAGTTCAGTGTTACTACAAGAACATTATCAAAGTTTCCTTGGGCAACTAAAGAGTTTTTAGTTTATCAATGGAATAATGTTAGTCAAATAGGACCACCATCAATAAATTACCAATTCAAGTATTAAAAAAATTATATATAGATTATGCCAATTATAATAGACAATTTTCATGTAAATGTAGCAACACCTATTGACAACAGATTTGTTGTAGGTAGTAGTTCATTTTATTCAACCAAAGAAGACATTACTTATAAATATTTAGGTCTTAGAATATGGGACTTGAATGATAATATCCCATATTACTGGGCAGGTACTGTTAGTGGTTGGTTAAGTGAAAACTCTGTTGGGGTTTTAGCAGATACCAATTCATTATTAGCAGGTGAACCAGATTATATTGCAAAGTTTATATCAGGATCAACTGTTATTGGTAAGAGTTTAATATATGAAAATCAAGCAAATAAACAATTAGGTATAGGATTAACTGGTAGTAATATTAGTGCAAATTATAGTTCTACTTCTGTTTTATATGGTTTACATGTGGCAGGTAATATAAAAAGTAATAATTATTTTATTGGTAAAGGCCGTTATATCACTGATATAAATGCAACTAATATAAATAATGGTTTACTTACAGTAAATAGAATTGCTCATTTCAACATTACTAGTTTAGCACCAAATATAGAATATGTATTGTTTAATGAAGGAATTACTAATTCAGTTAGGTGGAGAGCAGCAAGTGGTTTATCTGTATTAAATTCTACAAATACAACAAATGTAAATATAACAAATGATACATCAACACCAATAGTTCCTAATAATTTCTTAACATTTGTTCAGGCAACTACAGGTAATCTACCAATTAAAGTAAGTAGTAGTAAATTACAATTCAATCCAGGTACAGGTCAATTATTTCTAAATGATGGTAATCCAAGTACACCAGTTTATTCATTTCTAAATAGTACTGCTACAGGTATGTATTATGATGGATATAATATTGGATTTACTAAACAAGGTAATAATTTTGTGTCAATAGTTGACCATGGTATTGCAGTAAAATCACCAAATTGGCCACAAATATCATTCATAAACACTACAACCAATTCAAATAAATTATTATGGGTTAGTGGAGATTCACTATTTTATAGAGTTGATGCAGGTAATGCAACAACAGATAAAAGAATTTGGCATCAAGATAATTTATATACACTTAAACATTCTGGGGATTTACTTCCTGAAATTAATAGAAGTATAAACTCAATTAGTTATGATGCAGGCGGTACTATAGTAAAGGGTGTTTATACATATAATGTAAAGAGTACACAAATAACAAATATAGCAGGCAATACTACTACATCACAAAATACTTTTTTTAGTGTATTATCTTTTGGTAGAGGCGATGATGGTTCTGTACAATTAGCAAGTAATTGGTTTGGTGGTAATGCAACTCCAGTTGGTAATGTAGTTGCAGATAGAGAAATACTTATCAGAAGTTTAAGAGATTCTGGACCAGATACTTGGAGTCCTTGGGTAAAAATATGGAATAGTGGTAATTCAGGATATGTACCATTTGGTGCTATTATGATGTGGTCTGGTACAATTGCACAAATACCAACTGGTTGGAGATTATGTGATGGTAATAATAATACTACAGTATCTATACTAGCAGGTTCAGTTCCTGGTCAATCAGGTATGACAACAATAACAATTCCGGATTTGAGAGAAAGATTTGTAGTTGGTGCAGGTGGTGATAACAATGGAGTAATAACTTATATATATGATAGAACAGGAACTACTTATGGTGATTTTACATTCATGTACTATGGTTCACCAGTAATAGATTATACTCAAAAGGTACAAACAGGAGGTGTTAGTGATAATTATAATGAGTACTACCCTAATGATCCTACAAGAGTGGCTACTACTGGTCAAGTTACTGGTGCATACTTTATGTATAATACTGGTGGAAATTACTTCTACTATATAGATTATAATGGGAAAATACAAAAAGGAAATGTTATAGATTCAGGTACTCAATACTCTACTACAACAACAACAATAAATAATACTATAGCAACTCCAACATCATGGACTGGTGATAAGTATTTTGGAAGAGTTGAAGCTTATTCACAAGCATATGGATTCTATCATGTTTATACTAAGAAATTTGAAACTGATGGAACAACACCTCAAGTAACATCAACAAAAAGTGGATATTGGTATTGGATATTTGATAAAAGAACACAAAATTATGTATTAGTTAGAGGAACTTTTAATGGAGATGCTAGTATAGGTACAACAGCTGGTGCAAATGCAGTTACTAATACAACAACTCCAATAATATATAAAACAGGAATGGGTGTAGGATTTTCATATACTCCATTCCAAAAATATACAAATGCTGGAGCTCCTGTAACTGATGCAAACACCGGACAACCTATAATAAATAATGCAAAAAGAATTCAGATGCAAGGTGTAATATGGCCAAGTGGTTCTTATAATGTTGGAGATAAAGGTGGATTAAATGATGTACAACTAACAAGTGCAACAACACCACAACACACACATATTGCAGATCGTTGGACTGGTGGTTGGGCTTCTGGAGGTTCTGGTCCACTTGGACAAGGTACAGGTTATAGAAATAATACCCAACAGACATCACCTGCAGGAGGTGATCAAACACATGAGAATAGACCTCCATTCTATGCTTTAGCATTTATAATATACACAGGAATATAATAAAAAAAAGAGACTTAAAGTCTCTTTTTTTTATTCTTCTAATTTCTCAAACCACCAATTAAAGTAAATGTAATTATCTCCAATTAAGTTATATGTATCACTATCATATCTTATAATAATTCTATCATTGTGTGACCTAACAACTTCAATTACAATTCCCTTCTCCATTTTTAATTGTTTCCCAGTTTCAACTGAATAACAAGTAAGTTCATCATTTATTAATTTATATTTTCCTGGTTCAGGTTTCAACCAAGTTTTAATTGTCTTAGTAATTAATCCTGTAATTTTTATAATCCATTCTCTTGGTTGATATAAGTCAGCATCCTTAAATACTTCTGATGTTAATTCAGGATTTTGTCCCATTACATCTTCTAATTTACCCCAATATTCTTCTTCACCAATAACAAATGTTAAGTAAATGTCATAACCTAAAGTCTCAGATTTAACAATTCTTAATATCTTCATTGACTTAATATCTTGTTCTTCTAATGCTAATTTACTTCTAAGTGATCTATAAGCATTAGTTCCTTTAATGTTATACATAATGTCATTAATACGTGACATAGCTTGTCTAATAGCATCCTGTGCTTTATCAAAGGCATTTGTAGATAATGATGGATCATCTACTGAAACTGACGCCTGAACAGAATCACTATTAAATCTTTGTAAATTGAATTCCGACATTTCTGTTATTAAATATTTAGATTTTCTCTTTTTCATAAATAAAATTTATTTTTTCTTCAATTGACTCATCATATTTAATTTCTACAAGTTTTATATTATTAATAATACAATAACTTCTCCTTATATTATCTTTTTCTATTTGTTCTTTTAATCTAATATCACCTCCAAAATGTTCAATTGATTCATAATGTTGTTTTCCATTAAATTCAATACATATATTATGTTTGGGTAGATAGAAGTCAAAGGGTAATTCCTTTTTATAAAAACAATCTTTGAATTTATATTCTCTTAGATATAAAATATTATATTTATCTAGTATTTTAGAAATTTTTTTCTCACCTTTTGATTCATTACAAATAGAACAACCATGTTTTAGATGCACTCTAGGTTCTTGATAAAATTCACCATGTTTAGTACATATAATACATACTTTTATATTATTTTTTATATATTCTACTTTTGCATAATTGTAATAATTATTGTGATAGTTATTACAATATTTTATCCAAGACTCCTTTTTTATATTATTATTTTTATCAGTTAAACATTTTTTACAACCATAACCATTTAGATGTGAATTAGGTGATTGCTCAAAATCTCCGTGTTTTGGACAATTTATTACTACTTTTGTACTGTTTCTAATATATTCAACTTTTGAGTAATTATAAAAATTATTATGTAAATCAATACTTCTTTCAATAAATTTATCAACACCAATAGTTTGTGATACTATACCACATTCTCTACACCCATTACCATTTTTATGATTACCTGCATTTATTAAAAAGTCACCATGTATAGGACAAATAACTAATATATCTTTACGATTGCCAAGATAAATAGTTTTTGAATAATTATATTTATAGTTATGCTTTTTATTAAAAATATCAATTATATTTTCCTTTCTCCTTTTTTCTTTTCCACACTCAAAACAACTTGATCTAAGATGTGTATTAAAAATCTGAGTAAATTCTCCATGTTTAGGACAAATTAATATAACAGGAGTTTTAGAGTCAAAATATTCAAATAATGAATAATTATAATAATCACCCCAAATATCTTTTGATTTTTTAATTGCAGTTTTTGTATTTAATAGTTCCATATTTTAATATATATATTAAAATTATATTTTAGTAAAATGAAAATAAGAAGATTTTTTGAAGCAGAAGAACAAAAAGATTTAGCAACTGAAAGAGTTGATGAGATATTGAAAGAATTAAAAGAGTTTACATCTCAATTAGAAGAGAAAAGTAAAATCACAGATGCTTTAGAAACAGAGTTAAGTAACTATAAAAACTTATCAAGTAAGAGTAATGACCAAATAGATGATTCAATTGCAGCTTTACAAATAATTAAAAAGAATGTTGATGATAGTATTGATAAATTAGATACTGTAATTACTAATATTCAAAACTACAACGAGCAAGGTCGTAAATACTTATATACCGAAAACAAATAAAACTTTAATCATATAATAGTATGTCATTTGCAAGAGGTTGGGGAAAAGATGGTGATAAACACAAAAGAGAAGATGAGTTTGCAAACTATATAACAAAGATGTGGAAATTAAATAAGAACATCTGGAGAAAGATTAAAATATTAAAAATACTTAATAGTGAACAATTTAACAAATAATCCTGGAATAGTTTGGTTACCATATACAATACAAACACTTGCTGCAACTTGGTCAGGAACTCCTAATTTAAGTAAGTCAATAACAAGTAGATATTCTACAGTTATAATTGAAGCTAAGAATGAAAAAAGAAAAAGAAAGATTAGAAATATATTAAAAGAAAACCACTCAATTTGAGTGGTTTTTTTATTATTTTGTAAATTTTAACTTGTAAAGTGTTCTATAAATTAAAGCAACAACTTCATCAATTATATTTTGTAAGTGTGTATCTTCTGCAGAGATAGCTTGTCTGGCATGTTTTACAAACTCAACCAAACCTTCAAAGTATTCAATTTTTTCTTTTGTTCTTGTATCATTTGTATCAATTACATCATAACCATCAACAATACCATATTGACCTTGGTAAGTTTCAATTAAAGTGTCAATTAAATCTAATATACCATCATAGTATTCATTTAATGCAGTATGTGCTGCATGTGAACCTTGTTCACCATTTACTTGTAAGTGATAGATGTGTGCCATTTCTCTTGATTCAAACAATTTAGAAAAAAGTGAAACTGGACTTCCAGGTCCTTCTTGAGTTTCTGGTTGAGGTTCTGGTTGTACAATTTTACCAGTTTGGTCAATAACATTTTCTGGTTGAGGAAGATTAGCCAAAGCCATTTCTTCTGCTTCATATACTTTTCTAATAGTAGAAAACTTTTTCATATAAATATCTTTATTTTTTCTGTTATATAATTTTTTGATATATAACTTTTAATATATATATAAAATATAAAAATCATAATTATGAAATATATCAGAAAATATGAAAAGTTTGTTGAATCTACAATGACCGCACCTGCTAGACCAGTTGTTAAACCAGATACAGATACTCCAACTAGAACAAGACCTTCAAGACCTGGTGTAGTACCAGGAAAAAGACCAAGTGAAGAGGATGCTCCTTTGGCAAAACTAAAACAACCAGGACAGGATGCAACTTTAGAAGATGTTTTTAACAGATTAGTTAGAGTTACTAAAGAAGAAGGTATAGAACTTAAAAATTTAATTAAATAATATGAAGAGTTTTTCACAATTTTTAAAAGAAGAAATAGATTTAAGAGGAAATAAAGGTATTCCTGATGATTTCATGAGTGGGGCAGAAAGACAAGCTAGAACAAATCTAGGTGTTAACATTGATGACCCAAGACAATTAGGAACATATGGTCCACAAATTGGTAGATTAATTGGACAATCTCAACAAATAATGAGCCAAGGTTTAAGTAGAGAACAATTAAAAGATAGAAAAGAGAAGTTAGAGAAATTAGCTTATGATTTAGTTATGTCTGAATACTCTGAAATATTAGAAGCATCTGAGAAACCAGTAGAGTTAATTATAAAGTTTGTTGAGGAAGGTAAAGTTGATGAAGAAATTCCTGAAATGGGAGAAGTTCCTTCATTTCCATCACAAGAAGAAATAAAAGATCCTGAGTTAAGAAAGGCAGTTGATAAAAAGAAAATATTAAATGCAATTAATCAAGGTGAGGCAAAAGCAACTAAGAGAATTATAAGTTTAGTTAGACCAGGATTACAAGAAATATTTGGTAATAGAGCTGAAGAAATATTAAAAGTTTGGTTAGATACTACTGATATTGCTGATAAACTTGATTGGGTTTTTCCACTACAAATGAAATCTCAAATGATGAAAGATGTACCACAAGGTATGGCAGGTGCTTGTCAAGTTAAATGGGAGAAAGAAAACAAAGAAGAACAATCTCAAGATGAAGAAGATAGTTACAAAGATGAAGATGGTACTATAATGACAGGTGACCAAGATGATTTTGATAAAATTACTATTTTAGCAGTTGGTATTGATTTTCCAATGTTAATACATGAAGCAGTAAAGGGTATTTGGTCATTAATTAAATCTGGTGCTATTAAAGATGATGAAGAACTTGCAGAACTTATTGCAAAAAATACTTCTTCATTTGAGGATGAGTCACAAGATTTTAGATATGGTGTTCCAATGCAGGCAATGTTTAGAGACTTTATTAATGCTTGTAAAGATGCAGATAAATATTCACAAATGTCATTAAGAATTTATGGAAAATTGGCATTAGATAAAGATAGAGGTGGTGATTTCACAGATGCAGAATTTTTAGAATTGACAAAAGAAATATTTTCTTCTTTTGATTTAGTACAAGAAACTAAATTAGAGTTTACACTTAATGAAGAAAAGTTTAATACTTCTCCTGCTAAAAGAAAAATTGAATCATTAATTTCAGATATTATTAGTGCAGAGAAAGAATATGAAGAGGAATTATCTAAATGGGAAATGGATAAACAATTTGGAGGTTCAGAAGAAGAACCTGCATATTCTGATGAAGATGAAGGTGATTTTGATGATTATTTATCTGGATTAGGAATTGGTAAAGCTAAAGAGGAAGAACAAGTAGAAGAAGAAGATGAAGATGATATTGATACATTACTTGATAAATTATCTGCAGCAAAAACTGAGGAAGAAAGAGATGCTATTAAATTAAAGTTAAATAAATTACAAGAGTCTTTATCAGAAGATGGTAAAAGAATATATGGTATTGAAATAGAAAGAATACTTGAAGCAACAAAATACCACAATAGAAGAAAATAAAAAATATAATATAAATGAAATTAGCTAAATATAACCAATTTTTAGGATTAGATTCAATTAATGAAAACTTAGATAAAGCAAAAAAGTATCTAAAAGATAGATACCTTGTTCAAGCAGCTGCTCAACAATTAGGATTCTTAAATGGTGAGTTAGGTGAACAACTTAAACATGGTGAAAGAAAATCTGTTACTTTAAATGATTTCAATGAAGAACAAAGAAATCAAATCAAGTTAAAAATTAGAGAAATTAGTTTAACACCTGAACAATTAAGACAGGTTGAAGGAGACCCACAATTAAAAGCTTTAAGAGAACTTAAAACAAAGGTTGTATTACCAAATGGAAATGAGAAAACTTATCAATTAGATAAAGATAATATGGGTTGGTTATCTGCATTTGTTTACTTCTACTTCTTTGAAGGAGGAACTCTTGAAGATTTATCATCACTTTATGGTAAATTATTAAAGAATAAAGACATTTTACAAAATCTTACTGCAAATAAAGGTACTGCAGATAGACCTAGTTTAGTTAAAAAACCATTTGACTTAAATTTTATTGATCCTAATATTACAAATAATATGGAACAATTATCTGATGGTTTAGATAGATTAGAACAATATAGAAAAGTTAAAAGAATTGCAGATAAGTTGAGTGTTAGTTCTGAATTAAAAGCAAGTTATGCTAGTATATCAGAAATGAATGCTGAGAAGTTTGCTGAGATTGCAGAAGGTTTTGATAAATTAGATGATAAAGATGTAGAAGCTTTCTTTGGTGGTATTACATTAGATACATTCCAATTCAAAATGATTAATGGTCAAGTTAGTGATATTCCTAATCCATTATACAATACTTATCACTTTATGAGTACACTTCCAAGATACCATAACATTGAAGAGTTCTTAAAGGCAGCAAAACAATATTTGATGTCTATTGAATTAAGTAAAGATGAAGTTATTGAAGGAGAATCTCCAGAAGATAGAAGAGTTAGAATTGTTAGAAGAAGATATTTGGATTTCTGTAAAAAAGTTGATGAGTGTGTATTAAAACTTGGTGCATCAGGTGCAGAGTTTGTTTATCCTTATAAACCAGAAGATAGATTTGACCCAGAAATTAACAAAAAAGGTATTTTAATAATTGAAGTTAGATCATATTCTGCAAATGTTATGTTAAATGGACATACCGCACACTGTATTAAAGATAGTTTAGGTAACTGGGATAGTTATGTTGGTAATCATGATAATAAACAATATTATACTTATGATTTTAATTTACCTCTTACTGATGACTGGTCAACAATTGGTATTACAATCGAACCTAGACAAAGTGTTAGAGCTTGTCATAATAGACGTGATACATCAGTTAATACATCAAGATTTAAAGAGATATTAAAAGGTTATGAAGAAGATTATAATATTGATGTGGATCTTTGGTCATTACTTAAACCAATGTCTGGTGAAGAAGTTGAAAGAAGAGAAAGAGCTAAACTGGCAAATAGAAGAATTATTCAACCAGGATTAACATTAGAAGAAATAACTAAATTAGTTAAGGAAGATTCTGCAGATATTAATAAAGATAATGGTAAATGTCTTGAAAATGCAGTAGATGATGATGATATTAAAAAAGTAGAAGGTGTTCTTAAATTAGGTGCACTTACTACATTGAAGAAAAAAGAAGAAGGACCTTTATTAAGAGCTAAAGGAATTGATATGATTAAATTATTAGTTTCTTATGGTGCTGAAATGAATGGTGAAATCTTTAAAAATGTTGTTAATGCAGTTGAACCATTACAATTCTGTTTATCTGCAGGATTGGATCCTAACTTTGGACAATCATTACCATTAAGAGCTTGTTATAAAGGAACTTGGAAAGATCAAAGAAATGTTGGTGAACCTTATTATGAACCATTTTTATTATTAATAGAATATATTAAGAAAACAAAATTATGGAAAGATTTATTAGATGGTAAGGGTAATCAAATCATCAAATGGGCAGCAGAGTATGGTAGAATTGAATGTTTAGAATATTTTAAAGATGCAGGTTTATTTGAAAAAATTAGTGAAGGTGACTGGGATGATATTTTTACTTGGATTAAAATTAGTAGAAAAAGATTAAGAGATTCTAAAATAGAAACTTTAAATTGGATATCAAAGAATACAGGTAAGAAACCTAAATATGATCACTCTGCAATAAAATAATAAAAACCCATCTTATGATGGGTTTTTTTTTTCTAAGTATTTGTAAATTAAAAATGCATCATTCACATCTTCATAAGGTTTTGGTATCTTTGCAATTCCTAAAACATCAGTCTTAGATAATTTACAATGTTTAGTCCAATAATCTTCCCAAACTTCATTTTCAACAATAGCTAAGAACATTTCAGTTTTAGTGAACTTACCACCTGATATTCCTATCTTATTTCTATACTCTTCTTTAATTGTAATTTTCTTTTTACCACTTTCTTTTATAATTGGTGGATAAGTCAATTTACAAGATTCTAGCTTCAAGGTTGAAGGAGAAAGTACTGTAATGTCTTCTGATATTAAATCAAATAGTTTCTTTCTTAAAATGGTTGAAAATGTGACTAAATCAATTATGTCACCTGCAGTAGATGAAAATGAATATCCTTCTATACCAATTTTAGTTGGTTTATTTGGATCTATATTTTCTTTAATATCACTGATAATACCATCACTGATTTTATCATAATCTTTTAACTTAACCAATTCACCTTCTGAATAGTCTTTAAAACTTCTATATTCAATAAATTTATAAGTTATGTGTTGTTCAGCCATGCCAAACCATTTAGTGATTCCTTTTTTACCAAAGGCACTTGATTCTCTACAATAGTTATACATTTTAAAAGTATCACCTGATGATACTACTAATGCAGTAGAGATTAAACTGGGGTCAATTGTTACTATATTATATTTCATAAACATATATAGTAAAGTACATGCTCTCTATTTTAAGTTTTTCTTTAACCAATCTATTTTACTTTCATGAACAAGTAAACAAGGACTTGATATGAAAAACTCACATCCTTTACCATTCCAACCTTTATCTAAGTATTGAAAGTTTTTAGTATAAGAAACTTTTACAAAATTATCTTTACTAATTGGTCTACCTTTAACTAACATATTTTTCCCAGTTAAGTTTCTTCTATCATCAGACATTGCCCACATATCCATAATTGGACAAAATACAATTTCACTATCATCAAATGGTATAACTAAATACATATCACCACCAACTAAAAACTTACAAATCTCTTTATCTGTACCACCAATTAAAGAGTTTTTTCTAACAACTAGATATTCATCAGTATTATGTTCTATCTCATTAAAGAAATCTTTAAATGCAAGAGGGTCTGCATTTCTTGCAGCAGGTGTAAATAATTCTAAATCAAACTTTTTAGCTCTTGACCTCCAAAGTTGAGTATTATCAAAAGAGAAGTTTTTACAATTTTCATGTAATATTTCTAAAAAATCAGAACCATTAAGTTCTTTAGTTCTTTTTAGTTGTTTCAAACTACTATCAGGCCTTGCCAAGGTTTCTAAAAATATATCAAATTTTTTGATTTCCATAGTGTATATATTAAATATTTTTAGTACTTTTGTAGAAACAAATAAGATATATGTCAGGACACAAATTAAATAATTCAGATGCTTTAAAGTTTATGTTTGCTGGTAATTCAACATTTACTGTTGTTAATACCAAAACTGAAAATAGATTTACTTTCAAAGTAAAGAAATCAAAAGATAAAGAAAGTAATCTTTTCTTTGTTAATGTATTGACTGGTCCAGATACTTATACTTATTTAGGAACTGCATTTGAAGGTGTTTATAGACATGGTAAAAAATCTGCGGTTTCATCAGAAGCACAATCTGTAAAAGTGTTTGATTATGTTTTAAATAAACTTAAAATAGGTAAACTTCAAGATTTTGTTGAAGTTTGGCATGAAGGTACTTGTGGTAAATGTGGTAGAGTATTAACAGTTCCATCAAGTATTGAGAATGGTTTAGGACCAGAGTGTATCAAATCTCTTTCTAAACAAGAGAAAAGAGACAAGTTTTTATCTTTAATTTTAGCATAATGGATATAGTATCAGCAATAGTTTCAATAATATCATTACTTTGTATAGTCATAATTTCTGTTAGTTTATATAGATTTACAAAGAGAAGAAAGAATATAGGTTGGGATGTTAAACAAGGGGTAAGATGTTATTCTTGTAAAACAGACATTATAGAAGAGTCTGATTTAGACTATTCAGAGAAACTTGATAAGTTAAAAGATATTTATGAGAGAGCATCAAAGGATCCAAATGAAGATTTCCAATTATGTGTTTCTTGTAATAGGGATGATAAATTAGAGGGAATAACAAGTCATAATTTCTTTAATGGTAATAGACTTAATAAATTAAAGAAACTATTATATTCAAGGAAATGTGATAAAATTCAAATTATAATGTTAATATTAATGATTGTATTTCAAGTCATTGATGGTTTAATTAAACATTACTTTCATATACGTACAATGATTGGTTCATTATACACTATTTTTTATTGGTGTGTATGGTATTATAAAATGAAGTTAACATTTGGTGAAAAAAAGTAAACCTCTAATTTCTTAGAGGTTTTTACTTTATAAAGGGTCGACACTGGTACTGTCAACTTCCACCACCATATTTTACAAAATATGGAAAAACAGATTGTTATGCTTTTGCTTCTGTAACAGATGCTGCTCTGTAAGGAGTTACTAATTTTTTAATTTCTCCTAATGCTTTACGAGCATCAGCATCAGATTTTTTAGTTGTTTTAGCATGGTTAGCTTCAAAAGTAGCCCACAAAGTTGCTAATTGTTCAAAAATTTCTTGTTTGTTCATAATTTCTAATTTTATTTTTTGTTTTTAAACCTACTTATAAAAGAGGTTTTCTATTTTTATCCGAAAATATCATCTGCATCTGCTGCATCTGTAAATCCATTTGTATCATCTTCTTCTTCAATGATTGAATTAAATTCTTTTTCAACTTCTTCAATTTCATCAATACTTTTGAATCTGAAATAATCATTAACTATTGGTGCCATTTTATCCAATACTTCTTTAGTGAATACTTCTTGTGTGAATAATTGTTTAGTTGTTACTGATTTGTTTAAATGGTCAACATACCATCTAATTCCACCAGGTGTGAACTTCATTTCACCTGTTGATTTATCAACTTCCATTTTACCTTTAGCAATACCAATTTGATTAAAGTATTCAGGTCTACAGAAAGCATCTAATCCAGTATAAGGATTCATACCATGTGCAAATGAAATATCAAATCTAATTTTCTTAGGTTTTGCTAATCTATTTTTCTGTGTTTTAAATAGAACTGAAATACCAGATTGCCCTAAGTCCATATCATCTTCTTCACCAGTTTTCAATTTTGATTTACTTAAAAATCCTAATACTGATGCAGAGTAAACAAGACCCATACCACCTTTAGATATTTCTTTAGGGAATAAATCTTGAGATAAGTATGTGTGGTTACAACAAACCATTGGAATATCTAAGAAACCTAAATCAGAACTAATACTTCTGAAAAGTGCATTTAATCCTTTTGCTCTTGTCATATCTTGCTTCATTGCTCCTTTTAATAAATCTTCTTTCTCTTTGTTAGAAGACATCATACCAATTGAGTCAAGAACAATTATAATTTTAGGTATTTCAAATCCATCCATTTTGGCTTCTTTCAATTCATCTAATAATTGTGTGATAGAGATATTAATATCTTCTACTTTATTAGATCTAATTAATCTGAATTTATCTTGTGAGTTATCAATACCAAATTTTGTGATACCTTCTAAGTCAATAGAGTTTTCTGTATCAATATAGATAATTGAATATCCAGATTTCTGAGCTGACTTACAAATAGAGTAAGCAATAAATGATTTACCTGCTCCTGATTCTCCTAATAAACCAAAGATACGACCACCTAAGATTCCACCACCAACTAATTTTGCAGATAATGCTGCATCCAATAAATAACAACCTGTTGATATAAATTGTTTTTCTTTTACTTCTTTCTCAATAACAATTGGAACTGATTTTGCAATGTTGTCCAAAATTGAACCAACTTTACTGAACTCAAATTTTTTTGCTTCTTTAACTTGTTTAGCCATTTTAATTTTCTAATATTTTTATAAAGTATATATAAACTTTATTCTCTCCCCTTTCAAGATTTTTTAAAAAAGTTTTCTAGGGGGGTATAACTTTCTGATATATAAGTTATAATAAAAGTAGAATATATAATAAATGACAAGAATTGAATTTTTAGAAAAGGCTCATAACCAACATGGTTACAAATATAAATACTTAAATTTATCAGATAAAATAATTTTATCAGATCAAATTATTATTGAGTATAATAATGTAAAATATGAACAAAGAGTTTCTAAACACTTAATGGGTAAATGTCCTGAGAAAAATACACCAATAAAAACTACAGAACTGTTTATAGTTGAATCTAAAGAGGTTTGGGGCAATAAATATGATTATAGTTTAACTGAATATAAAGGTGCCTTAATTGATGTTAAAATCATTTATGATGGTATAGTTTATTTACAAAGACCAACTTCACACTTAAAAGGAATGGCACCAGAGTTTAGAAGAACAGAAGAATCTATTATTAATGATGAAATGAAAAAAATGGACTTATTTGGTGAAACTGAAATACATAACTTTTTAAGAAAATATAAAATTATATTTAAAGAAAAACATAAATTGGATCAAGTAGTATTTGATTTTTATTTACCTTCTCTTAGAGTTTGTATTGAGTTTGATGGTAGACAACACTTTGAACCAATTGAAAAGTTTGGTGGTGTTACTACTTTAGAACGTATTAAATTAAATGATAAAATTAAAAATGAATATTGTGAGGAACATTATATTGAATTAGTAAGAATCAAATATGATAAGATAGATGATATTTATAGAATATTATGGGATAACTTAGCACATAAAATAAAAAAGACCAATTAAGGTCTTTTTTTATTTTCTAAACTTATGTGGATATAACATTCTTAGTTCATGTCCTGGTGGTATATCAGATACTTTAATACCCATTATCTTTTCTTCTGGTGTCATATCTTGTCCATCCATTAAGTAGTTATTATTACTTGCCCAAACCTCTGCACTTCTATTGAATAGTTGACCTACAGAAAAACAAAATCTTATTCCATTTGGATTATCAATATCAGTTATTCTACCATCAGGTGTTTTAGTAACTTTTATTAGTGTAAAGTTTGCATTTCTTATATATTAAATATTATTATTATAATTTCTAATGTGTTTATAAACTACACCTTTTTTAAGATTTAATTTAGAAATTATTTCTAAAGGTGATAAACCTGATTTATATAATTTAATAATATCATCTTTAGTATTATTAAATAGAATATTTCTTGATACTCTATTTTCATCTATTCTATCCCATTTTCTATTCATTATAGGTAATTTAAGTCTAATACATTCTTTTTTTAATCTTGTTATAATCTCATTATCTGATATAGTAAGAAGTGAATAACCATCATTTGATATATGTGAATATGTCTTTTTCTTTTCTATTGAAAAATAATCATATATAAAGTTTTCAATGAATATCAAATTATCTAACCAAGAGCTATGTAAATGTATTCTTAGATTACAATCTTTCCTTTTATATACTTTATGAATACTACCATCACCATCAATGAATCCAATTATTAGAGAAAATAATAATTCTTTATTGAAAGAATAATCTTTTATATTCATTGGTTCATAAGTTTTATTACTCTTAATATTAAATTTATTACACAAATTAATACCAACTTCTTTATTTTGTAAAGAGATAGAACACATTGTATCTTTTATTATAATATCTGAACAACTAACATAATCAACAAATTTCTGTAAATGTTCAATATCCTTTATTGATAAGGAAATACTAATTCTTTCATTATTACTAATATGACCATCTGCTAATATAAATCCTATCCAATAAAAACTTTCAACCTTATCTTCCATCAAAATATCCATATTGGACTTTCTATAACAATTGTTACTTCTACTAATATTTATTTTATTTGACTTCAATATAATTGAATCCCAACTTCTGTTAGGTAGCAATTTTATTAATTCTTCTTTACTCATACTTTCATAATTTTTCTTAATTATAGATAATTCATTCTCTGACCATTTAACACAAGGTTTTATCTGTTCTGGAACTATTTTATATCTAAGTTTTCTTATACTATCCCAATTTCTGCCAGGTAATAATTCAAGTAATTCTTTCTTATCATCATATTTTTTAATTATTTCTATTTCTTTAGAACTCCATTTCATAAAAATCTTTTTTATTGTATATATAAAAATAGTTCCTCTTCCTTTTTGTTAGTCAAATATAAATTATTATCTTTGTCAAAATTAAAAATTAAAATTATGAACATTTGGTTTACTAGTGACACTCACGCATATCACGCTGGAATTGCAGGTCCAGAATTGTCAAAATGGAAGTCTGGTTACAGAACTTTCAAAACAGTTCAAGAAATGAATGAATGTATGGTAGAAACTATCAACAAATATGTAAAAGAAGATGATATTCTTTATCATCTTGGTGATTTCTCTTTTGGTTCACCACAAAAAATGTATGATTTTAGAAAATCATTAATCTGTAAAACTATTCACTTAATCAAAGGAAACCATGATGAAATTTTTGATGAATTTCATGCAGAAAAAAGAGCAAGATTGTCTTTTGATCCTTTTGAATTATTTGCAAGTGTTAGAGATACTTACACAGGTTACATTGGAAAAAACAAGTTCCATTTATCTCACTATGCTCATAGAGTATGGCCAAGTTCTCATAGAGGTGTAATTCACCTTTATGGTCACTCACATGGTAGTATTCCAGATTTTGGTAAATCAATGGATGTTGGTATTGATGCTCACAAAGAGTTCAGACCATTTCATATCAATGAAATACTTCAATTAATGGAGAAAAGAGAAATTGTTAAAGTTGATCACCATGTATGATTTGAAATTAGAAAGGTCTAAGTTAAAACTCTTAATAAATGCTAAATATGGTGCTTATGGCACTCAAAAGGATAGTATGTATTATGAACTATTAAGAAAAAGAGAAAAGATTACTGATATGCTTTTGAAGATAGAGAATAGAAAGAGAAAAATAGAAAAACTATTATGCAAAATATAGAAGATAGATTTGAAATGGGAGATAGTGTTGTTTGTATAAAACAATATGAAACTCTAAAACCAAAAAGTCACTACAAGATAAAAGGTTGTGGTGACTTAGAGTGGAATATGGCCACTGATAAAAAAGGTTATGGATTCTGTATTGAAGATGATAGTTTTGCTTATGATAAACCAAATTGGTGGAATTTACCTCATGAAGAAAAAGTAAAATGGTATTACTTTACATTAGAAGAAATGAATGAGTTATTTATTACACAAGCAGAAGATTATGTAACATATACAAGAGATATAAAATTAAAAGAATTAGGAATATGAATACAAATGAATTAAGAGAATTACTTAAAGAAGTTTTCTATGAAGATGAATACAAGATTTCTGAAACTGATTATATAAAATATGATGAAGAATTAACAAGATTTAATATAAAAGTTTATTCCAAAAAAATGAATAAACATATGGTAATGATTGTGATACAAAATTATATAATAGGCACAACAATGTGTAGTGATATTTGGGAAATGATATGGACTTTACCTAATCAAAATTATTATATGAAAATACCAGGAACCAGTATTAAAAGAAATCCAAAAGATGTTGGTGACTCAAAAGGTTTTTTAATGTTATCAAAAGAAAAGTTAAAAGATATTTTACTTATCAATAGGTTGAATTGTGAATTGATGAATGATATGGAAGAAATGAAAAAAAACTCTATGGTTATAGTAAGAGATTATAAATTAAAAGAATTAGGAATATGATAAAGTAAATTCACTTTCATTTTTACTATTTTTCTTTGAGTTTATAGTTCTTTTTGTTAAACATAAATTATCAGTGGCTGAAATCTCTTCAACAGATATGTTTGATAAAAAACCACTCTTTACTGATATTTTATGATCAATTGTTGGATATAGTATATTATTACAATTAAGTTTATAATATGGTAATATATATTCATTATCATAATAATCTTTACCATCCCAGTTTTCTAATAATTGTGTAATATTCTTCTTTGTTAAATAATCCACTCTATATCTATATTTTATATAATCATTTTTATATGGTTTATACCAATTGCCCATACCAATCATTTTATATTTTTTAATTTCTTTTATTTTGTCTAGTTTAGATATATTATCAACACCATACTTATTAAACATTGTTATTTTCATTTTATCAACAACAAGTTCTAAATTAGAACCATATTTATTTCTTTTAATAGTATCAATTTTATCAATTATATCAATTGCCTTAAATACATTATCAACACCATATTTTTCTAAACAAGTGTTTTTATATTTTTCATTATTATTAAAATCTTCTTCACCATATCTTTCTAAACATGTTTTCTTATTTTTGAAGTTTGAACATTTGGATGAACAACTATACAGATTATATTTTTCATAACTATCCATATATTGTCTATATTGATTATACTTTTCAATTCCACAAATATCACATTTAACTAAAACTTTTTCATGTGAGTTTCTATCCCAATCTTTAATATCAACAACTGCAATATCACCAATAGAAAATCCAAACTTTTTGAATATTCTTAAATTATATTGAGTAACTTTCTTTTCTATATTTTTTGTAATTATCATAAACTTTTTCTATATTTGTTATATTATATATTAAAAAGTAACTCTTCCCTATAATGGAAAATAGAAAAAATAAAAAAATATATAAATCAACAAAGGAATACTCAGAAAAGTATAACAAAATAAATATAAATGTTCAATTGAATAGAGAACTAATAGATAAAATTAAAGATAAAATTAAAGAACAAAATATATCATTAAAAGAATATATTGAGAAACTATTAAATAGTAAATTATGATAGATATATTTGGAAATCCACCAATCAGATTAGATAAATTAGTTTGTCATTCTGGTGGTGCAATTGGAAGTGATACTTATTTTGAAACCATAGGTGATAACTATGGTGTAAAGACAAAAGCATATTCTTACAAAACAAAGTATCATACTACTGAAAATAAAGTAGAGATTAGTGATAGTGATTATGAAGAAGGAGTAAAAGAAATAACTAAAGCAAATAGAGTTTTAAGTAGATATGGTATTCATAAGTTTATGAACTTACTTGCAAGAAATTGGTCTCAAGTAAAATATTCTGATGAAGTATTTGCAATAGGAACTATAGTAGAACCTGGTAAAAAAGGATCAAAAGGATTTTATAATAAATCAGAGTTTCAAGTAGTGGATGGTGGTACAGGTTACTGCATACAAATGTCAATTAATAATTATAGAATGGTTTATGTATTTGACCAGGATAAAGACAAATGGTTTAGATGGTCATACACATCATTAAAATTTGAATTATGTGATACACTACCAACTATATCATCTGAAAATTTTGCTGGTGTAGGAACTAGAGAAATTAAACCTAATGGAATAAAGGCCATAGAAGATTTATATAAAAGAACATTTAATTTATAAAAAATACTTCATTTTTATTATTCTTTTTGGAGTTTATACCTCTCTTTGTGATACACAGGTTTTCTAAATTACCTATTATTTCTGGATTTATATTATTCATAAAACCATAGTATATGGATATTTTATGGTCTATTGTTGGATAGTTCTTATTATAGAATTTATAGTTGACATTATTTCTTATAAACTCATTATCATAATAATCAAATCCATTCCAATTTTCATAAAGAATACTTTTTACTTTATTAGTCAAATATCTAACTTTAATTTGATATTTTTCAAATTCACTTCTATCACAATCAGGTATTTGTCTATTATTTTTAATTCTTAAATCTTTTGCAATATTACTACAATTATATATGATATTACCATATTTTAATAAATTTGTATTATTTATTTTATTTATGATATACTCAGAATATATAGGATTACTAACACCATAATTACTTCTTAGAGTATTAATTATTTTAGACCTTATATGAGAAGATTGTGAAGGATATGAAACACCATATTTTAATAAATTTGTTTCTATTATTTTATTTTTTATAATATCTGATTGAAAGACATTAATAACACCATACTTTTCAAGGTTAGTTATTTTATTTTTCAACTGAGCACATTTTGGAGAACAACAATACATATTATATTTGTCAAAAGAACTTTTATATTGTCTATATGGTTTTTCATAATTAGAATTACATACATCACAAGATACTAATATTTTAGTATGTGAACCACTAAAAATATCATTAACTAAAACTTTATATACTTTATTATTCTTAATATTAGGTATTAGAGATTTGTAATAATCAAAATTTCTTGAATTTATTTTAACATCAACATATTCTTGTAATATCATAAACTTTATTTATTTTTATACTATATATATTAAAATGTAATTAGTCCCTTTTGACTATTTTGACAAAAATAAAATAATTTTGGTTATGAGAAATACAACTACAAGAACATTTAGTATAAATGATGAAATTTATAAAGAATTTATAAAAATAATAAAAGATAAAAATATAAATAAATCAAAATTAATTGAAAAATTCATTATAGAATTTGTAAATGATAATAAATAATGGTAAGTTTGTTTATGTATTTGACCAGGATAAAGACAAATGGTTTAGATGGTCATATACCTCACTAAAGTTTATTGAAGTCACAAAACCTCTTAACTTAACCTTATCAACTTTACTAAAGTTCTCAAATAATTTTATATATCTCATTGTTTATAAATATCCATTTTTATATTAAATACATCTGCATCATCTGTATGATAATCTATTGGTTTATATCTACTTGTTATATATTGTGTAAAACCAAACACTTCAACTTTTCTTTCTGTCTTGTATTCAACATTAATACTATTCCATAATGTTTCTATATAATCAAGTGCCATTAACACATACTCTTTTATATCTTTATACTTGAAATTACTACCATCTTTCTTCTTAAACTCAAACTCAATATTATCATCTAAGTTTACAAGATGTGTAGATACATTTACTACAAAACCATTATCAATTAACTCAATAAATATGTCTTGTAGGTCTGATTTAATTTTATTCTCATCAAAGTTCTCCCAACCTTTTCTCTCATCATTCTTAAAATTCTCAAATAACTTAATCTTCATCACTTATATATTAAAAATACATTTTGGAAATCCATTTTAATACCTTATCTTTGTACTCAACAAAAAAGATAACTATATGACAAATGATAATTTTACTATTAATGAGATTTGAATTTTTAGATGATTTAACTTCAATGGTGATAACAGGAGTTACTCCATCTCTGGTGGTTGTGGGACCAGGAGGAAATGGAAAAACCAACTCTGTGAAAAAAACTATTGAAAGTAATGAATTAAGTGATAGTGATTTTATTTTCTTCAAAGGTTACTCAACTGCAAGAGGTCTTTATAATACTTTATATGATAATAATGGGAAGTTAATCATTGATGATTGTGATGGCAATAAATAATGGTAAGTTTGTTTATGTATTTGACCAGGATAAAGACAAATGGTTTAGATGGTCATATACATCACTAAGGTTTATTGAAGTCACAAAACCTCTTAAAATAAGTTATGAAAACTTTGCAGGTATTGGAACAAGAGAGATTAAACCTAATGGAATAAAAGCAATAGAAGAAATATATAAATTAACATTTAATTAAAACATGGATAAAAATACAATCATAGTTGAAATGACACCATTCTTATTTGAAGATGGTAAAACATATTATTTTGATATTAGAAAAAGATATACCAATTCTTATCATGATTTATTTGTTTATAAAAAAGTAGATAAAGTATCTGAAAGAACAACTTGGTTTGGTCTTGGTCCTACTGAAACAAAAGTAACAACTGAGTATGAATGTCTTAATCCTGATAATGGTGCTTTAGTTAATATTAGTCTAAATGCAAAAGAAGTAAAAAGTGAAATAAAGAATGTTATTTTAGCCAATCAAGCAGTTACTAAAATAAAAGATTGGGATGGATTTGTTGGTGATATACCAGCAGATGCAAAGAAAGCATTAGCAAGAGAAGCAAAATTAAATGACTTAGGAATATAATGGAAAAATCAGCAGGAATAATAATAATATTAAATAACAAAAAGTTTCTTTTATCACATCCATCACACTCAAGATGGACTAATACCTATTCATTTCCTAAAGGTCACATAGAAGAAAATGAAAGTAAAATAGAAGCTGCAATAAGAGAACTTAAAGAAGAAACTTCTATTGAGGTAACAGAAGATATGATAATTGATAAAGAACCTATAATTGTTCTTTATGATGATAAAAGAGGTGTAACTTATAAAGAAGTTTACCTATTCAAAGTTTATATCAATGATGTATCAGAGATTGGGTTAGATAGTGAAACTTTACCAAAAGAAATGTTACAGATTGAAGAATTAGACTGGTGTGGGTTTTTGACAAAAGAAGAAGCAAAAACTAAAATATTCTATAGAGTAGAACACTTACTAAACTTAATAGACTAAGTATGATATAATAAAGAAAAATACTTTATTATGTCATTAAGTTACTCTTTCTCTGGTTTAAACTACCAACAACCACAAAAAATTGAATTAAATTTAGATAATCCAATTTTTGTATTTTATATATGTGTAAATGGTATGTCAAGACAAAGAGCTGAAGAATATATTCATCAAGTTAAAAATCAATTTGATATATATAGCAATATAACAATGTGGATTGTAGCAACTGATGAACCAACAAAAATTGAATGTGTTTATGATGGTAAAGGCAAAACAAAAGATGTTGAGATTGCTGGACTTATTGAACAGATAAATGAAAGAATTACTGTCTTAGGACAATCTAATTCATTTGAAGATTTCAAAATAAATATAAGAGATTGGAGAATTGACAAAATTGTAAAACATCTTAATGAAGAAGACTAGTAAAAAAGAAAAATATGATGTAGTCAGACGTGAATTAAAACTTGAGTTTATTTCATGGTATGACTATTATGATTATTGCCGAAATTGCAATGACTATGATTGGTATTATGATGATATGAATAATTTTTCTTATGTAAAAAAAGATTTCTATGAAGAAATAATATCAGGTCCAATTTTTAGAAGAAAAAAAAGTATAAATCTATACTTTCCATATCATATAGTTGATATGAACTCTTTCTACTCAAAACAAGAAAGAAGAAATAAATTAATTGATGAACTTTTAGGTTATTCAAATCCTAAAGTTATTTATAAACCAACATTTGCTGATATATGGAAATAGTTTGTATTTGGTATTAACAAGCAAGAGTTATTTTTATATATAGTATATGGAAATAAATAAACTAATAAACATTAAAAAAACCATAATTGAATATGGTTATAATCCTGAAAATCTAAAACCATCTTCTGAAAAGAATGTATTTTGGAGTTGTAGTATATGTAAAGAGGAAGTATCTAAAAAATTTAGATATGCCAATAAAAATAGTTATTGTCTTAAATGTTCAAATAAAATAAATGCTTCTATTAATAAAGAGGTTAGAATTGGAAAACTATTAAAATGGCATAGTGAAAATGAACATCCTCTAAAAGGTAAAGAAAGACCTGAACATATTAAGGAAATATTAAAAAAGGTAGGGAGAAATCAATTGAAAATTCACAATTACCTGAAAATAGATTAAAAAAAAGTATAGAATTTTCAGGAGAAGGAAATCCATTTTATGGTAAAACACACTCACAATATTCTATTCAAAAAATGTCTATGAAACAAAAGGAGATTGCAAGAAGAGGAAAGTATTGTAATTTTTATGGTAAAAAATATTGGCCAAAAAGAGGTAAAGAATTAATATACAATGATATAAGATTTAGAAGTAATTGGGAATTATTGACTGCTAAATATTTTGATAATAATAATATTAAGTGGGAATATGAACCTAAATATTTTATATTAGATGATGATATGACATACACACCTGACTTTTATCTAAAAGACTTAAATAAATGGATAGAAGTAAAAGGTTATTGGTATGAGGATGCCATATCAAAATATGATATTTTTAGAATAAAGTTTTCTGAAACTGAAATAGAAGTATGGGATGAAATAAAATTAAAGGAATATAATATACTGTGAGAGTGACACCTAAACATATGGTAAAATTGGATAAAAATGAAGTGATGGTGTTTGGCGCTAATACTCAGGGTCGTCATGGAAAAGGTGCTGCTCTTACTGCAAGAACTAAGTTTGGTGCAATTTATGGTCAATCTAAGGGTTTACAAGGTCAATCATATGCCATAGTAACAAAAGAACTTAGAAAAGATTATGATCCAGTTACTTTAGATGAAATTAAAGAAGGTATTGATAATTTTATTATCTTTGCTAGAGAAAATACTCAACTAACATTTTATGTAGTTGAGTTAGGTTGTAACTTAGCTTACTTTACAGTAGAGGAAATTGCACCTCTTTTCAAGCAAGCAATTAGATTAAAGAATGTTTATCTACCACAAAGGTTTATTGACAATTTACAAACAGGATTTACTATATGATAGAATACTTAAAAGATTTAATAGAGAAAGAAGGTGATGAATTACAATGGGATTATACCTGTAGTAATGGAGTTATCATTAAATGTTCTATACACAGAAATGATGTAAAAGCTTTATGTGGTTATATTACCTTAACTAAAGATAATTCTTTATATGGTGTTGACTATGATGATATTAATATACAAGCACATGGTGGTTTAACATATCAAGGATATGATCAAAATGAAAATTGGGTAATAGGTTTTGATTGTGGTCATTATGGTGATTTAACTCCTTACTTTTTATTAAAAGGTGATTATCCATTCAATTCTTTTGGTGAATATAGAGATATGCAATATGTAAAATTACAATGTGAAGGTATGGCAGAACAAGCATCTGTTTTCAGTAAGTCAATTGATAGATATAATAAAATTAGTCAGATTATTTAGTAAGTAATTCTGGTGTAATTGTTTCAGTAAATACATCTAACATTCTTTCTCCACCACTTCTTGCCTCAATATCATTCTTTTTAATAGTCTCAATTACCTTCTTACAACTTTCTAAATCAATGTTAATATTTGCATTCTGTACCTTTACCTTAATATCTTCTTTAGAAAGTGTATTACCATACCTATTTTCCCAAGTTATATTATAATTTCTATTATTTTCATCTTTACAGAATAATATTATTGCATTAATATATGCAGGTCTGGGTTTACCATTTGGTACAGTTCTACCTACATCATTAGTATGATAACTTTGCTGAGGTTCTGGCATACCATATATTGAATATGCA
>Ga0116183_1001081_pt1 | contig 31556 bp, 29 predicted proteins | sample AD_UKC078_MetaG_FD_89753 | JGI IMG/M metagenome (GOLD analysis project Ga0116183, IMG submission 89753) | Active sludge microbial communities of municipal wastewater-treating anaerobic digesters from USA - AD_UKC078_MetaG | ecosystem: Engineered > Bioreactor > Anaerobic > Digestate | place: USA...
TCCGCCTGCAAGGATCCATGCATGGGCGCCGGTCTTCAGGTCCGGCATCGGCTTCCACATGATGCGGGCTACCGGCAGGTTGGGCATCGGCATGATCGGTTTTACCACCTCAATATCGTGAACGATCAGCCGGAACCTCGTACCGAGATCGATCAGGGAGATGAGTATTGCCGGGCCGCTTGCCCCTTCAAAGACCAAGCGGGCGGGATGTTCTTTCCCGCCGATTCCCAGCGGGTGGACTTCGATCTTCGCCTTCCCGGAAGCAAGCGAGGGACATACCTCAAGCATATGGGCACCGAGAACCAGTTCATTGCCCTCTTCCAAGTGGTAGGTATAATCTTCCATGAAGGAAGTTCCGCCTTCCAAGCCTTCACTCATCGCCTTCACGATGCGGGTCATCGCTGATACTTTCCAATCCCCCTCACCGCCATAGCCGTAGCCGGTACCCATGAGGTGCTGAGTCGCCAAGCCGGGGAGCTGCTTCATTCCGCTGAGATCCTCAAAGGTGTTGCTGAACGCCTTCGCGCCCTTCTCTTCCAGAAATGCGCGGAGGGCGAGTTCAACCTGCACTTGATACCGGACCGATTTTTTATCGGCGGTATTCAGCGTATACAGCTTCTTGAACTCTTCAAGGCGTTTGTCGACTGCTTCGGAAGAGATGGAATCGATCTTCTCCACAAGTTCACTGACGGGGAACGTGTTCACCTGCCAGCCGAGCTTGATCTGCGCTTCAACCTTGTCTCCTTCCGTAACGGCGACCTCGCGCATGTTGTCTCCGAAGCGGACAAGCTTCAGATTCCGGCTTTCCGCCGCTCCGACCGCCGAGCGCATCCAAGAAGCGATTGAACGCTGAACATCGTCATCTTCCCAATACCCGACGACGATTTTTCGCTTTTGGTGCATCCGAGCGGCGATGAACCCGTGCTCCCGGTCTCCATGAGCGCTTTGGTTGAGGTTCATGAAATCCATGTCGATCTCTTCATTGGGAATCATCCGATTGAATTGAGTATGAAGATGCAAATACGGTTTTTGCAGAAGCGCAAGACCGTTGATCCACATCTTTGAGGGGCTGAATGTATGCATCCATACAATCAAGCCGGCACATCGATCGCTTGCATTCGCATCTTTTATCACTTGGGCAATCTCATCAGCGGTTTTAACCGTCGATTTATAGATTACGTTCGTCGGCAACAGTCTTCTCTTATTCAAACCGCCTGTCATCGTCTGAGCGTGAAGAGCGACCTGCTCAAGGGTCTCGGGACCATAGAGAAACTGGGAGCCCACTACAAACCAAAACTCATATTCTTTGAATGTGTTCATATACTCCTCTTTTTAATCCCATGTAGCATTAACGAAAAGTATTCATTTCACAATTCTACACGCATTTTTTCAATTTGCGTGCTCGTTAACACACTTCTATTATCAACCACAATTTTGATTTGTCAAGGATTTTTACATAAAATTCGACCCTAATTGCAAAGATGCAAGCCTTTTCTTGTTCACTTTTTAGAAGTTCTACTATATAATAGCGTTAACGTGCACACAACGAGGGTTTTTGTATGACGATTGAGGAAATTGCCAAGCTTGCGGGAGTTTCAACGGGAACGGTCGACCGGGTATTACACAACAGAGGTCGCGTTTCCCCTGTAACGCGCGAACGGGTTCTAGCGATTATCAAAGAACAGAACTTCAAACCAAACGCGTTTGCTCGAAACTTGAAACTGAACAAAGAGTTTCGAATCGGAGTGCTGCTGCCTCTTCTCCACTCCGAGTATGGATACTGGAATCTCATCTATCAGGGAATCATCAATGCCGCAAAAGAACTCAGCGACCTGTCGGTCAAAATCGATGTCTATGAATTCGATCGGCAAAAAGGCGGTTCCTGCTTTGAAGCAGGCCGGCGGATGCTTAAGAATCCGGTCGATGCCCTCATCCTCGCTCCGGTTTGTCCCGACGATGCGAAGCTGGTGCTCGCTGCCCATCCGGATATAGATTGCATCTTCATCGATACCTCGATGCCTCAGCCGCACCGAGCATCATCGGTGACTCAAAACCCTTATAAAGCGGGATACCTGGCGGGACGGATGATGAACCTTCTGAGCCCAAATCCGGGAACGTACGCTGTCGCCCTCACCCACCGGGCCGCCTATAACGCAAGTGAACGAGCACGAGGGTTTAAAGAGTTTTGCGCCCGGCAAGAAGGAATGCGAACCAAGACCGTCGAATTGAACTTTGAAGGTAATTGGGAAAAAATCCTGGAAGACCTATACGTAACGACTACTGATATCCAAGGAGTTTTTGTGGTCAACGACTCGGTTCACAGGGTGGCCAGCCATATCAATCTCATCGGTCATAGACCCAAAACCACGATCATCGGTTTTGACCTGATCGTCCAGAACCGAAAAGAGATGGAGAACGGAATAATCGATTGTCTCATCAGCCAACGCCCCGAATTTCAAGGCTACAGCGCGGTTTACCAGCTCTATCGAAAGGGAATCCTCAATCAGCAATTGGAAAAAGAGACGGAAATACCGATTGACATCATTCTACCGGAAAATCTTTCTTCGACGGAATCGATGGATTATATACCGAGAATCCGAAGTTGACCGACCAAGAGCCTGAAGAGGGTTGTCTAAGCGGCTGACTATTCATTAGTATAGGAGCGTTCGTTGAAGTATTTTGCGAAAGCTTGTAAAATACTCTCGATTCGATGCGCCAATAGCTCAGTAGGATAGAGCAACTGCCTTCTAAGCAGTAGGTCAGAGGTTCGAGACCTCTTTGGCGTGCTACACATTCCAACTCCTATAAAGTTTGTTCATTCTTTATAGGAGTTGTTCTTTTGTCTACAACGCAAGTGTACCGAAAAACACATCTCCATAAAGATAGCTGTAATCCCTCAGGATATCAGGGAAACTCAATTTCACGGTTTCCCGTTCTTTTACAGTGATTGTCTTTGGATACAGCAGCGGTTCATCGTTCGCATAAATCGTTTGAAGAGTCATCGATTGAGCATTTCGGGTATCATTTTTCAGATCGATGCTGAACGTCCAATCACTGATGGAGAGGTCTTGGTAAAACATGTCCCTCACATGCTCTTGAATTTTGGCAAAAACATTTTTATCCAATCGTATCCCAAAATCCAATTCATTGGGTTTATCCTTTCTTACTATGATGCTCAATAGATCCTGCTCTTTCTTAACCTGTTCATTATCGGCATAAGCTACCGGTATTTTAATATCAGCAACAAGATAGGTGCTAAAATCAATGGTTGTTTCCCTAAAATTCTGAGCATCTCTGAACCAAGTGGTGATCATCTCTTTGAGGTCTTCATTGCTATCACTGCCAAAGGATTCAACACTAACGGTTCCTTGAGTGTAAAACACTTGGTCCGGACTTGCCGCTAAATCCAGCAAATCTCGTATGTAGAGTTCAGAGGTAATGCTTCCGGAACAGGCAACCAGAAGCAGAACGATTCCGATTGCTACGATACCTGCCTTCTTTTTCATAGTCTCCTCCCCAACATGGCTTATTAAAAATAGAATAGCACACATCGCTATGTTTTTGGTGTCTATTTTACAGACTCTTAATAGACATAATACTCAACAACCTACTCCATACACATATTCGACATCTTGCGTTTTCGAGATTGTCACCTTTTTGCGTAGAAAGCATATATTTTATTACAACTGCCTTCCAAGCGGAAGGTCAGAGATTCGAGACCTTTTGTCGTGAAAACCCCCTTTTTCTTGACAAGAAAGCTTTTATTATTTATATATAAAAGAACGAGTTACAAAACATCTGGCAAAGATGCCCCCTCTATCTTGACAAAAGGGGGTGGATATTTGATATTCGTGGTACACACATAGATAAAATGGTAAGGCAGGGAATGAAAGAGATTGAAAGGTGTTGAAGTTACGGTTGATCGGGTAACCCGGTCGTATGGTGATTTCAAGGCGCTCGACGATGTGAGTGTCACCATCAAGCGAGGAGAGTTTTTCTCTCTTCTAGGTCCCTCGGGGTGCGGTAAGACCACCCTATTGAGGATTATCGCCGGGTTTGATTACCCGAATCAGGGAAGCGTGTTATTTGACAACAAAGACATCCTCCCGATTCCCCCGGACAAGCGGCAGTCCAATACGATTTTTCAGACATACGCGCTGTTTCCTCACTTGACGGTATATGAAAATATCGCTTTTCCGTTGCGCCTGCGCAAACTTGGAAAAGAAGAGATCGACAAGCGGGTAAAGCATTACGTTCACATGGTCCAGTTGGATGATCATCTCTATAAGAAACCCTCGATGCTCAGCGGCGGACAGAAGCAGCGCGTCGCGATCGCCCGGGCATTGATCAATGAACCGAGCGTCCTGCTGCTCGACGAGCCGCTTTCCGCTCTTGATGCGAAGCTGAGGCAGAACCTCCTCGTCGAACTGGATGACATCCACGATAAAGTCGGAATCACCTTCATCTATGTTACCCACGACCAGAGTGAAGCGCTCGGTGTCAGCGACCGCATCGCGGTGATGGACAAAGGGAAGATTCTTCAGATCGGCACCCCCTATGAAATCTACGAAGCGCCCGCAACCCGCTTTGTCGCGCAGTTCATCGGCGAAACCAATATTTTCAGCTGCACGGTTCTTTCATGCGAGCCCTTCGAAAATGAGTATATGATCGTAGTCGACGTCCCTGCTTTGGGCACCACGATCAACGTGACCGATCTCGAGCCGCAGGAAGTCGGTTCGAAATTCGATTTCACCGTTCGACCTGAGAAGATCCGTGTAACGCTCAATCCGCCGCGCTCGACCGCCGCGGGATTGAACGTCTTCAAAGGAGTTGTCGAAGAGCCGGTATATTCCGGATTCCAATCGAAGTACTATGTAAGGCTGGACGATATTCCCACCGCCCCCTTGATGAAAGCGTTCAAGCAGCACACGGCATTTTTGGAGGATGGGCCGGATATCGAATGGAAAGATTCCGTCTATCTGAGCTGGACCGCGGTTGACGGATATCTGGTAAAGGATGTCGATCAATGAAGAAGAAGGTATTGAAACCCGCCAAGCGCGAGCAGCTTTTAGGAATGCTGTACAGTTTTCCGATGGGCATCTGGTTTACCGTCTTCTTTACCGTCCCGCTAGCAATCATCATCCTCTACTCTTTCATGAAGCGTGGCCTCTATGGCGGAGTGGAATACTCCTTCACGCTCGAAGCGTACAAGCAGATGATCAACCCCTCCTTCGCGAAGGTGCTGGTCCGGACGCTGTGGATCAGCGCGTTCTCGACGATTCTGTGTGTCCTGATCGCCATACCGGTCGGATATGCGATGGCCAAAAGCAAACACCAGACCCTCCTGCTCTTCTTGATCATCATTCCGTTCTGGACGAACAGCTTGATTCGGATCTATGCGTGGATCAGCATTCTCTCTACGGAAGGATTTTTGAACTCCCTCCTGATCCGCCTCGGCATCGTGAAGGAAGGACTTCACCTCATCTACAACAACGGCAGCGTGATCTTGGTTCTGGTATACATGTATCTTCCCTTTGCAATCCTCCCGCTCTTCACCACGATCGATAAATTCGACTTCTTCCTCCTCGATGCCGCCCGGGATCTCGGAGCCACGAAGCTGGAATCAATCGTCAAGGTGATGTTCCCCAATATCAAAAGCGGACTCTCCACTGCGTTCATCTTCACTTTCATTCCGATCTTCGGAGCATATACCGTGCCCTTGCTCGTTGGCGGCAAGGATTCGACGATGATCGGCAACATCATCGTCGACCAGGTCTCGAAGACGCGAAACTGGCCTTTGGCAAGCGCATTTTCGATGATTCTCACCATCGCCTCGCTGATCGGAGTGTTCTGGATGCTCGCCTCGGCTCAAAGGGAAGCGGCTGCTAAAAACAAGAATACACCTCAAGCGTACGAGCAGAAGGTCAGAGCCCATCACAGGAGGGGCAAGCGATGAATTATCATTCCTACTCCAAGAAAAAACGGGCTTCTTTTTCCGACACGATGCTGGTCCTGACGATTCTCTTTCTCTTCGTTCCGCTCTTTGTGGTCACGTTCTTTTCCTTCAACTCGGCAAAGGGGATGCAGTGGGAGCATGCTTCGCTTATCTGGTACAAAACTCTGATCTTCGACAGCCCCTCCCTGTGGCTCGCCTTTAAGAACTCGATCATCATCGCTTTGACCAGCAGCATCACCGCCACCGTCCTCGGGTCGCTGGCGGCGATCGGAATCACCTGGTACCGCTTCAAGGGTCGTTCATATATCACGACGATCAGCTACCTGCCGATGGTATTGCCCGAAGTGATCATCGGTATCTCGATGCTGATCTTCTTCTCCTCGGTGAAAATCAAATTGGGGATGTTCACGATCTTCGTCGCCCACGCGACGTTCAACCTGCCGTTCGTCTTCATGATGGTTCAAGCCCGACTTGATGAATTCGATTACTCGACGATCGAAGCGGCCCGGGATCTGGGAGCGAATGAACGCCAGGCGTTGATGAAGGTCGTCGTTCCGGCGATCATGCCGGCGATTCTCTCCAGTTTTCTGATGTGTACAACGATGAGCCTGGAAGACTTCGTCATCACGTTCTTCGTTTCGGGGCCGGGCTCCGGGACCTTGCCGTTGTACGTCTACTCGATGATCCGATATGGAGTATCGCCGGTAATCAATGCACTGAGTTTCGTGATGATTCTCGGTACGATGCTCATCGCCTTTACGTTCCGCCGTTTCTTAAAGACCGCAGCCGCCAGTACATGACGCTGCTCTCGACCTATGGAGGTTTACACCATGAAACACATTCGTCTTATCTTGATCGTTCTGCTTGCCGGACTTCTTGGCTTCACCCTGATTTCCTGTAATCGTGCAAGCAAGAGTGCCGAAAAACTCTACTTGTACAACTGGACCTATTATACTCCCGATGAACTTGTCGCAAAGTTCAAAAAGGAAACGGGAATCGAGATCATCATCGACAACTTCGCTTCCAATGAAGAGATGTTCGCCAAAGTGATGGCCGGCGGCGCCGAAGGATATGACATCATCTTCCCCTCCAGCGACTATACCTCGATCATGATCAACCATGGGTTGGTTCAAGAGCTCGACCACTCTCTGCTGCCAAACCTCAAATACGTCTCTCCAACCGTAACCGAGAAAGCGGATTATGATCCCGACCTCAAATACCACGTCCCCTATTTCATGGGTTCCAGCGGAATTGCCGTCAACACCGCCCGTGTTCCCTTTGAATACGAGCGCACCTGGGCCATCTTCGCCGATCAGCGCATGGCAGGAAGAATGACCTTTCTGGATGATATGCGCGAGGTGATGGGAGCGGCGTTGAAGCACCTCGGGTACAGCGGAAATACCACCGATGAACGTGAATTGGATGAAGCTACCGCTCTGATCATCAACGAGTGGAAACCGAACATCATCAAATTCGACTCCGAGTCCTTTGGAAAGGCGTTCAGCCGCGGAGAGTTCTGGGTTGTTCATTCCTATCCGGAAAACGTCTTCGCCGAATTGCCTGCCGATATGTGGGACAGCGTCGATTTCTTCATTCCCCCCGAGGGCGGCATGATGTATATCGACAACATGGTCATTCCCAATGGGGCGAAAAACGTGAAAAATGCGCACAAGTTCATGAACTTCATCCATGACCCAAAAAACTACGCGATCTTCCTCGATGAGTTTGATTTCCCGCCGACGACGAACACGGGTGCTGAAAAGTACATGAAGAACGATGCCTTTTTCTTCACCGACAAAGACTTGGTCAACAGCGACCTCAATGATGACCTCGGTGAGTACTTGGATCTCTACAATGCCCGATGGCAGAAAATCAGATATGAGCATTAGCATGTGAATTCCGCATGCCATCGATCCTCGGATACCCTTAAGATCGCTCTTAGGGGTATTTTTCTTCTGTGCAGTTGACAGACACCGCACCAAGTGGATAGACTCTCCGTAATCCGGGCAGATCGCTCGGGTATCTTCTTGGAGGAGGCACATCATGATGCGAAGCAACAACAATGACAGTTCAGACCCCTGCATGTGCCGCATGGCATTGTAACCAATCTCCAAGGAGCTTTCCATGAAACATCACACACATCCTCGTTGCGGCTCTACTGCCGATCACATGTGACTTCCTTCTGTATTTTTCACCACTACATCAAAGAAGGAAGAACATATGAACAACCACCATTTTGAAACAAAAGCCCTGCATGTAGGCCAAGAACAACCGGAATCGGCAACCGGCTCGCGGGCGGTGCCGATCTACCAGAGCACCTCGTTCGTCTTTGACGACTGTGCCGATGCCGAGGCGCGCTTTGCGCTCAAACGTTCCGGACACATCTATACCCGACTGAACAATCCGACCCAGGACGCGTTTGAGGCGCGGATCGCGGCACTGGAGGGCGGCGTCGGAGCGCTGGCGGTCGCCAGCGGAATGGCGGCGATCAATTACGCGATATTGGCGCTGGCGAAACAGGGCGACCACATCGTCTCGGCAAAGACGATCTACGGCGGAACCTACAACCTCTTCGCCCATACCCTCGCCGAGTGGGGAATCACCACGACGTTCGTCGATCCTTGTGATCTGAAGGAAGTTACCGAGGCGATCGGGGAAAACACCAAAGCGTTCTTCATCGAAACGATCGGCAATCCCAATGCGACGCTCTGTGATATCGAGGCGTTGGCTGAAATAGCCCATGAACGTAGGATTCCGCTCATCGTCGACAACACGTTCGCATCCCCGTACCTGCTCCGACCGATTGAACACGGAGCGGATATCGTGGTCCATTCGGCGACGAAGTTCCTCGGCGGCCATGGGACCTCCTTGGGCGGAGTCATCGTCGACGGAGGCGCGTTCGATTGGAAAGCAAGCGGTAAATTCCCTTCCCTGATAGAGCCCAACCCCTCCTACCACGGCTTCTCATTCACCGAACAAGCGGGAAACGCGGCGTACATCACCAAGATCCGAACCCTCCTGCTTCGGGATACCGGTTCGGCGATCGCCCCTTTGAACGCCTGGCTCTTCCTTCTTGGACTGGAGACGCTGGCCCTTCGGGTTCAACGCCACAGCGAGAACACCGCCAAGGTGATCGCCTATCTGCAGAATCATCCGAAAGTCCGGAAGATCAATCATCCAAGCATCCCCACCCATCCTCAGCACCACCTCTATCAGCGCTACTTCCCCGGCGGCGGAGTTTCAATCTTTACGATCGAACTGAAGGGCGGAGGGGAAAAGGCCCGCTCGTTCATCGATTCGCTGAAGCTGTTCAGTCTGCTGGCGAACGTGGCCGATATGAAGAGCCTTGTGATCCATCCCGCCTCGACGACTCACGCCCAGCTCAACGAGGCGGAAAAAGAGGAGCAGGGAATCACCGAAAGCACGATTCGTCTATCGATCGGATGCGAACACGCCGATGACATCATCAGCGATCTCGAACAAGCGTTAGGGGGTGTGTGATGCCGGTAAAAGTAACCTACCCCATCGATGCGAACTCCTCGTTCTTCTTCATGGATGAAGAGCGGGCGCGAACCCAGGATATCCGCCCCCTCAAAGTCCTCATTCTCAATCTGATGCCCAATAAATCGGTAACGGAGCAGCAGCTCCTTCGGCTCTTGGGAAACACAGCGCTTCAAGTCGAGGTGAGTTTTTTGACGACAGCGACCTACCAATCGAAAAACACCCCGAAATCCTATCTCAAGACGTTCTATCAAACCTTCGATCAGATCAAATACCTGCGATATGACGCCTTGATGATCACCGGCAGTCCCGTCGAACATATGGCCTTTGAAGATGTAACCTACTGGGCGGAGCTGGTTGAAATCCTTGATTGGGCGAATGAGAACGTATTCTCCTCGTACTTCATCTGCTGGGCCGCCCAAGCGGCTCTGTATCACTACTACGGAATCGGCAAACAACCCCTTGATAAAAAGCTCAGCGGGGTGTACCGCCATCGGGTGGTGGAACCTGCCCACACCCTGATTCGCGGCTTCGACGATCTCTTCTGGGCGCCGCACAGCCGACACACGTCGATTGACGAAGAAGCGATTGAAAGAGAGGAAGATCTGATCGTGCTCGCCGAAAGCGAAGAGGCGGGAACGTACCTCTTGGTCGGCAGCGGAGGACGACGGGTTTTCGTCACCGGACACGGCGAGTATGATGCGCTTACCCTCGATGACGAGTACAAGCGGGACACCCGGGCGGGGCTTTCAGTGGAGAAACCGAAGAACTATTATGAAGGCGGTTCCGTCACCGTACGGTGGCGGGCCCACGCCAACCTGCTCGTCTCGAATTGGCTGAACTACCACGTCTACCAGACGACCCCGTATGATCTTGCTCAACTGAGCAGACAGGACCTGCAAAGCTGAGTGACCTCCGTTTTAAGAACCTCCAATTGGCTGTCGGGAAGGAAGGAAAACTCCTCAACCACCCCGGCAGCCCAATTGATCGAATATGCGAGGGCGAGCGTTCTTATTCCTACCTCTAAAAGCACCGTCACTTCACTTGCAAGGGTCATCCCGACGATTGAGAAGCCGACACGTTTGAAGAAAGCGATCTCCGCCTTCGTCTCCAGGCGAGGTCCGTTGGTCGTAACGTAGACACCGGCATCCGCAAGCGTGGGTTTCAAGGCGAGCATCCGCTTTTTCAGTTCTTCGTCAAACGGCTTATTGACTTCGATGTGAGTGACCGGCCTATCAAAGAGGGTATGCTCTTGGCTTCGACCCGTGAAGTCGACGAAATCTCTGACGATACCGACTTCTCCCGGCTCAAGCGTGTTATCGATCGATCCGACCGCATAAATCGCGATCGCTTCGACCACCCCGATCTGCTTGAGGGCCAAGGCGTGGGCGCGATAGTTGATCCTATGAGGCGGAACGCCGTGGGAAGCTCCGTGGCGGGGAAGAAAGACCAATCCCTCATCCTCCCCTTGGCCGAGGAAAAGTTCGACTCCTCCATAGGGGGTCTCGACGAACTGCTTTTTCAAGGACAATCCTTCAAGCCGGTCAAAGCCGGTTCCTCCGATAATCGCTTTCATCTTCCATGCTCCTCCACTTCACTGGGTTTGAGAATTCCTTTCTGGGTGATGATCCGAGTGACCAATTCCGGGTCGACGATATCAAACGCCGGATAGACTCCTTCAATCGTATCAAACGTTGTTCGCATCCCCATGCATTGAGTTACTTCCTTCGGATCGCGCATTTCAATCGTGACATCCGCCCGTGTCTTCTTGTTCGGGTCGGGGCTGATCGCAAGGGCATAGTAAGGAATCCCGTAGCGGGAACACGCCAGCGCATTCGCCAGCGTGCCGATCTTGTTGACCACCGTCCCGTCCCGGCACACCAGATCCGCCGCAGTCATATAGACTTGAACCTCTCCGGCAGCGATCATCGTCGGTCCCATGCCATCGGTAATGATCTTAAGCGGTATTCCCGCCTCCTCCAATGAAGGAGCGGCAAGTCGACTTCCTTGCAGATACGGTCTTGTTTCACTGACCAGCACTCGGACATGCTTTCCCGCCTGTTTCGCATAGAGCAGGGAAAGCAGGAACGTGTGTTCCGCAAAACAGGTGGTGAGGATCCGATCACCGTCATTGATCAACGTCGAACCGAGCTTTCCGATTTGATGATATATTCCTGCAAAACGATCGAGGATCATGCGGACGGTCTCTTCCACCACCTTCGACGGAGATTCATCATTCCTCTTCTCCACTTCTGCAATCACCTCGTCCAGGGCGCGGGCCATCGTCGTATTGGTCGGGCGGGCATCGGAAAGGAGACGGGCGACTCTTCTAAGATGCTGAATCTGCTCAAAAAGCGAAAGCCGTTCATGGTTCCGGGCTTCCATGATCATCGTTTTCAGAGCGGCCTCCAAGGGTCCGCCGCCTTGGGTGACCATCTTTTTGAAGGCGGTTGCTACCTCTTCGGCGCTTCGGCAGGGGACTTCAACCCGTTCAAACGGATACCGCCTCCGATCGAGAATAAAGAGGCACTCTTCCTGTAGACGGCATACTCCATCTTCGGTCAGAAGAAACGGCAGGTGGATCATGGAAAAAGCGTAGCATAGGTGAAGTTTTGTGGCAATCTTGTGAAGGTAGATTGACGTAGAGCCTTAACGTTCGTACATTAAAGGGACCCTGGCAGAAGCCATAAGATTTCATGAGGATTGGATATGTATAAAAAACAATTAAGAGTCACGATACTTGTGCTGCTGATTTTCAGCATCGTTTCCGGATCGTTATTTGCCGCCGGCAAAAAAGAAGCCGCCCCGAACTCATTCCTTGTCCGTGTAATGAATGTCTTGTCCCTTGAGGGAACACCGGCATTTTCCGTGAAAGATGATGACGGATTTGAGCAGCTGCTGCATGCCGGAATCTTCACCGATACTAATTTTCCGCTTGCGGACATCACCGTCGGTGACTACATTGAAGTCGTAGTCGACAACTCGATCATTCATTCCATGCGGTATGTGAACCCGATCATCAAAGAGAATCGAATTCCTCTTTCAAGCGCAATGGATGAGATGAGCCTGGAAGATCGCTTCAGCTATACATACGGCTACCAGCTGATGCAGATGTTCGCCCAGCAAGGACTCTTCCTCGATCCGAACTACTGGGCTCGGGGAAGCATCGACGGCATACATGATATGACCAACCCCGACTCCATCGGATTCTATGAGTTCACCTACCTCTTCGATGTCATCAACCAATTCCAATCGGAGATCTGGGAAGCCGGAACTGCGCCCACCTCCTACCCCGATGTGATGAGTCTGAAGGAAGTAGCGAACCTTACCGCCGATGACGATCTTCTCAAGAAGTTCAGTTATACGTATGGTTATCTCCTGGTGTCCGATTTGCTCAACCTGAATCTTGATGCAAACTCCGAATTGTACGCTCAGGGAGGATTGGACTTTGCCGGCGCCGCCACTCCGATGCTTGATGAGTTTGCGATGCAAATGACCTTCTATGAGTATCAGATGATCCTGGAGGAGCAGTATCAAGCGGAGATGGCGGTTCTCGCCCAGCGCAACCTTGAAGAAGCTGAATCGTTCCTGGCGATGAACGCAAACAAAGAGGGTGTCGTAACGACGGAAACCGGCTTGCAGTATACGATTCTTGAGGAAGGTTCGGGACCGAAGCCCACTCTGGAAGATCAGGTGGAAGTCCACTACACCCTGTATCTGATCAACGGTCAGATTCTCGAATCCTCGAAAGATTCCGGTCAAAGCGTCCACTTTTCGACGAGCAACCTGATCGAAGGGTTCACCGAAGCGCTGCTTGCGATGAACGTCGGTTCGAAAGTTCGAACGTGGATCCACCCTGCTCTCGGATACGGCGAATATGGCAGCCAGGCCATCGAGCCGAACACGCTGCTGATCTTTGAAATCGAGTTGCTTGGAATTGATGAATGACAGACACGGCGCATTATCTGCTTGAGGACCGAAGGAGATCTCTTCGGTCCTTTCTTCGTTTACGGTAAAAAGAACATCACCCGTCGAACGATGTTTTCCTGAGAATACGTTTGTCCGCTCTTGTAACGTTCATGTTTTCGAAGGTATATGAAGCGCCCCTCCGTAAACACGGTGGAAAGAAAGACCTCTTTTCCTTCCGAGATGGAGAAGAGCTCCTCGCCTTCAAGAAGAACGAGCAGGCAGTTCTCCTTGGCAACAGCCTCGCTCCCCTCTTCGGTCGTCCGGTATGCAGCGACTTGGTAGCGAACCGAATCGACGAAATGCTCGCCGTCGGAATCGTCGTACGGCAGGGAGCGATCGAGGATGTCGATCACCCGCTGCCACGACGGATGAGTGTCTCGGTACCATTCAAGGCGATCCAGGAGATCGATCAGCATCAGAGAGCTTTCGACTTCTGCCACTCCTCATCAAAGTGGATGATCTGGAGCGCACTGCCCTCAATTCCCAACTTGGCGGAATTGATCGAGAGGTCGTAGGTTCGACAGCGCCCCCATTTTCGGTCGCTGTAGTAATTGTAGAAGTTCGCCCGCTGTTTATCCGTTTTGATGCAGATATCTTCCGCTTTGTTCGCCGGAGCTTCATACATCGTGATCGCTCGTTCGACTCGATAGGCCAGATCGGCGTGAATGAAGATGTTCAAGGTGTTTTCCATATCGCGAAGGATATAGTCGGCACATCGTCCTACAATGACACACGGCCCCTCGCCGGCAAGGCGCTTGATCGTTTTTGACTGGATCAGGAAGAGCTGGTCATTAAGCGGCATCTCGGTAACTCCGAGAGCTCCGCTGGCCATCGGATAATTGCCCATCACCAAAGAGTAGAAGATGCTGCTTGTCGCTTTTTCATCAGCATTCGAGAAGAGCGATTCGCTCAGGCCGCTTTCCCGAGCGCTGATAGCAATCAGTTCTTTATCGTAGAAAGGAATGTCGAGCTCTTTCGCTACTCTTCTTCCGATCTCGGTCCCTCCGCTTCCATATTGTCGACCGATGGTAAATACGGTATTGGTACTCATACGCTAAGCTCCTTATCTGCCAGAAGTATACCATATCATCCTGAAAAGAAGATACAACTGCTTACCAATGCAATCCAATCTTTCTGCGTTCCGCATAAAAAAGATGTTGCTGCGCTATTCCCCCATACGGAGAAAAGAAGGAGGGATCCTCCTCGGGATAGTATTCGGAAAGAATCCGCCGCGTCCATGTATCGAGGGGAAAGATATCCTTCCGTCCGTAGGCGAAGAGGAGAATGCAGGAAGCGACTTTCGGACCGATTCCATGAATCTGCTGCAATGCCCGAAGGGCTTCTTCATCTTCTTGGTCTTCAACCCTCGCCAATAGTTCGACATTTCGTGCCGCACCAAGGAGATACTCTGCCCGATATCCGAAGCCGAGAGCCCGCAACCTGTCCTCAGTGCTCCCGGATAGGAGCTCATTTGCGGTTGGAAGCGCATGATGATTCGGGGCAACCTCTTTTCCATAGGTCGCTCTCAAAGCATTCAACAGGTTCCGGATCCGCCTGATCGTATTGTTCTGACTGGTGATGAAGCTCAGCGTCGTCTCCCAGGGATCCTGATTGAGAATGTGAATCGACCGATGGGAGTTCAGCAATGCACCGAGAGCAGGATCGAGCGCGGCAAGGTGGGTTTCAGCTTCCTCGTAGGGATACTCGAGATCGAAATAGTGACGCAGGAATGGATCCGAGACGATCTTTGAAAAGGGCTCGTTCACATCAAGCGTAACCAGGCGATGATTAATGACACCCCGATAGGATGATTCGTCTTTTTGCCAAACGAACGTCTGCCCGCAAAAGAGCGTCGCTTCAAGATTGAACATGAGCAATCGTAGCAAAAGGAAAAAGATGGTGCAACCTTCAAATCTTCTTCCAAAATCCGTAATAGCTCGGTATCTTTGATTATGGAAAGGGAATCATCTTGAGTGCCGGTCTTTGTTCGGCTGTCAGCACTCTCGATCAAGATTCCCTTTTCCATATTCGGCAACGGATCGCCATAGAACCATTGCCTTGTTCGAAAAACCAAAATCAACGCAGAGGTATATTTCCCTCCATCCATCCATCAGCCGTATCATTGTATTTTCAGTTTTACTGTATATACTGGTTTCACCACCGTGATGAAAGGGGTGTATTTAATGAAAACTGCTTGTCAATAGGTCTGCAAAACGCTTTGACAGGCTCAACGAATGCCACCCGACATCTTCTGTGTACGGGGTATAACCAAAAATGCTTGATGATAGTATCATTTGATACTATCATTGATGTATGAAACCACCATATGAAATTACAAGCAGAATACTCTCATTGTATGGGGAAATAACGGAAGCGCTCGGTATTTGCAAAAGCCTTTTATTGATTAAACCGAAAGCGAAGCTTCAAAGAGAAAACCGAATAAAAACGATCCATTCCTCACTGACAATCGAAGGCAATACACTTGATATAGAGCATGTAAGCGCACTCATTGAAGACACACGTGTCGGCGGTCCCTCAAAAGATGTTCTTGAAGTGCAGAACGCCATTAAAGCCTATGACCGGTTAAGCGATTATAATCCCCAAAAAATAAAAGATTTCTTAAAAGCACATTCCGTATTGATGAATGGACTGGTCGATAATCCCGGTGCGTTCAGGAAATCACAAGTGGGAATAGTAAAAGGAAGACGAGTCTCCCACATCGCACCCGGATTTGATATGGTTCCCAGCCTGATGAACAATCTGTTTGACTATTTGAAAGAAGATACCGATCCGGAAATCATCAAAAGCTGTGTATTCCATTATGAAATAGAATTCATCCATCCATTTGAAGACGGAAACGGTCGGATGGGCAGATATTGGCAAACACGATTATTGATGAACGTACACCCGGTCTTCGAATTCGTTCCTATTGAAAAGGTCATAAAAGACAATCAGGAAGAATACTATAAAGCATTGGAAGCATCCGATACATCCGGTTCTTCAACACGTCTTATCGAGTTCATGCTTGATGTCATCAACACATCACTACGAGAAACGATAGCGGAATCGACGCCATCAATATCGGATTATTCAAAGCGTACCGAATTCGCATTATCTCAATTACATGACTGGTTCGATCGGAAAGACTACCTGAACATCTGCAAAGGTATTTCGACCGCAACCGCAAGCAGGGATCTGAAGCAATTGCTGCAAGATGGTAAACTGGAATCCTCCGGTTCCGGACGAATGACGAAATATCGGAAAAAGCGACGTGAAGGCTGAACGGAAAAACCTGTTGGGAATTCCTTCATCTCCCGAGGAACCCTACTGTTGTTCAAACAACCAGGTGGAAAGATACCGTTCACCGGTATCGGGAAAGACCACCACGATCGTCTTGCCCCTGTATTCCGGTTTTTTCGCATATTCAAGGGCTGCGGCCAATGCTGCTCCGCTGGAAATGCCGCAGAGGATGCCTTCCATCTTTGCCGCATTTCTTGCAGCGTCGGCGGCGTCCTGATCGCTTACCGCATACACTTCGTCATATATCGAAGTATCGATGGTATCGGGTATGAACCCGGCTCCGATGCCCTGAATCCCATGAAGACCGCTCTGTCCGGTGGAAAGAACCGCACTGCCCTCAGGCTCGACGGCGACGATTTTCAGCTTAGAATTCCGTTCCTTCAGATAGCGGCCTGTCCCGGTGAGGGTGCCGCCGGTGCCGACGGCGCTGATGAAGAGATCGACCGCTCCGTTTGTGGCATCCCAGATCTCCGGTCCCGTCGTCTTATAGTGGATGGCCGGGTTGTCCCGGTTTTCAAACTGGGAGGGAATGAAGGAGTGTTCCAGGGATGCGGCGATCTCATTGGCTTTGGCGATCGCTCCCTTCATTCCAAGCGCTCCGTCGGTCAGCACCAGTTCCGCTCCGAGCGCTGATAGAAGTTTTCTTCGCTCGATGCTCATCGTTTCCGGCATCGTGATGATCAATCGATATCCTTTCACCGCCGCCACCATCGCCAACCCCAAGCCGGTGTTTCCGCTGGTCGGCTCGATGATCACGCTGTCGCTTTTCAATTCGCCTCGTTTCTCCGCCCCTTCGATCATCGCAAGGGCGGTTCGGTCTTTGACGCTTGAAAGAGGGTTGAACGCCTCGAGTTTCGCATAGATGACCGCTCCTCCCTCATTGATGCGGTTGAGTCGGACCAACGGAGTGTTGCCTATTGTTTGAGTGATATCGTCGTAACGCGCAGCGGTCATGGAAACCTCCTCTTATGATTCATGACAGTCTGTAGAAGAGAAAAGAAGCCAACATCTAGGTTTCGTCGCTGAAGCAATCGGCTTGAAGCACATCGGCCAAGTTCAACGTACCGAACGCGGTCCGAACGTTTCGATCGATCGGCCGATAGAAATGATGGCGAATCACCCGCTGAACCGCAGTTTCGCTGGCCGGGGGGTCCTCCTCAAAAGCGATATTCCCTTCAAGCAGATCGAGAACATCGTACATGAGGATATCTTCCGGACGTTTGGCGAGCGAGTATCCGCCGCCTGAGCCTTTTACAGAGACGAGGACTCCTCCCCGAGTAAGAAGAAGAGCGACTTGCTGGAGGTATTTTTCACTGAGATGCTGCCGTTTGGCGACCGTAGCGAGAGCCACCGGAGCATCGATGTCTTGTTCGGCTATATCCACGAGAAGACGAAGACCGTACCGTCCACGGGTTGAAATCTTCACATTCCGCCTCCTTTCCGATCTTCAAGAAGGTGCCCGGCAAGATCTTCAATGTAGACGTTCTTGGCGTAATCGAGCACCGCATTCTCCAGCAACGCCCAGATTCGATGTGTTTTGCAGATCGACGTCTGATCGCAATCTTTGCACGGCGTCGGGGTAAACACCCCTTCGCTGGCAAGCAGGACATCGTAGCAGGTGATCTTTTCCCGAGCGATCGTATAGCCGCCTTGGACTCCTCGCTGGGAAGTGACCAATCCCGCCCGGCGAAGCGGTATCATCAGCTGCTCCAGATACCCGCTGGAAATCCCGGTCGCTTCGCTGATCGCGCGGATTGAGACAAGGTCTTTTGAAGTGGAAAGATAGACCATCGTCTCGAGTGAGTATCTGCCCTTTGTTGATAGCTTCATATACCAAAGGTATCAACACCCTATGACAGGGTCAAGTATTTGACGGTTTCGAGGTGTTTTACATCCTTGATCCGCTATGCGGGGTTGTACAGATTCGAGGTCGGAAAGCGCGGATCGCTCGTCACGTTCAACAGGAGCTTTCTCAGTCCCGAAGAATCGCCGGATGAGGGAATGTGGGTCATATGGACTTCACAGCCCATGAGCTTCGGAAGCTCCTCGCTGGCTTTCCGGGCATCTTCGCTGATCGCCCGGCTCATCGCCAAACAGATCAACGTCTCATCGAGATTCAGACTGACTCCCCGGCCTTTGAGAACATCCCGCTTCATCGCGGTCACGGATTGTACGATCGCCGGCGGAATCAGATCAACTTCATGATCGATGCCGGCAAGGATTTTCACCGCGTTGAGGATCAGGGCGCTGGAAGCGTGGAGCAGCGGGGAATTGCACCCGGTGACGATCTCGCCGGTGGGCAGCTCCAACGCGGCGGCGCATACGATGCGGTTCACCCCCTTGCCGCGCTCGATTCCCCGTTTAAGGGCTTCTTGAGCGGCGGGAACGACGGCTCGCTGATCGGGATCCAGTTTGGCTTCTTCCATGATCGCCCGGCTTCGGTCGGCGGTCTCTTTCGTAGCGATTCCCTGAACATACTCGCAGCTGCTTCGATAATAGCGGCGGATGATCTCCTGCTCTCCCGCTTTGCGGACCACCTCGTCATCAATGATCCCGAAACCGCACCGGTTCACTCCCATCTGCGTTGGACTCTTATACGGCTCTTCACCCATGATCCTTAGGAGAATTCTTCTGAGCAGCGGGAACGCCTCCAGATCCCGGCTGTAACTGACCGCGAGCGTTCCGTATGCCGAAGCGTGGAAGTGGTCGATCAGAATCTTGTCCCCCAGATCCGCCGTCGCGCTTTCATAGGCGATATTCACCGGATGGTCGATTCCGAGGTTCCAGATGGGAAACGTCTCAAACTTCGAATAGCGGCTTTTTCTCCCCATCTTATAATCGTGATACATCTGGCTGAGACAGGTGCCCAGTTTTCCCGAGCCCGGGCCCGGGCCGGTGACCAGCACGACCGGAGCGGTCGTTTCGATATAGGTGTTTGCTCCGTAACCCTCATCACTGACGATCGTTTCGACATCCGTGGGATAGCCGCGGGTGTAGGAGTGGGTATAGACGGTGATGCCCCGCTGTTCGAGAACTTGTTTGAATTGAGCGGATTTCATTTCACCGTCATACCGGGTGATCACCACCTTGTTGACGGCAAGGCCCCACTTGGCGAAATCATCGATCATCTTGAACACGTCGGCATCGTAGGTGATTCCGAAGTCGCTGCGCATCTTGCGTCGCTCGATATCGCCGCTGTGGATGCAGACGATCACATCGATATCATCGGCAAGCGACTGGAATACCCGCATCTTCACATTGGGATCGAAACCCGGAAGGACGCGGGAGGCGTGGTAATCGAAGAGCAGCTTGCCCCCGCATTCCAGATAGAGTTTACCATCGCTTTCTTTGACGCGTTCAAGAATATAGTGGCGCTGTTCTTCCAGATACCGTTCATTGTCGAAGCCGATTGTTTTCACGTTCACCTCAGGATGCCGGAGCGGATCGTCTGTTCTTTTTCGGTGCCGAAGAGCTTTTTGATGATTGCGAGAGCGAAGTCCATGGCGAACGCCGGACCTTTGGCAGTGATGAGGTTTCCATCGACGACCACCCCCTCATCTTCAAACACCAGACCTTCGACAAGCTTGGCGGTTCCGGGATACCCGGTAACCTTTTTATCATCCAACAGACCGGTCTTCCCCAAGACCACCGCCGGGGCGGCGCAAATCGCCGCGACGACCCCATCTTGGGCGATCTGTATCACTTTCGTGAGAACGGCTGCGGAAGCGGCAAGGTTTTCCGAGCCTTCTCCCCCGCCGGGCAGGACGACGCAGTCAAAGAGCCGGTCTCCCAGCTTCTCGAGGGTCGTATCCCCTACGATCGTGATTCCGTGGGCGCCGACAACACGATCCTCCTTGAGCGTCGCGACGGTCACCTTCGCACCCGCCCGTCGGAGCAAATCGATCGGGGTGATCGCCTCGATCTCTTCAAAGCCCCGGGCTAAAAGAACCAATACCGTTTTCATCACTTCCTCCTATAACACCGGCGCATCTTCAGTACGATCTTTGAGGATCTCATAGGCGCGCCGCAAGATTCGTACGGTTTCATCCCATCCGATGCACGGATCGGTAACGGAGACCCCGTAGATGAGATCGGCAGGATGTTCGCCGATGCGCTGGCATCCTTCAAAGAGATTTGATTCGAGCATGAAGCCTCGGATGGATTGCTCGCCCCATCGAACCTGATCGACGATCGAGCGAAGAACCCGTTTTTGACGATGATGGTCCTTGCGGCTGTTGGCGTGCGAACAATCCACCACGATCGCCGGCAGGAGCCCCTCCTTCTCCATGAGATTCCGGGCGTGCTCGACATCATCTTCGTAGTAGTTCGGTCCGTCATCTCCCCCGCGGAGAATGAGATGACCCAGATCGTTGCCGGTCGTTCTGAATATCTTGGAAGCCCCATCCTTGTCCATGCCGATGAACGAGGCGTTTGACCGGGCGCTTTTTACCGCATAGACCGCGTTGATCAATTCACCGCTGGTCGAGTTTTTGAAACCGACGGGAACGCTCAATCCGCTTGCCAGATTTCGGTGCACCTGGCTTTCCGTCGTCCGCGCTCCGATCGATGACCAGCTGATCAGATCGTCGATATACTGAACGATGATTGGATCGAGCACCTCGCAGCCGACGGGAAGACCCATGTGGGTGATTTGGACCAGTAAAGACCGTGCCAGACTGATCCCCCCTTCGATGTCATAGGACCCGTCCATATCGGGATCGAGGATCAAGCCCTTCCAGCCACCGACCGTTCGAGGCTTCTCAAAATAGGTCCTCATCACGACAAACAGCTGATCTTCCACTTCTTTGGCGAAGACGGCGAGCTTCTGTGCATACTCCAGCGCGGCTTTCGGATCATGGATCGAGCATGGGCCGACAATCGCCAGCAGCCTGGGGTCTTCACCGCGGATGATCCTGGCGATCGTCTGCCGATACGATGCGATCGCATCGCTGCCATCCTGATCGAGAGGAAAGCGGGCGAACACCTCGTTGGGACTCGCCATCGCTTCGATTTGTTGGATTCGAAGATCTACGTTAGCCATATGCTTGGTATAGCATATCCGTCGCTTCCTTCTCAAGCATCGGAACTCTCATCTTTTTTTCGGAGGTACAAAAACCGTTTGATCTTCTGAGTGGGAGTCCGTTCAAAGTCATCCTCTTGCAGGTGGACTTTGCTGAGACGGCTGAAGACATTCAGCTCCTTGTTCACTTCTTCCCGCAACTTGTTGATATAGCGCGCCGCTTCGGTCTTCGCTTCATTCACGCTCAAGGCCATCTTCTGTGCGAACGCTTCGATATCCAGCTTGATGAGAGCGACGAGCGCTCCGCCCTCGGGAATCACCAGCGATTCGGTGACGAAATCCTGGTTGTTGATCACCGCTTCGATCAGTTCAGGATAGATGTTCTCGCCGCTGCTGCCTAAGATCATCGTTTTGGTCCGCCCCATGATGGAGAGTCGACCTTTCTTGTCGATGCGGCCCAAGTCGCCGGTTTTGAAGAATCCATCGGAGGTGTATGCCTCTTCATTCAACGCGGGATTGTTCCAATACCCTCGCATCACCGAAGGTCCTTTGACAGCGATCTCGCCCACCCCGGTAGCGGGATCCTTGTCTTCCAGCCGGACTTCGAGATGCTCCACGATCTTTCCGATCACCCCTACCGTATGATTCTTGGGTTTCCCGCCGGAGATCAGGGGGGAGGTTTCCGTCAAGCCGTAGCCGAGGGCATATGGAAATTTCGCTTCCGCCAAAAACTCCTCGACCTCGCGATCGAGCGGTGCGCCCCCGATACCATAGAAGCGGACTCGTCCGCCCATCGTGACTTTGATCTTCCGGCCGATGATCCGGTAGATGAACCGACGGGTGATTCCAAAACGAAGATAGCGATGAAGCTTCGTGTTTTTCTTCAGCGTCGGCAAGACGTTGGAACGGTAGATTTTCTCGATCAGAAGCGGAACGGTCATGATGGCGTGGGGACGAACTTCTTTTAATGCGGGCAGCAGGCTGGAAGGAGCGGGCGGACGGCCGAGGTAGACGATCTCGCAACCGCAGAGGAGCACCAGGACCTGGCCTATGGTGAATTCGTATACGTGGCTGACCGGCAAAATGGAAAGGACCTTGTACTTGGGCTTGACCTTGAAATACACATCGGTCGAGATGTCGGCGTTCCACACTAGGTTCTTGTGGGTAAGCATCACCGCTTTGCTCATTCCCGTCGTTCCGCTGGTATAGATCAGCGAAGCCAGATCTTCTTCCTCCGGGCGATTCCCGGAGAGGAGTTTCTGAGTCTTGCCATCCATCTTTCGACGGGCGATATCCCGCCCGGGAGCGTTGAGAAACTGATCCCTGTCTTTCAGTTCCCCGCTGATCGGCATCGGGATATGAAACAGATCTTCCAGGCGAATCAGGAATTCCGGCTTTTCCCGGACAAAAGGGAGGATCTTCTCGATATGGCGGGCGTTGACCACGACCGCTTTCACCCCGCTGTCTCGAAGGATGTGAAGGATCTCTTTAGGGGAAAATTCAGGGAGAACCGGAACGGCGGCAAGGCCGACGCCTGTCAGGCCGAAATACGCAAGCATCCAATTGGGGCATGATTCACCGATGAGGGCGATCCGATCCCCTTTGACAAATCCCTGTTCAAGAAAATACAGGCTGATCGCATCGCTTTTGCGCTTTAATTCGCTATAGGTGAGCTCGCTTCCCTCTTCCCCGTAGGTTCGAAGCGCAGTGCGTTTGGCGTAACGGCTGGCGCTGCATGCGACGACCCGTTCCATCGTATACTTGTCGACGAGCTTCATCTTCAGACCGTCGGATCGTTTCATTCGTTTGATCTTTTTCTTACTGATAATCGGTTTTTTCTTCTTTTTCACTGTGCTGCTCCAATCGTTCCGTACCAGCGGTTCTTTTCACACACGATAAAGGGAGTTGAAACAAGACCCTCAGCTTGTTCTTCCAGTAATCTAGGATCATTGTTTATGTCCGAAAGGTGGACGAAGTAGAGTTCATTGCCGGAAAATCCGCTCTCCTGAACGAATGAGAAGGCCTGGTCGTTGGAAAGATGTCCCTCGACGGAACGGATTCGTTTTTTCAAAAAGCGGGGATACGGACCATATTCCAGCATCTTTTCATCGTAATTCGCTTCCAAGAACAGAACGCTCGCCTTTTGGGCGAGTTCTTTCTGCTCTTCGGTCGTTTTACCGAGGTCTGTCAACAACATCACCTGTTGATCGGGGTGATCGATATACCATCCGACCGAACCGGGACTGTCGTGGCTTGTCGAGAAGCAGAAGATGTTCATCGTCCCCAATCGGATCACCTCTCCGGCTTCGACGTCCGCCACCTGGCTTGAGGGAATTCCGAGAGCGGCGAACTCGCGGGCGTTGTGAGTGATCGCCTTTGTATGGAGGTGAATCGGGATATCGCACCTCCGAGCCAAGATTCCGGCCCCTCTTGCATGATCGGGATGCAGATGGGTGACGAACAGCGCATCAAGCTCGTCCACTGAAGAGCCGAATCGAATGAGGCGTCGGTCCAACTCGGCGAGAGAAAAGCCCTGATCAAGAAGAATCGATGTCTCTCCATCGCTCATGTAGTAGGCGTTTCCGCTCGAACCGCTGCCGAGGACCGCCCACTTAAGCATCGGAAGCCCCCCATGAACGAAGAATCGCTTCATCAAACCCCAAGTGGGTTTTTCCGCGTGAGCGAATGACGGGAGTCTTGCAGAGCGCCGGTTTTTCCCTGAGCTCTTCAAGCGGATCGTAGACACGATACGCATATCCTTCTTTCTTGTATGTCTTTGAGGCGGTGTCGATGAGCTCTTCAGCACGGTAGGTGTCAAGAATCGAGCCAAGCTCGCCGGGAGAGAGGGGGCGATCATTCAGATCGACGAAGTGGTGGGCAATCCGGGCTTCTTTGCAGAAGCGTATCGCTTTTTTCGTATCATTACATTGTTTCGTTCCAATAATTTGAATCATAAAAAAGCCCTGCCTCGATGAGAGTGTATCGGAGGCAGGGTTTAATTTCAATTCAACCGGCGAAGAGTTCGGCAATCTCCTCTTCGTACATCTTGTCGATTTCAAAACGCTTGAGCTCCTGCTTGGCTGAAAGCTCCTTCCCCACTTCAAAGCTTTTGGACAGCAGCTTGAAGCGGGCGATGTGCTCAAAGGGCTTGAATCCGCTCTTCGCGTTGATGGCGTCATTGATCGTCTTACCGATCAGCTCTTTCACCTCGCTGAGGTGAGTCATCGTCTCTTCCAGATACGGGATGTTCTTCTCTTTCAGATATTCGGCGACCCGGGCTTTGTTCAACACGATCAAAGCGCCGAGATGCTTCCGATCCTGGCCAAGCACCACCGCCTGCTCGATGAACTCGCTTTCGGCAAGCTTCGCTTCGATGGGAACCGGCTCCAGGTTTTCTCCTCCGGAGAGGACGATCGTGTCTTTCGCCCGGCCGACGATCGCGAACTCGCCGTGGTGGGTCCGCATCGCAAGATCTCCCGTATTGAGCCACCCATCCTCAGAGAGGACGGTTTTGGTGAGATCGGGCCGCTTGAAATATCCGCTCATCACCTGAGGACCGCGGACGAACAACACGCCCTTCTCACCGGGGGGTACGGCGCGGCCTTCAGCATCAAGGATCTTAAGCTCCGTTCCCTCCAAAGCGGTCATCGTCCGCTTGATGCTTTTTTGAAGCGGGCGGATTGAAATCACCGGAGCGGTTTCGGTCAGGCCGTATCCGTCGACGAGCTTGATGCCGATCGAATCGAAGAAGAGATCGACTCCTTCGCTCAACGACCCGCCGCCGCTGACGCCGGCGATGAAGCTCGTTCCAAGCTTCGCTTGGATTTTTGAGAACACAAGAAGATTTCCAAGCTTGTAGAGGGGGAAGAGCAGCGCTGCGGGAAGCACGGAGCGGATGATGTCGACAAAGCGATTCCGCTTCTTAAACGCCGCCACCCTGCCGAGGAGCAGGTCGCGGTTCTTTGCATATCTGGCGGCGACGCCGGTAAAGAAGAAGAACAGAGCCGCCTTGATTCCGCCTGTCTTCTTCATCGATGCGAACACGCCGCTTCGAACCGCTTCCCAGATGCGAGGGACCGAACCCATCCAATGGGGATTCACGACAGCCAGGTCATTGAGAAGGATCGAACCAAGGGGTTTGGAGTAAGCGATCGTCGAAGCATTGGAAAGGGCGACATACTGGAGGATCCGCTCAAAGGAGTGCCAAACCGGCAACACGCTGAGCCATCGCTGTTCCGGCTCCAGCCCCTTGATCAGCTTCGGAATCGCTTCAAGCTGATAGATGAAGTTCCGATGGCTGAGCATGACGCCTTTGGGCTCGCCGGTGGTTCCGCTGGTGAAGATGATCGTGGCGATTTCTTCCGCATCAGTGTTCGCAATCCCTTCCCTGATCGCTTTTCGCTGCTTGGAATCTTGGAGAAGGAGGTTGCCTCCGGCGACCATCTCGCTATACAGGAGGACGGTAACATCGCTTTTGACGGCAAGATCCCGGACCTGCTCTCTTGTCGTTTTCTGATCGAGAACCGCCAAGGTGGCAAGATGAGGAAGCTGATCCAGCACCGAAGCGACTTTCTTCAGCTGGGCGATGTTTTCAACAAAACAAAACTCCGCTTCCGTGATGCCGAGGATGAACGCCACTTCGTGCGTCATTGCATCCTGGCCGCGGGGAACGTCGGCGGCTCCGAGGGAAAGAATCGCCAGATCGCTTGCAAGCCACTCCTTGCGGTTGTCGCTGATGAGTCCGACCCGATCGCCGCGCTTGACTCCGTAAAAAGAGAGCGCGGAAGCAAGAGCGTACACTTCGTCATGGAGCTGGCGATAGGTAATCGGTTGGAACACTCCCTTCTCGTCCTTGCTCAGCTGGACGGGGACGGATGGATATTTCTCTACGATGGTTTCAAATAGTTGGGGAATTGTCTGATACATAAGACCCTCCAAGGGCTGATTCTTGTATTTATATATACAATTTTACAGATTGTGTCAATCTGTATATTATCATCTCTCATTGACTTGTTTCACCCAAACGCTTCATAATAGCGCAATATTGAGAGGAAGCGATATGAAAGAACGAATTGTTGATGTGCTGCGTAGAAATCCTTCAGATGAACCGATCACGATCGAAGGATGGGTCCGAACGAAACGGGACTCCAAAAACGTATGTTTCCTGGAAGTGAATGACGGCTCTTCGCTGAAGGGTATCCAAATCGTGTTTGACAAGAACACCTTCTCCAACCTCTCCACTCTCAATAACGTCACAACCGGCAGCGCCGTCATCTGTGAAGGAACGCTCGTTGCGAGCGGAGGCGGCGGGCAGAGCGTCGAATTGGCCGCAAACGCCCTTGACCTGGTAGGCGAATGTCCGACGGACACCTATCCCCTTCAGAAGAAGCGACACACTTTGGAATATCTGAGGGAAATCGCCCACCTTAGGATCCGAACCAACACGTTCGGAGCGGTAGCCCGGGTGCGAAACACCCTAGCCTGGGCGACTCACCAGTTCTTTCAGGATAAGAACTTCTTATATGTGAACACCCCGATCATCTCTTCCAGCGATGCCGAAGGCGCCGGTGAGATGTTCCACGTCACCACGCTCGACTTGCAGAACGTGCCGAAGACCGAAGACGGACAGGTCGATTACTCCAAGGACTTCTTCGGGAAGAAGACCTTCCTGACGGTCAGCGGTCAGCTCGAAGGAGAAACGTACGCCTTGGCGCTGAAGAACATCTATACGTTCGGCCCCACGTTCCGGGCGGAAAACTCCAACACGAAGCGTCACCTCTCCGAGTTCTGGATGATCGAGCCGGAGATGGCGTTCTGCGATATTCATGGGAATATGGCGCTTGCCGAGGAATATGTGAAACACCTCTTTGGTGAAGTGCTCAGGAAGAATGAGGAAGATATGGAATTCTTCAGCCGGCATTATGAAGCGGAGATGGCTTCCACGTTGCAGAAGATCATCGAAACGCCGTTCATTCGGCTGACGTACACCGACGCGGTCAAAGAGCTGGCGAAGAAAAACGACGTCTTCGAATTTCCCGTCTCTTGGGGAACGGATCTGCAGAGCGAGCACGAGAAATACCTCACCGAAGTCGTCTTCAAATCTCCGGTGATCGTCACCGATTACCCGAAGGACATCAAAGCGTTCTATATGAAGCTGAACGATGATGAAAAGACCGTTCGGGGAATGGATGTGCTTGTCCCCCGTCTCGGAGAGATCATCGGCGGAAGCGAACGTGAGGCGAACTTGGAGATCCTGGAGAGCCGGATGAGGGCTCTGAAGCTCGATCCCGCCGACTACTGGTGGTATCTGGATCTTCGACGCTTCGGTTCCGTCCCCCACTCCGGCTTCGGCCTGGGCTTCGAGCGGGCGGTTCAATACGTTACCGGAATGGGGAACATCCGTGATGTCATCCCCTACCCGCGCTCGCCCAAATCCGCCGAGTTCTAACAGACCGGATCACCCTTACATCCTCCGAACCATCGCCCAGATCAGGAGCTGACTCAAGGAGTTCGTGCCGCTTTTGCTGTAAAGGCGTTTCTTGTACGTGGTGACGGTCGCGGTGGCGATCCCGAGGGTCTTGGCGATCTCGGCGGTCGCCTGGCCGCTGAGAATCAGGGCGAGGACCTGATGTTCCCGTTTGGTGAGATGGATCGGCTCGCGCGCCTCCATCGCTCCGTCACTGGTCTGCAGCAGATTGGTGATCGCACATCGAATCTTCGCGGGATTTGCGTTCAACGAGATTGAAGCGCACCGCCAATCGTGGAGGTAGGTGAAGACTTGAGCCAAGTTCGGCGGAGCGAAGATCAGGAGTCTATGGTCTTTGGTAACATGCTTCATCCTGAGGGCGCTGGGAAGGTCCCGGCACAGACAGGCAAGCAGATCGTCGGTGCTGTCAAAACGATCGTCATCGATTGGACAGAGGGAATATTCGAGTTCGGAAAGCTTGTTTGCCCGACTGAGCAGGAGTTCACGTTCCAAGGTGTTGTGGTAGAGTAATCCGATAGAATGTTTCATCATCCCCTAAGGGGCAACCTTACCGCTTTTGCTTCAACGCTTTGGTGATCTCCCTGTCGAACGCGGCGGAAAATTCTCGAATCTCTTTTGGACCGATCGGTTTCTGCTTATCAGCGAACACCCCGTATTCCCTGAGCGTCGTCATCGCATTTCGTAGTGACAATCGTTCGGCGATATTTTCATTCGTAAAGACGCTGCCGCGGTCATCGAGGACGGTAGCCCCCTTTTGTGCGAGCAGATCCGCCAAAATGATGTCTCGAGTAATCGCAATCGAGTCTTTTGAGGCATGATCGACGATCCATCGATCCGCCCGGTCTTCTCCGCTCTCCACGACGACCATGGTGATCGGGCTTTTGATCATCCTGCGCTCATCCTCTTGATCGACGTCACTTCGCAACAGCGCGGTGTGCTCTTCGTATGCCTGCTGAACATCTTTAAGCGGCCGATCGGCGACGAAAAATGCTTTGAGGTTTCGATTGACGGTCGCCTTGAGGACGATCGCCCTCAGCGGTTTGGGACATGAGTCGGCATCGATATACAGTTCTACCATATCCCTAGAATACTCCACTTTCGAAGCATTGGAAACCATGCAAAAATCAATCATCCATGACATCTTTATGGCTTACATCATTTCCGAACGCTCAATGCGAAACGAATCGCCGGGGGGTACACTGATATGCCTTCAAAGAACACTGCTCTTGAACTAGAACGGTGTTTTATTCTAATGTTTACGAAGTGAAAGTTTTTTTTCAAGGAGCACTATCTATGAACATTTCAGTTTTGCAAGAAGCCCGCTACGGCTATAAGCCCAAATTGCCGACGATTCTTACAAGCGGCGCGTGCAAGCTGGTACCCGTTTTTGGTGAGAAGACAGGCAGCGCTGCCGATAGCGAGGCGATCGCCTCCCTCTTCCCCAACACCTACGGCGCATCGATCGTCAGCTACGCAAAAGGCGAGAACAGTGATGCAAAATCCGTCCGCAACGTCGGAGTGATCCTCTCCGGTGGCCAAGCACCCGGCGGACATAATGTGATCAGCGGACTCTTTGATGCGATGCAAGCGGCAAACCCTGAAAACAGGCTGTACGGCTTTAAAGGCGGTCCGTCGGGAATCCTCAAGGATGATTATCGGATTATCGACGCCGAATATCTTGCCGCCTTCAGAAACACCGGCGGTTTTGACATTATCGGCAGCGGTCGCACCAAGTTGGAAACCGAAGAGCAGTTCGAGACCTGCGCCAAGGTGTGCAAGAAGCATGACATCAGCGCGATCATCATCATAGGCGGAGATGATTCGAACACCAACGCCGCGGTGTTGGCCGAATACTTTCTGCAGAAAAAGCACGACATCCAGGTCATCGGGTGTCCCAAGACGATCGACGGGGATTTGAAGAATGAATCGATCGAGATCTCGTTCGGGTTTGATACCGCAACGAAGACCTACGCCGAATTGGTCGGCAACATCGCCCGCGATGCGAACTCCGCAAAGAAATACTGGCACTTCATCCGTCTGATGGGCCGCTCCGCGAGCCATATCTCCTTGGAGGTCGCCCTGCAAACGCAACCGAACTTCTGCCTGATCGGCGAAGAGATCGGAGCGAAGAATCAAAGTCTTGATGAGGTCGTTGACGAGCTTGTCCAGATCATCGCCGCCCGAGCGGATGACGGCAACTACTTCGGAGTGGGTCTGGTCCCCGAAGGCGTCGTCGAGTTCATCCCCGAGATCAAGGTCCTGATCCAGGAGATCAACACCCTCCTCGCCAAAGAGGAGAAGACCTTCGGTGCGATCGAGGACGATCATGAAAAGATCCGATTCGTAACGGATCTCCTCTCCAAGGCTTCTGCCCACGTCTTCTCTTCCTTCCCCGAAGCCTTCAGGCTCCAGCTGCTGGCCGACCGCGACTCCCACGGCAACGTCCAAGTCTCGAAGATCGAGACGGAGAAGCTTCTTTCTTCAATGGTCGAAGAGCGGTTGAACAAGATCGGCAAGGGAGCGAAGTTCCAGACGCTTCACCACTTCTTCGGTTATGAGGGCCGCTGCGCCTTCCCGACCAACTTCGATGCGGACTATTGCTACAGCCTCGGCTATAACGCGTTCGTCCTCGTCGCTCAGAACCTCACCGGATACCTTAGCAGCGTTACCAACCTCGCCAAGCCCGCTTCCAAGTGGCAGGCGGGCGGAATTCCCATCACGATGATGATGAACATGGAAGTCCGCCACGGTGAAAGCAAGCCGGTCATCCGCAAAGCGCTGGTCGAGCTGGACGGAACACCCTTCAAATACTTCGTATCCAAGCGCGATGAATGGGCCCGCAAGACCGCCTACACCTACCCCGGAGCGGTCCAGTACTTCGGACCGGCCGAATTAGCCGACCGCACCACGATTACCTTGGCCTTGGAGCAAGGTAGATAAAGAGCATTCTTCTTATATGGCTCACTGCAACCGCCTCGAGGGGCGGTTGTTTTGTCTTCCGATATGATCCACCATGGTTTGGCATCCATTCGCGTCATGGTTGACACGCAAATGACTCGAATAGCTATTAGTTGCAAATACGTGTCATTTATGGGTCAAATTCTTGAATTATTCGCCTCATTATTGAAACGAAAATGAATCGAATAAATATTCGTTGCATTTTTATTGTGTTTATGACATCATTACGTAGGAGAATGATGCATGAAAGAAAGCAAAACATTAGAGCTGAAAGAAAACATTACAAATACTTTTTTGAAAACCGTCAGTGCTTTCGCCAATTTCGGCGATGGTACGATTCTCTTCGGAGTCAATGATGAAGGAAA
>Ga0116183_1001084_pt1 | contig 31537 bp, 26 predicted proteins | sample AD_UKC078_MetaG_FD_89753 | JGI IMG/M metagenome (GOLD analysis project Ga0116183, IMG submission 89753) | Active sludge microbial communities of municipal wastewater-treating anaerobic digesters from USA - AD_UKC078_MetaG | ecosystem: Engineered > Bioreactor > Anaerobic > Digestate | place: USA...
ATAACCCTTTTTATTCATAAACAGTGCATATTCCTAGTACCACACAAAGATACATTTATTTTGGAAATATGCTTTGTCCCCCATAAAATGTATGAAATAAAGTATCACCAAGTATCACCAACGAAATAACTAGTTGACATACAAGTGTTTACGGGTGATACTTGCCTTAAAAAAAGCCTCACCAAGTATCACCAAGTATCACCAACTTTTTTGGCGATGATTCCTTATAAGCATATAGCTGTTTATTGTTTGTATATAAGGCTTTTCGTTGGTTCCTTTATGTATTTATTTTGCGGATTGGCTATTTTCGTTACATTCGAAACACCACGGTTTGTGCCCTAATAATAACCTGATAAAAGAACCATAATGATTTGGAATTGACAGTATAATGTATTATCTTTGTACCTATAATCTTATAGTATATTCAAATTATTATAGGCGCAAAGGCAGGAGTTCATACTCTTGCCTTTTTTTATGTCTTGACGGTTTATGATTGCATTAGCACGGTGTCTCGCGCCGGTTTGCACGGTAGCAAAAGGTTCCTGAGCAACCGTGTGATGGCCGTAAGACGGTTGCTCATGACCCAAAAGACGGTTTATGATTTAAAATTGCTCGTTATCTTTTTGAAAAAGTTGGTTATGTTTTTCAAAAAGTTGGTTATGTTTTACCAAAGTCTTGCTGCTCCTTGTTGCTTCCCGGTCTATTAGTTAATAATATATAAACCTGCTCTTGACAGGATTTGTCTGATTCATGATTTAAAGGGGTGGATTTGTAAAATTAGTTCTACTACGTGACCATAAGCATACTCTAGTCACATATCCGCCCCATTGTGCGTGGAAAATCGAAAGCTGATGAAAGAAATGGGAATTGAGGGCATGGGGAAGCCATTGGGTAGGCCGCCCAAAGAATTGACAACGGGGGAGTATCAAGTTCTCAAGAGAGTTCTTTGTATCCTGTTTGGGATGCTAGAATTAATAGCAAATCCCGGCAGTTATTGGAGAAAGTATCTGCCGATGCCGAGATTTGCCAACTGAGCAACTTTGCCTGATTGATTTATTCAAGGAACCCTATTTAAGCAAAAGCTCTATTAAAGTATATAATATTTTTCATCGATATGCTTGTTATATTAAAAATTTTATATACATTGCCGCCGATTAACTAAATACAGTATCTAAATCAAATTATTAATTAAAAATTTACATTATGAAAAACGGACTAATCGGGCTAGATTTTTTGTTGTATTGCACAAACAAAATCAACTTTCATGCTTTTGAAAAAAAACAATCGGAGATATTTAACTATCTCTCTATTACTTCTATTTAGCGCCACATTTACCCTGATCAAGGGGCAAACTGTTAATTACACCTATGACATTTCCGGCAATGTCGTATCCAAGACGGTCATACAGCCCCAAGAAAACGCTAGATTCAGTATTGAAAATGATTCCATCCAACTGTTTAATAGCTTGTTGGCTGATAATCAAATTCAGGATTATACAGAGTCTGAGCCTTTATTAACTACTCAAGGAGATGAACCGGTTGAGACCTTAGAATGTAGTGCAAATGCTGCATCCTCCAAAAAAGAAGTTCCGGCCACCTCTAGCTTACCAGCTAATACAGAATGGTCTCGTATAGTAATGGAAACTGAAAACACTAATGGCCCTAATTATTAAAAGAACAAGACTATGAAAACACTAATATCAATACTAGCTTTTCTGTTTACTAATTGTATTTTTTCAGCAGCCCAAACAACACCTTACCCACCAATCATAGACGATGGGAAAACTTTTCCGCCAAAAGACATAAAGACTCTTCCTATAGGCCCAATAATAAAGAACACGGTAGTCGGTAAAATAAATGACGCTCTCGAAGTCACCCCAAATGGATTGATTAATTATGAAATTCCTATAAATGTACCGCCGGGAACCGGCGGAATGACTCCGCAAATGGCACTAAGCTATACCAGTACACAAAGTGACGGGCTATTTGGAAGTGGATTTGAGCTTGGCGGTTTATCTGTCATCAACCGTGCTCCTTCTAATCTTCATGTTGACGGAAAAGCTGGATATGTTAATTACACCAGCAGTGATAATTTTATGCTAGACGGACAACGACTTATTTTAGTCCAGAAATTAAGCAGTTCCAGTTGGGAGTATAGGACTGAGAATAATTCTTTCTCGCAAATCATTGCTTCCGGTGGTATTGAAGGAACACCTAGTAAATTTATCGTAAAGACCAAGAACGGATTGATTTACGAATATTCATCTAACAATGCCCCATTAACCAGGGCAACCGCAGGTGACATGTCCGTCTTTTGGCTGCTAACCAAAGTATCAGACACTAAAACGAACTATTATACGATTTCTTATGGAAAAGATGATTTAAACGGCGAGTATTGGCCTACCCGGATTGACTATACAGGGAATACCACAGCCAATATGGCACCTTACAATTCCATTCGATTTGACTATACGACCAATTACATCCCTCAAGACGCTTATATTTATGGAATAAAAGTACGGAGAAGTAAAATTATAACAGGAGTGAACATCTATTCCGGTGCAACACGGGTAAAATACTACCAAATGTCTTTCCAGACAGTTAACAATAAAAGACAGTTGACACAAGTTACGGAATATGCATCTGACGGAACACAGAAAGAACCAACTAAGTTCACGTGGCATAATTCAACCAGCTATGTTACCACTAAAACCATATACGATACTAATTCTCAAATAACTCAAGCCAATGTGCATGTGGCTGATTTCAACGGTGACGGGAAAGCGGATTTTTTAATTACCCCTAAATCAGGAGCCAGTTGGAACGGCTGGAAACTGTTTCTTTCTTATGGAAGCTATTTCAGTTATCATTCAAGTGGAAGTTTTTCATTGGCAGGTGAAGTTCAGGACATTGTTGTCGGGGATTTCAATGGCGATGGGTATTCTGATTTTGTTCTTAAACGTAAATACAATAATAAATATTACAACTCTGACTTATACTTGGCCAAAATCACAGGAAGCAATGTCACCTTTGCTTTTTCCAAATGTTTCCTCTCAAGTACAAATGATTACTATATCAAGCGTGGAGAATTTACCGGAGATGGTGCAGCTGACATCTTTATCGGCTTTAAGAATTCCAAAGAGTGTAAAATGATACGTTCGGAGCAAGGTTACAGCTCAATACTTCCGCTTAACTACACAGCTACTCGCTATGGCAGCGTCAACTGGGATCGGATTGAAATGGTTGATTTTGACGGTAACGGGCTTACCGATGTCATGAATCTGTACTCGGATGGTTATAAACTGCTTTTGTGCGACGGATACGGCACCGGTGAAGAACGGAAAAGTGGTACTTGGCCAAACAAAGAACATCATTTATATTTGGGAGACTTCAATGGCGACGGAAAAACAGACATGCTTCTTACAGGTTGGAACAAGGATCCAAACTCCAGTGGTTGGTCCTCTTGGGCGATGAATTTCTCCAAAGGTGACGGTACTTTTGATCGTTCTGACTTTAGCAGACTCTTCAATTCCAAAGATAAGGTGATTTATGTAGCCGACATCACCGGAGATGGTAGGGACGATTTTTATGCTGTAGATAAGAATGCCGGTACTGATGTGTTATCCATGGTTTACGGTTACGTTAACGATGGAACAGGCAAATCATTTTCGCGAGTGAATGGTGCAAATACCTACGGACTTGATAAATGGAACTATTACATGGGAGATTATAACGGTGACGGTAAAACGGATTTCTTATGTACAGCAAATTTCTCGAATGTAGTTTGGAAAGGCTATCAACTGTACCTTATTCCTGAAACGCCCTATAATTTACTGGCCAGCGTAACTGATGGCATGGGGGTAATGACAGAAATTACCTATAAACCCATGAGTAATAGTAGTATATATACCAGAGAGGCATCTACTTATAATTACCCCCTCTCTTCCTATACCAATACCTTTTATCTGGTTGACAAGGTATATACTCCCAACGGGATTGGCGGTAAAAACACTACATCATATAAATACAAGAATGCTCTGATCCATATGAGGGGAAGGGGGGCGATTGGATTCGAATACTTCATCCAAAAGGATGAGACCAACAATGTAGAGACTACTACTCAAATGGAGGTAAACAACACTCAGTTTGTTGGAGCTGTGAAATCTGTGGAGAGAAAAGTCTACGGGAAAACAGTGAATAAGGTCGAATATACCAATACTCTAATATCGGGACTTAACAGCCGTATATTCACCTACGTGGCTACTTACAGTAAAGAACAAAATTATGAATATACTTCTGGTGCACTATTATCCACTACGGAAAATGCATTCACGTATGACAATTACGGTAACGTAACCAAGCTAGTCACCACAGTGGGGTCAAATGTCACAACCAATACCAATACCTATACCAACAACGAGAGCAATTGGCTACTAGGCCGACTCACTAAGGCAGTTGTCAATAAAAAGAACGGAACAGAAGACATCACCCTAACCACCAACTATGCATACGATCCTAATAACGGCATGCTTGTAAGAGAGGAATATGATCCGGGAGACATAGCCTTAGGTTACGCTAAAACATATACCCACGATATGTTTGGCAATATTATAGAAAGCACTACAATTCCTCAGGATACAAGCCAGCCTGCAAGTACTGTTAAAACAGAGTATGATGCAGCAGGGAGGTTTATAGTTAAGTCTATCGACAACATGGGCTTTAGCACCGTAAATACAATCAATTATGATCTCGGAGTAGTTACATCAACCAAAGACCCTAATAATTACGAAACTCAATTTGAATACAATAAATTTGGCAGGTTATTGGCTACAAAAACGGCAATCGGTTATGAGCAAAGCGCTTACCAATGGGTAAACGGTCATAATGATGCTCCTTCCAATGCAGTCTTTTATAAATGTACAGAGATCAAAGGTATTACTCCTGTACTTGAATTTTATGATATACTTGGACGCATAATACGGACAGTAACAGAAGGATTCAATTCCCAAAAGATTTATACTGACGTTGTTTACAACGCTAAAGGTCAAATTGAAAAAACCTCCGAACCTTATTTTGCCGGCCAAACAATTTATTGGAACCGAAATGAGTACGACAACATTGGGCGTGTAAGCAAACAGGTATATGCAGATAATTCCGCCTACACATTCCAATACAACGGTTTTGAGACTACCACCACCGATCCATTGGGCAATAAAACAATAAAGAAAGTTGATGCCTATGGCAACCTGGTTGAAAGTACGGATGCTAAAGAGGGTAAGGTGAGTTATACGTATGATGTCTCTAACAATTGTACTAAAGTCGTCTCTCCGCGGACTACCGTAATCACCACCTATGATAAGGCAGGGAATAAAAGGACACAGGTTGATCCTGATATGGGTACATCTACTTATATCTATAACTGTTATAAAGAGCTTTTGTCTAAAACGTCCAACGGTAAAACCATTTCTTATCAATATGACCTCCTAGGACGTCTTATGAAAGAAATCAGTCCCGATGGAGAAATAGCCTATGCTTATGACACTCGCTGGAAAGGGAAATTGGATAAAGTCACATCAAATAATGGAACATCTGAAGAATATTTCTATGATACTCATGGACGTGTGACCAAAACAATTGAGATAATTCAAGATAAAACCTTTACTACGGAAACAACTTATAATACTGCCAATAACCTTCCGGAAAACACTACCTATCCGTCGGGACTTAGGGTAAAAAATGAGTATGACGCTTCCGGACGTTTGCTATCCGTAAAGAACTCTGCTACGGACTATACATATTGGACCGCCAGTAAAAGAAATGCCAGAGGACAATTGGAATCCATTGCTTACGGAAATAAACTGATTACAAATGTCACTTATAATGCTCCTAAAGGATATATAACCGACATCTCTACGGGAGGTATTCAGAGTTGGACGTATACTTATAATACAGTAGGCAATCTGACCGACAGGAGAAATAACCTTCGTCTTCTGACTGAACATTTTGAATACGACGAATTGCACCGTTTAACCAAGGTCAGCCATAACGGAGTTTTGAAACAAGAAATGCGTTACGATGCAGCCGGTAATCTTACCTATAAAACCGGGGTAGGGAACTTATTTTCTTATCAAAATGGAACAAATCGTCTGGTTAGTGTTGTGGGTGAAGGATATAATCCTCAACCATGGGATGAAATCAGATACAATGCTTACAACAAGGTCTTATATATTAAATCGGGAAATAAATCGCAAACTATCGTTTACGGCCCTTCTCAACAAAGAACGAAAACAGTAACTGTTGCCAACGGCATCACCGAAACTAAATATTATTGTGGAGGACTTTATGAAGAAGTGACAAAAGGGAATGAAACAAAGAAAATAAATTATATATTTGCAGATGGTGAGTCCATTGCAATCTTTGAACAATCTAGTGTCAACGGTGATAAGCTTCTTTTTCTTCATAAAGACCATCTGGGCTCTTTGCAGGCTTTGACCAACGAAACAGGCGCATTGGTACAAGAACTAAGTTATGACGCTTGGGGAAAACGCCGTAACCCTGTGAACTGGCAAGACTATGGCAGTATTGCGGATGCCAATTCGCTCACTCCTTGGGGATTTACAGGTCATGAACATATTGATGTTTTCGATATCGTCAATATGGACGGACGAATATATGATCCGGTACTTGGCAGATTTCTCTCTCCCGATCCCTTTGTGCAAGCTCCGGACTATACGCAAAGCTTGAATAGATATATTTACTGTATGAACAATCCGCTGTCCTTGTATGATCCTTCCGGGTATAGTTGGTTCAGTAAAAATTGGAAATCATTGCTAGCCGCTACCGTGGGAATTGTAGTAAGTGTAGTGAGTCTTGGAACTGCAACCGGTATTGGTGCTATTATGATTGCAGGCGCCTTAGGAGGGGCTGCTGCAGGTTTGGCCGGTGCTTTGCTAAACGGTGCAAATATAGGACAAATAGCCAAATCGACATTTACCGGAGGTTTTTGGGGAGCTGTAGGAAGCTTTCTTTCATTCGCATCCGGAGGAGGTCAGTTCTTGGAACGATTGTTTAAACATTCTTTTTCTCAGGCATGGCTGGAAGGCATACGTGGTGGCAACATGAAACATGGTTTTTTAGCAGGTGCAGTATCTGTTGCTGGAGGTGAAGTTGTTGGCCAAAATTGGAGCAAAGCGGGAAAGATAGCTGCTAATTCGGTCATTGCCGGAACAGTGACAGAATTGGGCGGTGGAAAATTTGCCAATGGAGCTATTACGGGAGCATTCTCAATGATGTTCAATGATTTAATGCATGATATTCAAACAAAGAGAAAGAATTTAGCAGAAAGTGCAAAAAGAGAATGGAATAATAAAAGTGATAAATGGGCTACAAAGAATAATCAACCCCTATGCAATGTTTTTGCTCAAGATATGATGAAAGAGAATGGTATGCTTCCTTATGAAAATCGTTACCTACCTGCCGGAGTATGGGGAGATCCATCTGCAACTATACCAGGTTGGGAAGTTGTAAGTGACAATACGATTCAAGAAGGAGATGTTGCAGCCTATAAACACCAATATTCTAATGCAACTGGTCATATGGGTATTATCAGTACTAATGAAGATAATAAATTTATAATGATTTACGCAGGATCATCTAAAACGCCAGATCGAATTGTAGCTTCTAAATTAGAAGGTTGGACAAAAAGCTTTAAGATGGTTATTCGTAGATATGTTGGAATAGAAAAAAAACAATAATAAATATGAGAATATATATATTAATTATTTTAACATTAGCTATTTCCTCTTGCTTAGCAAAGAAAGGAGACAGCAGTTCTAAGGCGAATAAAGTTTATGAGTCTTTCCAAATCATAGAGAACAAAATGCAAGCTCATTATGATTATATAGAGAAGAATGGAATATTTGAAGATCCTTTAGGGCGGATAGATTATTTTTTCAAAACAGTAAAAACTGTAGCACCTCACCTACTGACAAATACGAAATTATACAAAGATGATCTGTTAAATCTATTGACGGATAAGACATTCCACAAAAACCTTTTTACAGATGACGATATTGTATTTGTCTTATACAATCTTCCCATTGACGATTATGTAGATGTGTTAAATACCGTATTGTATATGTATAAAAAAGGAGATATTAATCAAGAAATTTTTGAATGTTTCATTTTTCAAGATTTTAATGTCTCAAATTCCATTGCTAAAAGCTTTAAAAACGAAAAATTACAAGCTTTTCTAAATAAGTTATTGAACGAAAATAATTTAATTATTGAAGCTGAATCACAAAACAAATATTTTAGGAGAAGTATACTTAATTTAAAAAGCGGTATGGCTTGGGAAGGTGGTGAAGAAGGTGGGCTTGGATATAAAAGAATTGGAGAAATACAACCTCCCATACTAGATACACTAAAGGTAGAATCATCACATTAGAATCCACTACCTGATTTAATATGGAGGGATACCGCATGGTATCCCTCCATATTGAAAATATAACATACGGGTAACTATCCTTAGAAAGTTGAGATATGAGACACACAATAATCTGGAGCATGCATTTATAGGAAAAACTATGGCATAAATATAAAGAAAGCCTAGTCTTTAATAATACTCCAAAAACTCTTTGCTATTTCAGAACAGTGAGTTGGCAACATATAGTATAAGAACTATTTTTTACGAAAACAAAACTTATGAAAAGAAAAATTAGGAATAAACGCACGTTAAGCGCATTTTCATTGCCCGAATTATTAGTTGTTATTGTAATAATTGGCATACTTGTGCTTATCGCCTTGCCCAACCTGATGCCTTTAATATCCAGAGCTAAGAGCATTGAAGCGCAGCAACAGCTTATTTTTCTTCATTCATTGCAGAAGACATACTTTTATACATATTCAAAATACTCTAGTTCAATAGATGAATTGGGATTTGAGCAACAACCCTTGGTTACTAATAATGGGAATGCTAACTATCAGATAGAAATTATCGAAGCAACCGATGCCACATTTCGGGCAACTGCCACATCAGTAGTCGATTTTGATCAAGATGGCATATATAATGTTTGGGAAATTGATCAAAACAAACAATTAGTAGAAAAAACGAAAGATTAAATGACTATGGAATGGATTCTATTGTTTCCTTTAGCACCAATGATTTATCAGGATTTTAAATATAGAAATGTGACATTATGGCAACTGCTGCTGTTTGGGATCATTCAAATGACGGTTTGCTTTTATAAGTATGGCGCTATTCAAACAGGGATTAATACCTTGACTAATGTAGCTGTGATGGGAATTATTAGTGCTGCTGTGATCGTTTATGCTTATTTTCGCTTCCAACGAAAACAACAGTTGATTGGTAGTGGAGATATTCTTTTTATATTATTACTAGCCCCATATTTTTTATGTCCTTATTTCTTGCACTTTCTTATAATTTCATTTCTGTTGGCTTTAGTTGGCTGGTGGATTGGAGTTTATATGAAGGGAAAAAAAACGTTCCAGATTCCTTTGGTTTCTTATTTAGGAATATGTTACTCGGTTGTTGTAGTGTATAATTCATTGTCCTGTTTATGAAAATAGATGAACATATACCAAGGGAAGTTATTCAACTGTTTTCAATAGATGAAGCATGTGAATATACATTAATTCCTTATCACTTTGATACGGGAATACAAACTCTGCGATGTTATGGAAAAGAAGAATTGGATTATTCTACCATAATTAAGGAAATCAAAGTTATCCAAAATTTGAATATAGAAGTGACTCGCATTTCGGATTCAGAATTCGAAAGAGGAATCAGCCTATATTACCGTAAGGGAACAAGCGCATCAAATGGGATAAAAATAGCTCAAATTAAAGATAATAACTTTGTAAATGCATTAATAGAAGAAGCGGATTCTATTCATTCAAGTGATATTCATTTTGAATCTTACGAAAAGCGATGCCGCATACGAATGCGCATCGACGGCAAATTGATAGAACGTTATATTGTCAACAAAGAAGACTATCCGGCACTAACCAATCGTATCAAGATTATTGCTAATTTAGATATCTCGGAGAAGCGGCTACCGCAGGATGGAAGAATTCTTTTTGAAAAAACAGATAAGAAATTCGATGTTCGTGTTTCTATATTGCCTACTATTTACGGAGAAAAAATCGTGCTACGTTTATTAACGCGCGAGCAAGGCCTTTTAGATTTGACCAAGCTAGGCTTTACTGACAAACAGTATAATGATTACAGCAGATCTATACTTAATCCTAACGGATTAGTACTCATCACCGGTCCTACAGGATCCGGAAAGAGTACTACACTGTACGCTACATTACGCTTGCTAAACAGAGAAGATAATAATATACTAACGATTGAAGACCCGGTAGAATATACCCTTCCCGGAATAAATCAGGTTCAACTGAAGGAAGAAATTGGGTTAACATTTGGTAGCGCTTTACGAACTTTTCTACGCCAAGATCCCGATATAATAATGCTAGGGGAGATCCGCGATCAAGATACCGCTCAAATGGCTATACGTAGCTCATTGACAGGACACTTGCTTTTATCTACTATTCACACTAATAGTGCATGGGGAAGTGTTGCTCGCCTAATAGATATGGGAGTTCACTCTTACCTTATCGCCGACACCTTGATTGCTTGTGTAGCTCAGAGACTAATCAGATTACTTTGTCCTCATTGTAAAGAGAAGTATATACTTGATAAATCAAGTGCAAAAATAATTGGAGCACACGCAGAGCATACTTATTATCGAGCCAAAGGTTGCGACTTTTGCTATTATACGGGGTACTCCGGTAGAAAAGCAATTTATGAAGTAATTAGAGTAGACTCAACACTATCTCAGGCTATTCGTGATAATGAGCGTGATATTGAACCGTATCTTAAGCAAAACCAAGTGACAACTTTAAAACACTCCGCTATGATCTTGCTTGAATCCGGAGAAACGTCCTTGGATGAAGTGCTTCCTATCTTGAATAACTCTATTTAAACATTTATCTGGTATGGTCAAAAGAATATTTTACATATTTTGTTTTTTCAAACTTTTCTCATTTTCTATTGTTAATGCCCAATCAGCATCCGATTCACTTCATCTGGCACGTATACGCAGTATACTTAATGAAGTTGCAAGTAAAGAACCGCAATACAAGGAAACAATAGATGTTTCAGTAGGTAATATACCTGTCGGCGATTTTTTAAGGAATATAGCAAAAGCGGGAGAACTAAACTTAAATGTTGAATCTGGTGATGAAAAAAGAATTAGTTGTAATTTTAAGCAGGTAGCAATTGCGGATATAATTTTTTATATTTGTAAAGAATATTATTTTGATCTAGAATCAGTAGGCAATATCCTGTCTGTCTATCCTAGTAAACGACCTTATATAGAGCCATTAATAAACGTTGACTATGAACCTGTTCAAAAAAGATTTTCTTTCAATTTTACGCAAGCAAAATTGATTGATGTTGCTCGAAAGTTTGCTGATGTATCTGGAATAAACATTATTGTGCCTAGCTCTCTTGCCGAGCTACGGATATCGGCTTACGGAAAAGAAATGAGTACTGATAATGCATTGCAAAGTATTGCAGCGACTAATGAATTAGTGGCACAGAAGAAAAATGATATTATGTGGGCAGTTTTTCATCAAAATGAAAAAGAATCAGAACGAGGTAAATCAACCTATTTTCGTATGGATAATCTAGAAGTTGATTCTTTGGGATTAATTACAGCAAGAATAAGTAATATAAATATTCATGATGTTGTTCAGGATCTTTGCCAAAAACTAAATTTAAATTACTTTTTCATTGATAATCTTGAGCACTCAACAGGCATTTTTGTTGAAAAGGTTAATTTTGATTCTTTTTTGAAAGTAATATTTACAGGTACTAATTTTACCTGGCGTGTAGATAACGGTATATATATGTTCGGAAAAGAAAATCAAGGGACGTCTCTCTCCACTGCTCGTGTAATCCCTATGAAGTTTCGTTCCGTAGATAAAGTAATGACCATTATTCCTAAAGACCTGAGTCAGGCAATGGAAATATTACCTTTTCCTGATTTAAATAGTTTGGTTGTCAATGGCGAACAAAGTAGAGTAATCCAGTTAATGACTTATCTGAATGAAATAGATAAAAGTGTTCCTTTAATATCTATTGATGTTATTATTTTAGATGCAACGAATACTAATGCACAAGAAATCGGCATTTCTATGGGACTAGGAAAAGAGCCTGCTACTACATCCGGAAGTTTGAGTCCCGGCGTTAACATGACTTTAGGCGCATCGTCTGTTAATAAATTAATTAACTCCTTTAATGGATTTAGTTCTATCAATTTGGGACGTGTTACGCCCAATTTCTACATGGGGCTTAAACTTTTAGAAGAAGATGGAAAAATAGTAATACGTTCAACCCCCAGACTCTCTACATTAAATGGGCATAAAGCCACATTAAAAAGTGGGGAAATGAAATACTATAAAGAAAGTCAAACTTACTTGACCGGTACACAGAATCCCATCCAATCAGAGTCTTACCAATGGAAGAATGTAGAAGCAAACTTGTCGTTAGATATTACCCCGTACATAAGCACGGATAGTTGCATCACTATGCAAATAGACCTGACCCAAAGTGAATTTACCGAACGCGAGGAAAAAGATGCTCCTCCAGGCACAACAACTCGTAGTTTTAATTCTATAATAAAGGTACGTAACGAGGAAATGGTACTTTTGGGAGGTATAGAGCGAAATCAATCTAGTAGAACTAGTAGCGGATTACCATTCATTGCTCGTATACCTATTCTTCGATGGATATTTGGTTCTTCCTCTAAAACACAAAGTACTCAAAAATTGAATGTATTTATAAAGCCAACAGTTATTAAATAGGTATGGGAGCACTGAAATATATAATAAATAAATTATTGCTTTTTGAATTATGTACTAGCAATGATGGAAATTCTATTAAAGTTTGGACAGTTTCGACTAAAAGAAATAGAACGACGTTAGTAGAACAGAAACATCTCAATCTGAAAAATATAGATAAATTAAAGAATTGGCCGGCTATCATACTAATTACTGGCGATCAAGTCATAGAAAAAAGACTAAAAGACGCCGATTCTATTCAAAAAATAACAGAAAATTCGGAACTCTTATGGAGTTTATATCCGCAAATGGACACTGAAGAGCAAACTATTTCTTTTGTGCGTAAAGAGCTGGCAGAAGAGTTGAAGGCGTCTCTTGAAAGAAATAATATCTATATTTTAGAAAAATGGATAAATAAAAATGTGATCCCCGACCGGGAACAGATGATCAGTGACTTTTATAAAAGACGATTCAATTTATCTGATGTTTACAAAAATCCGTTTCAGGCTAATTTGCTCTCATTGGTGGTTTATTACAAGCTACGTTTACCTTTACTTTTACTCCTTTTCATAATCCTTTTGGGTAATTTTCTACTTAATACTCGCATTCGCCAAGAATATGAAGTAATACAAAGTGAATTATATCTTAATCAACGACAAAGTAAACAGCAGCAAGATGATCAGAAAAAGCAGGGACGAATTCAGTTTCAGTACCAATCTATACCAAATCGTTCATTGGCTTTGATCGCTGACAGAATTGCGTCTTATATCCCGTCACAGATTGTTTTGAATTCATTAACACTCTCGCCTTTAGAGGGAATGGGAAAGAATTTTATATCACAAAATAAAGAAATGAAATTCAACTATAATTCAATCTCAATTAAAGGAGAAACCGAAATACCAGGCGGTGTAAGCCTGCTTACTCAGTATCTTGATGGGGATCATCTTTTCTCTAATGTAAAAATTAAAACACTAATAAAAGAGAAAGACTCTTCCCGCTTCACATTTGAGTTAAACGTAGAATTGAAACCTTAAAACAATTTGTAATGAAAACCTATAGTGGGATTATTAAACTGGTTTGCTTGGTAATTGTTCTTCCATTATTTACTTGGATATTTGCCCTAAGAGAGACAGTTCATCTTTACACAGAAAAGAATAAAATGCAGAAAGAAAATCTTGGTATATCTTTGCGTGCATCGCAAAACCAGCAACAACAAGTGCAGAGGTCATCTTCTAGGTCACTTCTAAGTAATGGGAAAATTCTGCAATTATTCGCTGATAGCATGTCGAAATTAGAGATTAATATGATTAATTATACACCCGAGCTAATTGATTCGGAGAGTGATTGCAAACTGTATTTAGGGGAACTCACATTGTCCGGTAAATATATTGATCTTGTCAAAATGATTTCTATTATTGAGCAGGCACATCTTCCTATAAAACTAGTATCTTTGAGCTTTAATTATGACCGAAAAGAGAGGAAACCCTCCTCCTTTATTACTATGGTAATGTTTGTGGAACAAATAGAATATTAAATCAGTGATGACTAAAAAAAAAGAATCAATATCTCTTTCTGCTTTTTCTATACCTTCGGTAATGGTTATCAGTATATTAATTTGCTTATTTATTCTTTTTGCTATTGCTTTTTTTAATTTTAGTAACTATTATTATTCATATTATCACCGGACTAAACAACAGAAAGAAGACATGAATTCCGCATTCGTTCTATATTGTAATGACAGTACATTATTGCCTAAAATAGAGAAAGATGGATTCTACCAACTATACGAAGATGATCCGCAAACATCTGTTTCAATTGAAACTGGGAAATGGGGATTGTATGAATATGCCAAGGTGCATACTACTGGTAATTGTTCTTCTATCCATTTGTTAGGTAAAGCGCAAGAATGTGAGTATAAAGCGGCTTTGTGGGTCTGTAGCAAAAACATGGTTCTCTCGTTTGGTGGTAAGTCTGAAGTAAAAGGAAATACCTATATTCCTGCTAATGGAATTAAGTATGTTGAATTGGGAACTCTTCCTTTCCAAGGGAAAGAAATAGAGGATTATTATATTGATATCTCAGAAAGAGAACTTCCGGAAGTTGACCGGTCACATTTATATTTGATGGATAAATATTTGAAAGAAACTGAAGTTATACCTTCATCTGAAGATAGCAGATATAAATCATACTATAGTTTTTCTGAAAAAGAGGTACATTTTTATATACCGGATGATATTTATAAATATTCAATAAAAGGACATGCTGTACTACATGGAAATGACATTGTACTATCGTCCGAAACTATATTAGATGATGTAATTTTATTAGCTCGACGAGTTACTATTGATGAAGGGTTTCGAGGTTGCTTGCAAATAATAGCGACAGATACTGTTATTATTCGTAGAAATGCGCACCTACGTTACCCGTCGGGGATTTATCTTAAAGGAAACAATGATAAAACTTACTTGCGAATGGATGAAAACAGCACACTCAGTGGATACGCTATTATTTTTGGAACAACAGAAAATAATTCGGGTGATTATGTCGAGGAAAACTTTCGGCAAGCACCTACAGCGCAATTTAACGGTCTTTTATATGTAGATGGGGTTGCTCATTTGCAAGGGAGTTGTTACGGAGGAACTTACCTGAAGGAATGCTACTATTTGGCAGCTGATAAAACATACGCTACTACAATATACAATGCCAAGATTTATCGTAATAATCAAATAGGGTTTCCCTTTTTCTTTAAACATAGTGGCTACCGACGTAAGGATATGAAGACATTAAACTAATTTTATTATTAATATAATACGCTAAAAAAATGAAACAATTAATGATTTTACTACTTTCTTTATTGCTTTTTGCCTCTTGTGACGATATATTCGTGAAAGATATATCTAATAAGCAAATTAAAATTGTAGCTCCTCAAAAAGATATCATTGTAGACAAGAACGAGATTACTCTGGTTTGGGATGAATTGGAAGGAGCGAAAGAATATCATGTTATCATTGTATCTCCTTCGTACGCAGAGGTTCTGTATTATGCTTGCGATTCCATTACTGAGGATTACAAGTTAAAAGTTTCTTTGCCGAATGGAGCATATGAATGGTCAGTGCAAGCTACTAACTCGGCTTATTCTTCACTTAAAAGCAATGCAAAATTTAAGGTTGCCGCACCATGAAAAACAGAAAAAGAACTACCTCTGTTTTATTACTTCTTTGCATAGTGATTTGGGGAACAATAGGCTGGAGAGTCTTCAATAATCTAAATGACTCTCCAGTACCGGTTGCTCAAGTTGCCAAATCCGTCATGGAAATAAAAAAAGACAGTATTAGCCTTTTATTAAACTATCGTGATCCATTTTTAGGTGATTATTTAATGGAGGATAGTTCAAGAGCCGAGGTTATGCAAGAGGTGGTCTATGTAAATCCAGAACCTGATTTAGGATTCGAACAAGAAGTAACGCCAGATTTCCAATTCAAGGGAACGATACGAATAGGGAAAACATCGCAAGCTATTGTAACCCGACAAGATGAAAATATTCTTTTGAATGTACGAGATAAGATAGGAGAATTCGTGGTATTGGATATATCAGAAAATATTTTAACGGTAAGTCGAACAGGCAAGAAGTATCAATTGAGCATAGAATGAAATACAGATTTGCTATATATAATAAACCTTTGCAAGCATTTAGCCTTATAGAAACAATTGTTGCATCAGTAATTTTTATGATTGTTTTTCTTATAGGCATGCACACTTTGACTAGTTTGGTAAAGTATGATATTACAGATACCAATTACTTAGTCATGGAAAATGAAATCCAAAAACTACGTAAGGGTATTGTTTTAAATGAGTCTTTTCCCTTTGAACAGGATTATGTCTATGAATGGGGTCATATTAATATACATATCACCCCGTATAAAGATAATGTCTATCAGATTATATTAACTGCAGTGAGTAAAAAAGAAAATAAAACTGTAAAATATCGTTTTTTACAAGCTGCTCCCTAAAAAAAGTCATGACAAATGTGGCCTAAAGTAAAAAAACACAAACTCTCTTTTTCTACACTACCTGCTTTTACAGTAGCAGAATTATTGATAGTGATGCTTGTAGCAGGTATTGTATTCTTGATGGCTTTCGAAGGGTTAAATATTGTTAGACAGTATAGCAATTTAATCAATCGTAAACTGATGGAGAAAACAACTTTACTATATGGCCATCAGGTGCTTGAGGTATTGATGGAGCAGAGTGATAGCATACGAAAAAGCGATCAAGGGGTTATTTTCTATTCTGATGCCTTGGATTCTATGGAAAATTATCTAGTAATTGACTCGGCGAATATATCATTGTACCGGGGGAAAACTATCGACATTCTTTTTCCAAATCCAGTACAAGTGAATTATAGATTTTTAAATGAGAGAACAGGTTTGATTGACTCCATCTTCATAGCAGTAAAATCGGGTAGAGATACGCTACAATTTGAATATGGTTTATCATCTCTCCATGGCATAAAATTAAATATTTTTTCAGAATAAATGTATAAAATGAGCAGTGAAAAAAAAACACTAATAAGAGATAAAGGAAAATATATTCTATTTTCACAACTTTATTCTCTTTTGAGTTCCGGGCTGAATTTTAGCCATTCATTTGAACTACTAATTCAAGGTGCGGAAAAGAAAAAAGAAGCAGATATACTTAGGGATATTTATAATAGAATTCTTGTAGGAAATGAATTTTGGAAGAGCTTAAAGATAGTGGGGGCATTTACAGAATTAGACTATGGGGTTATTCGTATTGGTGAAGAGACTGGGAAAATGGATCAATCTCTTATGTTTTTGAGTGATTATTATCAGAAAAAGAATGAACAAAAGCGAATGCTAACAAGCGCATTGAGTTATCCTATAATTGTTATTATAACGGCATCTCTTGTTCTCTTTTTCATGATTACTGTAGTTGTACCGATGTTTGAACAAGTATATTCACGTATGGGAGGGAATCTTCCTGAAATAACTCAATTTATTATCCGCCTTTCGTCTAAATTTCCGCTGCTTTTCACATTAAATGGTATTATCTTACTATGTTTGATAGCAATAAAATTACTTTATGGAAAAACGGAAAGATACGAACAAGTAACATCCACGTTGCTTTTGCGCATTCCTTTCATTAACCGTCTTATTCGCAAACATTATCAAGCTCAATTTTGCAAGTTATTATATTTATTGGTTAGCTCAGATATTCCCTTATTACGCTCCCTAACAATGCTAGAAAGTATCATTCACTTTTATCCTTACAGAAAATCGTTTGCCGACATCGCTAATGGTTTAAAAAGGGGGGATTCTTTCTCGAAAGGAATGGAAAAATACAAAGAAATATATGGTTTCAAACTTATCACCCTTATCCGTGTTGGAGAAGAAACAAATCGCTTAGCTGCAATGTTATCAAGTCAATCAAAAGAGATTACATCTGAGCTAGAGCATGAGCTCAAACAGTTAGGGAATATACTTGAGCCAGTGCTTATTTTGGGCGTCGGTAGTATTGTTGCTTTTGTTCTGATAGCCATGTATATGCCAATGTTTCAATTAGGTCAAGTTATTACTTAAAACTGGATGAAAGTGACCTATCATTCTATACGTGAGACCAACAACTTCCTGGTTTTACGATTGTTGATAAGGCAAATAATAATGTGTATTGGGAGAAGATGATAAAAGAATAAGTGCTGAGCAGATAAAAGCTATAGAAATGAGAGAAGAAGATAATCCCGTTCTGGTTTTTTATAAAGAAAAAGATAATTAGGAAATTGCTTCTTTTGATTTATAATTCGAGATTAGTGTAGCTGTTTATATTCAATAATAAATAAAAAGCCCTAAACATAAAAAATAGGAGGAAAACAACGCAGCTTTCCTCCTATTTATATTATAATTTATCTCCTTCTTACTTCAAAGGTACTTGTTCCAAAGTGGCTACCAAGAAGTCATAGAACTTGGGAACAGAAGGAATATAAGCTCTTTCGTCAGGTGAATGAGGTGAGCGCAATGTAGGACCAAAAGAAATCATGTCGAGCCCCGGCACGTTAGCCCCAATAATGCCACACTCAAGTCCGGCATGAATCACTTTTACCGCCGGCTCTACACCAAACTGCTGTTGGTAAGAGGCTTTCATCGCATGAAGGATAGGGGAGTCAACATCGGGTTGCCAACCGGAATAACCACCGGAAAGCACCACCTTCATTCCTGCGATGGAGAAACATGACTCCAAGCTGGTAACGAGATACTCTTTCATGCTGTCACTAGAGCTACGGGCAAGTATCTTCACTTCGGCTTTCCCGTCTTTAATGCTAATAATAGCCAGGTTGGAAGAAGTTTCCACCGTATCGGGTACGGAAGGAATCATACGCATCACGCCGTTTTGACAAGCAAAGATAGCTCCAATAAGGTTGTCTTGAATTTCCTCGGGTACTTCTCCTTGTGGTAGTTCAACACGCTCGGCGGTGAAGCTTATTGGGGTTTCGATAACTGAATATTCTTCGTTAAAGAGGTCTTCACAGTATTTGACCAGTTCCAGAAGTTCTTCTTCGTTTTCGGCTGGGATAGTAACTACTGCATGGGCTTCGCGAGGAATGGCGTTGCGCATATTTCCGCCTTCCCAGCTGGCCAAACGGGCTTCGTAGCTGGCAACGGCTTCGCGGAGGAAGCGTACCAGTAATTTATTGGCATTGGCACGGCCTTCATTGATTTCCAAACCGGAATGACCGCCTCTGAGACCTTTTAAAGTCACTTTAACGGCTACATCTCCTTCTTCGGGAGTTACTTCTTTGTACTCCAGACTGGCGGTAACATCCATACCTCCGGCGCAACCGATGTATAATTCACCTTCGTCTTCGGAGTCAAGATTCAACAGAATGGTGCCCTGCAAGGTGCCGGCTTTCAAACCGAATGCACCGTACATGCCGGTTTCTTCGTCTTTGGTGATAAGTGCTTCCAGTGGACCGTGTTTCAGGGTGTTGTCTTCTAAAATGGCAAGTATGGCTGCTACTCCCAAACCGTTGTCGGCTCCCAATGTGGTGCCGCGAGCGCGTAGCCAGTCGCCGTCAACATAGGTTTCAATGGGGTCTTTCTCAAAATCATGAACGGTGTCGTTATTCTTCTGAGGCACCATGTCCATGTGGGCCTGAAGAATGACTCCTTTTCTGTTCTCCATTCCGGCTGTAGCCGGTTTGCGAATAATAACATTGCCTACCTCGTCAGTAAATGATTCCAAACCTAACTTCTTACCGAAGTTGAGCAAGAAATCTGTTACGGGCTGCATGTAACCCGAAGGACGGGGTATTTGAGTCAATGAATAGAAATGCTTCCACACGTTTTGTGGCGCTAATGACTGAATTGTTTTCATACGTTTTGCTTTTTATTTGTAAACGGCAAAGCCGCCATACCATATACTCCTAACAAAACTACTAAAAAAGTTTGAATACCATGTACTAACAAGGCAAATATTCCCGCATTTGTGGCATCGACTCCGTAAAGCATCATCATTGAAATAACGGCGAAATGCCATGGCCCGGCTCCGTTGGGGGTGGGAACAATAACGGCAAAGCTACCGCCCACAAACATAACCAGTCCTGCCAGAATACCTAAATCGGCGGTAAAGTCAAAGCAGTAAAAGGCTACATAGAATTGCATGAAGTAGCAAAACCAAATCAAAAAGGTATAAAGAATGAATAATGGGATGTTTTTTACATGTCGCAAAGACAGAATGCCTTCCCATACATTGAGAACGATACCTTTTACTTTCTCAAAAAAAGAAAGGGTGCGTACCAGATAGTAGAACAAAACGGCAATTCCTATGAGACAAAAAAGTATGACATACAAATGCACGGAGGTAAAAAGCTCTCCGATGGAATCCATATTGGTACCTGTTTCTTCAAAAAAACGTTTGAAAACAGGAAGCTGAAGCATGAAGGTTACGGCGGTAATCAAAATAACGCATAAAGAGTCAATGAGCCGCTCCGTAACAACAGTACCCAATGATTTGGAAAAGGATACTCCGTCATATTTAGACAGTACACCGCAACGTGACACTTCGCCTACTCTTGGCAAAACCAAATTGGCTGCGTAAGAGATAAAGATGGCATTAACGCAATTGCCTGTCTTGGGATAGGCTCCCAACGGTGCTAAGGTTTGTTTCCAGCGCCAGCCACGAAAAACATGACTGAATACGCCGAATATAAGAGAAACGAGCATCCACCACCAGTTCATTTCAAAAATTAGTACATTACCTGCTCTGGCAAAATCAAAATCACGGTATACCCAGAAGAGTATGAACCCTCCCAAAAGAAGCGGTAAAATCAGCTTCAGGCTCTTTTTTATCAGTTTATTCATTCTTAGCTTTCAATTCTTCATTTAAAAGAATTACCTTTGTCGGCTGCAAAGATAGTACTTATCTGCAAACCCGGTATGAATAAACATTAAAATGTGAAGGAATGAGATTAGTCAAACCCAAAAAGTTCTTAGGACAACATTTTTTGAAAGATTTAAAAGTAGCGCAAGACATTGCCGACACAGTTGATTCACAACCGGAACTTCCTATTCTTGAAGTAGGACCGGGAATGGGAGTGTTGACCCAGTTCCTGGTAAAGAAAGAACGAACTGTAAAAGTTGTGGAGGTTGATTATGAATCGGTAGCATACCTGCGCGAAGCATTCCCCAGTTTGGAGGATCACATCATTGAAGATGATTTTCTGAAAATGAACCTCAACAGAACTTTTGATGGGAATCCGTTTGTCCTGACGGGCAATTATCCTTATAATATATCCAGCCAGATTTTCTTTAAAATGCTGGATAACAAGGAGTTGATTCCTTGTTGTACCGGTATGATTCAAAAAGAGGAGGCCGAACGAATTGCTGCCGGACCGGGAAGTAAGACTTATGGTATATTAAGCGTTCTGATACAGGCTTGGTACGAGGTGGAGTATCTGTTCACCGTGAGCGAACATGTCTTTAATCCGCCTCCCAAAGTGAAAAGTGCTGTTATCAGAATGACCAGAAACCAAACCCGCGATTTGGGATGCAATGAAAAACTTTTCAAACAAGTGGTTAAAACGACTTTTAACCAACGACGCAAAACGTTACGTAACTCCATAAAACCCATTCTAGGGAAGGAAAGCTCGATTTTGCAAGATGAAATATTCAACAAACGTCCTGAACAACTTTCCGTACAACAGTTTGTTGAATTAACCAATATGGTTGAAAAAGAGTTGGTTTTAATGAACAGCCAACAACATTAAGCAAAGAAAACTTGTTTATCAAAAGTAGTAATTCAAGCAAGCGTGAACGAGGAATACATTGATAAAGTAAAATCTCTTATTGAGCAGAAAGAGGCTGATCAGGTAAGGGAATCGTTACTCGGTCTTCATCCGGCCGACATTGCCGAGTTATGCAACGAACTGAGCATTGACGATGCGCGTTTCATTTATCGGTTGCTCGATAACGAAACGGCTGCCGATGTATTAATTGAAATGGATGAGGAGGCTCGTAAGGAGTTTCTTGAAATTCTGCCTTCTGAAACCATTGCCAAAAGGTTTGTTGATTACATGGATACGGATGATGCTGTCGACATCATGCGTGATCTGGATGAAGATAAACAGGAAGAAATTCTGTCGCACATTGAAGATATTGAGCAGGCGGGTGATATTGTCGATCTGCTTAAATATGACAAGGATACGGCCGGTGGATTGATGGGTACCGAAATGGTTACCGTTAACGAAAACTGGAGTATGCCCGAATGTCTCAAAGAGATGAGGCAACAGGCTGAAGACTTGGATGAAATATATTATGTGTATGTCATTGATGATGATGAACGTCTCAGGGGGGTATTTCCACTGAAGAAGATGATAACATCGCCTTCTGTCTCCAAAGTGAAACACGTTATGAAAAAAGACCCCATCTCTGTAAGGGTTGACACGGCGATAGATGATGTGGTTCAGACGATTGAAAAGTATGACTTGGTGGCTGTTCCTGTTGTCGATAGCATAGGGCGATTGGTGGGACAAATTACTGTTGACGACGTTATGGACGAGGTACGTGAACAGTCAGAACGTGATTATCAGTTGGCTTCCGGACTTTCTCAGGATGTGGAAACGGACGATAATGTGTTGCGGCAAACAACCGCGCGACTTCCGTGGCTACTTATCGGCATGTTGGGTGGTATTGGGAATTCCATGATACTTGGAAACTTTGGTACTACCTTTGCTGCTCACCCGGAAATGGCATTATACATTCCTCTAATTGGAGGTACGGGTGGAAATGTGGGAACTCAATCTTCTGCATTGGTTGTACAAGGATTGGCCAACAGTTCGCTCGATACCAAAGATACATTTAAACAAATATTAAAAGAAACAGTAGTTGCCTCTATCAATGCTACCATCATTTCATTGTTGGTTTATTTGTATAACTTCATTCGCTTCGGAGCAACTGCCACGGTGACCTATTCGGTGTCTATCAGTTTGTTTGCAGTGGTTATGTTTGCATCGATCTTCGGTACGTTTGTGCCCATGACGTTGGAGAAACTCAAAATAGATCCGGCTATTGCAACCGGACCTTTTATCTCCATAACCAATGACATCATTGGCATGATGTTGTACATGGGAATCACTGTTCTTTTATCATAAAATCGGGCTGCAACAAAAAAATATCTCAAAAAAGTATGAAGTGATTGTTTTATTTCATTAATTTGTGTCGTAATGTAACCATAGGGTAAAATCCTGTTCCTAAATGAAATATACAATGATGGACTCTCATGACACTAATCTGCCTTTAAATCAAGGCGATCCCGAGGAAATAAAAGATGTAACCGAGGTATCTGATAAAACTGCTGAAGATGCAACGACTGATACTACATTGGAAAAGCAAAGTGAACCGGTTGAGAAACCAACCAAAGAAAGCGTGCTGAAACGTCTGAATGATTTAGCAAAAGATCCTGAAAATGCAAGTAAACTTGAACTTGACACGCTCAAACAATCATTCTATAAATTACATAATATAGAGTTAGAAGCACTCAAAAAAGAGTTTGTTGATAATGGTGGCAAGGAAGAAGACTTTGTACCACAAAACGATGAGCTTGAAAATGAGTTTAAGAATGTCATGTCTGTTATCAAAGAAAAAAGGAACTCTTTACTCGCTGAGGTAGAAAAACAAAAAGAGCATAATCTGACACTTAAGCTTGGTATATTAGACAAGCTGAAAGAGTTGACCGAATCACCCGATAATGCTAACAAATCATATAACGATTTCAAGAAACTTCAGCAGGAATGGAACGAAATAAAACAGGTTCCGCAAGCTAAAGCCAATGAAATATGGAAAACGTATCAACTGTATGTTGAAAAGTTTTATGATATTCTGAAGCTAAACAATGAGTTTCGCGATTATGATTTTAAGAAGAATCTGGAAATAAAAACTCGTTTGTGCGAAGCTGCTGAAAGGCTAACAGAAGAATCGGATGTTGTTTCAGCGTTCCATCAGCTGCAAAAATTACATCAGGAATTCAGGGATACAGGACCTGTTTCGAGAGAACTTCGTGATGAGATATGGGCTCGGTTCAAAGCTGCATCTACCGTAGTTAATAGAAATCATCAGCAACACTTTGAGGAATTAAAGGAGGTTGAACAACACAACCTTGACCAGAAAACAGTGATTTGCGAAATTGTTGAGGCCATTGAATATAACGAACTGACAACGTTTGCCGGATGGGAGAACAAGACGCAGGAGGTTATTGCACTTCAAAATAAATGGAAAACCATTGGTTTTGCTCCTCAAAAGATGAACGTCAAAATATTTGAGAGATTCAGGAAATCTTGTGATGACTTCTTTAAAAAGAAGAGCGAGTTTTACAAGCAACTGAAAGATAATATGGTGCAAAATCTTGAAAAGAAAAAGGTTTTATGCGAAAAAGCCGAAGCTTTGAAAGATAGTACCGATTGGAAAGAAACGGCTGACGCTTTAGCTAAATTGCAAAAAGAGTGGAAGGCTATAGGACCCGTATCCAAAAAACATTCTGATATGATTTGGAATCGTTTCATTTCTGCATGTGATTATTTCTTTGAGCAAAAGATGAAAGCCACTTCTTCTCAACGCTCGGAAGAAGTTGAAAACTTGGAGAAGAAAAGAGCAATTATCAATCAATTGGCAGAATTAAAGGGCACTGAGAATACTGAAGACGCAGAAAAGAAATTGCGTGATTTGATGCAGGAATGGAACTCTATAGGACATGTTCCTTTCAAAGAGAAAGATAAAATATACAAGCAATATCATACTGCTGTAGATGGTATCTTTGACAACCTGAATACAAATGCGTCTAATAAGAAACTGAATAACTTCAAATTTGCTATCAACTCAATGCAAGGAGGTAATCAGTCTTTGTATAGAGAAAGAGAGAAACTTTCTCGTCAATACGAAAACATGAAAAATGAACTATTGACCTACGAAAACAATTTGGGTTTTTTAAGCTCATCTTCTCAAAAGGGAAATAGCTTACTCACCGAAATTAACCGTAAAGTTGATAAGTTGAAAACGGATTTAGAAGTGGTATTACAGAAAATTAAAATGATTGACGAATCACTTCAACAGGAAGAATAAAATATAAAAAAAGAAAGGATGACAGGCATTAGGCTAGTCATCCTTTTTTTATGGAATTACAATCTTTACTCTTGTTTATATCAAATAAAAAAGCAAAGAACGTTAAAATACGTCTTTGCTTTTTTTAGTTGGGCTACCAGGATTCGAACCTGGAAAGTCAGGACCAGAATCTGAAGTGTTACCATTACACCATAGCCCAATCATTTCGGGTGCAAAGATAGAAAATATTTGTATATTCAAAGCTATTTAGCTTTTTTTTCTTCTTTTCGATAAGAAAAAAAATAGGTTATAGCCCTCATTATCCCTAAAAAAACACAAAAAAAAGAGGAGAAATAGCAGCCTATCTTCATTCATATTATAATTCGGTGTATATTTGTAAAATATATCGAGATTTCGATGCAAAACAAAGATTGTGTATTTCTTGTTATAGTTACAAAATAGAAACAAAATATTAAATTCATTGATAAATGAACGAAACCAAATTATTATTAGAAAAAATTAAAGAGGGAATTCAAGAAAAAAAAGGTAAGAATATTGTTATTGCTGATTTAACGGGAATCAGAGATACTATATGCAACTATTTTGTTATTTGCCAGGGAAACTCCCCTAGTCAGGTTGGTGCAATTGTTGACTCGGTCAAAGAGTTTGCCCGTAAAGGAGCGAATGTTAAGCCTTCTGCTGTTGACGGATTGAATAACGCAGAGTGGGTAGCGATGGATTACGCTGATGTGTTGGTTCATATTTTCTTACCGGAAGCCAGAAATTTCTACAACTTGGAGCACTTGTGGGCTGACGCTCAACTTATTAACATCCCAGATATTGACTAATTAACAATATGGAGAACAAAAAGAAACCTAATAAAGTAAATATGCCCCGCTTTAACATGAGCTGGATGTATATGATTATTGCATTGATGCTTTTGGGACTGTACTTTACCAATGAAAGCGGCTCAGTCAACAAAGAAACTTCGTATGATCAGTTTCAGCAATACGTGAAAAGCGGCTATGTCAGTAAGGTAATTGGCTATGATGACAATTCCGTAGAAGCTTATATCAAGCCTTATTTTGTGAAAGATGTATTCAAACAGGATTCCAATCGCGTTGGTAAGAACCCCATGATTACAACGGAAGCTCCATCCAGAGAAAGCTTGGGCGAGTTTCTGCAAAAAGAAAGGGATGAGGCGCATTTCGACGGAGCCGTTAGTTACGAGAAGAAAAAGGATTACTTCAGCGTTATTCTTTGGAACGTACTCCCTATCGTATTCCTGATAGGTTTGTGGATGTTCTTTATGAGAAGAATGAGTGGTGGCGGCGGATCTGCCAGTAATGTGTTTAGCGTTGGAAAATCAAAAGCACAACTTTTTGAAAAAGGCGGATCTATTAAGGTAACGTTTAAAGATGTGGCCGGTCTTGCTGAAGCCAAACAAGAAATAGAGGAAATTGTGGAGTTTCTGAGAGAACCGCAAAAATATACTGATTTAGGAGGAAAAATACCTAAGGGCGCATTGTTGGTAGGCCCTCCGGGTACGGGTAAAACGTTATTGGCTAAAGCTGTTGCAGGGGAAGCTGACGTTCCTTTTTTCTCGTTGGCAGGATCAGATTTCGTTGAAATGTTCGTTGGCGTAGGTGCTTCACGAGTAAGAGATCTTTTCAAACAGGCCAAGGAAAAAGCTCCTTGTATTGTGTTTATTGACGAAATTGATGCTGTAGGTAGAGCCAGAGGTAAAAACCCAAGCATGGGAGGCAATGACGAAAGAGAAAATACACTCAATCAGCTTCTCACCGAAATGGATGGTTTCGGTTCCAATAGCGGCGTTATCATTTTAGCTGCGACTAACCGGGTGGATGTACTTGACAAGGCGCTGTTAAGAGCTGGACGTTTTGATCGTCAGATTCATGTTGACTTGCCTGACTTAAATGAAAGAAAAGAGGTTTTTGGGGTACACTTGCGCCCTATTAAAATAGACGAATCTGTTGATGTTGATTTATTAGCGCGTCAAACTCCGGGTTTTTCGGGCGCTGATATAGCCAATGTATGTAACGAAGCGGCTCTTATTGCGGCACGCCATGGCAAGAAATTTGTCAATAAGCAAGATTTTCTGGATGCTGTTGATAGAATTATCGGCGGATTAGAGAAGAAAACAAAAATTACGACCGAGCAAGAGCGTAGAACAATTGCGCTGCATGAAGCCGGACACGCCAGTTTGTCTTGGCTGTTGGAACATGCCAACCCTCTGATTAAAGTAACTATTGTACCCAGAGGACGCGCATTAGGTGCAGCATGGTATCTGCCCGAAGAAAGACAAATTACTACAAAGGAACAAATGCTCGACGAAATGTGTGCTACATTGGGCGGAAGGGCTGCTGAAGATTTGTTTGTGGGTAAGATTTCAACCGGTGCAATGAATGATTTGGAACGGGTTACCAAACAAGCGTATGGCATGACTGCGTACTTGGGCATGAGCGAAAAGTTGCCCAACTTGTGCTATTATAATAATGATGAATATTCGTTCAACAGACCTTATAGTGAGCGCACGGCAGAAGTGATTGACGACGAGGTGAAAACAATGGTAAACGAACAGTACGACAGAGCCAAACAAATTTTATCTGAATATAGTTCGCAACATAATCAGTTAGCAGATTTGCTTATTGAAAAAGAAGTTATATTTGCAGAAGACGTAGAACGGATATTCGGTAAACGTCCATGGGCTTCACGTTCTGAAGAAATCATGGCTGCCGAATCTAAAAAGAAGACTGATTCAAATGATGTTCCTGAAGTTCAATCGTCCGAGTCTGAGGTTTCAGATCAACCATTGGAAGCAGAAGTTGCGGGTAATTAATTTTTTAGACATTGAAAAGTAATTTCATCAAAAGAGCAATAACAGGAGTATTCTTTGTTATTATATTATTGGGTTGTATTTTATACAGCCCAATATCATTCGGTATTCTTTTTTCGATCATCAGCATGATGACAATCAAGGAATTTGCCACTCTCTTTAATCAATCGGGGACCGACATACACATAAATAAACACATTTGTATGCTTGGAGGAATGTATCTATTCCTGTCCATTATGATTTATTGCATGGACATGGCAGATGCCAAAGTTTTCATTCCTTATTTAGTTCTGTTGATATATCTAATGATCAGTGAACTTTATTTGCAGAGAAAAAGTCCTTTAAATAATTGGGCTTACGCCATGTTTAGTCAGCTATACATCGGTTTGCCTTTTGCCATGCTTAATGTTCTGGCGTTTCAGACTAACTCCTTAACAAATAGTGCAGAATACAATCCAATATTGCCTCTGTCTATTTTTATATTTATCTGGCTAAATGACACAGGAGCCTATTGTGTTGGAAGCTTATTTGGTAAACATCGCTTGTTTGAACGGATTTCTCCTAAGAAATCATGGGAAGGATCTTTGGGTGGCGGAACAATCGCAATAGGATCTTCCATTGCAATGGCATCGTACTTTACTTTTTTGAATACCGTTGAGTGGATAGGACTTTCGCTGGTCGTTGTTGTATTTGCAACCTGGGGGGATTTAACAGAGTCTTTGTTAAAGAGACAGCTTGGAGTTAAAGATTCCGGCCAAATTTTGCCCGGTCATGGAGGTATGCTCGATCGGTTTGATAGTGCACTGATGGCGATTCCTGCTGCGGTAGTCTATCTTTATCTGATAGAGTTGGTCTAAAAAATAGAAAAGCCAGGTTTAGAATTCAAATTCGCCTGGCTTTATTTTTTCTCATTCTACAAGTTTATTCATTCTTTCCGACTAAGCAACTCAATCATAATACGGGCGGCATGATTGGGCGCTCCGGCACCACCTAACTGATCATTCACCTCTTGATAACCGGCTAGCATATTCTGCCTGTAGGCTTCATTGCTGGTAATGGCTTTCAACTCGGCTTTCATATTGTCAACGGTCATGGTATCTGCTACCAGTTCACGCACAATTTCTTTATCTGCAATGAGGTTGACCAAAGAGATAAAGCGTACCTTGAGCAAATGTTTCTTTAAAAAAGCGATGAACTTGGCCAACGGGGTGTGATAACACACCACTTGCGGGGTATCGAATAAAGCGGTCTCCAAAGTGGCAGTGCCCGAGGTGACCAAAGCGGCTTTGGCATGAAACAACAAAGGAAAGGTTTGCCCGGAAACAAGTTTCACGGGGGTTCCACCAATGAATTGCTCGTAATGGGAGGTCTGGATCCCGGGCGCTCCTGCCAGCACTAACTGATAATCGGCAAAGGCCGAAGCTGCAGAAATCATATCGGGCAGGTTGTCTTTTATTTCTTGCTTACGACTACCGGCCAAAAGGGCGATTATGGGTTTGTTTTCGAGATTATTGCGCTTGCAGAATTCTTCCTGCGTTTCGCTGTAATGAGATTTGAAAGAGGTAACCTCGTCTAAGGTAGGGTTACCAACGTAATGAATGTGGTAGTTGTGCTTGCGAAAGAACTCTACCTCAAACGGAAGAATTGAAAACAGTTCGTTCACATCCCGCTTTATATTTTTAATCCGATACTCTTTCCATGCCCATATTTTAGGAGAAATATAGTAATAAACAGGTATGTCTGAGTTTTTATGGATATACTTGGCTATATTCAGATTGAACCCCGGATAATCAACCAGAATAAGAACATCGGGACTCCACTGCATGATGTCTTTCTTGCACAGTTTCATGTTCGACAAGATGGTAGGCAAATGGAGTAAAACGGGAACAAAACCCATGTAGGCGAGCTCTTTATAATGTTTAACGATCTCTCCTCCCTCACCTTTCATTAAATCGCCTCCCCAAAAACGAAACTCTGCACGGGCATCTTGTTCTTTCAGTGCACGCATTAAATGAGATGCGTGCAGATCTCCGGATGCTTCTCCTGCTATTACGTAATATTTCATAATCTGCAATTTGTTTTATTGAACGATTATTCTGCAGCAAGCGTTGCCTTCAACTGATTGATGTAATGGTATGCAGTCACATCAACTGTTGTAGGCGTAACCGCCACATAGCCGTTTCTAAGGGCCCAATTATCGCTATTCACATTGTCGGAATCTACAATGGTAAATTCACCTGTAAGCCAAAAATATTTCTTCCCGTTTTCTCTGGAACATGTTTCCCACTCTTTCTGCCAAAATCCTTTGGCTTGCTCGCACACTTTGATTCCTTTATAAGATGGCAAGTCGGGGAAGTTGACATTCAAACAAACCAGCTCTGGCAAACCGTCTTTCAACACAGCCGAAACAATCTGCTGAACATAACGGTGGGCAGGAGAGAAATCGGCATCCGCCTGATGGTTACACAAAGAAAAGCCGATTGACGGAATGCCATTGAGGCAGCCTTCTATTACCACTCCCATAGTGCCCGAGTAATGAACACTTGTAGCTGAATTATCTCCGTGATTAATTCCTCCAATCACTAAATCAGGATTTCTCTCAAGAATTGCATTTCTGGCTAATTTGATGCAATCGGCAGGTGTGCCCGAACATTTATAAACGGTGAGGCCAACCTCTTTCCGAACCAGTTGATAATGAATTGGAGTGGTCACCGTCAGCGCGCAACCACTACCGGATCTGGGAGCATCGGGAGCAACAACCACAATTTCACCCAAAGGGCGAAGAAACTTAATAAGCTCACTGATACCTTTTGCCGTAAAGCCATCGTCGTTAGAAACCAGAATAAGGGGGCTTTTATTTTCCATTCAAAAATCTTTCTTAATATTGATACCACAAAAATAGCAAAAAACATAGGAATAATGAAACTCTGGCTCATAACTGCTTACTGATAATTACAATTAAGGTTTAGTAACCCATATCTATAATAATAAGGGTATAAGCCGTTTATAAATCTTAATGTTCTGCAAGTGAGTAAAAAAAAGACTGTTAATTCAACTAAAATATTTATATTTGCGTGCTTAATGAGTACTACCTCAAATCCGCAACTGTTGCGATAAAATGCCAGTTTGGCTCATACCCATCATTTTGTTGTCTCTGGCTGTCATGATGGTGTCGTATTTTTCGTGACAGAGCATTTCATCCCCTTACC
>Ga0116183_1001098_pt1 | contig 31314 bp, 18 predicted proteins | sample AD_UKC078_MetaG_FD_89753 | JGI IMG/M metagenome (GOLD analysis project Ga0116183, IMG submission 89753) | Active sludge microbial communities of municipal wastewater-treating anaerobic digesters from USA - AD_UKC078_MetaG | ecosystem: Engineered > Bioreactor > Anaerobic > Digestate | place: USA...
CCGAGACGTTCTGCGCGATGTTCCGCGCGGCCAGCACACTGATAGAGCCGGCATCCGAAACCACCGCCGCGTTAAGCGTGATGTCCCCGTCAACATTGCCGTTCATGCTCCATGCGTCCAGCAAGATGTTCCCCGCTGCCCGCACGCCGACCCCGTCCATATCCGAGGACTGCGCGTCCGCGAGTCCGTCGCTCACTGTGATCGCCCCCCACTCCGTGGCCAGGCGGATGTCACCACTCTCGGATTGCAGATCGCTCTTGGCATCGAGATAAACTTCAGTCAGCGAGGAATCCAGCCCGACGCGGTTCACAAAGGCGCGCTCATCCACACCGGCCGTTTCCGGATCATCCGGGGTTCCCACCGTACCGACCGTCACATCGCCACCGGCCGCAACCTGAATGAAGTTCTGTGACCCGTAACTGTGCGCGGCCAGCACATCCACATCGGTCAACACCGGTCCGTTGCCGATTCCGGGTATGGCACCGATGTCCCCCCCCTGCGAACTGAACTGCGCCCCGGACGCGGTCACATTCACCGCGCCGCCTGCGCTTACGATCCCGCGGGATGCGTCCACGGCCACCAAACCGTCACCCGCATTCAGATGCCCCATCGTGACAGCCCCGTTTGACGAAAAATAACGGATGTTGTCACCCGCCGAACCGCCGCTCGCGCTCGTGGTGTCCGGTGCCATCACAATGTTACCGGTGGTCCGCACATCGATCGTGCCGCCCGCCGTGATATCCGCGTTCTGCCGGAAGGCGTCACTCGCCAGAACCGTCACGTTGTCCGCCGCCGCCCCGGCTGCCGCGTTCAGGATCACGTCGGAGCCCGCACCGTTCGCCGCCAGCAGCAAATCCCCTGCTGTGGCCGTCACAGTCTGTCCCACCGTCAAGGTGCCGTTGATCGTCTCGACCTTGGCGTTTTGCCCGGCTGTGACCCCGGAAACCGTACCGACCGTGCCGACCGTCAGCATGTCGGTTTCGTAGAGGTAAACGCTTCCGTTGGCCGAGGACGCCGCCACCGTCTTGACCGTAAGATCCAGCGGATTCCCTGCGGCACCGATATCGCCTTGCGCGGTCATCCCCAGCTGATCCGCCACAACGTTGACCGTGCGCCCAGCGTTCTGCGCGAATCCCTGTGCACCCACCGTCACGGTATCCGCCTGCAGATCCGTGATCGCGCCCGTACCCGCATCCAGCACCACATCCGCCGCCGTGCCCGCGCCCGCCGAGATGACTCCAACCGCAATGCCTTCACCCGTCAGCACAATGTCGTTCGCATCGTTGTCCGTCAAGCCCGCCACATCCGTCGCCGTGATCTGCCCCCCCGCCGTCACGGTAATCGCGCCGTTGACCGTGTCCACATCAGTCAGGATGATGTCGTCTGTGTCGGCCAGTTTCAGCGAGAGCCCTGCATGCGCCGTCACGCCGTCCTGAAAATCATTCGCCGCATTATCAAGCGTGACCGCGCCCGAGGCCGTAAGTTCGGCAGTACCCGCGATTTCAAGCGCACCGACCAGATCTTGCGCAATACCCTGACCTTCCACCGCTGCGGTAACGTCACCGCTGAACGTGCCGCCCAACTGCATGTCGTTGGCCGCGTCTCCTGCCAGCGTGATGGAAATGGTGCCGCCGTTAACCGTGTCGATTATGATCGAATCACCCGCCGCCGCCAACACGGCCTGCGGTGTCGTGAGCACGCCGTTCATCGAAACTTCGCCGCCCAGCAGAGCCGCCAAGGTCCCGGCGGCGATACTCGCACCGCTGTCCACCTGAACCGGACCGGTGCCGCTGACCGTACCATCAAAATTCATGTTGCCGGCCAGAAAATCCTCATTGGAAATGTCCATGGTCGCGGCCACGAACGCCGCGCCGACATTGATTCTGGCCCCGTTCTGGATGAAGACGCCGTTGGGGTCCACCACCCACACGCCGCCGTTGGCATTGATCTGCCCCGCGATCTGCGTGCCGTCCATACTCGAGGTGATACGGTTTAGGGTCACCGCTGCGGCATCCGGCTGGCTGAAATTCGCGATCTCGCCGGCCGCTATGTCGAAATCGGTCCAGTTGATGATGCCCGCCTGCTCGGCCTGATTGATGGTGGTCACATTCCCGACCGTGCCGCCGGTGATGCCTCCGGCGACCGGTGTGGCGTTCGCCCAATCCAAGGCGTGCACCGGCATACTGGTCATCAGGACACTGAAAGCCGCAACCGCGGACAAGACGCGCCGTACCGGTTTTCCTGCGAACAGGATGGTATGTCGTGTATTCATGGTTTGTCCTTTGCGATCAGAGAGTCCTTGATGAAATCCGTTAAAACTGAAGCTGCCAACTCAGGTAGTATTCCGAAGAGTCGTCGTCTCCGGAGGCCGATGCCACCGGCACGCCGACGTCGAAACGCAACTGGCTGTACCGCATCACGGCGAGACGCACGCCCGCGCCCACACTCAGGAGGGTTTCGTTGTCATCGACGCCGGGCAGCGGGTCGATGAACTCGATGAAGCCGAAATCGGTGAAGGCCACGAACTGCAACCGGTCGAGCGGGGTGGAGCCCGGCTTGCGGCCGAGGGTGTGGGAGACCATATCCAGCAGGATCGGCGTGCGGAGTTCGACCGTCCCGTAGAGGCCGTTGTCGCCCAAGTACCCTTTGGTCTGGTATCCGCGCACGGTGTTGAACCCGCCCAAGGCGAGTTTCTCGGCGGGGATCAGCGGGCAGGAGGCGTATTGGCCCTCGGCCTTGAAAAAGAGGATCCACTGGTGGACCTGGCGCTGCATGTTGTCGAGCGTGCCGAAAAGCGGCTGCAGGCGGGCCAGTTGCAGGCGGCCGATCAGGTAGTCGTCTTCCGCATCGACCCACATGTCCTCCAACTCGTTCCCGCCGCCGGCCGCGAGATTGTACACGCCCTGGAGCGTGGCGAAATTCCGGCCCCGGAACGCATCGGCCCGCCGCGCGGAGTAACTGAGCGCGAGCGACAGCGGCAGCACCGAGACGTCGCGCTGCTGCAGCGAGGTGTTGAACGCGGAGAACTGGTCCTCGATGTAGCGGTAGACGATGCCACCCGAAAGCGAAATCAACCGGTCCTCATCCTCCACCAGCGTGTGGGAGTGCACCAGACCCACGAACCAGCCGGTGCCCTCGAGGTCGATGAACGGCACGACGTCGTCGCAGTCGAGCTCGGACCAGCCCGCGTAGACCGTCGTGGCCCCGCCCTTCCAGATGTCGTGCGGCCGCATGTAGCTGCCCGCCAGCGACATGAGCGAGGAGTCCAGCGACATGGAAGGGCTGACGGTCAGCACATCGTCCGCCTTGGTCAGGTTCAGGTACTGCAGTGTCAGCGAGGCCTGCCACTCGTCGATCGCCTCGATCGCGTAGTTGTTGATGTCAAAGACCGCGTGGAACGGCAGGCTCTCCTTAACCGTCAGGTCGATGTCCGCGTAGCGCACCACGCGGCGCGCGTCCCCCTCGCCCTCCAACGGCTTGCGCACGGCGATCTTGGTGTCCAGCGTCAGGTCGGGGTGCGCATTGGCGTCGTACAGGCAGTCGTAGAGCGTCTTGTAGTTGAAGGTGTCGCCGGGCCGGATGTCCCTGAAACGGCGGGCGATCTGCTCGCGGCTGAACCAGCGGCCGTCCTCGCGGTCATCGGCGAACCCGATCCGCACCTGACCGAACAGGCCCTCCTCGACCAGCACGGTCAGCGTCTTCTCTTTCGCGTCATACGGATCGCGCGGCAGCGAGACGCGCGCCAGATAATAGCCGTCGCGGATGAAGTCGTTGAACACCTTGCGCAGCGCCTCCTGCACCTCCTGCCGGCTGCGCGCGGTCTCGCCCGCCAACGCCGCCTCGAGCGCGCCCTTCACGCCTCTTTTCTCGGCAAAGGACAGGTCGCCTTTCAGCGTGATCGCCCGGATCACCCAAGCCGGGCCGTCGTCCTTTCCGCCCGGGACGGCCGGCGCCTGCGGCGCGGGAATCGGGGCGGCCTCCGACTTACGGGTCACGGACGGCACAACCGGCGTCAGGGCCTGCTGCTCAACCCTGCGGGCCTCGCCGCCCACACCCCCCATTGGCCCCAGCACCTCTTGGGCACGCAATCCCGCTGACCACAGAATTCCCGCCAGAATCCCGACCGCAACCGTCTGTGTCCGCATGGTCTGCCGTCCCCTTCCTGAACCCGTTGAAAGAAGAAAATAAAGAAAACACCGGCAGAATGCGATAAAAACAGGATCACTTGAAGTGATCGACAACATCAAAGTCGCTTCGTTACTTCTTGTCAGCGTCAATTCTGAACCTCACCAGACGGAAGTTCTTCCGATCCTCAACGACAAGCCACTTTCCCTGACTTGCGATCTTGCCGGGTTCCAGGCCGTCCGGAACCTCTGCAGAAGAAAGGAACCCCAGTAGCTCGCACGAAGGTTTCCCGACGGAAAGTTCCGTGCAGACATTCGTAGAGACCTGTTCCCAATGCTTCCGGTTAAAGGCATACGCCGGCGGCAGAAAAGGCTTGAAGCGCCATGTTCCGAGTTTGCCGGCGGCAACGAGCAGGTTGTCCCCGTCCGGGATCAAATCGTACGGCTTTTCCGTCCAGCCGCCGTTCACCCGGAAGATGTGGTCATCGGAAGAGGCGAACGGCCCGTTTTCGTCCTCGTCTAAGTACATCCACCGGATCGTTCCGCCCATCGACATGTACACGTACTTGCCATTCACCGCGAGAGCCGTCAACGGGCGTATGCCGCCCAACCGTTTCCGGAATTCCGTCTCTCCCGGCTCTTTCACATAGAGTCCCTGGCTCGTCCCGATGTACTCCCGGTCCCCTTGTTTCGCATAACCGCACGTGAAATGTTCCTTCCCGACACGGAAGACGTTCCCTTGTGCACCCGCGAGGTTTTCCTCCATCCGCACGAGCGTCGGCGTGCCGCAGTGATAGAGTTCGCCGCCGGATTTCCGGAAGAACCCGAACCCGCGCCGCGCCGGCCAACCGTGTCCCGTCACCTGCGTGCCTTCCGCCGTGAACCGATAGATACGCAAATCGGGATAATACGACACGGCAACGAGATCGCCGGAATCGGGCAAGAACCCGAGGCTGATGATTTCACTCTTCGAAAGTCGTTCGGGGAGCGGGAAGAGCCCACCGCGTTCGGCACCTTTCTCGTCCAACACGAGAAGCGCGTCGCGTTTTTTGTCGTACGTGACGTATTTGCCCTTCGCGGTGAACGGGTGCACGGGATCGTCCGGCACCACGGCCGCAAGGTCGAAACGGAAGTCCCGCGTCCTGATCACGTGTTTGAACGCGAGTGTCGCCGGGTCGACCTCCCAGACATCGTGCTGACCGAGCGCACGAACAGTCTTGCCGTCCCAGTCGAGAAAGCGGCCCTGCATCCGCACGCCTGTCCGGATGATCTCTCCGTCCTTCAACTCGTACAGTTTCCCGTCGTCGCCTCCGAAAAACACCCGTCCGCAGGGGCCCTCCGACAGAAAGGAGACACCGGTGAATTCAAGCGGCGCTTCCCCTTTCGCCGCACTCTGCCCCATGACCCCGTGGAACTGAAGCGACGCCGCCAACAGCAGAGCCGTCATCGGATCGTCCCCCAGCCGAACTTTTTCGGCGCGGCCTGTTTGAGTTCGAACCCCTTCGATTCCTTCAGAAAACGATTGCCGGGTTCCCGATCGTTGAATTGGAACGCGAACCGGAACGTGTCGCCCGGCTTCGGTGCGGACAGATTGAGGAATGCCCACGGGACGGACGCGCGGTACCGGAACCCCTTCGCGGACTTCTCCACCGTCAACGGGGCTTCCTTCAAGTCGATCTGGCCCGCGAGATGGGTGTCGCACGGGAAGCGCCTCACATCCCACGTGATGGTGCGATACATTTCGGGGCCGTTGGGTGTCAGGGCGAACGTGATTTCGCTTTTCGCCTCGGCCGCATTGTCCGCGAGATCGTTCTGCGTGCGTTTTTTGAGCGCGCTTTTCGCGAGCCCCACCTGCACGCTGTCGCCCTTCCAACTGTCCCACCCCGTCCAGCCGTTTGTGGGCGTCGAGTCGGGGATGAAGATGTCGAACGTCAGGAACCGCGCGTCATAGCCGAGCGACACCGTCTTGCCGCCGTCAAACGCGAACGAAGAGGGGACGGGAAGGAAGTTGAACGAGTCCACCGCCGTCGCCACCATCCCCTTCTCCGGCACGACGCGCACCTCGACGTCAAAGAACACTGTCGGATCAGGCGTGAAACCGTCGAATGCGATTTCGATGCGTTGCGTCTGCCGCGCCGCGAGTGAAACGCTCCGCTTCACCCGCGCGTCGGGTTCGCCCGGAATCCGCGTTTCCAGCGCGACCCTATGCGGTTCGTCCGTGCGGTTCTCGAGCGTGACGGCCACGCCGGGGCCGCCGGACGCGAATGACGGCGCGAGGTCGGCAATCCCCACGGGGGCGCGGTCCGAATCCGACATGTATTTCCGTTCGCCCCATTTGAGTTTCGCCTGCGCCGCCTTGCCCCAGATTGCGGAATCCGCATCCAGAACATATTGCGGATATTCGGAAAGGGTGAGTTTCAGGGTACCGCCGGTCGTCTTCTTCCGCGTCACGTTGCCCATCACGTCCGCCACATCGATTGCGTCGCGCCCGACAGGAAGCTCGACCTCTGTTCCGCGTTCGCCCCAGTCCCAGAGCGCGATCACGCAGTGCGAATCGCTTTTGTCCGCAAAGGCGTACCCGAGCACGGTCTCGCCCAGCCATTCGATCGGACATGTCGGACGATGCCCTTCCGTCAGACGCCCGAACGCCGCAAGCGCGCCGAAGACAGGCCGCGGCTGCACTTCCCCCGGCCCCCACCTGTGCTTCGGATAGAGCGGGTTGTAGCATACACCGTAGTCGCCCTCATCCTGATTGTTCGCATCCGCGCCGAAATCGTAACCGTAGAACGGCAGGTTCCAGAGAAAACCCTCGCCGAAAAGGATGAGGTTCTGACGGAGCTGCCCCGTGAGTTTCGTCTTTTCGCCGAGCGGCGAGTTGGGCTCATTGAGCCCGCTCTCCGTGCCGATCATCGGAACGTCCCGCCCCATGTACTCGCGGAGCATGCGCTTGAGCGAACGGACCGTATCCACGAGCCCGTTCGCCTCCGGCGGCGCCGCGATATAAGGATGCACCGCGAACGCGTTCATGTACTTGGCGAGCCCCAGATCGAAGAGCGACCGCAAGAACGCAAGGTCGTTGATCCCCGCCGAAGTCGGCGCGCCCACGTAAGCGTCCGGGTCGAGTTCGTGAATCACCTCCCACGCGATCTGGTGCACTTTCACCAGCGTCTCCGCGTTCGGAGTCTTGAGATTCGCCTCCCATGTCGGCTCGTAGAAACGGCGCTTCTGCTTTCCGCCGCCCGCGGCCACAGCCGCCTTCACGTATCCGGTCACGTCCGCACGGTATTTTGCCTGCACAGCTTCGTTCGTGAGGAAGCTCTTCCAGAAATCTTTCTCTCTGTTAAACAGGTCGAGGTTCGCCACGATGAAGCGATCCTCAGACGGTTTCCGCGCGTCGCCCAACCCGCCGCGCTGGTACATCCACGAATAACTGCCGCCGTGCAGTCCTAAGAACGTGTCCCACAGGTCGATCTCCGGCATCTCGGACGGATCCGCGAGAACCGCGTATGTGAACGCGCCTTTCGGCACGGTCCCCCGTTTCGGGAGTTCGAGCCCGGCGGCGACAGGCCGGACGAGATACACGCCATACCGGTCGGACGGAAGGGTGAACTCGCCCCTCCATTCGCCTTTCTCGTCCGCCACGATTTCCCCCGGCACCGTCGCCACACGGTTCGTGTAGGTGAAATCGTAAACCTCCAACCGGACCGGCCGCTTCTCGCCGGCGGCAAGCCCCTTCGCCGTCAGCGTCGCCTTCGCCTCATGCCCGGCGACAAAAAAATTGTTGGAGGGGTTCGATGTCACGGCGCTCAACGCCGCGGCAAGAACCGGAAGTGCGAATAATGACATCATGCGGTACTCCGATTAGTGAATGCTCAACAAAGTCCCCGTCTCTTTATAGACCCTCAACAAGAGTGCCTTGTTGTCGGCCGAGACGAAAAGCGCGCATCCCTTCGGCAAGCCCGCATTCGCTGTCGCCAGAACTCCCGCAGGAACCGTCACGCCATTGAGGGACTCGACGAGCGCCACAACCTCCGGCTCTTTTATGGCTTTGATGCGCGCGTCGAGGCCGTTCACGATCAGCGACGAATCGGACGACACCGTGAAAGCCTTTGCCTTCACGGGCGCGGCACCCGCCTCGTAGCCGGACGCCGGAATGTCAAACTGTAGATAGGAAGCGTACTGAACAGCGAACGTGCCGTTCGTGACGGAAATCCGCGGCCGTTCGCCCGCGACCCTCACCCAGTTGTTCGAATATCCGTACATCATGGGGGAACCGCTCTGCGCCGTAACGGTGAAGCTCCCTTCGGTCTCCAGCGTGCCGTTTGAAATCGAAAACACGTTCCCGATCGAATACACGCCGACGCTCCCCTTTGAGTAGAGCCGCGAACCGGACACGATCGACAGGAGGTTCGACAGGCTGCGGTAGTGGATGCCGGTCATGTAGAACTGGTTGGTCGTGTAGAATTCGGCGTTGTTCCTGAGTTCCATTACGCAGTGGCCTTCCGTGAACTGGGAGCAATTCAGATACGTGATCTTCGCGACATTGTTCGTCCAGACCGCATCATCGAGTTCGAAGCGGTTGTTCCTTTCGTATGCGAAAATGCACGCCGTATCCGAAGATACGTTGGCAACCGCCTCGTACACGCTCTGCCGTCCCACAATGCGCACAAGGTTATTGGAGGAGCCCGCCTTGAAACCGATCGTCGGCACTTTTCCGCGGAAAACCCCGTTTGACACCAGAAGGGTGTTCCCGAAACACCCTTCATAGGCGTTACCCCCGACAAAGAAACCGTTCGGAACCTCCGCCACACCGCCGTTCGTGATTGCGAAAAGGTTATTCCCTGCGCTGCTCGAATATCCCAATTGGACCCCATCCGCCTTGAGTGTGCCCCCGCCCGTGACCGACACGACGTTGTTCGTCGAATTTGCCGCATTGCCCACTCTCAGCGTCCCGGTAAAGTCCGCCACGCCGCGATCCTCCACCCGCAGATAGGCCGAGTGTCCGCCGGCACCAAGCAATGCGGCTTTCGCTGAAGAGGTTTTTTTGATCAGTGAATTCTCGCCGCGCACGACGTAGCCGTTGTTGAAGCCCGAAGACTTGTCGGACATGAACGACTCATCCGCCACCCCGGTGACAACAAGCTTCGAACCGTCGAGCACCTGAATGCTGGAGTTGTCCCCGTAATTGTATTGCGCACGCGCGTGCAGCGCGGTCACCACCGAACCGCCGGAGAGTTCGATCAGGGCACCATTCCCGCCGTACGTGCCGGCAAGGCCCCCGGAAAGTGTCATGACCGCACCTTGGACATAATAGATGTCAGTGGATTTCCCCCAATCCGTGGAAATCGACGTGCCGGTCCATTCGCCGCCCTTGATGTAAGTGATGTTGTTGCCGCTCACGTTCCGAATGTTGTCCGACAGCGTGATCTTTCTGGGACCGGGATTCGCGCCCGTCGCCTCGTTGCGCATGTCCAAAATCACCGGATACGCGGTATTGTTCACATTGATTTTGAACCCTGCGAAGCTGATGTCTTCGCTAGCCGTGAGCGTGGCCCCCATGAGCGTGGCCTTGAATTCCGGCCGATTGGTCGGGTCGGGAATCGGGGTCTGGTTCCACGACGCGGTCGACGCGAGGTCGCCCTTGCCGTCGGTATTGGGAAACGTGATGTCAACAGCCTGAACGGCAAATGCCGTAAATCCCGCGGCCAGCACGGATCCCCAGCAGCGATGCGTGTGTCTCTTCATGGTCATCCCTCCCTTGTTCTTTTTCGGGTTACTTCAAAAAGAGTGTTGTTCCGGCGTCAAAAAGCAGGCACACCGCACCCGCGCGGGTTGCGACGCGCCAACCGGCGGGAAGTTCCTGCGCGAACATGAACGTTCCGAAGATACCGCCATTCGCCCGGATCAGCGTGAAGATCGTGCCGCGGTTCTCCTTTGTGCAGACGGAAGCGTCCACCGTGAGCGCCGCGCCCTCGGGAATCGTGAAGGCACCGTTTACCTGAAGCGTGCCGCCCGTCCAGACGAATCCGCCGCCGAGCGTGACGTCATCCGCCAAGACCACACGGCCCCCGCCCGACATCCCGGCGCCCTTCAGCCCCTCGATCTCTCCCGTAAACGTCACGGTCGTCCCTGTCTCGGCTCGGAAGATGACATCGCGATAGAGCCTCACCGCCCCCGAGAACAGGGCGCCGTCCGCGTTCGCCGTGCCGCCGAGCACCGGCGTCGCCGACGCGGGCGAAAAATCGTGCACGCGGATTTCGTTCGCGATCGTGTACGCGCCGTCCGCCAGAAGCGCTGGCGAAGCCCCTGCCGGCGTCTCCGCATCGCCCACATACACCATCGCCTGACCCAGTGCGCCGGAAGCGCCGGCCGTCGCGGGCGAGTTGTTCCCCACAAGAAGCGATCCCGCGCGGATGATTGTATGGCCCTCGAACGTATTCGCCGCGCCCGAAATGCGCTGCGCGTTATTCCCCACCTTCACCAGCTGGAGCGCTCCGATCGAATTCCCTCCACAGTACACGCCCAGCGTACCCTCAAAATCGGCTGCCGGCACATCATCCTGGCCCAGGAAAAACCGCCCCGGAATGTAAGTCTGAATCGCCTGCGCGGTGAGCGTTCCCTTTCCGGAAAGGCGTCCGAACCACAACATGAAACGGTCCTCGGCAATCTGGGTGAACGTGTTGGTCACGCCTTCCGGCACACACCATTCGGCGTTGCGAAACCCCAGACCCTGCTCACCCGTGACCGGCACATGGGACGTGAACTTGCCGCGGAAGGCGGCGTCGTGGTAGCCATAGCACTGAATCTTGGCTTCCGTCGCGCTCGTGTTGACCACCCGGATCTCGCCCGTGCCGCCAAAGAACTCGGTGCTCTTGTCGAGACCGTAAAAACTTCTGCTGTCGGCGAGCGACACGTTTTGCCCCTGCAGATCCACGGTCGCCCCGCCAGCACCCGCCACGAGCTGGCGCTTGGCTTGCAGTTCCATGCGGTTGCCGCCGCCGTTCGCTCCAGCCTGACTCGGCGCGATCCACCGCGGGCCCTTCAGACTGACCCCGTTCCTGACGGTCATCGTCTCCGCTCCCTCTTGGAAGCCCGTAGCGGCGATAACCGTTCCCTCCGCGAAATCGGTCCGCGCGAAGTTGGGTTTGTAACCTCCTTCGTCTTGAGTCGACATTTTAGCGCTATTCTTCAACTCGAGGGTGCCTGCGCCCGTTTTTCGGAAGAGGCCGCCGCCGCAGACGTTGATTCCGTTTTCTGAAAGGGTGAGCACGTCGTCCGCGTCCGGAACCTTGAGGCCGCCGCCGGTCGACGAAACCCGGAGGCTGAACTCTGTGCGCGTGGCCGCGCTCAAGACCGGATTGATTACGCCGTTGAATGAAAGGACGCCGCCGTTTGAAAGAAACACGTACCCGCTGTTCCACGCCGCGTTCGCCGTGCCGAGCGCGTCCGCACAGTCCACCTCCAACTCGCCGCCCACCACGTAGACCAGACCGTTGAAGGTCTTCGCGCCCTTGAGGAAGGTCTTGCCGGGACCGCCCGTGATGAGTTGTGTGTTGGCAACGTTCTTCGCGAGGTCGCTTTCGATCGTCAGGGTCGCGTTCGTGTTGAAGTTGAGGATGCGGATGAGGCCGGAACTCTTGATCGCGCCGCCCGTGATCCGCACGGGCGTGTTCCCCATCGCGGGCGTCACAAGGATCGTGCGGCCATCGAGCGTGAGATCGCCCGCAAGCGTGAGCACGATCTCGGCTCCGCCGTTCGGCGTGTTGAAGCGGATCACGTCCGCCTCCGTACTGGCCGGCACGGGCACTGCGGCGAGCGCCGGCGTCACGTCAACGATGTCGGTCTTGCCGCCCCACGTCGTCTGATACGCGCTGTCCGGCAGCGGCACGGCGCGTCCGCCGCTCGTGTAGACCCATGATGAGCCCTCGTACACGAGGAATGCGTAGTCGCTGTTGTACGTGTGGCTGCCAGCCGAACCCGCACCCGTAAAGTAGGCCCCGCTGTTGTCGGTTTCGAGGTTGACGCAGCCAAGCAGGTTATTGTCGGCGTTGAAAGCGAGGTTGAAACGCTGTCCGTCTTCCGCGCGGAACGTTCCGGAGAGGCCCGCCTGCGGCGTCCCGTACCAAGCGCCGGTCCGCACGGTCGCAGGGTCACCCCGCACAACAAAGGTTGCGTCGTTGTAAAGATAGACGTGATCCATCTCCCAGTTGTTATTGTTTGGACCGAACTTCACGTTCCCTTCACGGGTCGTGTCGAGCACAACCGTGCCGCCCATGATACAAAGCGAAGTCCCCGTGCTGACCCGGTTGGTGAGCACAAGCGTGCCGGGACCGTATTTATAGAAAGCCGGTTTGACAAGGCCGCTGACCGCGTTGGAGGCCATGGTGCATGTCACGCCCGCGTCCAGAAAAACGCGGAACCCGCCCGCCGCGCCATGCACGTCGGCCGTGAAAATGTCGGCGTCCTCAGCAGAGGTGACGCGGTAGATGCCGCCGTTGAAGTAGATGCCGCCGGTGCCGAACGCCTCCGCGCCGCGTGCCGTGAAGAACCCCTTATCAAGGTAAAGTCCACCGCTGAATGTATTGGCGCCGCTAAAGACCGTGTCCCGTCCGTTCAACACATGGAGCGTCGCCGACCCGCCCGCTTCTGAAATCGGGCCCGAGATCGCGAGACCGCCGTCCGTGTCGATCGGATAGAAATTGGCGGGCCAGTTGTTCCCGGTCAACGTGCCGCCGATCCAGGTCTCCCCTTCGAGGATCACGTTGCCCTGCCATTCGGAGAGGTCTCCCGGGCGCGCCCAAGTGGAGAAGAGCACCCCGTTTGTCCCCCCCAAACAGGTGCGCTTGCCTTTCAGGCGCAGGGTCTGCCCCGCACCCGTGATGAAGCCGCCAAGATCCACACCCGCCTCATCGTTTGTCGCGATGACGCTGTTCGCCTGGCCGAAAGGCGTGCCCACCCGCGGCAGATTCGAGGTGTCTTTGGCGCGGGCGAGACCGCGGTTTACCGTGAGATCCCCCGTGAACTCGCTGTCCCCCATGAAGATCACCCCCAACGTGGCCGCAGTATTCTCGATGGTGATGCCCTTTCCCCCGCCGGAGATTTTCCGGGAGAAGATCACCCCGGCCGCCGGACCGTCGCCCTGACTGGTTGTGTAACTCCCATATTGGTTCGTGCCCGTGAAAAGATGACGGATCGCGAGATTGTCGGCAAGGACAACGGGAACGTCAAAGAGGTAACGGTACGGTTTTCGCGCCGTGCCGCCGTTTCCGCCTGTGCCGTCCTCGATGCGGATCTGCGCGTCGTTCCCGTTGTTGTCGAACGTGAAGGTGTTGGTGGTGAGGTGGAAGTTGTTTCCGAATATGCCCTGCGGCGCAAGCGTGTCCGTATGCCGGAATCCGTTGTTGACGACCGAGAAGAGGAACTGCCCGCCTTCCGCAGGCATGGTGCCGAACGTTGAGGTGATCCTTCCTGCCATGCGGTTCGTTTCGTCCATGCGGATCTGCGGACTGCCGCTGCCCGTATCAAGCGTGATGCCCGCGCCGGTCGGCGCGCTGCCGCTCGTCCAGAGCCGTCCGTCACCCCATAGCGTACCGTAGTAATCACCTGTCGTGATCATCGTGTCGTCCGCGCACAGGCTGACCGCAATTGCGCAGAGCATCGCCGCCGCTCGCATCACCGATCTCACAGACACGACATTCCCAGCCGAACTACGCTTTACTGCTTTTGTTTTCATTTCACCGTCTCCTGATCACGAAACAACACGACGAGCATCCCCGGTACCTTTTCATTTTCCACAGTTACCTCTTTATTATGCAGGGGGGGGACAGAAGGGGTCAATATCGAAAACGCACCGGACTACGCGCAGGGCGCAATACCGCATGAAATGTGGAGTGCGGGAACAACCGACAGACGGCACCGCTTTCGCACGGGATCAAATCGGTTTGCGTTATTCTATTAGCCCAGATCCGACCCCGTGAAGGCCAGCGGCAACAGTTCCGCCAGCGTGGCCGACGTTACCGTGCCGCCCTTGAGCCGCGCACTGAAAACCGGCATCCCGGGCGCACAAAACTCTGCCAGCACCTGACGGCATGCACCGCAGGGAACCGCCGCGCGCCGCTGTCCGCCCGCCACCGCCAAGGCCGTGAAACTGCGGCATCCCTCGCCGACCGCCTTGAACAGCGCGACCCGCTCCGCGCACACGCTCAGGCCATACGAGGCGTTCTCGACGTTGCAGCCCGTATAGATCTGGCCGTCCGGCGTGAGAAGCGCCGCTCCCACCGGATAATCGGAATAGGGCACGTAGGCCTTGACCGCGGCCTCGCGCGCGGCCTTCACCAAGCTGTCGCGCAATGACTTGGGGACCTCAGGGAGTTTTTCTTTTTTCATCGCAACGTTCCTGTCGGACGGGTCGGACAAGTCAGACCCGTCAGAGATTTTCTAAAATCAGCTTCCTCTCCGCCACCGGTTCGCCCGTGATGCGCACGGCAGCCGCGGCCTCTGCCGCCAACGGATCAAAGCATGCGGCATTTTTTGCAAGTAACCGCATGAGCGGCTGGCCTTTTTCCACCCGTTCGCCGGTCTGGACCAAACGGTCGATCCCGGCTGCGGGATCGATCTCGTCCGTCGTGACCGTGCGTCCGCCGCCGAGCCGCAACACCACCCGGCCCAGCTTTTCGGCATCCACGGTGGCCACGATCCCGTCCTGCGGCGCGGGAATCTCCCGTACCGCGCCGGGCTGCGGCAGGCGACGCGGATCGTCCGCCACACGCGCGTCGCCGCCCTGCGCGCGCACCATGCGGCAGAAACACTCCAGGGCACGGCCGTCGTCGAGCCGCGCCGCAAGTTCGCGCCGCGCCTCCGTCGGGTCCGCGTACACCCCGGCCAGCAGAGTCATCTGCGCGGTGAGTTCGATCGTCAGCTCGCGCGTATCCGGCGGCCCGCCGCCCTTCAACGTCTCCAGCGCCTCGGCCACCTCCACAGCGTTACCCACGGTGCGCCCGAGCGGCTGCGCCATATCCGTAATGAGCGCTGCGGTCCGCCGACCCAACGCCCGGCCCACGGCGAGCAGGCCTTCGGCCAGCGCACGCGCGTCCTCCCGTGTGCGCATAAAGGCCGCGGGACCGCATTTGACGTCGAAGACCAGCGTCTCGGCACCCGCGGCCAATTTTTTGGACATGATGCTGGCGGTGATCAGCGGGATGCTGGGCACCGTGCCGGTGACGTCGCGCAGCGCGTAGAGCTTTTTGTCGGCGGGGGCCAAACGGTCGGTCTGCCCGATGATCGCGCACCCGACCTCCGCGATCACCCGCTTGAAGGCCTCCACCGAAAGGCATGTGTTATATCCCGGAATGCTCTCCAACTTGTCCAGTGTGCCGCCGGTGATCCCCAGGCCGCGCCCGGCGATCATCGGAACCGCCAGCCCCGCCGAAGCCGCCAGCGGCGCGATCATGAGGGAGAGCTTGTCTCCGATACCGCCGGTCGAGTGCTTGTCCGCCGTGGGACGGGGCCATCCCTCAAAGGACACGAGGTCGCCCGAACGCATCATCGCGTCGGTCAACACCGCCGTTTCCGCAGCGTTCATCCCCCGGAACAGGATGGCCATAGCCAGAGCCGACATCTGGTAGTCCGGCACCGACCCGCGCGTGAACCCCTCTATGAAATCGCGTATCTCCGCCTCTTCAAGCGTTCCGCCATCCCGTTTTTTCTCAATCACCCATTGAGGAATCATGTCCCCTCCTTCACCGTCCACCGGTCTTTCCAAACCGCTCTTTCAATCCCCATTATTCGGGGGAAAGTATACCCCAAAAGCCGGGCCCGCACAACTGCGGTTTTTCCGTCCCCGCGCCCCGAAGTTTTTGGTATAGTGTCCCGCACCATGACCTCACATACCGCGTTTCAGGAAGCCCTGCGCACTACCGGACGTTACGCCACCGTCTCCGAGCGGCATCAGCAGAACCCGATCCGGATCCGTGCGCTCTCTTCTTTCCTCTACGCCTTCACCATTATCGGCATTGCGGTCCGTTGCACGGTGAGACACCTCTTCCGTGCCTTGGACTACGAGGAGTGGGGGCGGATCTGCATGGCTTCGGTACGCTTCGCCGAACGGCTCGGCGGGATTGTTACCTTCGAGGGCTTCGAACAGCGCGCCGTATATGACGGGCCGGTCGTGTACGTGTCCAACCACATGAGCACGCTGGAAACCATGGCCTTCCCGACCACGCTGCTCTCGTTCGGCAAAATCGCGATCGTGCTTAAAAAGAGCCTGACCGAGATTCCGCTGGTCGGCAAGGCCGCTCTGCACATCGGCTGCATTCCGATAACGCGCAAAAACGCGCGCGAAGACCTGAAAACCGTACTGGAGGAGGGCGCGAAACGCCTGGCCGAAGGCCATTCGGTGCTGCTCTTCCCGCAAGGCACGCGCCAGGCGGTTTTCGACGGCAAGAAGTTCAACTCGCTGGGTTCAAAGCTGGCCGAACGCGCGGGTGTGCCCGTCGTGCCGCTGGCGGTGAAGACCGATTTCCTCCAAACCGGCAAGTGGTTCAAGGACTTCGGCACGGTCGACCCCAACAAGCCGATCCGCTTCGCCTGTGGCCCGGTCCTCCCCGCCATGCTCGGTGCCCGCGCCACGCATGATCAGAGCGTCGCGTTCATTGAATCCAAGCTCAAGGAGTGGGGCCTCCCGACCGCCTGACACCGCACCCCGAATCGACCCGGGTCGAATCAGGGCGAGGCCGCTCGAGTCAGGTCGCCCCGATTCGCCTACTCCGCGATGTTCACCGCAGCGCCGACGGGCAGCAGCACACTGAGTTCCTCGATATCTGAGGTGGCGAACCGGATACGGTCGTCCGTGGCGGGTGTATCCGCCCCGCCGTGCAGGGCGAGTCCCTCTGCCTCGGGTGTCGCGCCGGTCGCCGCCAACATGATCCGCCACACGCCATCAAGCGCGACTTTGCCGCGGAGGGCATAGGTGCCGGAAGGGGCCTTGACCGGGATACCGCCCAGTAGCGGATAGCGCTTGAAGAAGGATCCGTTCAGCGTCAGCACGGCACTCCCGCCGTTCTTGTACACCGTCAGATCGAACACTGGCGCGTCGAGGACCCAGATCTCGCGGCCAATGCGCAGACGCTCGGGACGATCGATCCCGTTGGCCTTCAAAATCAGCTCGGGGGTGTTCCCGTATCGTTTGGCGAGCCGACTGACCACCTCTCCGGATGCGACGCGGTGCTTGACCTTCTCCGGCATCGGCCGGTCGGCGAAGAGCAGCTTGATGTTCAGCCGCCCGATCTCACGCTCGGCAAACGCGCGCACACTGTCGGCATCGCGGCGCAACAGGATCTCGCGCAGAAACCGCCGCGCGCCCACGAGGTCATCCTCCTCCACGCACGCGCCGGCCTGCTCCAGCAACCGACGGATCTCGGGCGACTGCACAAGGGTTTCCGGCGGCGGCGTCACGCCTGCCGTGCGCCAGCCGGAGACCGGTTCCGGGGCCGTCCCGGCATCGGACGGTTTCTCCCGCTGGAACAGCGAAGACCAGAGCGAAGGACGCTCGTGCGGCGTTTCGGACTCAGCCAGCCGGTAATGGGCCGGACCGACCGTTTTCCCGTCGTCCGACTCCGTTTCCCCCTCGTTCCGGCAGCCGCGCGCGAACAGCACCACGACCGCAACCACCGGCAGCAGCGCGACGATCAGCCGCGACACCCGGAAGGATGTTCCGCTCCGCTCGTCGTATTCGATGCCGTATGTGCCGCGCTGCAAAGACATGTGACCCTCTCCGCCGGAGGGGGAATGCTGCCGGGTCCGTGCCCTCCGGACCCGTCACGCATCCTCCCGATTGCCGCCTCCGATCCGTTCCAGCATCTCGCGTGTGGCTTGGGCAAGACCCACGGCGATCGCCCGGCACACGATGCTATGCCCGATGTTCAACGTATCGAGATGCGGTATCTCCAGAATCGCCCCGACGTTCTCGACCGTCAACCCATGGCCCGCGTTGACACGCAGTCCGAACTCGTGTGCGCGGACCGCGGCATGCGCCAGCCGCGCCAACTCCGCTTCGCGTGCCTCGCCCGTGCGCGCGGCAAACGTCCCGGTATGCAACTCAATGAACGGCGCACCGAGCGCCGCCGCAGCCTCCACCTGCCGTTCGTCGGGCTCGATGAACAGACTCACCAGAATCCCCGCCGCGCGCAACGCGGCCACGGTCGGCGCGAGTTGCCCTTGCAGGCCCGCCGCGTCCAGCCCGCCCTCGGTCGTCAGTTCCTGCCGGCGCTCCGGCACGATGCACACCTCATCCGGCCGCACATCGAGCGCTACCGCCAGCACATCGGGGTTGTTCGCCATCTCGAGGTTCAGGCGCGTCTTCAGTGCCGCGCGTAACGCGTACACGTCGGCATCCTGAATGTGGCGGCGGTCCTCGCGCAGATGGATCGTGATGCCGTGCGCACCCGCCTGTTCACAGAGCGCCGCCGCCTCCGTCAAACTCGGATACGTTGTCCCGCGCGCCTGACGCAACGTGGCCACATGATCAATGTTGACTCCCAGCCGAACCATATGGTCCTCCTTCTTTACCTCACAGCATAACACCGTTTTCCGATCCTGTCCCCGATTTCCGCGCCGCGCCGCATCAGGGCCTGGCCAAATCGCTGAGTTCCGCATGGCTGCCCTTAACGCAGGGCCGCATGATGTAGGTGTACGCAAAGGGCCGGGCACGCAGAATGTATTTCTCCATGGGGATCGGGCCGCAGCTCGCGCCGCCGAGACCCATCTGCGCAATGTCCAGCGCGAGGCAGACCTCGGAACGCGGCGTTGGCGGATTGAAGAGGCGCTCCATCCCTTTGCGGTGGCGCGCCCCCTCCAAGTCCTCTGAGGTGTAGTGCAGAGCCGTGACAAAAAGCGGTTGCGGAAACGTGAAATGAATCCCGCGGCCGTTGCGGTCCAGAAACGCGGCCCACCGGACGTCACTCTTGCCGCCGCACTCCTGGGGCCGCACATAGGGCACGTACTGTTCTGTCACCGTGCCGGTGTAGTACCCGATGTCGCTCCCCGTATTACGATCCACGTAGTTCTCCCAAGGGCCGCGCCCATAGTAAGCCATGCGCTCCAGCGCACCGTCCAGCATCATGCGCACGCCCATGCGCGGCAGCGGGGGCAGGCTGCCCGCGGGCGTGATGCGGTTCCGCACCGTAATCGCGCCGTCCCCGGTGATGCGATACTCGGCCTCGTGCGTGAACCGGCCGCTCTTGAAGCCGCATGCCTCAACCGTGGCCCGGACAAGCACCGTGGCATCGTCCACCCGCTCAACCTGCAGCGGCCGCGCGTGATGGCTCATCTGCGACAGGCCGGAATCCATGTACTCGGCGCGCAACCATTTGCCGAATTGGTTATCGTTGTCCACAAAGGCGCGGAAGGTGTTCAGACGCGGACCGTGCGTGATCCCCGCACGGTCGCAGATCACCGTCCGGCCGTCGTACACCAGAGAGGCGAGCGTCCCGGATGCCCGGCTGAAGACCGCCTCGAAGCGCCGACCGCTCACGGTCACCGCCCTGCGGCTTTCACGGACCCGGACGCCGGGCACGGGGCCGCGCGCGGCCGGAGACGGGGACGGCGCGGCTTGCGGCGGGGTGAACGCCAACTGACTGGCCGCGATCTCGTGACCCGTTTCCGCCCACGCCGTCTTCTCGCGGAGATGGAAACTCACGCGGTAGAAATACTCGGCACCGGACCGGGGCGTCACCTTGGGAACCGGCACGGACACGGTGCGGCGCGAGAGCGGCGGCACATCGGGCGCGTCAACCCGGCCTGCGGCGATCTCGCGGCCGTCGCATGCCAGAGACCAGCGCATGTCGAACACGCGTGCGTTGGTGAAGCCGAAGCGGTTCCAGACCTCGACCCGGCCCGCGGCCGCATTCTCGGCCGTGACCACCAGATTCTGATGCACACGCTTGACCTCGATCAGCTTCGGCGTGATCTCACGGGTCGGCCCGATCACGCCGTTGCAGACGAAATTGCCGTCGTTCGGCTGATCATCGAAATCGCCGCCGTAAGCCAGATAGCGCAGCCGCCGGCCATCCGGCCCGACCCGGTCGGTCTCTTTCCACACCGCCTGGTCGATCCAGTCCCAGATGCACCCGCCGGAGAGCGATTCGCTGGAGTAGAAGGCCTCCCAGTATTCCTTAAAGTTGCCGAGCGCGTTGCCCATCGCATGCGCGTATTCGCAGAGGAAGAAGGGCTTGGCGGTGTTTTTGCCGCGTTCGTACAACCATTCGACCGTCGGGTACATGTGGCTGTCGACATCCACGATGTCATTGGCCCGCTCGTAGTGCACGGGCCGCGTGGCATCCCGCGCCTTGACAGCGTCGTACGCGGCTTTGAAGTTCTTGCCGGGACCGGCCTCGTTGCCCAACGACCACATGACAACCGAAGGATGGTTCTTGTAGTTCTCGACGTGGTTCACATTACGTTCAACATGCGCCTTCTCCCATGAGGGCACATGACTGAGCGACTCCTTGCCATACCCCATACCGTGCGACTCGACGTTCGCCTCGGCCACAACATAGATACCGTACCGGTCGCAGAGCTGATACCAGTAATAATGGTCCGGATAGTGCGCCGTGCGGACCGTGTCGATGTTGTGGCGCTTGAAGAGCAGAATATCCCGCAGCATATCCTCCCGGCTGATCGTGCGGCCGTTCTCCGGCGAGGTCTCGTGGCGGTTCACCCCCTTGAACTTGATCGCCCGGCCGTTGAAGAGGAGCTTGCCCTCGCGGATATCAACCCGGCGGAATCCGACCTTGCAGGAGCGGATATCCCGCGAGCCGTCATCACCTTCGAGCGTGAGAACCAGTGTATAGAGGTACGGATCTTCCGCCGACCACAAACGGGGGGGCCGTTCCTTGCCTACGGGCGACTCGACATGCGCCTGCACGTCGGTTCCGTCGGCAGGCAGCGTCAGACGCGTCTCGGGCAACGCGGCCTCGACGGGTTTGTTTTCAGCGTCGTACAATTCGCCCCGCACCGTCGCGGCAACCGCCCGGCCGCCCAAAGCGCGCGCCCGGGATGTGACGCGCAGTACCGCCGTGCGGCAGTCGGCGTCAGGCTGGGCGATCACGAAAAAGTCGCGCAACTCCGCAGTCGGCGGCGAGAAGAGCGAGACATCGCGGTAGATGCCGCTGAAACGGAACATGTCCTGATCCTCGAGATAAGAGCCGTCCGACCAGCGGTACACCTCCACCGCCATCACATTCCCGCCGGGCTTGAGATACCGTGTGAGGTTGAATTCCGCAGGCAGTTTGCTGTCTTCGCTGTATCCGACATACTGACCGTTCACCCAGAGGTAGAAGGCGGAATAGACCCCGTCGAAGCGCACGAACACGGGTCGTCCCGCCCATGTCTCCGGCACGGTGAACCGGGTGCGGTAGGCGCTGACCGGATTGTAGGCCGTGCCGATCTTGGGTGGGGTGCGGGCATGCGGGTACTTGACATTCGTATAGATCGGGATGCCGAACCCCCGCATCTCCACACAACTCGGAACATCCAGCGTGAACCAGCGCGCATCATCAAACTCCGGTTCGTGGAACCCGGCCGGGCGGTCATCAGGGCTCCCGCTCCACTGATAACGCCACATGCCGTTGAGCGACACGCGGAACGGGGTCTGCGGCTCCTCCGGCGTCAGTGCGGCGCGCGCGTCGGCGAGCGGAAAGCCGGCGGCCCGCGCCGGTTCACGGTTCACGGCGTTGACCTGCTCATTCTCCCACTCGCGCGCGTCCGCACCCCTCCCGCACAGGCACAGCCCCCAGACGACAACCACGACCCACCCGATCACGTTCATACCGTATTCTCCTGAAAAGGTTTTCCTAATGCCGTCATTATACCCGATTTCCGTTTATGCGGCCAAGACGCAATGCGATTTCCCTGGTTTCCCTGAAACCTCAAAAAAGACGCCGGAAACCCGAGCGAACCCGCATGGGTAAGGGCTAGCCGTACCGCCTATGGGATGTTCGGGACCCTTTCTAACACGTTTCTTACCGAAACAACGCGTTAGCCTAACAAGAATAGGGTTCATTACCTTCTATCACGTTGGACGCGAATATCGGGAGCGTGTTGTAAAAGAGGAGGGTTGAGATGAGGAGTGTTCTGTTTACACAAAAAATTAAAGTTCTGATGGCTGTTTGCCTGGTTATCTTGGGAACAACGGGCGCAACGTGTGCCGAGGCGTTTCCCGAGATGTACCCCAAGTACGTTTTCCTTTTTATCGGGGACGGCATGGGCGCGACACATGTGCGGGCCACGGAGTGCTATCTTAGAGACGCCCAGATCCAAAGAGGGGTTGCCGCCGGAATGATGAAGGGGCTGATCATGCTGGCTTTGCCGGTGCAGGGCAGGGCGACGACCTTTGCCAAAAACAAAGCGACGACCGACTCGGCGGCTTCGGCCACGGCCTTGTCTTCAGGCTACAAGGCCGATAACGGCGTACTGAACATCGATCTTGAAACCGAGCGCAAGTTTGATGTCATGGCGCAATTTGTGAAGCGTCAGGGCATGAAGATGGGCGTCATTTCAAGTGCCGCGCCGAACCATGCCACGCCGGCCGGTTTTTACGCCCATGCGAAAAATCGAAACATGTACCCGGAGATCGCCATGCAGTTGGCGGTGTGCGGTCTTGATTATGTGGGCGGCCCGCCCATGCTCGGTGTCGAGGATACGGATGCCAAGGCCAAGAAGGCCGCCGCAAACAACGGGCACACGATTGTCGAAGACCGCAAGAGCTTCGACGCCCTGAAACCCGGTGTGAAATGCGTTTGGGTCAGGAGCGACATGCCGCTGGTCATCGACGGCAAGCAGGAGATCCCGCTTGCGGATCATGTGAGCAAGGCGATCGAGTTGCTGGCGGGGCCGGAAGGTTTTTTCATGATGGTCGAAGGCGCGGCCATCGATTGGGCCAGCCATTCCAATGACGGTGCCGCCATGGTGCAGGAGCTGCTGGAGTTCGACCGTGCCATAGCCAGGGCAGTCGAGTTTTACCGGGCGCGGCCCGACGAAGTCTTGATTGTTGTGACAGCGGATCATGAATGCGGCGGGCTGTCGCTGATCGAGGGGCCGCTCACGGCTCCCGGCATGAGCAAGATTCTGGACGGCCAGAAAAAGTCGCGGAACGCCTCCGCCGAAATGTTTAAGAAGTTCGAGAAGGAAAAGATCACGTTTGACGAGGCGTTGCCGCAGATGAAGGCGTTTTTCGGCATACAACACCTGAGCGACGAGGAGCTGGCGAAGTGCCGTGAAATCTTCGACAAGGGCGGCGATGAGCAGGGCAAACATGCGTATGGCGATGAGCGCAGAATCAGCCTGTTCTGGTCGCATCTCGTCAGTGCCCGGGCGGGGTTCATTTGGGGGAGCTTGAACCATACCGACGATCCCGTCCCGGTTTATGCGGTCGGTGTGCAGGCGGCGCGCTTTGCCGGCAGCAGTGACAACGCGCTGATCGGCCGCTACCTCCGCGATCTTATCAGCGGAAAGTAAAGAACGAAAAAGCTATCCTATCCGGTCGCGATACGGTACCCTGTTCACGCTTGATAAATATTCGCGTGTAAGAGGGAAGATCCATGGCTAAGAGAGTTCGCGACGCCTGGGGAAGCCGGATTGGCGTCGTCCTAGCGGCGGCCGGCAGTGCAGTCGGTCTCGGCAACTTCCTGCGTTTCCCCGGCGTGGCCGCGCGTAACGGTGGCGGGGCTTTCATGATCCCGTACTTCATCGCCTTTTTTTCCACGCCCTGCCGCTCTGCTGGATGGAGTGGGCCATGGGCCGTTACGGCGGACAGTTCGGCCACGGCAGCGCACCGGGAGTCTTCGATGCGGTGGGCGGTCGCCGCCATCCGGCCCTGAAATACTTCGGCGTGCTCGGTGTCACCGGCGCGCTGGGCATCTTTTTCTATTACATCTATATCGAATCGTGGACACTGGCCTACAGCGTGTTCGCGCTCACCGGCCGCTATGCCGCGATTGAAACGCCGGACTGCATGGGTGCTTTTCTCAGCAGTTATCTGGGTGGTAACGGCGACTTTTTCCAGAGTCGGCTTTCCGCCTACGGCTTTTTTCTGGTGACTTTCGCCGCCAACTTCCGGGTGGTCTATCATGGTATCAGCCACGGCATCGAGCGCTTCTGTAAAATCGCCATGCCGTTGCTCTTCCTCACGGCCGTCGTGCTGGTGGTGCGCGTTTTCACGCTCGGTGCGCCGGTCAATCCAGAGTGGACACTCGACCGCGCTTTGGGGTTCCTGTGGAACCCCGATTTCACCGCGCTCCGCAGCGGGAAGGTCTGGCTGGAAGCCGCAGGCCAGGTCTTCTTCTCAACCTCAGTGGGCATCGGTGTGCTGCTGACCTACGCCACATATTTGAAACCGCACGACGATGCGCTGCTCTCCTCCACCACCGCCTCGTTCCTGAACGAATTCGCCGAAGTCGTGCTCGGGGGCTCGATCGTCATCCCCGCCGCCTTTCTTTTCTTTGGGCCGGTCGGCACCACCGAGGCGGTCGAAGGCGGAACCTTCGGCCTTGCCTTCCGCACCACGCCGCTGATTTTCAACCACATGGCGGGCGGCGCTTGGGTTGGGTTCGCCTGGTTCGCACTGCTTTTCATCGCTGGTGTCACCAGCTCGGTCTCGATTCTGCAACCTGCCGTGGCCTTCCTGGAGGAGGAGTTCGGCTTCAACCGCAAGCGCTGCGTGATCGTCATCGGGCTTCTTTGTTTCGTTGTGGCACATCTCGCGATTTTTGGCGACGGTGTCGTGGATGAGATGGACTTTTGGTTCAGCTCGTTCGGCCTGCCGATGTTCGGTTTGATCGAAGTCTGCGTCTTTCTGTTTTTCTTCGGGCCGTCGCGCGGCTGGGACGCGCTGCACACCGGCTCCGTACTGCGGTTGCCGCGCTTCTTCAAATTCGTCATGACCTTCATCACCCCGGTCTTCCTGTTCGCGATCCTCGCGGGGTGGCTGGTGACCGACGGCTGGAAAACGATCTTGATGCGGAAGACGGTTGACGGCCAACTCGTGCCGCTCTACACGCCCGAACAGGTCCCCTGGGTGCTCGCCACGCGTCTCTTCTACCTCGCCCTCGTCGTCGGCACCTGCCTGCTCATCCGCCGCGCGTGGGCGCACCGGAATTGGGTAAAGCATCCGTCCGTTGAACCCCAAAAGAGCCGTTGACCTTTCAACGCCCTTTGGTTTCGGGTTCCAGGGTTCACGCTGCGGACGGTTCGGGGAACCGTCCCTAGCCGCCGCAGGGCGAATGTCGCGGGTCGCAGGTCAACATTAAGACAAGCCAAGATTTCCGAAGTCAGGGAATCGGGGATGCGTCCCGGCGCACCGGCGCCGGCATAGACAAAAGGGCCTTGTTCGATTATTATAGACGGGCTTTTCGGATAACCCCCCCTCACGGGAGCACGATGCAAGCGACAATCCTGGACGGAAAAGTGTTGGCCGCGGAACTGCGGGCGGAGATCGCCCGCGAGACGGCGGAATTTAAACGGCAAAGCGGCCTGACGCCGGGACTCGGCGTGATTCTGATCGGAGCGGATCCTGCATCCGTCTCCTATGTCACCGCCAAAGAAAAGGCATGTGCGGAGGCGGGCATGGTTTCGCAGGATGTGCGTGTGCCAGCCGAGACCACGCAGGCAGAGGTGCTGGCCCTCGTAAACCGCATGAACGAGGATTCCCGCATTCACGGCATCTTGGTCCAGCTTCCGCTCCCCCGTCATATCAACGAATCAGCCGTCCTCAACGCGATCTCCCCGGACAAGGATGTGGACGGATTCACGCCAGCGAACGTCGGACGCATGATCCTTGGCGAACCCTGTTATCTGCCCTGCACCCCGCACGGCATCATCCGGATGCTGCTGAAAGCCGAGATCCAAACCGCAGGCCGGCATGCCGTCGTGGTGGGCCGCAGCAACATCGTGGGTAAACCGGTCGCGCATCTGCTGATGCGCAAAGCCGAGGGCGGCAACGCCACCGTGACGGTCTGCCACACCGGCACGCGCGACCTCGCGGAGCACACGCGCCGGGCCGACATTCTGGTGGTGGCCGCAGGTCGGCCCAACACCGTGACCGGCGACATGATCCGGCCCGGTGCCGTCGTGATTGATGTCGGCGTGAACCGTATCCCCGACCCCTCCCGTCCGAGCGGGTTCCGCCTTGTCGGCGATGTGGACTTCGATTCGGCCCGCCGCGTCGCCTCGCTGATCACCCCGGTTCCCGGAGGCGTGGGGCCGATGACCATCACCATGCTGCTGCATAACACTCTGGAGGCCGCGAGGCGCGCGGCTGCGCACACCGTACCCGGTGGACCTAACCCATGAAACGTCTTGGCGAACCGCTCTTCGCGCGGGATGAGACGGGCCGTCTGAAAACCCGGATCGGCACGTTCTTTCTGCGTACCCCCGGACTGGTCACGCTGCCCGGCGTGCATGCCACGCAGCGTATCGCCTGGCTCAACGAACTCAACCGTGAACGACAGGTCGCCGGGATCCCCGCCCTCTCGGAAGCGGAAAGCGACGCGGAGATCGCGTGTTCGGTGGATTTGCTGTTCAATGACCAGCACGTGCTCATCCGGCCCGATCCCTACGCCGTTGACCTGGCGTTTGAAGCGGACGAGGCGCTTCAGGCGCTGGTTTCCAAGCGTAAGATCCGTTTTCTCAACACGCAGAACGAGATCATCCGCAATGCGTTGCGCGCGCGCGGCGAAAACTGGCGTATGAGCCGGGTTCCGGTTTCGCCGGAAGAGATGAACCGGATGATCGCCCAAGCGCGGGTCGCCATTTCCGGTCTGCCGCTCTATTTCCACAACGCCGCCACGGGCACACGCTTTTTGACGCTGGAAACGTTTGCCTGGCTGGGGACGCAGCCGGACGACGTGTTCCGCAAGCACCTTGCCGAAATCGTGCGCTACAGCTCGCTGCGTAACCGGTTCGGGTACCCTGAAATCGATATCTTCCCCGTAGGCTGTGCCTTCTCCCGTCAGGCGTTCGAGGCCCTGAACGCCGAGGGGCTTGAAATCGGAGCGCTGCGCGCCGCCTACCGGAAGCTGCTCGCGGCCTTCCGCGAAGCCGTCCCGATCGAATTCCACGAGGAAACGTTCGAGAACCTTGATTGGCGCAACCGGCTCTGCTCCACGCTCATCCATCAGCCGAACGCGGTGGCCACCCAAGACCTCCCGGACGGCATGGCCCCCGAATTCCATTTGCAGATCGAGTGGCTACCGGGCTGCCGGATTGATGAGGGCGAACTGATCTTTGATCCGGTCTACGAAGAGTTGGACCTGATGCCGGAGGATGCCGAACTGCGCGCCTTTTGCGATCCGCGGGCCAGAGAGATCATCTTCAATTACGTGCGGGAGTTCACCTCCATCGAATTCATCAACGTCGGGCGCATCACGCGCTCCCTGTCCCGTCGCGTGCAGACCGGCGAACACCGTACCGACGTCTACGTTGTGCAGATCAAGGAAACCGGAAAACCCAAGCCGGAACTTTGCATCCTTCGTTTTCAGAAATGGGGGGTCTGCGAACATCTGGATGAGGGCAAAGACATGGTCCGCTCGATCATGGAGGCGGTGGATTACACCGACTACGTGCTCGACCGCCGCCTCGGATGCCGCCAGCTTGGCATGAATCTGCCCGAGAAAGTCTCGACCGGCCGGATGCCGACCCTGTACACCGGCTCGAACTCCTTGTACAAAGGAGCCAAATGCTGGACCGTGTATTTCGAGCGCCAGTACATCCCCGGACAAGTGACCGACAAGATCCTGACGCGGCACTACGCGAACCCGGAATTCAACCTGCTTCTGGCCCGGCTGTTGGGCGAGGCCGCCGTGGTCAACTGCGTGGTCGGCCGGGCCAATACGGAGGGACAGGTCCTCTTCGATGACGGCGACGAAGTGATCACGCTGGATCAGGCGGGTATGCCGGAACGCTTGACCGTCTCGGACCATACCGGTGCCTTCACCCTTTACGAAGAGCCGCTGGAGCAAATGGCGGAGGCCTATGCGGATCCGGTCAACAAGCGAATCGCGCTCATGCCCAATCCGGAGGCTTTTGCCGAAACCTACCTCGCGTCGTTCCGGCAGCGGTTCGTGACGTTGCAGCAGGAGTACCGGCGGCGGCGTCACGCATTCGACAAACTGTTCAAACACCGGCCGGTTGATCCGGCAGGCAGTCTCGCCTACCGCTGGCAATGTATTCTGGCGCGGCTCGACGCCACAGACGCCGAAACGCTGACAGAGGCCATTCGCAGTCAGATCCGGGGACTGCACCCATGAAACAGTGCCTGTGTTTCCGGGATGAGCGGTTGTGGATCCGGCGTTCGCCCGCAGGAACCGAATGGCTGTTCGAGACCAACCCGAACGCGCAGATCCTGCCCGTCGAACCGCTACCGGACGGCACCTGGGCCGCTGAGTCGGAGTCTGCACCTGTCCCCGGCGCGGAGTCCATCGGGTTGCGCGAACTGTTCGATCTGGTGTCAGCCGAAACCTCGCAGAACGCAGGCATGGCTCGGCAACTCCTGCACTGGCGGCGGTCACACCGTTTCTGCAGCGTGTGCGCCGCGCCGCTGGAGCGCCACCCCACTGAACGCGCCATGTATTGCCTGGCCTGCGGACATCTCGCTTATCCCCGGATCAACCCGGTTGCCATCACCCTGATTCATCGGGGGCGCGAGGTGCTGCTCGCGCGGAAAGCCGGGAACCAGTACCCTTTCTGGAGCCTGATCGCCGGTTTCGTGGAGGTCGGGGAGACTCTGGAACAAACCGTCCGACGCGAAGTGCACGAAGAGGTGGGTCTGCGTGTGCGCGACATCCGCTATGCCACCAGCCAAGCCTGGGCCGACCCCAGCAACCTGATGATCGGCTTCACCGCGTCGTACGATGGCGGCGAGATCCTTCCCGACGGCAGGGAGATCGAGCATGAGGACGAGGGAATCGAGAAAGCGAGAAAAGGCGGGAAAAGCCCGTAAAAGGCGGGATTGACGGGGGAAGCAAGCGGGAAGGGTAAACGAGAAAAAGACCCCACAAAAGCGGAATATATCAACAATTCAAGAAACAGAAAGCCCCCCTGCACGCGTGTTGCAAGGGGGCTTTTGAGTTGTTGCAAGGGCGGTTCAAAGGCTATGCGGAGGCCGCATGACGGGCCGGTTCGGACGCAGGAAGCGGGTCGTAATAGTCCACGGTCAACCCACGCCGGATATAGATGCGGTCCGGATTAAACCCGAGCGGCTGACCGGCCCGCTCCCCACGCCAGCCGTGGTCGCGCTTGAGCATGCGGCGGCGGTGGGTGTCGAGCATCTCGAACGTCGCAAAAAGGAGGGCGTCCGGTATGTCCATCCACGAGGCCGGAAGGCGGGCCTGAACGAACACCGCCTGGCAGTAGTCCCACCCCTTCGGCTCGCCCACGATCTCGCCGATCTGCCTGGCGCATTGACTGATCATGTGGGCCGTTCTACGTTCCTTCGCGTTGACCCAATACGTGAGCGCCTGATAGTCCCCAGCCAGAAGCGCCACATCATACATGAGCTTGTCGAAATCTCCGGTGGCGTTCACGTCCTTTAGGCTGTCCTTGCCGCAGGCCCGGAATATGACGCCACGGCGGGCCGTGTCGCGCTCCTGGCGCGTCGCCGTAGCGGGCAGCTCCTCCGCCTCGGCCCGCGCCCACAAGGCCCAAAACATAGCCTGTTGCTTGGCTGTCAACTTCACGGCTGCACCTCCTTTGATTCCGGCCAGCAGTCGGCAATATCCAGCCGGATCGGGACGGGGTCGTGCTGGCGGTCCGGGCGGGCCTCGACGCGCAGGTAAGACTTGCCCCTGCTCGTCTCCATGCTGTCGGCCAGAAGCTGCTTGGCCTCCTTCCAGTCGGGGTCGTTGACTTCCCGGCGCATCAGAGACAGGACGCGGGCGACCGGAAGAGCGCCCGAGCGGGTCGGCTGAAACGCCTCGTCGATCAGGACCTCGAGGAGCTTCGCCTCTTCGGAGTTCAGCTTGGCGGCGATCCGGCGGGCGCAGGCGAACATGAGTTCACGCGCCCGGACCGCCCGCTCGTCGAGGTGGATGTCGTAACGGACGTTCAGGCCGACCGTGATCATACCATCGAAGCTGCTCACCTGAATGTTGCCCTTAGCGCCCGTTTCAATGCCAGCGTCGCCCCGCGCCTTCGCGACCTTCTCAAGGTCGGCCAGCGATTCTGCCATGACCTTTTCAAGCTGCTCGCGGGCCTTCAGGAACCGGGCATAGATGCGGCGAACGGAAGCGTCACGCGTGCGGTCGTACTTGGACACGTGGCGCACCGGGACGGCCGCCCCCATTGAATCGATCATTACCTTATCTGCGCTCATTTCGAGACCTCCTTCTTGGCCACCGGCTTTGCGGTGTTTTTCTTGTGGAACCTGAGATACCCTTCAACGTCGGCGGCGGTCGGGCCGTCTTTCTTTTTCATCTCGTCGACCAGCGCGACGACGGTCTTCAACAGGCCGAACTCGTTTGACGCCTCGACGACCTGACCGACGCACTGATCAATGTCGGCCGCGCTCAAACCGCTACGCATGAGGAACGGCCGGACATCCTCTTCAGAAAGGCCCTTATCGCGCAGGATCGGCTGGCACCGGTTCACGAGCTGCGCGACCTCCTCTTCGGCCCCTTCATAGAGCTTGTCCCACATCTTGGGAATGGCGGCGATCACGACCACCGTACCGGTCATGTTCACAATCAGCTTGATCGCGTTGACGCTTTCCGGCCCGAGGGTATTTGCCTCGTCAAGGTACAACACCGCATCACGCGCACGGAGGGCCTGCAACATACGCTCTTCAGCGTCGTGCTCGGTGTAGTGCTTGACCTTCATGGGCCGCCCGGACGCCCGCGCCACGTCGGCGCAGAACGCCTTGTATGACTTCTTCCACGACTGGCGGCCCTCGATATAGATCGCGCCCTTTGCCGAGAGCGCCTCGCCGACGGCCGACTTGCCCGCCCCCGTCCTTGCCAGCAGCACGACCACGCGGCGGCCCTTGCTGTCACGCGCCTTCTTGATTGACGCCTGCGTCGCGCAGGCCAGCTTGGTCGGCACGAATACGCTGTCGGCGTCGGCCGCCATCATGATCGAGGTCAGGCGCTCGGATACATCATCCTCGGCCTGCTGAATCTGCTCGGCGATGTGGTCAAGGTTCAGC
>Ga0116183_1001107_pt1 | contig 31156 bp, 25 predicted proteins | sample AD_UKC078_MetaG_FD_89753 | JGI IMG/M metagenome (GOLD analysis project Ga0116183, IMG submission 89753) | Active sludge microbial communities of municipal wastewater-treating anaerobic digesters from USA - AD_UKC078_MetaG | ecosystem: Engineered > Bioreactor > Anaerobic > Digestate | place: USA...
AGCTGATGTTGTAATTGACAGTTTACGAATTTTATTGTCTAATACGCAAACACTCTCTCTACAAAAAAACGAAGAAGTAAAAGCATTGCAGTCGAAATATGAGACACAAATCTCTCAAGTACAGCAACAAAAGCAAAAAGTTGATGAACTAAAACAACAGCTACAGACGCTTAAGACACAACTTGACACTTATCAAAAACAAGAACAACAAATTATATCTGAAGTACAAGAGATTGAACAACGTATCAAAAAAGCCACAGACATTGTTTTACAAAATGCACGTCTTGGAATGACTTATGCGGAACTTTGTCGTGTATGTGGGAAACCACGTAGTATCAATCATAAATACGTTAATTACGGTAAAGTTTGGATTGAGATGAGTAATCCAGTTCAATATTATCCAGATGCCATTATTTTAAAAGGTGGTTATGTAACGGACCCAGATGAACTTTATTCTGTCAACAATATTATCAAACAATAGCTCAAAAATAAAAAATGGAAAGAAAAGTTCGTGTTCGTTTTGCGCCATCGCCTACGGGTGCGTTGCATATTGGAGGGGTGAGAACAGCCCTGTACAACTATTTGTTCGCCAAACAGCATGGCGGTGAGTTTATTTTTCGTATTGAGGATACTGACAGTCAGCGTTTTGTACCGGGTGCTGAAGAATATATTTTAGAAACATTTCAATGGCTCGGTATTCCGTTTGACGAAGGCGTTTCGTTTGGTGGCAATTACGGTCCGTATCGTCAGAGTGAACGTAAAGATATTTACAAAAAATACGTTAAACAGTTGTTGGACAACGGCAAAGTCTACATTGCTTTTGATACACCCGAACAATTGGATGCCAAACGTGCGGAAATACCTAATTTTCAATATGATGCTTCAACACGGGGTATGATGAACAATTCACTCACTTTGACTAAAGAAGAGGTTGAACATCGTCTAAAAAATGGTGAAAAATACGTAGTTCGTGTCAAAATTGAACCTGGTGAAGAGATCCTTGTAAACGATATTATTCGTGGTGAAGTGCGTATCAATTCATCAATTTTAGATGACAAAGTTTTGTATAAATCAGCTGATGGACTACCAACTTATCACCTTGCCAACATTGTGGACGACCACTTGATGAAAATTACACACGTAATTCGTGGTGAGGAGTGGTTGCCAAGTGCTCCGCTACACGTACTACTCTATCGTTATTTTGAATGGACAGACACTATGCCACAATTTGCTCATCTTCCGCTACTCTTAAAACCTGATGGCAACGGTAAATTAAGCAAACGCGATGGTGACCGCTTGGGTTTTCCTGTATTCCCACTCGAATGGCACGATCCTAAAACGGGCGAAGTTTCATCGGGTTATCGTGAAAGTGGTTATTTTCCAGAAGCAGTGCTTAACTTTTTAGCACTATTGGGCTGGAATCCTGGCAACGATCAAGAAATCATGACGTTAGATGAAATGACACAACTTTTCCAACTTGAAAAATGTAGTAAAAGTGGTGCCAAATTTGATTACGAAAAAGGGAAATGGTTCAATCAACAATATCTGCAACTAAAAGATAATGCAGAGTTAGCCAAACAAATGCGCCCAATTATTACAGCCAAAGGATTTAAGATGGACGAAGCTCAGTTAGCACAAATTATTGGTACTGTAAAACCACGCGCAACCTTTGTTAATGAACTGTGGGATCAGATGTCATTCTATTTCGTAGCACCTACGCAATACGACGAAAAAGCAGTACAAAAACGTTGGAAACCAGAAACTAAAACTCTACTTAACGATTTGATTAACTGCTTAAAAACTATAAGCGATAATGATTTTTCGTCGGCAGAAGTGAGTGAAAAATTGGTCATTGATTGGATTGAAACTAATGGACACAATATGGGTGGCGTGATGAATCCGTTTCGCTTGTCGTTAGTTGGTGAAATGAAAGGTCCTCATATTTTTGATATTACAGCTGTACTTGGTAAAGCGGAAACCATTCGCCGCATTGAAAGTGCCATTAAAAAGTTAGGTTAAATCTATTTGCTATATAATATAAAAAAGAGTCGCTCACAGAACGACTCTTTTTTATGTTAAAGTACTTGCTTTAACTCCTCCAACTCTTCGGAAAGTAACTCCCATTCATATAATTTTTGCTCTAATGCATGCTTGGTGCGCTGGTAATTTTCCACTGCTTCAGCAGATGAATCGCCTTGAGCAAACTGCTCTTCCATAACAGCTAATTTTTCTTCCATTTCAGCAATAGCCGTTTCAACTTCAGCGACTATTTTTTCCTGTTTACGAATGAGTTTTGACTGCTCTTTTCGGGCTTCATAGCTTAGTTTATTTTCTGACTGATTGTCCTCTTTTTCAGACTTTTGCACCACTTGCTTACGTTCCAATTCTTGCAACGTTTGCATACGTTTATACTGCAAAAACTCCTGAATTCCGCCCAAGTGTTCACGCACTTTTTGATGACCAAACTCATAGACTTTATCAACTAAACCATCAAGAAATTCGCGGTCATGCGATACCAAAATAACCGTACCGTTAAATGCTTTTATGGCCTCTTTTAGAACATCTTTAGAGGTCATATCCAGATGATTGGTAGGCTCATCGAGAATGAGTAAATTGACTGGCTCCAATAACAGACGAATCATCGCCAAACGGCTACGTTCGCCACCCGAAAGCACTTTTACTTTTTTATCGGACGCTTCGCCACCAAACATGAAAGCTCCTAAAATATCGCGTATTTTCGTACGAATATCACCCACAGCCACCTCGTCAATAGTTTCAAATATGGTTTTATTTTCATCGAGCAAACTCGCCTGATTTTGCGCAAAATAGCCAATGCTCACCTGGTGACCTAACTTCATAGTGCCACTGTAGGGAATCTCGTCCATGATACATTTTACTAACGTCGATTTCCCTGCGCCATTTTTACCAACAAAAGCCACTTTTTCACCACGTCGTATTTGTAATGATATGTCATTCAAAACAATATGATCACCATAAGCTTTGGTTAAATGTTCTATTTCGACCGGTAAAATGCCAGAATGAGGTGCTGGAGGGAATTTCAAATTCAAACGAGACGTATCTTCCATATCTACTTCAATACGCTCTAATCTATCAAGCTGTTTTATGCGACTTTGCACCTGTACCGCTTTAGTGGCTTTGTAGCGAAAACGTTCGATAAATTCTTCGGTTTCAGCTATTATTTTTTGTTGATTTTCATAGGCTCGAATCTGTTGTTCACGTCGTTCTTGGCGCAATTCAACATACTTAGAATAGGAAACTTTATAGTCATAAATTCTGCCAAGCGAAATTTCAATAGTACGTGTCGTGACTGTATCAATAAAAGCGCGGTCGTGACTTACTAAAATTATAGCACCATTATACGCACTAAGGAAATTTTCGAACCACTGAATAGACTCGATATCTAAATGGTTAGTAGGTTCGTCAAGCAAAAGTAAATCTGGACGCTGTAATAGAATTTTAGCCAATTCGATACGCATACGCCAACCGCCGCTAAATTCTGATGTTTGCCTTGTAAAATCTGTGCGCTCAAATCCCAATCCGAGCAGAGTTTTCTCAATTTCTGCCTGCATATTGATTGCATCCAACAGGTGTAAACGCTCATTTTCGTGCGTCAGCTTTTCGATAAGTAATTGGTACTCTCCACTTTCATAATCAGTACGTTCTGCCAAAGCCACATTGAGTTTATCAATCTGTTGCTGAATCAGTTGAATTTCGCTAAACGCTAACTCCACCTCTTCTTGCACTGTACGTTGATCTTTAACCAACAAGTGTTGAGGCAAATAGCCTATAGTTAGTTCTTTCGGTTTTACTATATTACCGTGTGTAGGTTGCTGTTTTCCAGCAAACAGACGTAAAAGCGTAGTTTTCCCTGCACCATTTTTACCCACCAAAGCAATTTTATCTTTTGGATTGACTAAAAATGAGATATCATCAAATAGTGGACGTCCGCCAAATTCTACTGTAAGCTGTTCTACAGAAACCATAATATTGATTAACCCTAATTTTAAGGTTGACAAAGGTACAACGATTCAACGAATTACAAAACTGACAAAACTGACATTTTTTCAGAATTTTAAAAGAAAACAAGCCTTTTAGTCTTAAATAGTAATAAACACAGGTTAAAATTGTTAATTTTAACACTAAATTGATCAAAATAACGTTATGGCCTACAATTTGATGTATATCAGCGGCAAAGTCCACATTTTGAAATAAACAGATTGAACTACTAACTAAATTTAATAGAGTTATGAAACATAAAAAGATTTATTACGGATTAGCTATAGCATTTATTAGCATACTAACCAGTTATGCTACCGTGGCAACAACAAAGCATATTGATAATGCTACACACAATTCATCAAGAGACTTAGCTACTCCTACTTCATTTGCATCACTACCTGCCACACGGGCTATGCCAACTGATTTCACAGTTGCCGCAGATCAATCGGTGCATAGTGTGGTACACGTAAAAACTACTTACAAAGTAAATCAATCGCAAAATTTTTCAGGAAGTCCACTCTTCGACTTCTTTTTTGGACGACCAAATAATGGTGTTTTACCACCACAAGAACAAATGGCAACAGGCTCTGGCGTTATTATCAGTAGCGATGGCTACATTGTGACCAATAACCACGTTGTTAATGAAGCAAGTGAAGTAGAAGTTACACTCAACAACAAGCGCACTTTTACTGCCACAATTATAGGGACAGACGCTTCTACGGACATTGCTTTACTCAAAATAGAAACCGACAGTCTACGACCTATTGTATTCGGAAATTCCGATGCTCTCAAAGTTGGGGAATGGGTTTTAGCGGTTGGTAACCCTTTTAACTTAACATCTACTGTTACAGCTGGTATTGTAAGTGCTAAAGCACGAAATATCAACATCTTAAATAGCGATATGAAAATTGAATCGTTCATACAAACTGATGCCGCTGTAAATCCGGGAAATAGCGGTGGCGCTTTAGTAAACACCAGAGGAGAATTAGTGGGAATCAATACCGCCATAGCCTCACAAACAGGATCTTATGCTGGATATTCCTTTGCAGTTCCAACAAGCATTGTAAGTAAAGTAGTTGCCGATTTAAAAGAGTTTGGCGTAGTGCAACGTGCTATTTTGGGTGTACAAATAAGCGATATTGATGATAAGTTAGCTAAAGAGAAAAAACTTAAAACCTTAGCGGGTGTTTATGTGGGAAGTGTAAGCGAAAATAGTGCTGCTGAAAAGGCTGGAATCAAGGAAAATGACGTCATTACAGCTATTAACAACGTAGCAACAAAATCGGTAGCTCAACTCCAAGAACAGATTGGACGCTATCGCCCAGGTGACAAAATAGAAGTTACATTAATACGCAATAACACCACGAAAAAGTTTGTTGTTGAATTACAAAACAGAGCTGGCAATACAGACATTGTAAAAGCAGTTGATTTAAGTCGTTTAGGTGCTAAATTCAACACGCTATCAGATCAACTCAAATATAAATTCAGAATTAAAAATGGGGTTCAAATTAGCCAGTTGCATAAAGATGGGCAACTAGCAAAATCGGGCATCAAAGATGGATTTATTATCTTGAAAATCAATAATATAATTATTAGCACTCAAGAAGATGTAGAACGTGCTTATAATGAGGCAATCAATAAAGAATCTAATGAAAAAGTACTTTTCATTACAGGTATTTATAGCAATGGTCAAGTAGCCTATTACGCAGTAAATCTAGAGTAAGCATTAACACGCTTTTTCCCTTTAAAAAAGAAATTTTACAGAAACAATTTTATGTTTAAAACTACCATTTACATTTTTTTTGGTTTTTGATAGTTTTAAATAGTTATTTATTCAAAAAAAAGCTTATCTTTGCAAGCTAATTTTCTTTACAAGAATGAGACAACTAAAAATTACAAAATCAATCACTAATCGTGAAAGCGCATCGCTCGACAAGTATTTGCAAGAGATTGGACGTGAGGATCTTATTACTGTAGAAGAAGAAGTAGAGTTAGCTCAACGCATTCGCAAAGGCGATCGTTTAGCACTCGAGAAATTGACACGCGCGAATCTTCGTTTCGTAGTTTCAGTGGCCAAACAGTACCAAAATCAAGGGTTAAGTTTACCAGACTTGATTAATGAAGGTAATTTAGGTTTAATTAAAGCGGCCGAAAAATTTGACGAAACTCGCGGGTTTAAATTTATTTCTTACGCAGTATGGTGGATACGCCAATCCATTCTGCAAGCGTTGGCCGAACAATCGCGTATCGTACGTTTACCGTTGAATCAAGTAGGTTCTTTGAACAAAATTAACAAAGCCCTATCACGGTTTGAACAAGAACACGAACGCCGCCCATCGCATGAAGAATTGGCAGAGGAATTAGACATTCCTATCGATAAAATTGCTGATACTATCAAAATTTCAGGTCGTCACATTTCTGTAGATGCTCCGTTTGTTGAAGGAGAAGATAACAGTTTGCTTGACGTTTTAGTCAATGATGACTCGCCCGTGGCAGACCGTTCTTTGATGAACGAATCTCTTTTAACGGAAATCAACAGGGCTCTTGAAACGCTTAGTGAACGTGAACGCGAAATTATTCGAATGTTCTTTGGCATTGGTTGCCAAGAGATGACACTCGAAGAAATTGGCGACAAATTTGGTCTTACACGTGAACGTGTACGTCAAATTAAAGAAAAAGCCATTCGTCGTTTGCGTACAAATTCTAAAAACAAATTGCTTAAAGGTTATCTTGGATAATAGGAGCAATCATTTTATCTGAAAGAGCACTCCACAGTGCTCTTTCTTATATCAAAGCTTTTAGGTTTTTAATAAATGTTGAAAACTGATAACAAAGAACTTTTGCCATCAGAACTTGGAACAAAGCCCATAGGACAACTTTTATGGACCTATTCCTTGCCAACGGTTATTGGGACACTGGTCAATGCTTTATATAATATTGTCGATCGTATCTTTATTGGCCAAGGCGTTGGTGCATTAGCTATTTCTGGACTTACGCTCACTTTTCCTGTAATGATGATTTTAGGAGCGTTCGGTATGCTTATAGGACAAGGATCGGCGACTCAAATATCGATCTATTTAGGAAGAAAAGACAAAGAAACAGCGGAACAAATTCTTGGTAATGCCTTTGTGTTCTCTTTGATAACTATGCTAATAGTCGTAAGTGTAAGTCTATTCTTCCTCGACGATATTTTAATTGCATTTGGAGGAAGTCCCGCCACCATTCCATACGCTAAAGATTATTTAAACATAATCATTCCTGGGCACATATTCACGATGTTAAGCTTTAGTTTTAATAACTGTATGCGTGCTTCAGGATATCCAATTAAAGCAATGTTTACTATGCTTATTGGAGCTGTACTTAATGTTATACTCGATCCGCTTTTTATATTTGTATTCGACTGGGGAATTGCCGGAGCAGCCTATGCTACTGTTATTTCAAAAGCTGTGAGCGCCACGTGGATTTTACTTCATTTTACAAATCCTAAAAACAACCTCTACTTTAAACGAGGAACGTTCAAATTGAGTAAAAAAATTATTTTGGCAATCATTTCTATAGGTATGGCACCATTTTTTATACAAATCAGTGCCAGTTTAGTTAATGCTTTGATGAATAATGCACTTAAAAATACAGGAGGAGACTTAGCCATCGGGGCATTTGGCATTATAAATAGCCTTTCTATGCTTATCATCATGAGCATTGTAGGCTTAAATAATGGGATGCAGCCTATTATAGGCTATAACTACGGCGCACGCCAAAACGACCGTGTTTTAAGAACGTTGCGATATGGTATTATTATAGCTACAATTGTTACCACTTTAGGTAGCTTAGCTGCAGAATTGTTTCCACATCAGTTGGCACGATTGTTTACAACAGATCAGGAACTGATTGATATAACTGCACACGGTATGCGCATCTGCTATGCTCTATTTATTATTGTGGGCGGACAAGTAGTCGTTACAAACTTTTTCCAGGCTATCGGGAAAGCCAAAATCTCTATCTTTTTAAGTTTAACACGTCAACTTATCTTTTTGGTTCCATTTATTCTTATTTTTCCTCCTATATGGGGGCTTACAGGAGTTTGGCTTGCTCTACCATGTGCCGATATCATATCGGCAATTGTAGCATCTATAATGCTCTATTTTCAGTTAAAAAAACTACGAAAACCAGTACCAGCACTTCCCAATAGTTAAAACCACTATGACTACTAAAGAACGATACAAACATATCATTGAGTGGTTTACAAAAAATATGCCTGTGGCTAAAAGTGAACTACATTACAACAACCCATTTGAACTGTTGGTTGCCGTTATTTTATCGGCTCAATGTACGGACAAACGGGTAAATATAGCTACTCCATCTCTTTTTAAAGCATTCCCAACGCCTGAAAAAATGGCAAATGCATCACCAGAAGTTGTTTTAGATTATATCAAAAGTGTTACCTACCCCAATAGTAAAGCAAAGTATTTAGTGGATATGGCCAAAAAGCTTGTTGCAGATTTTAACGGTGTTATCCCAGCTGATACAGAACAACTACAACAACTTCCCGGAGTTGGACGTAAAACAGCCAACGTTATAGCATCTATAGTATTTAATCAACCTAAAATGGCTGTTGATACACACGTGTTTCGTGTTTCTGAACGATTGGGATTAACCACTAACTCTAAAAGTCCATTAGAAACAGAAAAAACACTTGTGAAACACATTCCACAGGAGCTTATTCCTAAAGCACATCATTGGCTAATTTTACATGGACGTTATGTGTGTGTTGCTCGTAAACCTAAATGCGACACCTGCGGGTTGAGTCCTTACTGCCGCTATTTCGAACAAACACAGCAAGAGAAGTAAATGTATTACCGATAGTATGTTCGGTATAAATTACGATAGGCTTTGGTTTGTGTAAATTCTTTTAACCATTCATTTACTGCTTGTTGAAGTTTTGGTGAGTGTTTAGAAAAACCCCACGCCTGAAACTGTTTAAATCCTAATCTTCTGTGAATATCCAATTCTGGATAAAAACTTTGGACAAAACGCGCTGTAAATTCATCGGCTACAGTGTAATCTATTTCGCCACGCGCCACCATAGCCATAAGCAACTCGGTATCAACATCAGGCAGCGATTTAGTAAAAATAGTTACACCCAATTCATCTTCAATATGCTTTAATCGCATCAAATAAGGCGAATTTGGCGTTACATAAATAGTTATACTATCTAAATCCATCGTTCCATAGAGCGGAACCTCATTTTTAGCTTTATCGGCGATACGTTGCACTAAAACTAAGTGAGTTTTAAGAAGTGGTTCTGAAAAATCAAGTTCCTTTTTGAGGTCTAACGTAACAGGTAAAGCTCTCAATATTAAGTCATAATTGCCTTTATTTACCCCTTCAATACTTTTTTTCAAATCAGGTTCGACAGTAAAATCAAGTACTACACCAAGTGTGTCAGCAAAACGTTTTATCAACTCGTATTGAAAACCTTTGATTTGATCATCTTCTATAAAATAACCAATAGAGCTGTACTCCGTTACCACTCGTAATGTTTTATCTTTCATCACATCATCTAAATCTCGTGCCTGATTTGCAACAGCAACCCAAATAGCGATAACAATGACCAATACAATAGTAACAGCAATCGCAATTAAGGATTGCTTTTTTGCCAAGCGACAACTGGGAATTAATCGTAGAACGTCCATGATAAACCAAATTGAAATGTAGCTGGATTTTGTGGATAATATGACATAGAGAAATAATTCTTTCCTCCAAATAACGTGGCATTCCAATTGGCGTACTGCACATAAAAACGCATACGCTTCAGATGGAAATTTGCATAAACATTCATCTCTGGATAATTTCCTATCAAATGGTTATTTTGTAAATAGAAAGCTCCTGTAGCAGGCATATACGTATTGCCATAGTAGGAAGTATGATAGCGTACACTGACACCCAGTTGAGCGTGTAATACCTTGAACCACTTATCTTTATAGTATAAATTACTATACAAAGCTATATCAGGCAATGGTAAAATAGCTTTTTTACTACTTAACTGGTAAACTAATTGATTATCAAGATGAAGACGCCAAATATGTACATTAGCTTGCAAATCAGCTGAAAGTACTTGGATGTTACCGTCGTATTGAGCAAGTAACGCTTGTTCGTCAAAATAGAGGTAATTTGTTATGTTTTCAAATTTAACACCCAAAGAAATATCACGTGTAGGCAAAGCTACACGCCCTTCAATACGAGCACGCAAGTAATTGTTCAATTCCTTATTCCATCGAAAGTGATTTGAAAAATAGTTTGTTGCAAAATAACCATACGATTCACTAAAAAAACCACCACGAGCAGAAATTAACATAGTATCTTTTGCTGAAATAGGGAATATAGTTTGTACTCCACCAAAAAGTGAAAAATCTCCGGCGTCAGGTCCCAATACATAAACCTCTCCGTTGGCATCAAAGGTAAATGTTTGTCCTTCGCGCTTAAAAATGAGAGCACCAACTTTTAAATGATTTTCATACCGATTGGCTTGTAAAGTATCTGCAAATTGTCCAAAACGACGTAACTCATGCTCAACAAAACCTGTTAGCCCAAAACGCATCAAACGATTGAACTTCTCTTCCATTGTTACAGCTACAGCATTTTTTAATGACCAAAACCGTATAGAATCTTGTGTAAATTGACCGCTGTAATAGTTATTTGTGTAAAAACCAGAAGTTACCGAATCTTGTTCAACATAACGCCGATAGGTATCTTCAAATTTAACAGTGTGTATAAATGAAGTAATTGGGATATAATCGATTACTACTAAATCTTGTGATATCGTACGCTCTTTTTCAACACCAAGGCTATACTTATGATTGAAATAGTAGATATTATTAGCATAACCTGAAACTGCATTCAAATTGACAGGAATATTAGCAGGATTTAAGTCAGCCGTTCCCACCAAAGCTGTAGGATTAAGTATATAGTCACGATTAGTAATACCGCCACTCTCGTGATTTTTGAAATTATTGAACATCACCACACCTTGTGCTGAATAACGACGACCACTATAACTACCCCAAAAACCACCATTTAGCATACGCGAAGCTTGATTTAAATATTGTCCACGACCATAAATCAAATTAACTAATCCCCCAAAATTAGTTGATTTGTTGGCGTTTATCGTAAATAAAGCTTTAAAGTAATCCTCTTCACGAAATGTAGGTAAAGCCGTACGATATTCTAACTTAGCATAAGGCGTTTTGGTATTATAAAACAATACGTCTGCAGGCGTAATCACATAAGCATCATACGGACGTGAATAAAACGTATTGGTCTTAGCTGTACGGTCAAAATAGATTTTAGATTGTAGTGGTGAACCCAAATTACCATTCCACGAATTAGCTATACTGTATCTATTGATCGGCTGATTGTCTTGGTAGCTAACAATAGCTGTATCTACCTCACACGAATCAGCTACTCCCAAACGCTCATCAATACGCCAAGCACGGACATCAGCAGACACATGTTTCTCTTTAGAGTGCGTAGCAGAGTTATCCATTGTTTGCGCACTAACCGAAACAAACGCTACAAAAAACAAACAGAGAATTTTAATTCGTTTCATGTTAGTAAAATTACTGCTTTTTATGAGCTAATGAGTATTCTATCCCGTCTCTTTGATAAAAGAAGGCAATTGATATTTTAATTTTTAATGGGTAATTTTTGCCAAATACAACGCGGAATAATTTGCATTATAAATATCAAAATCGAATAACGCCAATCAATTACAGCGATACGTTTTTTACGTTTCAAGGCTCTCAAAATACATTTTCCCGCATATTCCACACTCATCAACATAGGATACTTTTTGTCAGGATTTAAAATTGCAGTTTCTACAAATCCCGGGCGAATATCCGTAAAATAAATATTTTCTTTCTGAATGTAAGCTAACTGTTCTAATGCTTCAATATACGTATACTGAAAATGTTTAGATGCAGAGTAAGAAGCAGAAGCCCCAATGCCACGCTTACCTGCTACGGAGCTAATCACAGCAATATGTCCATGTCCTTGCTGACAAAAAAAATGATAAGCTGTAGTAACCATATGTGTAAATCCCATAACATTGGTTTGGAGTGTTTTTATTTCGATGTCTAGTTCCAAATCAGGATTTTGGCGCCCAATACCTGATGCCAAAAAGAACAGATCCATGCCACCTACTTTGCTGATAAGTTGTTCCAACTTTTCAGAGGCATCAGGTTGAGTTACATCTAAAGGTTGAATAGCAATCTTATCAGGCGATTGTTTCTGAAATTCTACCAATTCATCCTCGCGGCGCCCTGCTATACCCAGCTGCCAACCAGCAGTCAATAATTGTCTAGCAACTTCTTTACCAAGTCCTGAGGTAGCCCCTATAACTATCGCTTTTTTCATATTTTGTTAATCTATTTTTTTTAAAAACTTTGCATATCACATAAGCGTTTGTAATAACCGTTTAGTGATAATAATTCATCATGCTTACCACGTTCTACTATTTTTCCTTCATGTAAAACACATATTTCATCGGCCTTTTTTATCGTAGATAATCGATGTGCAATAACAATAGTAGTACGATTTTGCATTAGTTTTTCGAGCGCATTTTGAACCAACTTTTCAGACTCTGTGTCTAAAGCCGATGTTGCTTCATCCAAAATCAAAATGGGCGGATTTTTCAAAATAGCACGTGCAATACTAATGCGTTGGCGCTGTCCACCTGACAAACGACAACCACGATCGCCCACATTAGTATCGTAACCATCTTCTGTTGCCATTATAAAATCATGTGCATTAGCAATTTTAGCAGCCGCAACAACCTCTTCTATCGTCGCCGATTCAACTCCAAATGCGATGTTATTAAAAAACGAATCGTTGAACAGAATAGCTTCCTGATTCACATTGCCCATCAATTCACGCAACATATGCAAATCAAGTTTTCGAATATCTACGCCATCTACCAAAATAGCACCTTTGTTTACATCATAAAAGCGAGGAATTAAATCAACCATAGTAGATTTACCTGAACCAGACTGACCAACTAAAGCTATGGTTCTACCTTTTTCACAGATCAAGTTGATATCTTTTAAAATCCAATCTTCTTTATACTTAAACCAAACGCTATTAAACTCAATAGTTGAATTAAATTTATCTATTTTTACAGGATTTACTTGATGTTTCAAACTGTTTTCTGCATTTAACACCTCATCAACACGTTGCAACGACGCCAACCCCTTTTGAACACTATACATGGCTCGCGACAAATCTTTAGACGGTTGAATAATACTGTAAAAAATAAGCAAATAGTAAATAAATTCAGGTGCAGAAATAGAACCTTCGCCTTTTAAAATAAGCGTACCACCATACCATAGCAAAATTGTCACAACAATTGTTCCTAACAGTTCGCTAATAGGATGAGCCAACAAATAGCGTCTATAAATACGATTAAATGTTTTGCGAATACGAACATTTAACGCAGCAAAACGTGCCTTTAACTTATCTTCTGCTGTGAACGCTTTTACCACACGCAAACCACCTAAAGTTTCCTCTATTTGTGACAACAGTTCACCGGTTTGTGATTGACCACTATAAGAAGTCCGCTTCAAAGAGCGTCCAATTCTTCCAATTAAAAAACCGCTAAATGGCAATAATAATAACACGAACAAGGTAAGTTGCCAACTCAACGAAAATAGCACAATCAGATAGATAATTATCATGATTGGATTTTTAAAAATTGTTTCCAAAGAGCTCATAATAGAAGACTCAACCTCACCTACGTCACTAGTCATGCGTGACATGATATCACCTTTGCGTTCTTCTGTAAAATAACCTATTGGTAAATCAATAATTTTAGCGTATATTTTATTGCGAAGATCACGTAAAACACCCGTACGTACTGGTACAAGAGCACTTGCAGCCAAATACGTAGTGCCCGTTTTAAACGCTGTCATAACTACCAAAAACAATCCCAAATAGAACAACGTTACAGCTGCGCCAGAGACAACAATTAACTGCTCGATATAAAAAAATACGTTATTAGTTGTAATCTTAACCAATTCACTCAAAGAGGTATATTGAGCCCAGTTTATAAACGTATGTGATCCTGTTTCTATACCAAACAAAATTTGCAAAACAGGAATAATAGTAGCAAAGGAAAACAGACTAAAAACCGTGGAAAGTAAATTCAGAATAAACGCCCAAATAACATAGCTTTTGTACGGTGGTACAAAGCGACGTATCAGCATAATTAAATTTTTCATATCGTAATTTTAGATGCACAAAGATACAATTATTTCAAGAACAAGAAAAATAAATACGAGTACATCTATTCCAGTACTTTTTTGATTATCTTTGCAGTTAAAATTTATATGTTATGGATTATCAAAAGGTGACTTTTCGCTTAGTTGATGCTGAAGATTTTATGGCTGATATTTTAGTCGCCCTCTTAGGTAACAACGGATTTGAAAGTTTTGAAGAAACTACACAAGGTATCATAGCTTACTGTCCTGCTCCATCATTCGATGAAACAGCTATGATTGAAAATATTACAAGTGCATTACCTGAATTAAAATACGCCTACCGCATAGAAACCATAGCTGATCAGAATTGGAATAAAACATGGGAAGAACATCACTTTGAACCTATCGAAATTAATAATCGCTGTATAATTCACAGTTCACGAAAGCCAATTTTGAAAACAGTACCATATGATATTGTCATAAATCCACAACAAGCCTTTGGCACAGGAACTCATGAAACTACACGCATGATGCTAACCTATTTACTTGATAATGAAATTGATAATAAATCCGTTCTCGATATGGGGTGTGGCACTGGCGTATTGGCTATTATGGCTTCATTGCGAGGCGCAAAACATATTGAAGCGATTGATATTGACTCGTGGGCACAAAAAAATGCAGAGGAAAATATACGTTTAAATGCCCGAACCAATATACACGTACACCTTGGCGACGCAACTCTGCTAAAAAACAAACTATTTGACATTATATTAGCAAATATCAATCGCAATATTTTATTAAAAGATATGTCGGTTTATACTGGTGTATTAGTACCCAAAGGACAACTCGTCATGAGTGGTTTCTACAAAAACGATTTTGCAATGATAAAAAAAGAAGCAGAATCGTTAGGCTTAATTCAGATAAATTATGCCGAAGATAACAATTGGACTATGGGCGTTTTTGAAAAACAAGTATAATATAAATTATATAACAAACAACACAAAATGGCTAAACAGACAAAAATTATTGCTACGATATCCGATAAGCGTTGCGATGTTGATTTTATTCAAGCACTATTCAAGGGTGGAATCAATGTTGTCCGACTTAATTCGGCACATTTAACCCAAGAAGGTTTCGATAAAATCATCGGTAACGTGCGGGCTGTGAGCGATGAAATTGCCATACTAATGGACACAAAAGGTCCCGAAATTAGAACAACTGTAGCCGATAATCCATTGGATATAAAAAATGGTGACTTGCTCAAAGTGTATGGCGACCCCAATCGCAAAACAGAACCCGGAACAATTGCAGTGTCGTATCGCAATTTTGTAACAGAAATCGAAATCGGTTCGTTTATTTTATTCGACGATGGCGAAATTGAAGTAGAAGTTGTTGAAAAAAAGGATAATTGTTTGCTTTGCAAAGCACACAATGATGGCACGCTTGGCAGTCGTAAAAGCGTAAATGTACCCAGCGCTCGCATCAATATGCCATCATTAACCGATAAAGATAGAGCCAATATTCATTATGCCATTGAAAACAATATCGATTTTATTGCGCACTCATTTGTACGTTCAAAACAGGACGTATTAGATATTCAGAACATTTTAGCTAAGCATAAAAGTTCCATTAAGGTTATCGCTAAAATTGAAAACCAAGAAGGCGTAGATAATATTGATGAAATTCTTGAAGTGGCTTATGGTGTAATGATTGCACGCGGTGATTTGGGTATTGAAATTGCACAGGAAAAACTTCCCGGCATACAGCGTTTACTCATTCGTAAGTGCGTACTTGCTCACAAACCTGTGATTGTAGCAACACAAATGCTCCACTCTATGATTCACAATCCACGTCCAACACGTGCCGAAGTAACCGACGTAGCCAATGCCATATTTTACAGAACAGACGCCTTAATGCTCAGTGGCGAAACTGCTTATGGTAAATATCCCGTAGAGTCAGTGTGTACCATGTCTAAAATTGCTGAAGAAGCCGAAAAAAGCAAACTTAGCGACAATGACATTAAAATTCCGTATAGCACCAACGAAGACGATATTACATCATTTCTTGCACGTCAGGCGGTAACCTCACAACAAATTCTACAAACACAAGCTATTTTAACCGCTAGTTATACTGGACGTACAGTACGTGTTTTGGCTGCTTATCGCGGCGTAAATCCAATATATGCTCTTTGCCCAACCAAAGCTTTAGTGCGTCAATTAGCACTTTCGTATGGCGTAATTCCAATACATCAAGTGGGCGATGGACACATGCGTGACTACTACTTAAAAGCACTCCATAATTTGGTAGATAAAGGTTTAATATCCCCTACTGATAAAGTCGTTTATTTGAGTAGCAACGATCGTAATGGCGTGAGCGGAACAACCTTTTTAGAAATCAACCTTGTAAGTCATATTTTCAACAACGAAAATAAATAATTGAACAATTAGTATAAGGAACAGAAACAAGTCGACATGACAAAAGTTACATTCTTAGCCATGGTACATCCACCCTACGATGAACGTATTTGGTTTCATCAACGGTTGGCACTTACCGAAACAGGTTACCATGTTTCCGTCATCTCTGCTATGCCTGTAAATGTAGTAGAAGAAGATGTGTATGCTTTTGAAGGAGGAAGTTATTCGACCATTGGCAAAATCAAAAAAGCGGTTGAATTATTACATCAGCTACATCCTGACATTATTATCTGCGATACGCCTTTAGCCATATTTGCTGCAAAATATTACCAACAGAAGGTTCAATGTCGTATTGTGTACGATGTTACAGAATGGTATCCATCTAAAAAAAATCTTGTTGGTTTGTCTGGCTTAAAACGCATAATAAAGACAGCCACACTCAAGATAGCTAATAAGTTAGCTGCCCAATTTACAAATGGATTTATATTTGGAGAACAACTTAAAGCCGTTCCATTTCTAAAAAAACAGCCACATAAGCCATCTGTTTTTACCTCTTATTATGCTGATTTACAATATATAAAAAATCAGCCTTCACGGACTATTTCAAACAACTGTAACTTATTTTATGCAGGGAGTTTAACGGTAGAAAAAGGTTTCTTTGCCACTGTAGAGTCTGTCATCTTAGCCGCCGAGAAATGCCCAAATACTCATTTCACACTCAAAATCATCACAAAACAACCTGAAGAATTAACACGTACACTGCCCTCCAATGTCACCATCAGCATGATGACATTCATGCCATTTGAAGAATTTTGTAATGAAATTACCCGAAGTGATCTATTTCTCGATTTACGAACCAATGATAGCGAAAACACACAGTGTCTGCCCATCAAATTATTTTATTATTTAGCCTGTGGACGCCCTTCCATCTTTACCAATCTCAAGGCTATACAGATAGACGCGCCCGATTGTGCAACCTGTTGCCAATTAGTGAACCCAGCAAACACAGAAGAAGTGGCACAAGCTATCGCGGCTTATGTAAACAACCACGAATTATATACTGAACATGCCCTATTGGCTCGTCAGCTCGCAGAAAAAAAATATAACTGGGGAAATATAAAAGTAGAATTCGTCAAGTTCATCACGCAATTAGCGATGCAATAACTTAACTAACCACTGTGGACGACATCTATTAACCGTGAAATACGGTTGTAAAACAGCTCCAAATCCTTCGTAAAATCTGGAAACACCAGGAATTTGAGAACCTTCACAATCAAACACCTTGGCTGTGCCAGCGTTGGTCTTCAACAAATAATCAACTAACAAAAACATGGCGCACAACTCTTTTCCTAACCTATTGGACGTTGGCACTAAATAAATAATGCGTGCATCCGTTTCAAGCGTCATCAACGTAGCCACCAATTCGTGATTGGCCGTAAAAACGCCATAAGAAACGCCCACTTGGTGTTGTTGAGTAGCTTCGCACAACAAAGGCAATTTATGCCCTAATTCGAGTGGTTTATCGCCATTTTGTGAACGCCAAAAATCCACTAATACAGAACTTTCAATAGTCGCTACTTGTAAACCAGCCTGCTCTGCTTTACTGATATTGCGTTTTGTATTTTTTGAAAACACCTGTTGTATCGCGCTATAACTGGCACTCAAATCGATAATACGATTGGGCAACGATTTAAATGCACCCACATTACCAAAATTAAGATTAAAATCATAACTCAGATACGGAATATGGCGAAGAAACTCGTTTACAATTTCAGTGGTCACTGACTCTTTGGAGAATACACCCAATTGCTGTGTCCAACGTGGCTGAATAACATAGGCAATGCCAAATTTACGCTTTACAGGCAATGGCATCACATACGTGTAATCGGGCGTTACTAATGCTTCCCATTGAGGCGAAACGACATCCAAAAACCACGAAAAGGCATAAGGCAGACGCACCAAAGCTTCTCCCACAGTCGCATCCCAAGCCGCTTTGTCAATATCGTGATGTTTTAAATGAGTCAATTTCATGCTGTTACGATGTGTATAATTTTGTGATTAACAACCCACCAACAAATGTTCTACTAATATTTTAGTGCCTATGGCAAACAGAATAAGTCCACCTATAAGCTCTACATTTATTTTAAATCGTTTGCCAAAGGTAATACCAATAATACAGCCTAGAATAGTAAACACCAAACTTACCAAAGCTATAATGCCCGATGCTGTATAAATTACATGTCCCATAGGCACAAAAATCAATCCAGTAGCTAGCGCATCAATACTTGTAGCAAACGACAGTGTAATCAGCATTTTAAACGATCCAAACGGCGTATTTTTATGACAACAAGTATCATTATCGGTTTTCTTAAAACCTTCGACACCCATTTTGACACCTAAATAACCAAGAATCACAAAAGCTAACCAATGATCAATGGCCGTTATTTGAGCGGCAAAACTCACACCAGCGAGCCAACCCAACAAAGGCATTAAACCTTGAAAAAGACCAAAAAAGAAGCCCATTCGTAGCATTTTAGGCCAATTATAATGACCATACGACACGCTGCTCGCAATAGCCACCGCAAAACAATCCATAGCTAAACCCACAGCAATCAAAACAATTTCAAGTAAGGTCATCGTTTAAATTCTGCCTCGTAAGCAGCGGCAGCTTGCTCTAATTCGTTATACCAAGCCTCCCCAAATTTGCGAATTAATGGCACTTTTAAAAATTTATACACAGGTAATTTCAATTGCTTCCCATTTCGCTCGGCACAAGCACACACATCCCAACGGTGATAATTAACCGCTGTAAAGCGTTTATAGTGTTCCAATCGAACAGGATACAAGTGACACGATATCGGTTTATAAAAACTAGTTCGCCCCTCGCGATAGGCTTTTTCAAGGGCACATTTGCAAATGCCATCGGCCGCATCGGTATAAGTAAACACACATTCACGCCCATTAACGATGGATGTCACCATATCGCCGTCAGCATCCACATAAGCCACACCTTGGGCATCAATGACGGCTTTGCTAGCCTCCGACAAATCGTTCCACACAGCAGGCAAAGCCTCTTCCAACTGAGCGACTTCGTCAAGCTCCAACGGTGCGCCAGCATCACCTTCGATACAACACTCACCACGACAAATTCCTAAGTCGCAACAGAACTGCTGTTCGAACAAATCGAAGCTCACCACCGTATTCCCTATTTCTACCATTTTTATAAATTTGTCGCAAAGATAATCATTAGTTACGACCTATACGACACAAGTATAAATTTTTCGACCAGATTAGCGCAAAAATAGCTAACTTTGTACACGCATTTTTTGTGACATTGACCGTTATTGTGTCCCCCATAACTTGCGTACAAATCGTTTAAAAAGCGTGTGACCATATGACTGAATTACAACTCACATTAACACCAAAAGAATCTTCGGAAGAATCTGAATTAAAAAAGGTTATAGCAAACAAGTTAAAGATTCACATTAACGAGATTTCGCATATTCAGCTGGTTAAAAAATCCATCGATTCGAGAAGTAGACAACCACTTGTACTGCTCAAAGTACGCGTATTTTTAGGCGACGAACGCCCCGCATATCGATACGAAAATACGTTTCATTATGGCGACGTTTCGAAGAAACCTGCAGTCATCATTGTGGGTTCTGGCCCTGCTGGTTTATTTGCCGCTTTGCGCTTAATTGAATTAGGCTTACGCCCAATTGTACTCGAACGCGGCAAAGAGGTTTCAGAACGCAAGAAAGACATTGCGCAACTCAACCGCAACACAGCGTTAAACGTAGAATCTAATTACTGCTTTGGCGAAGGCGGTGCAGGCACTTTTTCGGACGGAAAACTCTACACACGCTCCAAAAAACGCGGTAATACACAACGTATTTTCGAAATATTCCATCAACATGGTGCGCAAGATGAAATTCTCTTTGAAGCACATCCACACATTGGTACCGATCGACTGCCTGTTGTCATAAAAAACATGCGACAACGCATCATCGATTGTGGTGGCGAGATACACTTCGACCATAAAGTGGTTGAATTGTTAATTACTGACCATCAAATACAAGGCGTTAAAACCGAAAACGGCGAAATTTACAAATCCAATAACGTCATTTTAGCCACAGGTCATTCCGCCCGTGATATTTACCACGTATTATACCAACAAGGTATAAAATTAAAAGCGAAGGGATTTGCTATGGGAGTAAGAATTGAACATTCTCAATCTTTAATCGATGAAATTCAATATCATAGCAAAATACGTAATCCCTACTTGCCAGCCGCATCATACGCACTTGTTAACCAAGTAGACGGACGTGGCGTATACTCTTTTTGCATGTGTCCTGGTGGCCATATTGTACCTTCAGCCACAGCCGACCAACAAATTGTAGTTAATGGCATGTCGGCTTCGCACCGCAGTTCTCCATTTGCCAATTCGGGCATGGTGGTAGAAATACGCCCCGAAGATTTAACCGAATATGCCCAATTTGGTGCACTATGTGGATTACGTTTTCAAGAAGACTTAGAACGTTTGGCTTGGGAACACAACGGCGGTGGTTTGCAAACAGCACCAGCACAACGCCTCAAGGACTTTGTCAACGGTCGTTTATCTACCGATTTACCACCTTGTTCTTATCTTCCAGGGATTGTATCATCGCCTCTGCACGAATGGCTACCGCCACGCATTGGTAAACGCCTACAAGAAGGATTTAAAGCCTTCGATCAGAAAATGCGAGGCTTTCTGACTAACGATGCCGTGATTGTAGGTGTTGAAAGTCGTTCATCATCGCCTATACGCATTCCACGTAATGCTGAAACGCTAGAACACATCGAAATAAAAGGACTTTACCCGTGTGGCGAAGGTTCTGGTTATGCAGGTGGCATTACATCTTCAGCCATGGATGGCGAACTATGCGCTGAAAAGATTGCAGAAAAAATGAATTAATCAGCGTAATAACAGAAACAATAAAAACACCTTACAAATCAGATTTTGCAAGGTGTTTTTATTTTAAAAGAGTCACAAAGTACTATATCCCAAAATTTTCAGGTATTTTACCCACTTTAGTTCTAAAAAAGGCTTTTATTTCAGCCATATCGCTCTCCATATTACCAGTTGGTTGGAAAATCTTTCCATACCCTATTTCTTTTTTAGCAAAATCAATATACGTCAATACAATAGGTACGCCAGCCTTTTGAGCAATGATGTAAAAGCCTTTTTTCCAGTCAGAAACAGCTTTACGCGTACCTTCGGGCGTAATGGCAATATGAAACGTATCATGTTTTGTGAACTCTTCCGCTATTTGGTCAGTCATTGCAGTGTTTTTACCCCTATCCACAGGCACACCACCCAAACTACGCATCAAACCACCCAAAGGGAAACGAAACCACTCTTTTTTCATAAAAAAATGAGCATCTAAATTCACCGCTATTTTGAATAGAATACCGTACACAAAATCCCAATTACTAGTGTGTGGAGCCACACAAATTACGCTTTTAGAAGGTATTTCTAGATCATCAAGAATTTTCCATCCTCGTGATTCCAAAAAGCGATAAGCCCAATTTTTCTTCATAAATAGTTCTATTTTTGAAGAGCCAAAGATAGTAAAAAAGAGTTAATACGACAACACAACAACAACTAATGAAAGCTCTAAAAACAATTTTTTATTGAAAAAAGTTGGAATCTAATATAATTCCACTATCTTTGCTCCATAAATCTATTTGTTTCACACTAAATCTATAAGCCTATCGTAACATTATTACTTTGATTCACTAAAACAACAAGGTAATGAAACCACTACAATCTTTGACCGATGAGCAATTGGTCAAACGTTACGAGCAAGGCTGTAATCAAGCGTTTGAAATTCTACTGTTGCGTCACAAAGACCGCCTGTTTGGGTATATTTTTAATATCACCCGCAATCGCGATTTGACGGAAGACATTTTTCAAGAAACGTTTATTAAAGTGATTACCAACATCAAGCAAGGACGCTATGTTGATTCAGGCAAATTCTTTGCATGGATGTCACGTATCGCCCACAACTTAGTGATTGATCATTATCGTCGTAAAGAGAGCGAAAACACGTTCTCAAAAGATGATAACGAAGAATATGATATTTTGAACAACGCCAAACTCTACGACGACAATATTCAGGATTGTATTGTGTACGAAGAAACGCTCAAAGATATGGTTAAATTACTTAATTTGTTACCTGAATCGCAGCGCTCAATTGTAAAAATGCGCTTTTACCAAGATTTGAGCTTTAAAGAAATAGCTGAAATTCAAAACATTAGTATCAACACTGCCTTAGGACGTATGCGCTATGCTATTTTGAATCTGCGTAAGTTGGCAGCCGATAAACAACTACTATCAGAATTTGAACATATCATTGCCTCATAAAATTATAATAATGACACAATAAACAGGATATTACAACCGTTATTATAGACAAATAACTTAATTATATATTTGCCTATGATAAAAGATTTTACGCCTGATCAAAAACAAAAAAAAGACAAAATTACCACACCACTCCAACCTAAGGAGAGCACAATTCAAACTATTTTAGCCTTTGCTGCGGCTTATCAAGTTGAACAATTGGTAAATGGTGAAATGCTGCAATTTATTATTAATTAAATCATTACATAAGAGGTTCTCCGAATGGTAGAACCTCTTATTTTGTTTCATGAGTTATATTTTTGACAATCGCATTTTTTTAGTACATTTGCCAACAAATAACTACCTAAAATAGATGAAAACTATGAAAAAAATGATTGCTCCATCACTGCTTTCAGCCAATTTTGGAAATTTGGAACATGATATCAACATAATCAACCAAAGTGATGCTGATTGGCTCCATATTGACGTTATGGATGGTGTTTTTGTGCCTAACATTTCTTTTGGTTTTCCTGTTTTAAAATATGTGAGCAAACTAAGCCAAAAACCGCTCGACGTACATTTGATGATCGTAGAGCCTGACAAATTTATCGACGAAGTAAAAGCGACAGGCGCTATTATGATGAACGTCCACTACGAAGCTTGTACACATCTTCACAGAACTATACAGCGCATTCACACAGCTGGTATGCAAGCAGGCGTTACGCTCAACCCGCACACACCAGTAGAATTACTTGAAGACATTATTTGCGATGTGGACATGGTGTTACTCATGTCTGTTAATCCGGGTTTTGGTGGTCAGAAATTCATTACCAATACCTATCATAAAATAGAACGTTTACGCGAACTAATCACACGCCGTGGTTCTCAAGCACTTATACAGGTAGATGGTGGCGTTACTACTGAAAACAGCAAGCAACTCTTTGCTGCGGGAGCCGATTGTTTAGTGGCAGGTAGTTCTGTATTCGGTTCTACTGACATGATTGCCACTATTAAAGCACTAAAACAATAATTAGAATCTAACTCAAAACTCACAAAAAGACCTTGATATTTACCAAAATAAAAAACTATGTCTATTCAAATAAAAGAAGTCACCTCTAAGAAAGAGTTAAAAACATTTGTACGCTTTGCTACAAAGTTATATGAGGATAATCCCTACTTTTGTCCTCCATTGGAGTTTGATGAACTAAACACTTTTAATCCTAAAAAGAATCCCACACTCGAATTATGCGAATACATCTGCTATTTAGCTTATAAAGATGGTCAAGTTGTAGGACGTATTGCCGGTATAATCAACCGAACTGCTAATGAAAAATGGCAACAAAAACGCCTTCGTTTTGGCTGGTTTGATTTTATTAACGATAAATCTGTCTCACGAGCACTGTTAGAAACTGTTCAAGCATGGGGCAAATCAAAAGGCATGACCGAAATGAATGGTCCTGTTGGTTTTACTGATTTCGATCATCAGGGGCTACTTATCCGAGGATATGATTACAATTCGCCAATGGCCAGCTTATATAATGCGCCATACTACCCCGAACATTTCGAGGCGTTTGGACTAAAAAAAGAGATTGATTGGATTGAATTTCGTGTGATTATTCCAAATGCTGTACCAGAACGTTTGGACCGTGTAGCACGCATAGTATTAGACCGCTATAAACTTAAAATCGAAAAGATTAAATCACAAAAAGAGCTTGTAACACGTTTCCCAAATTATGAATATCTTGATGTAATTGACGAAGCATATCAACCACTCTACAACTATCAACCGCTCACAAAAAAACAGAAGAAATACTATAGCGATATGTATTTCCCACTCATAAACTACGATTTTATAACTCTGGTTACTAATGAACAAGGAGAATTGGTTGGTGTTGCAGTTGGTATGCCTGACATATCGCCAGCACTAAGAAAAAGCAAAGGAAAACTTTTCCCATTCGGGTGGTATCATATTCTAAAAGCGCTAAAAGCAAAAAAAATGAAAGCATTTGATTTGTTGCTTATTGCTGTTCGCCCAGATTATCAAAACAAGGGAGTTAATTCGCTCTTCTTTTACGACCAAACAAAATATTTTATCCAATACGGCATAGAATACTCTGAAACAACAGCCATTTTAGAAACAAATTCTAAAAATCAAGCAAACTGGGAACATTTTGAAACCATACAACATAAACAGCGACGTGCTTATATTAAACCTATTGAATAGTGAATAGTGGCGCTGTAAACGCATAGTAAATTACACAAAATAGGAATCAAATTTGATTCCTATTTTACTTTATATACAGTCGCTTATTTACCTGTAATTATGCGCTTTATCTCGTTCAACTTATTTAAAGCTTCAATTGGTGTTAAGTTATTTAAATCAGCATTTTTTATTTCGTCACGTATTTGTACCAATACCGGATCGTCCAACTGAAAAAAACTCAACTGCATGCCCTCACGTTGGGATACCTGCTCTAAATTTTTACCAGCCACTACCGATTGTCGGTTATCAGTTTCGAGTTGTGCCAAAATTTCATCGGCACGATTGACTACAGACTTCGGCATACCAGCCATTTTAGCCACATGAATACCAAAACTATGTTGACTACCACCCCGAACTAATTTACGCAGAAAAATTACCTTTTTCTCCAACTCTTTTACAGACACATTATAGTTTTTGATACGAGAATACGATTTCTCCATCTCATTCAGCTCATGATAATGTGTTGCAAAGAGAGTTTTTGGCTGACAATTAGGACGTTCATGAATATACTCTACAATAGCCCATGCTATAGAAATACCATCGTAAGTACTTGTTCCACGCCCCAATTCGTCGAATAAAATCAAACTGCGATGTGAAATATTATTCAAAATACTGGCGGCTTCGTTCATTTCTACCATAAACGTAGATTCTCCCAACGAAATATTATCACTTGCACCTACACGTGTAAAAATTTTATCAACAACACCAATCATCGCACTATCAGCAGGTACATAACAGCCCATTTGTGCCATCAATACAATAAGTGCTGTTTGGCGTAATAACGCTGACTTACCAGACATATTAGGCCCTGTTATAATGATAATTTGCTGTTTTTCAGAATCTAGATATACATCATTTGGTACGTAACTTTCACCAATTGGCAACTGTTTCTCAATTACAGGATGACGCCCTCGTTTAATATCAATAACATCGTTATCTGCAACAATTGGGCACTGATATTTATTCTCTTCTGATACTCGTGTAAACGACAGTAAACAATCTAACTGCGCTAAAACACTGCTATTCAACTGAATGGCTGGAATATATTCCATTATAGCCATTACTAAATCGTTAAACAACTTTGTTTCTATCGCGAATATACGGTCTTCTGCTCCTAATATCTTTTCTTCGTAAACCTTAAGTTCCTGTGTAATATAACGTTCTGCATTTACAAGCGTTTGCTTACGTATCCACGTATCAGGTACTTTATCCTTGTGTGTATTGCGTACTTCTATGTAGTAACCAAACACATTATTATAACTAATTTTTAAACTTGGAATTCCTGTTTCTTCACTTTCACGTTGTTGTACACGTAGCAAATAATCTTTACTGGAATACGCAATATGTCGTAACTCGTCTAACTCTTCGTTTACACCTTCGGCAATTACATTTCCACGGTTTACCAAAACTGGAGGATTCTCAGATAATTCTCGTTCTATGCGATCACGAATAATTGTACATGTATTTAACTGCTCTCCTAAACGTTGCAAAACCAAGTTGTCCGATTCAGAACAACTCTGTTTTATTGGTTCAATAGCAGACAATGCAATGCGCAACTGTCCTACTTCACGGGGCGTAATACGTCCTACAGCGACCTTTGATAGCAGACGTTCTAAATCGCCAACAGTAGCCAGCCAATCACTCAAAAACAGTTTTTGATTAGGATTTTTGAAAAAATGAGAAACTACACTCAAACGATCATTGATAGGCTCAACATCTTTGAGCGGAAAAGCCAACCAGCGCCGTAGCAAACGACTCCCCATTGGCGTAATGGTTTTATCTAGAACAGAATATAGCGTTCGCGCATTTTCATTGTGAGAATCAAAAAGTTCTAAATTGCGTACCGTAAACTTATCGAGCCACACGTAGCGCTCAGATTCAATACGCGCCAAATTCGTAATGTGACTTACTTGCGTATGATGCGTTAAATCGAGGTAATATAAAATAGCACCTGAAGCTACAATACCTAAGCTTAAGTTATCAACACCAAAACCTTTAAGGTTTTGCACTTCAAAGTGTTTGAGTAATCGGTCATTAGCAGCCTCTAAAGTAAACACCCAATCGTCCTGCTCTTGTGTGTGAAATTTGGTACCAAAAGTCGACTCAAACTCTTTACGTTTGCCATATTCATAAAGTACTTCTTTGGGCGCAAAACTATTTAAGAGCTTTTCTACATAATCTAACGTTCCTTCTGCCACTAAAAATTCGCCTGTAGAAATATCGAGGAACGAAATTCCTGCTTGTGTTTTAGCCAAATAAACTGCAGCTAAAAAGTTATTTTCTTTGACATCAAGAATAGTATCATTGGTAGAAACACCCGGCGTAACCAACTCTGTAACACCACGTTTTACTAGTCCTTTTGCTATTTTGGGATCTTCTAACTGATCACAAATAGCTACACGTAATCCCGCACGGACCAATTTAGGCAAATAGGTATCTAAGGCATGATGAGGGAAACCTGCCATTTCTACCGAATCGGCATTTTTATTAGAGCGTTTTGTTAAAGTAATTCCTAAAATTTCTGACGCCAAGCTAGCATCTTTAGCGTAAGTTTCATAAAAATCACCACAACGAAACAGTAATACAGCATCAGGATATTGGTTCTTGATGTCGTAAAACTGTTGCATCATTGGCGTTAGTTTAGGCTCTACACTCATTTATTTTCTCGTACTAATGATTTTTGTTTAATTACTACGTGCCCTTCTAAACAGAATATTAACTGCTATTTTCCAAGCATAAACAATATCCGTTATAAAACAACCTCGTTTTTCGCAAGTTTCTAAATAACGCATCTCGGAGGCTTGAATTTCATCCAGTGTTTTGGGCATATCGGCATAAAATGGTGGCAACAACCCCGGACGAAACTTTGTTCGTTTTTCCTGTAACTCTTTAGAATACAGGCTAAAAAAATGATTACTCAATGGACGAACACCAACTAGTTTCACATCGCCACGCAACACATTGATAAACATGGGTAATTCATCAATCCAATATTTCCGCATAAATTTACCCAAGGTTGTTACACGTATATCATTAAAGATCTTTCCACCCTCTTGTAAGCTGTTTTTCTCAAACATATAAGCTTGCAAATATTCTGCATACGGATGCATAGTACGCATTTTGTACACATTGAAGAATTTCTTATTTTTGCCTATACGACGCAGTTTGATCAAAGGACCATAACGTTTTTTTACCTGTTTTTCGGGCTGTTGTTTACGACGCGCTATAACAAAAGTATTGTCGCCAATACGCTGTTCTTCAAGCACTTCAAATCCGCAATAATAAAGCCGTCCCAACACTTCTGTTTTAGATAACACACGATTCTTACCCTGTGTTAAATCATAATATAACCTATTAGTTACAAAAAGTTTAGGTATAATACGTTTATAAAAAAAATGCACTGTGTAAAACAACCAGTTAATGCCAGGAGGCCATTTTTCTAACAAACGTTGTTTGTGCGTTGATTTTGCCTCAAAACAACAGATCATGCCACCATTATCAGGCAATTTGCTATTAGCTGCACAAAAAAGTTTATTTATACCGCGTATATCATTCAAACGCACTAAGTTAACAATCATATCGTAACGATAAGGACGTAACGAAATAACATTAAATAAAGTGGTTGTAGCTAAAACTAATGTAGCAGAACTTCCTAAATCTACTTTTTGGCGTAAAAAATCGAGAACTTCAGTAGATGCTTGTTGCTCAATAGCCTGCTCTATCCCTTCAACAACATCTTCATCTAACCGATAAGCAGGTTTTATTAAAGTGGTAGGCTTTCGCTCATCAAATACTTTAGGTTCTTCATCAAGGTAAACTGCATAAAATACCATGTGAAGCAGTGCCACCAATACTAAATTTTGGAATAACACTGTAAAAATTAATACCAAAGATTGTAAAGCAGTTAAATAAATCCAACCAAAATGGATACTGGGGTGAACAACTGCTATTGTTAGTAGTGTAGTGACAAATATTTGATATGCTGAGTCACGATAGCGATTGCGCCGTAACCCCCTGTATTTTTTAAATAGATACCCCGATAGCAACCATACAGAGATAACCGCAAGCAAAGAATGCGTATAACGGAATATAAAAAACTCAAGTGCATAACCTTTGGTAAGCACAAAGACCAATATAGAGACTATAAAAAAGAATACGTCGAGCAACACCAATTTAAACTTTGGCTTATAAATAGCTTTACGTAATTTATATAGTAATCGATTGTAGCGCATACACAGGGTTTTTAATGTGTTTGACAAATCAACAAGTTAGCTACGCAATTTACTTATTTTATTTGTATTAAGAAACTCTTAGTTTTACTTAATACGAATCAAAACACGTTTTACTTGATTTTTTGCAGTTTGTGTTACATACTCTTTGATCCAAGCCCAACGACTATCTGTCCATCGCTGAGGATGCGTAGTAATTAATACTTTTGAAGGGAATTGTCCACTATCTACTGCTTTAATAATATCGTTTGTAGAATGAAACTGCCACCCTTTTTTACTCCATTTGTCTTGATAAACTGGAATTTTATCGCGCACACTCACATTAAATCCATCCCAACGCCGTCCTGTATCAGTTAAATAAAACACTTCGCTATAATCGACATCAAAATAGGGTTCACCAATGATACCGTAATCACGATAATCGCAAACATTCCAAAGCTCTTTTCCATCAAATTGACTTTGTGGTGCACCATGCATACAAATGGTTTTTACAGGATAAAATTGGCGAAAATAGGCTAACTGTTTTTCAAAATGTTGTTTAGCTTTCACTACATCACCTCCACAAATAGCCATATCTTCGTAGTGATAACCAATTTCGTGACCCAAATCGGCAATGGCTTTAATAATAGCAGGTTGATTGCTTTGTGGTACTACCCTAAAATAATAGCTAGCAACTATACCCAACTCAGCCTCAAGCTGTGCTGTAGCCAATGAGTTTGCTGCTTTTAAATCTACATCATGACGCAATATAACCACCTTGGGTGGCAATGCCCCGTTACTTTGTTTGGCAATACAATATTGTTCGAATGTAAGAAATTGATAAGCACTTGATTGTAATGCTAAAAGGAGGCTTTTGTATGCTTGTAGGGTAAAATCTCTCATAAGTTCTCAATTAACTTTACAATTCGTTTTGCTGTATTTCCATCCCAAAAATGAGGTTTCGTTCCTTTTTTACCCTTTCCTTCAACAATTAGTGTAATTTCATTTAAAATGTCATCAATAGTAATTAATTTATTGCTCCCTTCCCAAATGGTTACAGGTCTTTCTGTATTTGGTCTAACGGTGAGACACGGTATATTTAAATAGGTTGTTTCTTCTTGTATACCACCAGAATCAGTAAGGGCAAATAGTGCATTTTCTACTACATGAATAAATGATAGATATCCTAATGGCTCAATAAAATAGAGTTGTTTGTATTGATTAATTACTTCTTGCAAGCCAAACAGTTGAATATTTTTGTATGTACGCGGGTGAACAGGAAAAACCAATGGAACTAGCTCAGACGCTTTGCCCCATATTTCTACTAATTTGGTTAAAGACTCTTTATCATCAACATTGCCTGGACGATGAAATGTAAGAATACCAAATTTTTGAGGCATAAAATCTTTGCCCAGTTCAATTTCCTTATCTTCGTTTAAAAGTTTAAAACGTGCATTGGCTGTATCAATATTGGTTTTGTTTTCGACCAAAGAATCTATCATTAAATTACCTAGCATGTGTATTTTATGGGCTGGAATATTTTCTTTCAGCAAATTATCATCAGCATCTTTACTTGTTGTAATAAATACATCACTAATAGCATCTGTTACCAAACG
>Ga0116183_1001115_pt1 | contig 31011 bp, 26 predicted proteins | sample AD_UKC078_MetaG_FD_89753 | JGI IMG/M metagenome (GOLD analysis project Ga0116183, IMG submission 89753) | Active sludge microbial communities of municipal wastewater-treating anaerobic digesters from USA - AD_UKC078_MetaG | ecosystem: Engineered > Bioreactor > Anaerobic > Digestate | place: USA...
CTGGTTGACCGAACCGGTGACGGCGATGTCCTGGCGGACCTCAAGCTCCCCGATCGCCGAAAGCAGGGCGAAAAGTTCGCTGGAGGAAGCACTGTCCCCGTCGACCTCCGCATAGGACTGTTCAAAGGCGATCCCGGCGTAGATCGAAAGAGGGAAGGAGCGGGCGTAGTGCTTGCGCAGGTATCCCTCCAGAATCAGGAGGCCTTTGTCGTGGATCTCGCCGCTCAGCCCCGCTTCGTGTTCGATATTGACGATTCCTTCCGTTCCCGGGGCGACGGTCGCGCTGATCACCGTCGGTGTTCCGAAGGAGTAGGCGCCCTGGTCGATGACCGCGAGCCCGTTCACCACTCCCACCTTCGCCCCTTGGAGGCTGATGATTACTTCCCCGTTTTTGATCTGTTCATTGATTTTTTCCTGGTAGATTCCGCTTGCATACGAGCGTTCGTCGTTGACTTTGAGAATCATCGATCGGTCGATCGTCTGCTTTTGTTCCTTTTTCGCCCAGAAATTCGCCTCGTCCAGGAGGTCGTAGAGAATCGGGAATTGGGTGGAGAGATGGAGGCGCGATTCCACGAACCACGCGCTGTAGCGGAGAATTTGCGCCAGTCCGTCATCGGTGATCGGAAGCAGACCCTTCCTGGACGCGACGTGTTCGATGTTCGAGATCGTCTGGCCGATCGTCTCCTCGGTCAGGCTCATCGTATAATCGAATTGAGCGTTGACCTTGAAGAGGGAAAGAAAGCGGTCATCCTTTTCGCTGAGGGCGTCATAGAGCTGTTCGCTGCCGATGAGAATGACCTTGATGGGCAGCGGTGGAATCTGGGGACGGATGATGGAGTTCGCCAATTCGCCCTTTACCGCATCCCCGCCTTTTTGCGCCAAGCTAGTGGCATCGAGATACCGCTTCAACGCCTCCCAAAGTCCTTCTTTGCTGAAGAGCTCGGGCGCATCGATGATGATGAATCCGCCGCAGCTTTCCAGGAGCGAACCGGGGTGGTAGGAGAGGTGAGCGGGTTTTTCTTTGGTATTGACCGTTCCAAAGAGGTTCCCCACCGAAGGGTGGCTTTCAATGATCATCGGCCGTTTCGTCGATCGGCTGTGGTCGACGACGAGGTTGCCTAAATAACGGCTCGCAAGCGCTTCATCCGCTTTTCCAAGCCGGCGGATATGGGCATCCTGACGGGTAATGTCGCCTTTTAGACCGAAGAAGTAGCGCTCAAGCTCTTTCTGAGGGAACTGGGCGAGGAGGGAATCGACAAGCGTGTGGGCGTTGCTCAAAAACGTTTCGCTCTCGTTGGCGAAGAGAGTGATCGAATGATTGAACTGTTCCAGCGAATCGACGAACCGTGAGCCTTCCCCGGGGATGAAGGTGAGCACGTGCGGGCTGTCCGGCTGGGTGAAGTTGCACACATATACGATGTCCCGCAGGCCGGAGAGGTCATCCTGGACTTGTTCGATCGCATGACGGACGGCGGCGTGGCGGCCGCTTTGGCTTTCCCCGCTGACGAAGATGTTATATCCGACTTTAGGCAGTGAGAGACCCATCTCCAAGGAACGCAAAGCCCTTGGCTGACCGACGATCCGGTCGACCGATCGCTGATTTCTCAGCCGCTTGATGAGGACAGGATCGAACTCGAAGCTTGCCTGTTCAAAGGAAAGCGGCAATACTTGAGAGGTGCGCTCGCTCATGAGCGAACTATAGGAGGTGAGACCGATGGTGTCAACTGATGGAATTATGAGAAGCGAACTGGTCGCCTATTTGAACGAGTATCTACAGATCGAGAGCTTTCTCGCCTCGGACAGCTCGCTCAACGGATTGGTGGTCGGCGGCGAGGACAAGAAGATCGGGAAGATCGGATATGCGGTGGATGCCTGTCAGGCCTCTTTTGATCAGGCGGCCCGGGAGAAGGTGGATTTCCTGCTTGTTCACCACGGCCTTTTCTGGGGCGCCCCCCTGGCGGTGACCGGTTCCCATTACATGAGACTGGCGACCCTCATCAAATATGACATCAATCTGTACGCGGCGCATCTGCCGTTGGATGCCCATCCGGAAATAGGAAACAACATCCAGATCGCCAAAGCGCTCGGATTGGAAGAAATTGAAGCGTTTTCCGCCTACAAATGGCAGACGATCGGGTATAAAGGGATCTTGAAGGAGCCCAAAACACTCAAGGAGATCGCCAACCGCCTCGGATATGAAAAGACGGTTCTTCTGCCCTTCGGGAAGGAGAAGATTCAAACGGTCGGAATCGTCAGCGGCGGTGCAAGCCGAAACGTATCCGATGCGCTCAGTGACGGCCTGGATCTCTATATAACCGGCGAGGTGGAGCATGAAAGCTACCATGTGGCGCTGGAGGGCGGAATCAATGTCTTAGGCGGCGGACACTACGTCACTGAAATCTACGGGGTGAGGGCGCTGGCTGAACACCTTCGGGAGCGCTTCGGCCTCGAGGCGGTGTTTATTGCCAACCCAACCGGCTTATAGTATGGTTTCTCGTATGTCAAAAACAAGGCGCCCTCTCATTCTCACCGTGTTCATCGTGCTTGCCGACCAGCTTTCCAAGGCATGGGTCGTCGCCACGATTCCGGAGAATACCGTCGGCCATTGGTTCTTCGGCGATTTTTTGGCGATCGTCCACGTCCGAAATACCGCGATCGCGTTCAGCATGGGTTCGACGCTTCCCATTTGGATTCGCTTGATTTTCTTCGTGGCTCTGCCGGTGGTGTTGCTGGCGGCTGTTCTTCTGATTTTCTTCAATAAGGATATCCATCTCTCAGCGCCGACCCGATGGACTCTCGCCCTCTTCATGGGCGGCGGAATCGGAAATCTCATCGACCGGATCTTCCGCTCCCTTAGAGTCGTGGATTTCATCAGCGTAAAGTTCTATGGGATCTTCGGTCTTGAACGGTGGCCGACCTTCAACATAGCGGATGCGTCCCTGGTTGTCAGCGGCATCCTGCTCGCAGTATTATTGATATTGGAAAAGGAGGTGGAAAGAGATGGGAAAGAAAGGTAATACCGCATTGTTCATAATCATCGCGACCTTGGTGAACATCCTCCTGATGATGATTCTCTTCGTCATCGGATTCTTCCTTCTCGTCCGATTCGCCGACCCCGAATCCTCGATGGTTCCGATCTATCTCGCACTGGTATTCTTCTTTGCGATAGGGGGATCCTTTTTCATCTATTCAAAGCTTGTCTCCTGGGCTTCCAAACGCTTCAATCTGGAAGATAAGATCGTTCCTCTCTTCGGGAACCGAAGACGCAGGCCGCCGAAGCGAGATTGACGATGGCTCTGTCGATCGCTGCGTACGCCAAGCTTTCGTGGTACCCATTCAGTGATGAGCCGGTCATCAGCAGCATCTGGTATATGAACCGCCTCGGCGATCCGTCGATTCTGCTGCCCGGTGAATCACCGGATAAGAAGTGGCACCTCTTCGGACACACGTTCCTTGGAATCGTACATTTCATCAGTGAAAACGGAATCAGCTGGGAGCCGCGCAAAATGATCGAACTGCGCGGACACTCACCATCCCTCTATATAGAGGATGGAGTGTACTACCTGATGTATGAGAAACATGATGCGATCCCCTCGCAGATTGATTCGATCTTCGTGAGGCGGAAACGGAAAAACCGGGTCAGCCACAGCCGCATCGAAATGCGCTCCTCCACCGATCTGATCCTGTTCAGTGAACCGAAGATTATCCTCGACAGCCGCGAGATCCCCTTTGCCGCAGACGGGCTTGGCAGACCCCGGGTCTCCCGTCCTCAGCTGTTCAAGGATGGAGAGGTGTATACTCTCTTCTTCGGCGCCTCGCACGTCGTTCTTGAAGACAGCAAGCATAAATCAAGCCGCTACTTCGCTTCGGCGACCTCCTCATCCCTCCTTGGTCCGTATCAACTGACCAATCATGGCAAGCCGTTGATCGGACCCGACGGCGATGACCCGAACCGGTCGCTGGCTGTCGGTTCGGTCCGGGTCTTGAAGGCGAGCGACGGCTATGTTGCTCTCCAATGCGGAAAGTATTGGGATAAGGAATTGAATAAAAGTTCGACCAGCCTCATTCAAATCGAATCAGTCGACGGCGTGAACTGGCTGCCTTCGACGAGGCCTCGGATTCTGAGCCCTCCTTCAGAGGGGTGGGCAAGCCGATACATCATCAGCTGCGATGCCCGGTATAAAGAGGATGAGGGGTGCGTGTACTGCTACTTCAGCGCAAGCTCCAAGAAAAGATTCCGGCCGGCCAAGGAGGCGATCGGCCTGCTTTTGGGAAAAGATTCCGTCCTCAGAAAAGTGTTCCTTTAAAACCTGCTTCTCTTCTTCCAATCGGTGTAGGCGGTGAAGACGATCTCTTCTTCATCATCTCCTGTTTGTCGGACGATCGTGCTGATCAGAGAGGGTGTTTCTTCGTTGTATCCGTTTTCATCGGTCGCATAGGTATGAACGAAGAGCTCGTCATCGAGGAAGGTCTGCTTCTGATAGAGCACATCCGCGCTCTTGACCTTATAGGTGGTCCTAAACTCCGCCGGCAGCGCCTCAAGGACCCATGAGAGGTAGGAGACGTTGTTTATGTGCTGATTCCGGTCGGTATCAAGATAGGTGACCCGAGGCTTGTAGGTTCCCAATTGGTGAAGGGCTTCAAGATCGATGTTCGGCCTTGGGAGATTCATATCGATGATTCGCGAAGGATCTTTGACCAGCCCGATCCGTTCGTTCATCTCTTGCGGGCGAAGAGGGCGCGAGTTCTTCAGGTCGATGATCGCCCAAAGGGTCTTCGCCCGAAAAAGCGGAGAACCGTCGGCGGCATATCCTTCGACGATTCGAGGCAGGTGAAGGCGGATCGGCTCCTGAGCCCAGGTGTTTACATGGATCTGTTCATTCCACCGGGTGTAGCCGAAGATCTCGATCCGGTTTCTTGTGATTACCCACGTCTTGCCCTCAGCGTGCAGATCCATGATCGAGCACCCTCTCATCGCCGCATGCAAACCGGCAGCTTCCTGGACGATGCGGAGGTAAAACGCCGTTTGAGCGGCTCCCAGACTGTCAGTCTCAAAGCTATACGTGGTAAAGCGCAAGCTTGCGATGTTTTCGGCGCTGATCGCGACCGGATCATTGTGATTCATCTTCTTCCCTTTTATAAAACCGCAGGGTGCTGCGGCCATACGTCCGTTCATCGATGGAGCGAAGATTCCCCGATCGCTCGGGCCACTCCGCTTTCTCTTCGGCCGGATAGTGGATGATGAACAACCCCCCCGTTTTGAGGATCTTGTTCCGTTCAACCGCTTCAAGGAGGCGTATCTTCTCCTCCATCGGAAAAGGAGGATCGGCATAGACGACGTCATATTCGACCTTCGCTTGCACGATGAATCGGAATGCGTCGCTCAAAAAGAGCCTGATTGGGGTCTCGACGAAGGCGATGTTCTTCATGATCGTGTCTTTTTTGCCTCGGTCCCGCTCCACCAGATGGACAAGGGTCGCTCCGCGGCTGGCGGCTTCAATGCCGATGCTTCCGCTTCCGCTGAAGAGATCGAGCCAAGTCGTTCCCTCCTGGTTTCCGAGGATAGCGAACATCGATTCACGCATCCTGTCCATCGCCGGACGAATGACTCCGGGCGGACAGTCGATCTTTCTTCCTCGGTAGAGCCCTCCTGTTACACGCATGCGTTCATCCTAGTGATTTTTGGAAGTTTGCTCCAGAGGACTCTATGCTTCGCTTCGCCCGGTTTCAAACGGAGGGGCTTCACTGAGGACGGAGCGGATGATCGCGTTTTCGGGGGCAAGGAAGCCGTTATCGACTTGGAGGATGCGATCCGAAGCGGCCCTGGCCTGTTCGATCAGCTCCAGATCCTCCGCCAGCGAGGCGAACGCCAGATTCAGATAGCCGCTTTGAGCCCGGCCGGTCAATTCGCCGGGACCGCGGATGATGAGGTCCTGTTCGGCGATGTAAAAGCCGTCGGTGGAATCCTTCATGACTTGTAGCCGCTTCTTCGCCTCTTCGGTCATCTCCTCGGAGAAGACGAGGAAGCAGTATGATTGGAGGGCGGAGCGGCCGACCCGGCCGCGAAGCTGGTGAAGAGCGGCAAGTCCAAAGCGGTCGGCATGTTCGATGATCATGCACGTCGCATTGGGGATGTCGATGCCGACCTCCACGACGCTGGTGGAGACCAGGTAGGCGAGTTCGCCCCTCTGGTAGGCGCCGAGGATCGCAACCTTCTCCTCTTCATCCAGCTTGGAATGGATCAACGCCGAGGGAACCCCGGGATATTGCCTCTTGAGGAACTCGTACATATTCGTCACGTCCCGGAGATCGCTCTGTCCGCTGTCATCGATCCGGGGGTAGATGAAGTACGCTTGATGTCCCCGGGTGAACTCGACTCCGACCGCTTTGTACATTCGAGGCCTGCTTTCCTCCCTCACCAGGTGGGTGATGATCGGTTTGCGCCCCGGCGGCATCGTCTGCAGCGTTGAAATGTTCAGCGACCCGAAAACGGTGAGCGAAAGGGTTCGGGGAATTGGGGTCGCGGTCATCAGAAGCAGATGCGGCTCCGTCGCCTTCCCGAGGAGGGCGAGGCGCTGTTCCACTCCGAAGCGGTGTTGTTCGTCGATGATCACATATCGAAGGTTCTTGAACGCCACGCTCTCGCTGAAGAGGGCGTGTGTTCCCACCAAGAGGTCGATTTCCCCCCGTTTGAGGGCAGTCAGCAAATAAGCGCGCTCTTTCGGTTTGACCGAACCGGTGAGAAATGCAAGGCGGACGCCCAGCGGTTCCAACAGGGCCGCACCGCTTTCGGCGTGTTGGCGGGCCAGCAGCTCGGTGGGGGCCATGAACGCCACTTGTCCGCCCTCTGCGATGATCTTCAGCGCGCTGATCCATCCGACCAGGGTTTTTCCCGAACCCACATCTCCCTGAAGAAGACGGTTCATCGGCTCCTCGGCATTGAGGTCCTCGCGAATCTCCTTCAACGAGGTCAGCTGATCCCCTGTCAGAGCGAACGGAAGACGCTCGATGAGGCGAAGCTCGAGTTCACCGGGAACCGCCGGTTTTTTGGCCGTCTGCCGAGGTTTTCGCCGGGCTACAAGCTGAAGGTAGAACAATTCGGTGAAGGCGAGGGTTCTTCGGGCCCGGGCGAGCCGTTCAAGATTCGGAGGAAAGTGGTAGGTGCGGATCGCTTCATCGGTCGACAAGAGATCCAATTCCTCCATCAGCGATTCGGGCAGTTCGTTGATGAACGCTTTGTGCTCGGCAAGAACCTTTCGGATGTTTGCCCTGATGAGGCGCTGGGTGAGCGAACCGCGGAGCGGATAGACGGGAAGAATCTTCCCGAACTGAGGAGGGAAATCGCCATCATCGGTGGCGGGGTGAAGTTCGTATTGGGTGGCCTGCTTCTCCGAACCCTTGATCGTGACCGGGGCCCAAAGGTAGTAGATCCTTCCTGCTCTGATCGTTTTCTCCAAAAAGTTTCGGCCGAAGCAGAGGAGCGAGAGGCGGCCGTCTCCCAGACCGCTGACATCGCGGACAGTGATTTTGAGGGTCCGCTTCATCCCTTTTTTCAACCCGAAATAGGAGTGGCTGAGCACCTCCACGAGGGTATTGGCGACCTGGCCGTCCCGCACGCTTCCAAGCGGATGAACCGTTGAACGGTCTTCCCATGTCCGCGGGGCAAGGAGCAGCAGATCGCTTTGGGTGTGGATCCCCAGTTCCCTATATGCTTTGGCCGCCGCCGGACCCACTCCGCCGAGCTTGGTAACCGGATCGTCGATCGCTCGGAGATAGGCCATCGTCAGATTCCTGTTTTAGAGAGCAGCGAAAGCAGGAGGCGCAGGATAAGGGAGGAGCCGATCCACGAAATAATCAGGATGATCAGGCTTGAGATCACCAGCTTTCGGTCGTTTACCGTTTGACGGGGATAGAAGGTTCGATGGGTCCAATCCAAAAAGCCCCCGACCAATGAGTCGAGCATCGCGATATACGTGATGGAGTGGATCGAGCGCTTATAGCAGAAGAAGAGCCGAACAACCAGCAGGATGAAAAAGAAGAGCAGAATCGGGTGGACGATGAAGGAGTAGAGGGTTTGAAGAAGCAGGGCGATCACCATCATGACGGTGATGGTTCCGTAGCTTCCAAAGAGCCTCAGGAGGGATTGAATCACCGAAAGCACCGCGAGTGCCACAAGCGGAGTCAGGTCGAACCGGGGCCGGACGAGACTGCGAATCCCCCTGAACCACGCAAGGTATGGATCGACGATCTTCCCGAGATAGTAGGCGACGGGGTTTTCAGCTCCGGTCTTGAGCCATGAAAGGATGATTCGAATCCAAATGAGAAGCGAATACAACGATAAGAGGCCGGCTAAGAAATTCGCCAGTGTCATCAAGACCGTGGTGGTTTGCTGCATATCGATCAAATACTCCTTAGCTCCATGATACTCTTAGTCGAACCAAACGTCCAAGACCGCCGGATTTTTTTTCAGTGCGGTGGCGAGGTCGGGGGTGCACCGGACCGAAAATTCCCGGCCGCATTCGACAAGGGAGGTGAGGTTCTTACCTTGTTCCTTGAAGTGAAGATACAGAGTGCAGGTGCCGCCGAAGTCGAGCGCGGCATCCCTCAGGTGGGTGATCTGCTCGGCGGTACAGAAGGATTTTTCCAATTGGACATGACACCGGCTCACCGCTCGGGGGACCAGATCGTTGGGATCGGCTTTGATGTTGTCGATCCGGAAGGAGATCCGTTCATCTCCGTTGCCCCGTTTGTCGAAGGTTCCTTCAAAGCCGTAAATCCGATCGGTTTGGAGGAAGTGGCGGGTTCGTTCAAACTCGTCGGCGAAGATCACTCCTTCAAAGGAGGTGTTCAGATCGGCAAGCTGGACGAACGCGATCGTATCGCCCCGTCTCGTGACATACGGTTTGAGCTGGGTGAGCATCGCGATGATATTGGTCTGTTGCCCCAGGGGGAGCCGCTCCATCTGGGACGTGTCGACCGTTACCCGGGTCTTGATCGCGCTTCGATAGCGATCGAGGGGATGGCCGCTTACATAGAAGCCGAGGAGAGCCTTTTCAACCTCCAGTTTTTCCTGGGTCGACCAATCTTCCACCTCCCTCATCACGAACGAGTCCATCATCTCCTCGCTTTCTTCATCGAAAAGGGAGATTTGCCCGTACGCGGTATATTCCTTCTTCCGCTGGACGGAGGCGACCGCATCGCCGAGGTTCTCCAGCAATGTGGGCCGGTTGGTCCCCAATTCATCGAACGCCCCCGCTTTGATCAGGGACTCCATCACCTTGGAATTCGTTACTTTGGAGTCGAGCCGGGTAAGGAAATCGAGCAAGCCGGTGTACGGCCCGTTCGCATCGCGTTCGGCGACGATCGCATCCACAACCCCTTCGCCGACGTGCTTGATGCCCGCCAGGCCATAGACGATTTTCCCGTCCACGACGGCAAACGAGCGAAGCGAATAGTTTACGCTGGGCGGAAGGATCTCGATCTCCGCCTCTCGAACCGTTTGAAGGTACTCGCTGAACTTGTCGGGGTTGCTCATCTCGTTGGTGAGGTTCGCCGCCCAGAACTCGGCGGGATAGTTCGCCTTGAGAAAGGCGGTCTGATAAGCGATCACGGAGTAGGCGAGGGCGTGGCTCTTGTTGAAGCCGTAGTTCGCGAACGGCTCGAGCATCTCGAAGATTTCGATCGCATGCTGCTCGCTCCGGCCCAAGGCGAGCGCGCCTGCGATGAACTTCACTTTTTCCGCTTCCAGTTCGTGGACTTTCTTCTTGCCCATGATCCGCCTGAGGATGTCAGCGGCCCCCAAGGAGTATCCGGCGATGATCTGGGCGACCTTCATCACCTGTTCCTGATAGACGATGACCCCGTATGTGTTCTTGAGCTCTTCTTCAAGCTCGGGATCGGCGTAGGTGATTGGTTGACGGCCGTGTTTGCAGGCGATGTACTGAGGGATGAACGCCATCGGGCCGGGGCGATAGAGGGCGTTGAGGGCGACCAGATCCTCGATCGTGCCGGGCTTCGCCTCTTTGAGGACGTTCTGCATTCCGGGACTTTCAAACTGGAAAATCGCGCTGGATTCTCCGCGGCTGAGCATCGCGAAGGTCGCCTCATCCTCTTCATCGATCTCTTCGATCGAGAAGGAGGGGTTTTTCGCCCGGATCAATTCCTGGGCGTGCTCAATCAGGGTGAGGGTTTTCAGCCCTAAAAAGTCCATCTTCACCAATCCGCACGGTTCAAGCAGCTCCATCGAGTATTGAGTGGAGATCGCGCCGGTCCGGGCATCGCGGTACAGGGGGACGTAGCGGGTGAGATCTTCCCTTCCGATCACCACGCCCGCGGCGTGAGTCGAAATGTGCCTGGCCATCCCTTCAAGCCGGCGAGCCGCATCAAAGAGTTCAGCGTAGATGCCTCCCTTCTTTTCCAGCTCGACCAGATCCGGCGACTGCTCGAAGGCTTTGCTCAGTGTCATCCCGAGATCGTCGGGGATCATTTTCGCGATCTTGTTGGACTCATCGAAGCTGATGTCAAGAACCCGGGCGACATCCTTCACCACCGCTTTGGCTTTGAGGGTTCCGAAGGTGGCGATCTGCGCAACGCGATCGACCCCGTATTTTTCCGTAACGTAGTTGATCACTTCTCCTCTTCGCTCGAAGCAGAAATCGATATCGAAGTCCGGCATGCTTACCCGTTCGGGGTTGAGGAAGCGCTCGAAGAGCAGATTGTATTTGATCGGATCGACGTTGGTGATGTCAAGTGAGTACGCGACCAGGGAGCCCGCGCCCGATCCACGCCCCGGACCGACGGGAATCCCCTGTTGTTTCGCCCATCGAATGTAATCCATCACGATGAGGAAATATCCTTCAAAGCCCATCGAGATGATCACCCCGAGTTCGTACTCAAGGCGCTCGGTCAGCTCTTCGGTGATGATCTCATAGCGGTTGGCGAGCCCTTCGCGAGCGAGACTCCTGAGGTATCCGGCAGGGGACTCATACCCCGCCGGCACGTCAAAGACCGGCAATTGCGGACCGGGAAATTGGATTTCAAGGTTACACCGCCGGGCGATTTCGACGGAGTTTTCCACCGCTTCTGGAACCCATGAGAAGAGGTCGATCATCTCCTCCCGGCTTTTGAGGTAGAACTGATCGTTGGGGAAGCGCATCCGATTCGGATCGTGCTTCTTTGTATTGGTGCCCACGCACAAAAGAAGATCGTGGGCGTTGGCATCCGATTGATCTATGTAGTGGATGTCGTTTGTGGCGACGAGCGGGATTCCCGTTTCATCGGACAGTTGCTTCAAGAGGGGATTGGTCCGTTTCTGCTCCTCAAGGCCGTGGTCCTGGAGCTCGAGATAATAGCGTCCATCGTCAAAGACGGAGTTGAACCAAAGCGCCCTGCGCTTCGCTTCTTCGTAGTTGTCGTCCAGCAGGTGCTGGATGATCTCGCCTCCGAGGCACGCCGAAAGACAGATGAGGCCTGCATGATATCGCTCAAGAAGTTCATCATCGATTCGGGGACGGAAGTAGAACCCCTCGGTGTACGCAAGCGAGGAGAGCATCATCAGGTTCTGATACCCCGTCTGATCCATCGCAAGGAGGATCAGGTGATATTGCTGGCTTTTTTTTCCGCTGCCCGGCTCGGGTCGTTCAGCCCGGTCACTCGGATTGACATAGAATTCACAGCCTATGATCGGCTTGATCCCGGCTTTTTTTGCGGCATGATAGAAATGAAGGGCGCCGAACAGGTTTCCATGATCGGTGATCGCGATGCTGTCCATCCCGAGCTCTTGGACTTTCTTCATATAGGCGGGAATTTTCGCCGCTCCGTCGAGAAGCGAAAAGTCTGTATGGTTGTGCAAATGGACGAAGCCGCCGCTGAAACTCCGGGTCATCATTCCTCCTGTATCATGCTATGAGAGCGTCTGGATATTGAGTTCATGCAGGAAGGACTCAAAGACCCTCCTGGTACGCTCCGCTTGAAATTCGGTAATCGACTCATGGCGATTTGTAAGATCGTGAACCATCTCGTAGGAGATGCTGTTCACTCGGTCGGGGTGGACCGGAAAGCTCAACAGCGAAAGCTGATTCTCCAATTCGGGGGAGATGTAGAACGCCTTCTTGGGAAAGGATGCACTAAAGCGGACTTTCGTCAAGGCTGTCTGGTTTCTGGTCGCTTGAAACGCCACGAGGATCGCCGTATCGGGTTTTCGAATTGGATTGTCGATCAGCACGAAGCGTTGAAAATCCCCCCACTCAAGACCGAGACGGATCTTCGTCAGGACGAAGGCCGTATTGCGGAGCAGAAGCGATCCATCCTTGTCGTAGAGGCGATTGACCGGAATCCACGTGGCGGTGAAGCGTCCGTCTTCCCACTGGCGAATCTCCGCTTGAGCATCGAGGACGGAGAGCGCGGTGGAAAACGCCACCCGGCTCTCCGGTTCGCATACTGAACCGCCGATCGTAATTTGGCGCCGGGTGATGTGACCGATTATGCTTCCGAGCGCACTTTTGAGAATCGATGGAAGAATCAGTTTTCCGGCGGAGAGCAGACTGCTGGCATTCACCATCGAGCCGATGTCGATATATCGATCGGTTCGGTTGATCCGCTTCAGTTCTTCAATCTCGGCAAGATCGATGATTTGGCGATTGGACGAGGAAGGGTAATACTCGCTCTTGCTCATCAGATACGTCCCGCCCGCCCAAAGAAGGGGTTTTTCAATTCGCTGGAAGAGAAGGGAGAGCTCGTTCAGCGTTCGCGGCTGATGAATCATCGGGGATCTAGTTGGTTCCACGCCTTCGCCTCCTGTATTCAAACGCTTGAATCGTGATCGCCAGAAGCTCCGTTGCATCCATGCACGGACAGGTATTCAAGCTGAGTTCCTGCATGATCGCTTTTTCATCCACCGTGCCCTCTTCCCGGCTGCGGGTACTGCTCATCAGTTCGGTGAGAATCGATTCGATCAGCAGGGTTTTTGACGGATAACAATCGGGACAGGGTTTGTTTCCGGTCGCTCGGTATGCCCGCTCGATATCCCGGCAGAGACGGGTGCGCTGGAACGTTTCAAACGTTCGGATCTTGGCGTCTTTCAAGCGGAACGCGGGAACGATGCAGCTCAACACCGCCACATCATTCACCAGGACGATGCAGTTTCCGCACGCTTTGCCCCGGCAGTGGCTGAGCATCGATTTGACTCCCACGTCTTCGATGAGCATCAACGAAAGCGGTTTCGTGGAACTGACATGTAATGTTAACGACTTGGAGTCGATGGTGCATTCCAGTTTCAATGTTTACTCCTTAGAAGGTTCAGGATCATCGGCCCGTCCACCGGGATGTTCTTGACGCTCGAGCCGAGCGCCTGTTCCAAGGCGGTGAGCAGAGCGGCGGTCACCGCCCCTCTGACGGCCAAGGTCATCGAAGAGGGCATTCCTTCACCTTCCTCCTCAAGTTGGATATCGATCGCAAACCCCCTCGACTGGGAGAGTTGGGCCCCCGCTTCAAGCAGCGTCGTTACGATCGTGTGGCGAATCTTGCTGATATAGGCGGCTTTCTCATACACCTTCGGAGTGGTGATGGACACCCAAAGGGATCGAATGGTCGGTATCAGAGAGAGCGGCGAGATTTCAAGTTCAAGAACGACGGCGACCCATGAGTTCGAGAAGAAGAGCGAATCTTTTGCCGATGGGTGGCGGAAGAATGTGACGGTTTCGCTGATCGGAAGCGGCTCGACGAACCGTTTTTCCTTGATGAGCTGGCACGCTCGGTGAATGTGGCGGGGCATTCTTCCGCTGTTCGCGTTGAGGACCGAAGGACCGCTGTCGAGCAATTCATTGCCGTCTTCGACAAAGGAGATGTCTTTCTTTGAGACACCCAGCTCATCGCTGATGATCTGCTTCCAGATCTCGGCGGAATTCCCGTTGCTGTAGAACGAGGTATTGATCACGACGTGGTCATTCGGCAGGAGGGTGACCTGAACGCTCTGAGTCGGAGTCCCTTTGAACTGTCGGCTGAACCCGCCGATTCCCGGAGCGAGAGCGAGGCCGTTTCCCCGGCCATACCTAAAAAAGGTGGAGTGCCGGACTCGCATCTGCCGCTGCATCTCATAGGCGGCATTTTTACGGGTGAAGTCGGCTCGTTTGCTTACCGCGGAGGCGAGCTCTTTCAGTTTCGCATATTTGTCCGTTCGAATCATCGCGGTGAACGAAGGGTTCTCCGAGGCGAATTTCATTCGCCAGGAAAGCGGATTGTATCCGGTCAGCTTCGCCAGTTCGCTGTAGTGCGCTTCGCTGCAGGCCAGCGCTTCGCTGTATCCCAGCCCGCCGTAGAAGTGGGCGGGCCGGTTGTTCGTGGTATGAACCTCGACATCGATCGTCAACGCGGCGACCGGGTAGAGGGGAATCAGCCCGGTGTGGACGTGGTTCACCAGCTCTTCCCTGAAAAAGGAAGCGCATCCCTGGTCGATGGTTGCTCGAATTTCTTCCGCTTGGATCTTGCCGTTGCTCTGATAGTAGGTTTTGCGTTTGATCTCATAGCGCGGCGGCGCGGCTTCCATCTCGTACAGGATTTCCGTGTTCCGTCCGCTTTTTATCGCCGCCACGCTGCACAGCGCGGCAAGCTGGGCGGGGATGATCAGCATCTCGTCATGGGGCGCATAGAAAGGCATGCGGTGGATGATGATGTTCTTTTTGGGAAAACCGGTAACCTCCGCCACGCTTTCACGGACATGGGCGGGCCACTGCGTCGGCGCTTCGATGTGAAGGGTCTCCCCGTCATACGTCACGGATACGCGATTGTACGTAAGGCGTTTCTTGGTTTTGGAGTGAAAGCAGTAGGAGCGTTCAAGAATTTCAAGGTTCTCCTCTTTCAGCGCCTCCTCAAGGTTGCCGAACGTGTAGGAGTACGGTGTCACGGACAACGATTCCACCGGTTCATCTTCGACGTAGGAGACGGAGATCCCCTTGGCTTTGATGAGAGCGCTTTCCCGATTGGGGCCGAAGAGGGCGAGCAGCGGTTGATCGCGATAGGTGATCGCTCCGCTGCTGAGCAGTGGAATCTGGGCATCGAGGACGCGCAGACGGTTGGAACCGGGGATATCGCGGGGAGCGACGATGACGAAGGCGGGATCGGCTTCGGGGACGACGATCTTGTCAAACCGCCCCCGAGCGATCTGACTGGTGATGAGTACTCCCTGAAGCGGAGCGAATCTGCCCATTGTCGGGCGCTTTTCTGCCATATGTTCCTCTGATTTCAAACGATACCACGCCAGAAGCGTTGGGGCAATTGCCTCTCTTGAACGCCGAGTATACAATCGAACATATGGATAGAATAGAACGCGAGATTGCGGAGCTTCGGGCGGAGTTGGAGGCCTATCAGAAGGCGTACTATGTCGACAGCCGTCCGTTGGTGGATGATCTGGTGTATGATCGGAAGTTCGACCGCCTTCTCGAATTGGAGAAACGGTATCCCCGGTTCGCCTCTCCCTTGTCCCCTACCGTTCGCGTCGGCAGCGATGTTACCAGTGATTTTCCCGAAGTGAATCATACGATCGCCGTTCTCAGCCTCGACAAAGCATACACCGAAGAAGAGCTTCTCTCGTGGATCGTCAAGCTGGAGAAGAACGCCTCCGATGAACTGGGCATCATCGTCGAAGAGAAGATCGACGGGGTCTCGATTGTTCTTTATTACGAAAATGGAATCCTTCTTCGGGCGGTAACCCGCGGAAACGGGTTGGTGGGCAACGACGTGAGCGCGAACGTAAAAACGATTCCGACAATTCCGTTGATCCTTCCCGAAGAAGTGACGGTGGCGGTGCGGGGGGAGATCTATCTTCCCAAGACGGAGTTTGAAACCCTCAACAAGACCCTTGAAACCCCATACGCCAACCCCCGCAATCTCGCAAGCGGAACGCTGAGGAGAATAAAATCCAGCGAAGTCGCCAAAATCCCTTTGCGAATCTTCGCATACGAAGGATTTTGGAGCGTCGATCAGCAGCCGGCCACTCATCTGGAGGTGTTGGCGAAACTCAAAGCGTACGGCTTTACGATTAACGAGCATTTTGCGTATTTCACCCAGGATGCGGTTGATGCCGGGAAGGCTCTTGAAACGGCCGGCCTAAGGGCGGCATCCGGTTCGTGGGAGAGAATAGGCTCCTTCATCCACGAGCAGACCGAGCGCCGCGACTCGCTTGCCTACGAGATTGACGGCCTTGTCGCGAAAGTCGACTCGATCGCCTATCGGGATATCCTCGGCTACACCGGCCACCACCCGAGGTGGGCGCTTGCCTACAAGTTTGAATCTCCCCAGGCGACCACCACTCTTCTGGAAATCGATGTCCAAGTGGGCCGCACCGGGCGGGTGACCCCCGTGGCAAGGGTCAAACCGGCCCAGGTGGCGGGCTCGACGATCAGCAATATCACGCTCCATAACCAGGAGTATATCAACGCCCTTGAACTCGGAATCGGAGATATCGTAGAGATTTCCCGGCGCGGAGACGTCATTCCGGCGGTCGAGCGGGTGATCGAGAAAGCGGAGGAAAGCCCCGGCGTGTGGCGAATGCCTTCTCATTGTCCTTCATGCGATACCCCGCTCGAGGAGAGGGGAGCGCACACCTTCTGTCCGAACAGCCGGCACTGTCCCGCCCAGATCCTCGGACGGATCGAATTCTTCGTCTCAAAAGGAGGGATGGATGTCGAAAACTTCGGGCCTTCGACCGTGGCGGATCTGCTGAACCTCGGAGTGCTGGAGGATATCCAAGATATCTACCGTATCGACTACGATCGGGTCCTGAGCGATCAGCCGGGGTATGGGCAGAAGAAGATCGCCTTGATCAAAGAGGGAGTGCAGAAGAGCAAAGACCGGCCGTTCAGCCGGGTGCTCGTGGCGCTGGGGATCGCCGAGCTCGGCAAGAAAGGCGCCGATATGCTGATTTCCAATGGGTTGAACTCGATCGACAAGCTCTTTGATGTCGCCGAGAGGAATGATGTCGAGACCCTCGTCTCGATCGACCAGATCGGAGAGAAGAGCGCCCGTCTATATATCGACGCCCTCAACGATCGGGATGTAAGAAACCGCATCGAGGGGCTTCGCCTGGCGGGGCTTTCGATGGAAGAAGAGGTTGAAGAGTCGACCGTAAAACAGATGTTTGCCGGAGAGACCTGGTGCATCACGGGAACGTTCGAGCACTTCAAGCCGCGGGATCTCGCCCTCAGGGAAGTGGAGAAGCGCGGGGGAAAGACGACCGGCAGCGTGACGCGCAACACGACTGTGCTGCTCGCCGGCCCGGGGGCGGGGAGCAAGCTCACGAAAGCTCAAGAGCTGGGAATCCGGATCATCGATGAGGCCGCATTTCTCCGAATGTTGAGCGAATGATGACATTTTTTCAGAAGTGTAATGACATTAGCGGAAAAAACGGGTATATAGGGGGAAAAGTGGAGGTAGCGCCATGTATGAACTCGCTCGTGAACTCAACCAAACCCTCGAAGATTCCGTCGTAGGCTCCCTGCTCTCGGAGACCGGCCGACGAATGTTTTTCCCCAAGGGAATCGTCGCCCAAAGCGCCGAAGCGACGGAAAAGGCTAAACGCTTCAATGCTACGGCCGGCTTGGCCACCTTGGGCGGTCAGGCGATGCACCTCCGTGATATTTTTGACCGGTTCGTTCCCGGGTCCTTCGTACCCAATGATATTTTCTCCTACTCCCCCGGCGGCGGCGATATGCGCCTGAGAAAGCTTTGGCTCAAGGAGATGATCGCAAAGAATCCCACATTGAAAGATAAAAAGATCTCCTTGCCGTTGGTGACCGCCGGATTGACCAACGGCCTGGCGATGATCGCTTCCCTGTTTGTCGATCCGGGCGATACATTCGTCCTCCCCGATTTGAATTGGGACAACTATGAGCTGATTTACCACCATCAATATAGGGCAGATGTAAAGAAATTCCCTTCCTTTACCGAGGAAGGGCATTTCAATGTAGCTGGACTTCTTAAGCTCCTCGAATCCACCGGGACGAAGAAAGCCCATCTGCTGTTGAACTTTCCCAGCAACCCGGCAGGGTATTCTCTCACCGAAAGGGAACAGGATGAGCTGGTCGAAGGTCTCGTCGCATTGGCTGAAAAAGGAATGGTTCTCAACGTGATCGCCGATGATGCGTATTTCGGACTCTTCTATGAAGACGATATCGCAAAAGAATCCATTTTCGCCAAGCTCTGCGATGCCCATGAGCGGATCTTCGCGATCAAGAGCGACGGGGCGACAAAGGAAACCATGGTGTGGGGCTTCAGAATCGGTTTCATCACCTACGGCGCGAAAGGGCTTACCGACCAACAGCACGATGCGTTGAACAAAAAGACCCTCGGAGCAATCCGGACCTCGGTGTCCAATTGCGATCGTCCCGGACAAAGCCTTCTGATCAAAGCGATGCAGGAGGGTCGGCGTTATGAGATTGACAAGCAGGCGGTCTTCTCCGAGATGAAGCGACGCTATCTTGTTCTCAAAGAAACGTTGAAACGTTTTGAGGGGGATGAGAACTTGATCCCATATCCGTTCAACAGCGGATATTTCGTGGCATTCAAGACAAGAAAAAGCGCCGAAGAACTGAGGCGCCATCTCTTGGACCGGTACGAAGTGGGCACGATCAACATCGACAATACTACCCTTCGTGTCGCATACTGCTCGGTCGACTTGGAAAAAATCGGTGAGCTGGTAGAATTGATCTACCAAGCGGCAGGTGAGATATGGAATTAAAGAGCAAACTGTATCTGATCGATGAGCAGGGCGAGAAATTCATGGGTATCGGAGTGTTGTGGCTCTTGGAAGAAATCGCCCGCTGTTCCTCGTTGCGGAAGGCGGCCCTCGTTCTTGGCATTTCCTATTCGAAAGCGTATGGTATGATTGAGAACCTTGAAAAGGGGCTCAACATAAAGATGCTTGAACGCAAGCGCGGCGGCTCCTCGCGGGAGGGTGCGACCCTTACGAAAGCCGCCGAACGATTTATTGTAATCTATCGAACCTTTCATCTTGAAGCTAAGGAGCGCCTCGAGGCGCCGTACGAAGCATTTGTCGAAGCGATGAAGAGCGTAGTGGAGGAAGATGATGAGCACAAAGACCTATGATTTCACGATTTCGAGTTTAGGCGAAGCGAAAGTTCCCAACCCGATCATCATGGGGGATAAAAGCGGGGATGTCCAAGTGGATTATGTTCGCGACAGCGACCACATCCTCTTTGGAATCGAAGCGATGATGAATGAGGTCGGCCGCCAAGTCCCTCGCTTTGAGGAAACCGTGGAGCTTGCCGGGCCAAGGGAGAAGATCTACTTCAACCCCAAACATGTCCATGCCGCGGTCGCGACCTGCGGCGGGATCTGCCCGGGATTGAACAACGTCATCCGAGCGGTCGTTCGCTGCCTCTGGTATCGGTATGGAGTGCGACGAATCAGCGGAATCCAATACGGGTATCAAGGCCTGCTCGCCACCAGCCGTTGGCCGGTCATTCCACTCGATCCCGATGTAGTCGATGATATTCAGGAGAAGGGCGGGACGATTCTGGGCTCTGCTCGCGGCGGCGGAAAGAAGGTTGAAGAGATCGTCGATTCGCTTGAACGGCTCAACGTGAACATCCTTGTTACGATCGGTGGAGATGGAACCCTTCGTGGAGCGCGGGATATCGCCGAAGAGGTGGAAAAGCGCGGCCTGAAGATTTCAGTCATCGGCATTCCCAAGACGATCGACAACGACTTGTCATTGATTCAATCCTCCTTCGGAGTGGATACCGCCGTTCAAATGGCGGTTCCCGTCGTGCGAGGAGCCCACGTCGAGGCGAAAAACTCGATTCACGGAATCGGTCTGGTAAAAGTGATGGGACGTGAGAGCGGCTTCATCGCGGCCAACACCTCGCTTGCTCAAAGTGACGTGAACTTCTGCCTGATTCCGGAGAATCCGTTTGACTTGCAAGGTCCGAACGGTTTTTTGACTCACTTGAAGAAGCGGGTTCTTGACCGCGACCACGCGGTCGTCCTCGTCAGTGAAGGTGCCGGTCAGGATTTGCTTCCTGCAACCGGCGAAGTGGATGCTTCAGGCAATCCGAAATTCCACGATATCGGAATCTACCTAAAAGATGAGATCATCAAATACTTCAAGAAGGAAGGAATCGAAGTAAACCTGAAGTATATCGATCCCTCCTACATCATCCGTTCCGCTCCGGCGGACTCCTATGATTCAATCTATTGTGCTCGGCTCGGAGCCCATGCGGTCCATGCGGCGATGGCGGGAAAAACCTCGGTCCTGATCGGGATGCTGCACAACCGGTTCGTCCATCTGCCGATCGATGTGGCGGTGAAGGAGCGAAACTATGTCGATCTTCGGGGAACGCTCTGGCGCGATGTGCTTGAAAATACCCGTCAGCCGATTTCGATGAAAAATTAGGATGCAAGGATTTTTGCACAAGTGCAATATTTTTGTGAAACTCGGAGTCCTATAGGTGTAAAGTCCTATAGGATAAGAAAACATTTTTAAATAAATATGATAAAATGTCGAAAATGTACTTGATTCTTTTTTAGAGAGTCGGTACTGTACTTCCAAGAAAGAGAACGACGGCTTGAGAACCCACCGGTTCAAGAGCGCATATATCGGATTTTTTCTAACCTCCTTTTGTTCCCCCAAGGTTTAACCTCCTTTTCCTTGGGGGTTTTTTATACCTCGAGTTGACCCGCATTGATGAAAGTTCGTACTATTCGTCCATGATCAGCAAAATCGATACGATTCTCTTTGACTTGGATGGAACCTTGCTTCCCTTGGACCAGGACCGTTTTGCCCAAGGGTACTTTGAGCTGTTTGCCAAACAGAGCGCTCTTCTCGGGTACGATGTGAAAGTGATGGGAAAAGGTCTTCAGGCAGGTCTGAGCGCGATGATGAACAACGACGGGTCGATGACCAATAAGGAGCGTTTCGATTCGGTCTTCACTTCCGTTACCAAGTACGATGCTCAAGAGATGAATGAGCGCTTTCTTCCCTTCTATGAGGGAATGTTTGAATCATTGATCGAATACGCCGCTCCCACACCGCTTTCTCGAACGATCGTCGATACCCTTGCTTCCGGAGGCTGTCGCCTTGTATTGGCGACGAACCCCGTCTTTCCGAGAGCGGGAACGCTGACGAGGATGCGGTGGGCAGACCTCTTCGAAGATGACTTCGCCTGTGTTACCACGTATGAAGATTTCTCGTATTCCAAGCCGCATTTGGGATATTATCGAGAGATCGTCGATCGATTGAATCTTGACCCTGCGCGTTGTCTGATGGTGGGCAATGATGTCGTCGAAGATATGGTCGTTCTCGAGATGGGGATGCACACCTATCTCATCACCGATTGCCTGATCAATCCACAGAACACCCCGCTTTCCCTGTTCCGCCATGGGAGCTTGGAAGCATTTGCCACGGAGATCCTTCATGAATACTAAACCTTCAATCCTCACCAAGCCGGTCGTCGTCGCGCTTCTCGCCATTTTCAGTACCTTTTTGTGGGGCAGCGCCTATCCCGCGATCAAGATCGGGTATGAACTCTTTCATGTCGGCAGTGATGATACCGCAGCGAAGATGGCGTATGCCGGACTGCGTTTCACGTTGGGTGGTCTGCTCGTTTTGGTGATTCGCCCGTTGATGGGCGGCAGCCTGGAAGGAATCCGAACCCTCAAGAAGCGCCATTGGAAGCAGATCCTGATCCTTGCTTTGGTTCAGACCACGATTCACTATACCGTCTTCTATATCGGTCTCTCTTACACGACCGGCTCCAAGGGGGCGATCATCAACGCTTCGGCCGTGTTCTTCAGCGCTCTGCTGGCTCACTTTTTCTATGCCGACGATAAGATCAATCTACGCAAAGGAATCGGACTCGTTCTGGGGTTCAGCGCGGTGATCTTCGTGAACCTGGACGGAGATTTCAACTTCTCCTTCCTGATTCAGGGAGAAGGGTTCATCCTTCTGGCCGCTCTCTTGCACTCCTCAAGCGGATTGTACGCGAAACATATCGTCAAGGAGGTGGATCCGGTCCTCCTCACCGCTCTGCAGCTGGGCATCGGAGGTCTCGTTCTGCTCGTAATCGGCTTCCTCATGGGAGCGAGTTTTCCGACAAGCGATTTCAACGGGTATATGTTGATGCTCTATCTTGCCGCGCTCAGTGCTGCCGCGTTCTCCATCTGGACCAGCTTGTTGAAGTACAACAAGATCAGCTCGATCACTATTTACAGCTCGTTGATTCCCGTCTTCGGAGCGATTCTCTCGGCGATCTTCTTGAAGGAGTCGATCGCCGGAGTTCAGCTGATCGGAGCGATGATCGCCGTTGCGCTGGGAGTCGTCCTGGTTACTTACTCCAGCTCGAAAACTCCTGTATAGAGGCGCCAGTATTGACCTTGCCGGGCGATCAGTTCATCGTGCGTTCCCGCTTCGATGATTGAGCCGTCCTCCAGAACGATGATCAGATCGGAGTTATGGATCGTCGAGAGCCGGTGGGCGATGACCAGGACGGTTCGTCCCTGCATCAATGCGTCCATTCCCTTCTGAACGATCTCCTCGGTATGAGTATCGATCGAGGAGGTCGCTTCGTCCAACACCAGGACCGGCGGATCGGCGACGATCGCCCGAGCGATCGAGATCAGCTGCCGTTGTCCCTGGGAGAGGGAGGAGCCGTCCCCACGCAGTTCGGTCTGATATCCCTGAGGCAGGTGGGAGATGAAGTAATCGGCGTTGGCGAGCTTCGCGGCCTCGATGACTTCTTCATCGGTGGCATCCAGGCGGCCATAGCGGATGTTCTCCATCACCGTTCCGCTGAAGAGGTTCACCTCCTGCAGGACGACTCCGAGGGAACGCCTGAGATCCGCCTTCCTGATCCTTCGAATCGGGATCCCGTCATAGTGGATCGTCCCGCCATCGATATCGTAGAAGCGGTTGATCAGGTTGGTGATCGTGGTCTTTCCCGCTCCGGTCGCCCCTACAAGGGCGACCTTCTTTCCCGCATCCGCCGTCAGGGTGACATCGTGCAGGACCTGTTTGCCTTCGACGTAACTGAAATCGACATGCTCGAGTTCGACCACACCGCGAAGACGGGTGATCTTCTCTCCGTCCTTCCACCCCCAGCATCCGGTTTGTTCTTCCACCTGAACGATGTCGGGGTTGTCTTTGCATATGTTCACCAACCGGATCGATCCTTCATCGATCTCGCTTTCCTGATCAAGAAGCTCGAAGATCCGCTTCGTTCCGGCAAGGGCCATCGCGACGCTGTTGAGCTGGTTGGCCATCTGGGTGATGGGGCGGTTGATGTTCCGACTGAGCTGGAGGAAGACGGCGATCGTTCCGAGGGTGATCGCACCCTTTCCGTGGATCGCCAGCAAGCCTCCGACGATGGCGACAAGGACGTATTGGATATAGCCGATATTGCCCATCATCGGCATGAGGATGTTTGCAAATCTGTGGGCGTTGAAGGCGGAGCCGTACAGCTCTTCGTTCAACACGTCAAACTGCGCCTTCACCTTTTCCTCATGAGTGAAGACTTTGATCACCTTCTGGCCATGGATCATCTCTTCGATGAACCCGTTGGTCCTGCCCAGGGCCTGCTGCTGCTTGACGAAGTAGGAACCGCTTTTACCCGTCACCATGGTCGAGAGCCGAAGGGCGATCGAGAGGGTGGCGAGGATGACGAGGGTCAGCTGCCAGGATGTGAAGATCATCGCCAGGAAGATCGCGCTGACGGTCGCCGCGCTGTTTACGAAGTTCGGCAATGATTGAGTTACCATCTGCCTGAGGGTATCGACGTCATTGGTGTAGAGGCTCATCACATCACCGTGGGATCGCTGGTCGAAATAGGAGAGCGGCAGGCTCTGCATGTGGGTAAACATCCTTGACCGGATCGACTTGAGCGAGCCTTGGGCGATTTCGATCATCAACAGGTTGTAGAGCAGCGTTGAAACGATTCCGACCAAGTAGATGGAGGCCATCACCCCGATCGCTCGAATCAACGGAGCGAAGGAGGCGCCGCTGCCTTGGGCGACCATCGGAGTGATATGGTCATCGATGAGGACTTTCAGGAAGAGCGAGCCGGCGACTCCGGCGACGGAGCTGAGGAGAATTGCGATCGTTACGATGACGAAGCGCCCTTTGTACGGGATGAAGACATAGTTCAGGAGGCGCCTGAACGTTCCGAGATCCAGTTTTGCGGAGCCCCGGCCTCGGGCGCCGCCGCCGTGCATTCGAGGACCTCTCATGCTCGTTCCTTCTTTCGCATCTGGCTATCATACATCTTCTGATAGCGGGTACACGATCGCAAGAGCGTTTCATGGTTCCCCACCGCGTGAATCTTTCCATCTTCCAGCATGATGATCTGATCGGCATCGATTACCGAACCGACCCGTTGGGCGATGATGATCTTCGTCGTTTCCTTCAGTTCATTCTTCAAGGCGGCGCGAATCGAAGCTTCGGTCTTCGTATCGACCGCGCTGGTCGAGTCGTCGAGAATAAGGATCTTCGGACGTTTGAGGAGCGCGCGGGCGATCGTAAGCCGTTGGCGCTGGCCGCCGGAGAAGTTCGTTCCCTCCTGTTCGACGACGCTGTCATACTTCTCCTCCAGCGCTTCGATGAACGGATGGGCCTGGGCGATTTTCGCCGCCCGGATCAGTTCCTCCAAAGAAGCATCCTCATTGCCCCACCTGAGGTTTTCGGCGACCGTTCCGCTGAAGAGGGTGTTTTTTTGCAGAACCACTCCGACATTGTCCCGAAGGCTCTTGATCGAATAGTCGCGGACATCCACGCCTCCGATTTTCACGCTTCCGGAGTACACGTCATACAAGCGGGCGAGCAGCTGAACGAGCGAACTCTTTCCGCTTCCCGTCGGCCCTAATATTCCTACGGTGGAACCGGAGGGAATATCCAGGGTGATTCCTTCGAGGTTCAGTTTGTCCGCCTGGTTCGTATAGCTGAACGAGACATCATCAAAGATGATCGAGCCGTCCTTGACGGTTGTTACGGCATCGGGTTTTTCAGTGATATCGCTCTCTTCCTTGAGGACCTCCTCGATTCGCTGAACCGCTGCACGGCTGATCGTGAGCATCACCACGACCATGCTGAGCAGCATCAGGCTCATCAGAATCTGAGAGGTGTAGGTGATGAAGCTCATAAGCTGGCCGGTGGTCATTGACGATGTGGTGATGAGTCTGGCTCCGATATAGCTGATCGCAAGAATCGAGGCGTACATCGTTCCCTGCATCAACGGGCTGTTGAAGGCGATGATTTTTTCCGCTTTGGAGAATTGGTTGTAGATTTCAGCATTTACGGTATTGAACTTTTCAATCTCGTGCTCTTCCCGGACGAATGACTTCACCACCCGGATGGAGCGGATGTTCTCCTGGACCACCGTATTCAGGCGGTCATAGGTCTTGAACACCTTCGTGAAGATCGGAAAAGCGGTGCGGATCAAAAGAAACAGGCCCAGAGCAAGCGTCGGGATCGCGACCAGGAACACGAGGCTCAGGGAAGAGTTGATCGTATACGCCATGAAGAAGCTGAAGATGAGCATCGCCGGACTGCGGACCGCGATCCGGGTAAGCATCTGGTAGGCCATCTGGACGTTGGTGACATCGGTGGTGAGGCGGGTGACCAGACTTGAGGAGGGCAGACGATCCAGGTTCGCAAAGGAGAACTCCTGGATCTTATGATAGAGCGATCTCCGCACATTGCGGGCGAACCCCGTTGAAGCCCGGGCGGCGAAGTGCCCGCTGAGGACTCCGAAGGCAAGGGCGATGAAGCTGCACAGAAGCAGGATCGCACCCCAATAGATGATCTCGTTCATCGAAGCGCCGCTGATTCCCCGATCAAGCAGATTCGCCATCATATAGGGAATCGTGACGTCCATGACGACCTCAAGAAGGACGAAGAGAATGGTCAAAAATGTCGGAAGGCGGTTTCCCGCCGCTTGCTTTTTTAATGCCGGTATCATGATGACTCCTCTGATAGTACTGAACTTGGATAACGTAGACAACCAAAGGATCGGGAAATGATGCAAAATCTCCAAAAAAAGCCCCCGAAGGGGCTCCGGATCAGAAAAGATTTCTGTAGGCTTGGAGAATCTCGTCTCCTTCCGCTCCTTGAAGGACTTTCGTGGCGAGAACCTTTCCGAGCTGGACTCCTTCCTGATCGAAGGAGTTGAGGTTCCAGATGAAGCCCTGGAACATCACCTTGTTCTCGTAGTGGGCCAAGAGCGTTCCCAGCACTTCCGGAGTGAGACGTTTTGCATGGAGCAGGCTCGACGGCCGATTCCCTTCAAAGCGCTTGTTGGGGTTTTTATCATCTTTTCCGAGGGCGAAGGCGACGATCTGGGCGACGAGGTTGGCTACAAGCTTATCCTGGCTCGTCGAGTTTTCAACATCAATGTCATCCTTTCGCTGGCTTTCGCTGAATCCGATGAACTGCAGCGGCACGATGTCGGTTCCCTGGTGAAGGAGCTGATAGAAAGAGTGCTGGCCGTTGGTTCCCGGCTCGCCGAAGATGATCGGTCCGGTCGGATAGGAGACGGGCATTCCGTCCCGGTTCACCTGTTTGCCGTTGGACTCCATATCCAGCTGCTGCAGGTGGGCGGGAAAGCGGCTGAGCCCTTGGCTATAGGGGAGAATCGCCGTCGTCGGATAGTGGAGGACGTTTCTCAGGTACACTCCGATCAGGGCGTCCAGGAGCGCGGCGTTCTCCTTCACATGGGGATGCAGAGCGGCCTTGTCCGCTTCGTGCGCCCCTTTGAGCAGCCCTTCAAAGACCTCGAAGCCGAAGGCGATCGAGAGGATGACCCCGCCGACCGCGCTTGTGGAGGAGTATCTGCCTCCGACATAATCATCGATGAAGAAGGATTTGGAGACCTCGGAGCTCTTGGCCAAGGGGCTGCTTTTGCTGGTAACCGCCACGACATGCTTGGAGGGATCGATCGAGGGATTCCGTTTTTTCAGCCAAGCTTCGACAAACCGCTGATTGGTCAGCGTCTCCAGCGTGGTTCCGCTTTTGGAAACGAGGATGAAGAGCGTTTCTTCCGCATCGAGGGCGGAAAGAATGCCGCTCGGGTCATCCGGGTCGACGTTTGAGATGAAGGATGCGGGAATATGTTCTTTTCCCTCCGTCTCAGCCCAATCCTTCAAGGCGAGATAGAGCGCTCGCGGACCGAGGTCGCTGCCGCCGATTCCGATTTGCACGACGTGGGCAACCGGCTTCCCGGTGGAAAGAAGGAAGGTCTTGGAGCGAACCTCTTTGCTGAACGTTCGGACTTTGGAAAGCTCCTTCTTGTAGAACTCTCCTTTGTTTTCTCCATCTACCACGACGTTCTTTCCGATTTGCCCCCGGGTAAGGTGGTGGAGAACCAGGCGCTTTTCGCCGGTGTTCATCACCGCCCCGTCGAGAAGAATCTGGTACTTCTCGGTAAGCTGGAGCTCATCGCTCAGCGCTTGGAAGTGTTTGAGGATCTCTTCGGTTACCGGCATCGCGGCGTAGTTGTAGGTGACGCCTCGGGCGGATGGGACGGAGCATGTTTGAATCCGTTCTTTCGTGAGCAGATCCTTGCTGCCGATCTGTGGAGAACTTTCAAGCGCTTTGAACGCGCTTGCTTCGGTGAGGTTGATGTACTTCATTGATTATTCCTCTATATCGGGGATGCGGGTCTTGAAAGACTCCAACAAGTCTTCTTTCGTCATTCCTTCGCGCAGAATGACGAAAATCGTATCATCGCCGGCCAAGGTTCCGAGAATCTCGGGGATAGCCAAGATGTCCAATGCGATTCCGACGCTGTTGGCGTGACCGGGGCGGGTCTTCACCACGCCGAAGTTCCCGCTGAATTCGATGGAGATGATTCCTCGGCGGACATCCTGAATGTAACTTTTTTCCGACTCGCTGACCAAATCGTTTTCAGGCAAGCTGTAGTAGTAGCCCGACCAGCCGTCACTGATCTTTCCGACCTTCAGCATCTTCAAGTCGCGGGAGAGGGTTGCCTGCGTGACGGTGAATCCTTCCACTTTCAACATGGAAAGGAGAGTCTCTTGGTTATCAATACGGTTATTTCGAATGAGTTCCTTTACGACAGCTAAGCGGTTATGACGAGATTTCATCTTCTAGGCGCTCCTTTCGGTCAGAATATTTATACAGCGGACACGAATAAAGATACAGCAATCCTGTTTGACAATCAAGGCGGTCACACGTCTTGACACGTTCTATATCATCGGCGCAAGCTAAAGTTGAACATTCTTGATTGGAGGGTTCCTATGCTTATCGTATATGTGTTGTTGGCGCTCGTCGTTCTTCTCTTGATTTGGGGAGTTTCCGTATATAACCGCTATGTTCGCCTCCGAAACCAGGCAGAGGAAGCGGAAAGCGCGATTGATGCGCATCTGAAGCAACGATATGACCTGGTTCCCAATCTGGTCGAAACGGTGAAAGGGTACGCCAAGCATGAAGAACAGACCCTTACCAAAGTCATCGAAGCCCGAAACAAGGCGATGAACGCGGGAACGTTGGAAGAGAAAGACCAGCTCAATGCATCGTTCTCCGCTACGCTCAAGACTCTTTTCGCCTTGAGTGAAGCGTATCCTGACTTGAAAGCGAACCAGGGGTTCCTGGACCTTCAAGCTCAGCTTGCGAAGATCGAAACCCAGCTGCTTTCCGCCCGAAAGTACTACAATGCGATCATCAAGCAGCTCAATACGATCTGCGAAGTGTTTCCTTCTTCCATCGTCGCTTCCATCGCTCGCTTCACCAAGAAGCCATATCTGCAGATTGAAGACGAAGCGCGCGCCCGCGTTGACGTGAAATTCTGATGAAGCGAAGAGCTTTTCTTGTCGTTGTCATCCTTCTTGTCCTTCTGCCGCTCGCTTCCGGCGATTATACGTTCAAGCAGATCGATATGGGCGTGAAGGTGGGTTTGGACAACTCCTATGATGTTTCCGAACGGATCGTGGCGGATTTCTTCGTTCCCAAGCATGGAATCTATCGGGAGATTCCGATTCGGTACGGGAATCAGAGGATCGCATTGAAGAATCTTCAGGCAAGCGACCCGATCATCAAGGACGATGTATCCTCCGGTTGGGCTACCTTCCGTCTCGGTGATGCCGACGTCACCATAAAGGGCGTCAAAGAGTATGTGATCACATACACGTTGGAAATCGGAGACGATCGCAATCGCGACGCCGACTTCTTCTACTACAATATTCTCGGACCCGGATGGCAGGAAGAGATCGCTCTCCTCACCTTTACGGTGCAGTTTCCGAAGCCGATCGATCCTCAGAACGTTTCCTTGACCGGCGGCAGATATGGATCGACCCTTCAACAGGGGGAATACAATATCTCCTCCGACCGGATGACAGTTACCGGAAGAGCTCAGAATGTGAAGCCGGGGGAGGCGTTGACCCTCTACGTCGATCTGGAAGAGGGGTACTTCAGCGAGGTGAAGAAGTTTGTCGACCTGACGATTCCTCTCTACCTTGCGGCAATCGTTCTCTTCATCCTTTTTGTGTTTCATTCCTTTACGCTTTGGAAGCGCTACGGCCAGGATGAGCCCTTCATCCCGGTGGTCCGCTTTGAACCTCCAACCGACCTGTCACCGCTGGAAGTCGGTTATCTTTTTGACGGGATGGTGGACTCGAAAGATCTTTCCAGCATGCTTTTTTACTGGGCGGACTTGGGGTATATCCGGATCGAAGAGCTGAAGAAAAAAGAGTATCGCATCACCAAGCTCAAGAGCCTTGTCTCTCCGAAGGCGCATGAACAAAAGCTCTTCGATGCATTTTTCAGGCACGGGGACGGAACAAGCGTTGATTTGAAGCAGCTCTCCAAGTCGACCACCTTCGCCAAAAACATCGAAAAGACGAAGAGTCTGACTCGCTCATACTTCACCAAGGAGCGGGAACTCAAAGACCAGAACGCCGAGCGCAAGCGCATCATCCCGTTCTTGTATGGAGTCTTGCTGGTCGTCTTCCACGCATGGGCGACATCGTACAGCGATCCGGGCGGAGTGATTTTCACGGTTCCGCTGACTTTCGGAATCGGCTTGCTGGTTCTCACCGCGGTCGCGATCCCGAGAATCTTTGATTCATGGATGTTCGCCCGCAAACGAAAAGCGGTGATAAAGAGCCTCGCTTTTTTGCTGGTGTATCTCGTTTCGTTCGGAATCATGTTCATCGTGTACCGTGAGGAAGTTCTTCTTTCTCCCGCGCTTTCGCTCCTCTTCAGCTTGAGCGGACTCGGCGTTCCAATCGTATTCGCGTTCCTCGGAGCGATTACCGCCAAGCGCAGCAGCTACGCCCAAACGATTTTTGAGGAGATCGTCGGCTATCGCGAATTTATCGAGAAGGTTGAGGTAGATAAGCTGAAGGTGATGATCGAAAGCGATCCGGAACTCTTTTATCATGTGCTCGGGTATGCGGTCGTGCTTGGTCTGGAGAACACATGGGCGAAGAAGTTCGACTCGATCGACATGGCTCAAGCTTCCTGGTACATCGGAACGGGAGGCGTCCACCATCCGTTCTTCTACGCTTCTTTGGCCAACAGCCTCACCTCCAGTGCTATCACAAAGCCGCTTTACACCCAAGCTTCCGGTTCCGGCCGCGGGCCGATCACTCCGTCTTTCGGCGGCGGCGGTTTCAGCGGAGGCGGATTCGGCGGCGGTGGCGGGGGAGCCTGGTAACAAAAAACGGAGCCTGAGCTCCGTCTTCGTTGCTGAATCATTATTGGTTATTTATTTGCGATGCGATCCGTAAGCCGGGCGGCTTTTGGCGATCGCTTCGTTGACCCGTAGGTTGCGGCCGGCAAACTCCTTGCCATCGAGTTGGGAGATCGCGGCTTCCGCAGCTTCATCGTCTTCCATCTCGACAAACCCGAAGCCCTTGGGGCGGTGCGTTTCTCGGTCAATGATAATGTTCGCACTGAGGACAGTGCCGAACTGGGCGAACAGTTCCCGAAGTTCCGCTTCGGAAGTGTTGTAACTCATGTTACCAACATAGATTTTCTTTGCCATGTACTAA
>Ga0116183_1001116_pt1 | contig 30996 bp, 18 predicted proteins | sample AD_UKC078_MetaG_FD_89753 | JGI IMG/M metagenome (GOLD analysis project Ga0116183, IMG submission 89753) | Active sludge microbial communities of municipal wastewater-treating anaerobic digesters from USA - AD_UKC078_MetaG | ecosystem: Engineered > Bioreactor > Anaerobic > Digestate | place: USA...
AAGGAATAAAAAGGCAAATGTATAATAGAGCAGGCATAAGCCTACTCAGAGCCAAAATATTATATGAATCGGGGTAAAGTTGCACCTAAAGTGACGAAGAACCAAAAAGTATGAAAAAAAGTATCACCAAGTATCACCAACGCCTTAATAGGTTGATATACAGTATCTTCTGTGTGATACTTGCCTCAAAAAAAGCCTCACCAAGTATCACCAAGTATCACCAACTTTTTTGCAGTGATTCCTTACAAGTTTATAGCTGTTTATTGCTTATATATGGGGATTCTCATCAGTACCCTTATGCGATTTATTTTGCAGGTGAACAAATTTCATCTCCACCCGGATGTACACAGTTTGTACACCCCCATGTACACGACCTGTAGATCCGGGTGTACGAATACCCTACACCCGGGTCTACGAAAAGTTTCGCAACCAGCAATTCACATAGGTTATGTATACCTAATGTATGTTTAGTTACCCACGCAAGAAAAAATAAAAACTTCATGATTTAGTTTTTTATGAAACAAACAAGGTCTGTTCTTTGAGGTAATGTAAAGCTCAATTACATCTATTGATACGCCAATATGAATAGAGGTAGTGCCTCATAACATGTATTGTCGTTTACCGCTTGCTTATGTGATGGATCCTCAATTAACCTTTACTGTTTTTAACATAAAATCATATTAATTAGTCTACCATCAAATTCAGCAGTAAAATTTGGCTTTTGAATCGGAAATTCTAGGTGTTCGTACATTTTTCCATTTGCTTTTATTTAGAAAAGAGGGAACTTTGCAACACTATCTCACGCATTTCCTCAATATCAAATAATATAAAAGCATTATTTGAAAGTATTGTTAAAAGGAAATGAATCTGCAGATCGTTTTTGTAGACCTAATTTTGTGAAGTATATTTAATTTTATATTTATTATTAGTTAAACTTAGTCTTATGGAGAACAAAGAAAAAGAGGGAAGATCCCTAAAACTATCTAATTTCTTTCCTAGATTTTTGTTGGTTGCTTTATTTTTGATTGGAGCAACAATGGCATTTGCTCAAGGCAAATCAATCAAAGGAGTTGTTCTTGATCAGAACTCGGAGCCTATTATTGGAGCCAATGTTTTAGTCGAAGGAACAACCAATGGTGCTATAACTGACCTTGATGGGAATTTCTCATTGACGAATGTAGCTTCGACTGCAAAATTGAGAGTAAGCTATATCGGTTACATTACTCAAGTGGTTCCCGTAGCCGGTAATTCTACCTTTAAAATTCAACTTAAAGAAGACGCTAAAGCTTTAGATGAAGTGGTAGTAGTAGGTTATGGTGTTCAGAAAAAGAGTGATGTGACAGGAGCCATAACTTCTGTAAACGAAAAAACGCTTAAAGAACGTCCTGTTCAGAATGCCATTTCAGCGATGCAAGGTAAGGCTGCCGGAGTAGATATTCAGTCGAATGTTCGTCCGGGTGAAACTTCAGCCGTTGTGATTCGTGGTAATCGTTCAATTAAGGCCTCTAACGCTCCACTTTATGTAGTAGATGGCGTAGTGCTAATGGGAGATGTAAACGACATAAACCCCGGCGACATTGAATCAATTGAAATCTTGAAAGATGCTTCGTCAACAGCTATTTATGGTTCTCGCGGAGCTAATGGTGTAGTACTTGTTACTACAAAGAGTGGTAAATCTGGTAAGGTTCAGGTTGATTACAACATGACAATCTCTGCTGATGTTGCTAATTCTATTACTGATTGGGCATCTGCAGGCGAAATGCTAGACCGTATTCGTACTGCTGAAATTAACGGAGGTACTTATAAGTTAGGAACTACCGTGTTGACTGAACCCAATTTAGAAGCTGATATTTCTAAATTTGGTCATGGTGATGCTGCAAGTATTGCGGCACTTCAAAAAGCTTATGAGGGTGGTACCTATGATTCTTCTAAAATACCAACAACTGATTGGATTGGGATGATGACACGTACAGGAATTACCCAAAACCATCAATTATCTATCTCTGCAGGTAATGAGAAGAGCAAGTTATTTACTTCATTAGGCTATTATAATGCAAAGGGCGTTCAGCTTAATCAAGGATTTTACAGATATACAGCACGTATCAACGGTGAAATAAGAGTTACCAATTGGTTGAACGTAGGTACATCTATTAGCGCCTCTTACAGTGAGCAGGAATACGGAACAATGAACTATTCAGGCTCAGCTACTGGCGCCAGAGACTTGTACGGACGCGCTTTATCACAGTATTTGATAGCAAAACCTTATGACGAAGATGGCAACTTGGTTGACTATCCGGGTGGTAATGCTTCGGCTCCTGTTTGGAACCCGTATATTGACATTGATAATACGTCAGACAATACACGTCGTGTAAACTTACAAGCAAATGCTTTTGCAGAAATAACATTTACCCCTTGGCTTAAGTATCGTTTCAACTTAGGAACAAACTACAATAACGTTAAAGAAGGCTCTTGGGTAGGTTCTCAATCTACTATTAACCGTAAAGGAAATCCGGCTTATTCAAGTGCTTCAAATGAATCTAAGGATCGTAAGAACTGGTTGATTGAAAACATTCTTTTCTTTAATAAAGAAGTAGGTATTCACTCTTTCGGAGCTACCCTTGTACAATCGGCTCAAAAAAGTATGTACGAAAACCTATCAGCTTCTGCAAATAAGATTCTTTATGATTCATCTAAATGGTGGAACTTGGCATCTAACTTAAACGGTAAACCTTCATCATACGGTTCGGGCTTTTCAGAAAACTCATTAATGTCATACATGGGCCGTGTAAATTATGGTTTAATGAACCGTTATTTAGTTACTGCTTCCTTACGTTATGACGGTGCTTCTGTACTTGCAACAGGTAATAAGTGGGACTACTTCCCATCGGTAGCCTTAGCATGGAAAATGCAGGAAGAAAAATTCATTAAATCGATTCAATGGATTGATGAGTTAAAACTTCGTTTAGGTTATGGTGTAACCGGAAACTCTGCTGTAAGTGCATATACAACTTCAGGTCCTTTGTCGCAATATAATTATGTATACGGCACGACACCTGCTATTGGTATGATTCCCAAAGATATGGCTAACAAAAAGCTAGGATGGGAAAAAACTCGTCAGATCAATATCGGACTCGACTTTGCTGTCCTTAACAGACGGTTAAGTGGTACACTTGAATGGTACCAATCTAATACATTTGATTTGTTGATGGACCGTTCTATCCCGGGCATTACCGGATTCTCAAATGTTCTCGATAACATTGGAGAAATGAAAAACTCCGGAATTGAATTATCTTTATCTTCTGTGAATATCGACAAAAGAGATTTTACATGGAGAACTGATTTGAATATTTCACATAACAAAGAAGAAATTGTCTCTTTGGTAAACGGTAAACAAGATATGCCTAGCAATGGCTGGTTTATAGGGCAACCTTTAAGCGTGTACCGTTATTATATTGTTGACGGGTTATGGCAAAATACTCCTGAAGATTTAGCAGAAATAGCTGAATGGAAAAAGAACGGTTATAACTTTGCACCGGGTCAATATAAACCTAAAGAAGTGAATAAAAACTATAAACTTGAAGATGACGACAAGCAAATTGTTGGTAACAGAAGCCCTAAAGTAGTAATTGGTTTGACAAATACATTCAACTATAAAAACTGGGAACTGAGCTTCTTCCTTTATGGACGATTGGGCCAAAAATACTATTACAATATAGATCCTAACGCCTCCGGTGATTATGTGGTTTATGGTCGCAAAGCTAGTCTGAATGATTTCTGGAGTGAAGAAAATCCCAATGCTAAATATCCTAAATTGACTTCTGCATCAAATGTATCGGACGCAAACGTTAACCGTTCTGCCAATGTACATAACGGTTCTTTTGTCTCTGTAAGAAATATTTCTTTGGGTTATACCTTTAAAGACAAGTTATTATCGAAATATAGCATCCGTAGCTTGAATGTATTTGCTCAGGTTATCAATCCTTTCTTGTTTGGTGGTGAGGTTGTAAAAGCAGGTGTCAATCCTGAAGATACTAATAACTTGAATTCATTTAACTCTGTAGGCGATTTACAAGGTGCCACAAATAATAATACAATGATGACAACCAGCTTTGTCTTTGGTTTACGTCTCGGATTTTAACTCTTAAATTATAGTATAATATGAATAAATATATAAGCCTCTTAGTATGTGCCGGCGCATTGACTTTTGCCGGTTGTCAGGATTTCCTTGAAGAAAAGCAGGTTACTACTTTAACTCAGGACTTTTATAAAAGTGCCGAAGGGTTAGAGACTCTGGTAAAAGGAACATATCAAATATTACGTTACAAGCCAGATTATAATCCGGGTAATTATGTGTTTGGTATCAACTCGGACGTTGAAGTCTTTACATGGTCTGATGCCAATCGTGTAGCTAATGGTGGATATGCACCCGGAGCTTGGAATGCCCAGGCCGGTACTAGCACTAACATGAATTCTCAGTTGATGGCACTTATCGGACAAGTTTCCGGTGGTGTATCCGAAGGTTGTTATCCTGTGATTAATCGTTGTAATATTTTCTTGGAGAACTACGCCACTTTGAGTGATGCCGATAAGAAAAAAATGGAAGGACGTAGAGGCGAGATATTATTCTTGCGTACCTATGCTTACTTTATCTTGTCAAACACGTTTGGTGCAGTACCTATCATGACAAAGAGCGTATCGGGTATGCCGGAAAATTTCTACTATCCTAAAGGAACGCTTGAGGAGCTTTATACCATGTTAATCAATGATATGAAAGAAGCGGTTGAGATACTTCCTGCAACAACAGGTGACTTAGGACGTATCACAAAACCGGCTGCCGCAACTTTCCTAGCAAAGTTATTTTTGGTAAGGGCTCAAGGTGCTGAATTTCAAAATAGCTCCGAACCCACGTTGAAAGCACTTTATAAAGGTACTGATTCGGAAGATCTGGATAATGCTATTAAATACGCAACCGTTGCTATTAGCCAAAAACAGAATGAAACTGCTTATGGTGGACTAGCTCCTGATTTTGGTAGCTTGTGGACAAACATAAAAGGATCTGATCCTTATGCTCGTGATAAAGTTTCTGAGCTTTTGCTGACTGCTCAGTATGAGTCAACTCAAACCTATAACGGACGTTATGGTAGCAATACCTCTTTTATTCACTTGTATAACAGTAACCACACTAATTTCCGCGCTTCTGTAGGTCGTACTATGGAATACGGAAGACCTTTTGCCACAGCAGGATCTTCGGATTGGGGATATGATATGTATACTGATCGTGCCAACGATTCTCGATATTACAAAACATACCTGACTGATTATGTAACGACTCAGATGGGTAATGGTGGGTACAAAGATTGGACTGCGACTACAGCCTATGTCTACAATAACTTTATAAAAGGCGCTAATGATGCTACGGTAAAAGCCGGAGAACATTTAATGAAATCACTCGGTCAACGTGCTATTGTGTATATAGAGAATTCAAAAGACGAACCACTAGATTCTTTATGGGTGGCAAGTCAGCCATTTATTATGAATGTGCGTTGGACTGTAGGTGCACCTAATGGTAATTACGGTACAGCGGGCTCTTACTCTTCAGAAGTGGAAGAGGGGCTCAGGAATCCGGTTATTAAAAACAAAGGAACTCGTAAACTGTATTACAGGGTTGATGGCGACAAAGGGGATAACTATGGCTTAGACTATGGTTTGACACAGGCAGGTCATTACATGGGGCCTCGTAAGTGGTTGGATATTAACCGTGGATTAGGAACCAGTGCCAATGGTGGTCAGGCAATTGATATTTGTATCTTCCGTTTGGCAGAAACTTATTTAATACGCGCTGAGGCTTATGGTCGCAAGGGTGATATGGCTAATGCAATTGCTGATTTGAATGTATTACGTAAAAGAGCTGCATACCATGCCGGAGAAACTCGTAATGAAGTACTGGTGAAATACGAGCCTTCAGTATTAACCGGTAAATTAGATGTTCCTTCTACCGAAAAACAATCTCCTTATAAAGTCACTGCAGATTCTTATGAGAAGATTAAGGTTACAGGAGAGGAATGGACAGCAGGAACCGATAAATTCAAAAAAGAAAACTATCCGGATAACGTAAATAACTATTTTGTTCAGTTTATCTATAACGAACGTGCTCGCGAGCTGATATTTGAATTGAACATTCGTGAGGATTTACACAATGCGGGTATCCTTTACGAACGTGTTGTAGCTCGCGACCAATTAGGTGCACCTGCTACATCAAAAGGAACTCAGAATTTCCCATTTCCTAAAGATGATGTATCTACCGGGTCAAAAGGGGCCACAGGGGTTGGAAAAGGAGTCTTTGAAAGAAAGCATACCTTCTTCCCATGGCCGCAAGCATTCTTGGACTTGTTGACTGATGAAAATGGTAATGCATTAGATGAGGCAGCTAAGAAAGCTTATCAGAATTATGGATATTAATCAATTTATTTAATATTTAGAACGGCTACCATTTAATTTTTGGTAGCCGTTTTTGCTTTTCGTTTTTATAATTTATTGAGATGAATACAAATACATTGCTTTACGGTCTTTGTTCTTTTACTTTTGTAAACTTACCTTTATGCAAGTCAGGTGCTCAACAGAATTCAGCTGAGCGTCCTAATATTATTTTTATTTTGGCAGACGACATGGGTTATGGGGATTTATCATGTTATGGCAATAAAGACATTAAAACGCCCCATATTGACAAGTTGGCTCAGACAGGGACTCGTTTTACACAGTGCTATGCCGGTTCAGCTATTAGCTCTCCTTCCCGATGTGCATTGATGACCGGTAAGAATACGGGTAATACAACTATCCGTGATAATTTTTGTGAAGCAGGTGGCATAGAAGGCTTAAAGGGACAAAATATGATTCGCAGAATGCATCTGTTGCCCAATGACACTACCATCGCTACCGTGCTTAGCGCGGCAGGATATAAAACCTGTTTAGTGAACAAATGGCATCTGGATGGCTTTAACCCCGAAGCGACTCCTCTAAACCGAGGCTTTCAAGAGTTTTACGGGTGGTTGATAAGTACACCTTACTCGAACGATCCTTATTATTATCCTTATTGGCGCTTCAACAATTCGCAATTGGAGAATATTGAAGAAAATAAAAATGATCAGCATATTAAGCACAATACTGATATATCTACAGAAGATGCTATTCGTTTTATTCGCCGGAATAAAGAAAACCCTTTCTTTCTGTATCTTGCCTATGATGCACCTCACGAACCTTATGTGATTGATGAGACAAGCTGGTATGATGACAAAGCATGGGAAGGCAATACCAAACGTTACGCTTCACTTATTACACACATGGACAGAGCCATCGGCAGGTTAATTAATGAACTGGAGCAATTGGGAATACGCGATAATACGCTAATTGTTTTTGCATCCGACAATGGCGCAGCTGTACAAGCTCCTCTGGCAGAACTCAAATGCAACGGTTCATTAAGAGGAAGAAAAGGACAGCTGTACGAGGGAGGCATTAGAGTTCCCTTTATTGTGAATCAACCCGGTAAGGTAAAAGTGCAGGAACTTGATAACCTGATTTATTTTCCGGATGTGATGCCTACATTGGCTAATTTAGCTCGGGCAACGGATAAGCTTCCTCAAAGAATAAATGGAATGAACATACTTCCTTTATTTTATGGGCATCAGGTTGAAACGAATAATAGGTTGTTGTATTGGGAGTTTACCGGAAAGCAACGGGCGGCAAGAAGAGGTGACTGGAAGGTTGTCTCCGTCAAGAAAGACGCCCCTTTGGAGCTTTATCATATAAGCAAGGATATGACAGAATCAACGAATTTAGCTCAGGATCATCCTGAAATAGTAAAGGAGTTTGAACAAGAAATGAATAAAATGCGTACTCCTTCACCAAACTGGCCTCTGCCGAATGAATAGAATTACTTGAATAAAAACTTTAAAAGATTATTTATGAAAAACCTTTTTTATTTTGCAATTGTAATTTGGATGTACTTGTTTACTTCCTGCTCTGATAAAAATATAACAACACACGAAGAACTAAAACCTGACTCGGATCCAGTTGTTGTTACGGTGAATAAAAGTAGAGCAATGTGGGTTAGTTATGATCCTATTGCACGATCATCAAAAGGACATACTTCAGGTTATAAACATGCGCTTATTAGTTGGAGAATATTACCAACAGATCCTGCCGGAATAGCTTTTGACATATATAAGAGTGAAGATGGATCAACAGAAGTAAAATTGAATACAGAACCAATACTTAATTCCTCAAATTGGGCTGATTCACAAATTAATCCTAATATTTCAACGGTTTATCGGGTTACTATCTCTGGAAAGCGAGAAACGCTGTGTGAATATAACTTTACTCCGGAAATGGGCAAAACATTTTATAGAGCTATTTTATTGAATAAAAATGTTCCAGATGCTTCATTGACGTATGAAGCGAACGATGCGCAAGTCGCTGATCTCGATGGAGACGGAGAAATGGAAATTATACTAAAAAGACAACCTTACGATGGAGCTAATCAGGGTGGCTGGCATGATGGTACAACTTTATTGGAAGCGTACGAACTTGATGGTACGTTTTTATGGCAGATTGATATGGGAATTAATATTCGGTCAGGCTCTCATTATACCTCATTTGTCGTTTATGATTTTGATGGAGATGGTAAGTGTGAGATTGCTTTCCGTACGTCTGAAGGTACTCGTTTCGGAGATGGAAAACAAATTACTGATGTTACAGGGAAAGTAAATGATTACCGACAGAAAGATTCTGATGGTAAAGGCTGGTATTCGGGCAAATCATTATATTCTACAACTGGCTTGATATTTGATGGACCAGAGTATATCTCAGTTGTAAATGGAGTTAATGGTTCTGAGATGGCGCGTACAAATAATATTCCACGAGGAGGAACTGGTAGTAATTATGAAAGAGCAAAATTTTGGTTCGATTATTGGGGAGATGATTATGGAAATAGAATGGATAGGTTCTTTATAGGGGTAGCCTATTTAGACGCCATCCCGGAAAATGGCATTCGTAAAGCAAACCCTAGTTTGATTATTACTAGAGGAATATATAAGAATTGGCAGGTATGGGCGCTTGATTTAAAAGGAGGTAATTTGAATATTCGTTGGAAATTTGATACTAAAGAAACCGGAAATATTGCTTGTGTGGCAATGGGATCTCATAGCTTTCGTGTGGCTGATTTAAATGGTGATCATAAGGATGAAATATTATATGGATCTGCAGCGATAAGTTCTGGAGGTAAACTTTTGTATTGTACGGGCAATGGGCACGGTGATGCCTTGCATGTCGGAAAATTTGCTCCTAATCGTAGTGGCTTACAAGTTGTTGCTTGTTTTGAGGAGGAGGATACTTATACAGGAACAGGTCACGGATATGCTTGTGAGATGTTCGATGCCGCAACAGGTCAACATCTTTTTGGACATGGTGCTGGTAAGAATGGAGATGTTGGCAGATGTTTGGTCGCTGACATTGCTTCTGATAGCCCTGGTTGTGAATATTGGTCATCTTTGGGGACAGGAATTTACAGTTGTGAAACGGGAACTTTGGTTAGCACCGTGCTACCAACATATAAAGGTGGAGGCAATAGCTATAACAATGCGATTTTTTGGACAGGTGTCTTAACTCGTCAAATGCTTGATGATGTGATGATTCAGAGTTATGAACCTTCCGCTCCTTGGTGTCCAGAGCTTAGTGCCAGTTGGACTCGTGTACTTACTTTATCTTACTATGGCGGCGGTGTTTCTTCTAATAATGGAACAAAATCGAATCCCTGCTATTACGGAGACTTTTTAGGAGATTATAGAGAAGAAGTAATTTATCGTAGTAAAGATAATGCTTCAATCTATCTGTTCTCAACTAACCATCCGACTGAACACCGATTGGTACATTTGATGGAAGATCACACTTATGATATGTCTCAAGCGATGCAGAATGTCGGCTATAATCAACCTACTCATTTGGGCTATTATGTGGGACTAGCATTAAATGAATAGTACGCTGAATTAAAATATTTAATAATGAGGTAAAGCTAATCTGCTTCTTTTGTATTTTTGCAAAATCACTAAAGTTATTATACTATGAAAAAGGTTTTATCGCTTTTATTATTTTTATTGTTTGTCCTAACGAGGCTATCGGCGCAGGAAACGAAGATTAAAGTCGCTTGTATAGGCAATAGCATTACTTTCGGGGCTGGTATTAAAGATCGGGTCAACCATAGTTATCCCAGTATTTTGGGAAGAATGTTGGGCAAGGATTATGAGGTGCAAAATTTTGGTGTCAGCGCTCGAACGCTTTTAAACAAGGGTGACCATCCCTATATGAAAGAAGTGCAGTTTCAAGATGCCCTGAATTATCAACCCGATATAGTGGTCATAAAACTGGGAACGAATGACACCAAACCTCAGAATTGGAAATATAAAAATGAGTATCAATCTGATATGGAGCAGATGGTAAACGCTTTCCGCTCTCTTCCTTCTCATCCGCGAGTGTATCTGTGTTACCCGGCCACTGCTTATTCAATTAAATGGGGTATAAATGACAGTATAATAGTGCATGATGTGATACCTATGATTGATGCTGTAGCTCGCAAATTAAGTCTGGAAGTGATTGATTTGCATTCGCCTACGGCTAATAAAAAAGAGTTATTTCCTGATGATATACATCCTAATCCCGAAGGTGCAGCTATCTTGGCCAATGAAGTTTATAAGACTATCACAAAGAAAAAAAGTGGTAGTCGTATCCTCTTTATAGGTGACTCTATTACTGACGGGAATTGGGGTGGTGGCGGAGCAAAGCCTTCGTCAGAACGTAATCATTGGGATCAGAACCATATTTTTGGGAGTGGTTACATGTATCTCTGTGCAGCGCATTATCAGGGACTATATCCCGAAAGAGAGTATTGCTTTTTGAATCGTGGTATTAGTGGGCATAAGCTGGAAGACCTGAAGGGTCGTTGGGAAGTAGATGTTTTGAAAGAATCGCCCGATGTGTTATCTGTTCTAATTGGGACAAATGATATTGATCAGTTTATGAGGAGTAAAGAGAAAGCTTTTGATTTTGAACGTTGGGCAAACGATTATAAAGCATTAATTGATGCCTCACTGAAACAGAACCCACATTTAAAATTGGTTCTTTGTTCTCCTTTTGTTGTTAACTCGGGCGGCATGAAGTCAAAGGCCGATTTTGCACTACGTGATAGTTTGATACGGGAGGCAGGTCAGGTGGTTGAAAAAATAGCGGCTGATTGCGGAGCAATATTTATTAATTATCAGCAGTTATTTGATGAACTTTATTATAAATATCCTGCATTACCGGATACATATTGGTTGTGGGACGGTATTCATCCGACTCCTGCAGGTCATCAAAAGATGGCTGAACGTTGGGTAGAGCAGGCTGGTGACTTCTAATTACCACAGAGTTTAGTATAACTTTAAAGAAAAGAGCTGTCTGTACTTTCGCTATCAGACAGCTCTTTTTTTGTTATTTGTTTATCTTCACATTCTTACATGTAAAAGGCTTGATAAAGTGGGCGTCATAGTCGCCTTTTCGGGCTTTGATCGTTAAGTTTTCAAAAGTGAAGTTTGTAAGCACATATTGATCGGATGGACTGACATTAAAGAATGTTTCGCATTCAAAATCAATGTTACGCATAGTTAGGTGATCAGAATATGAAAGAGGAATATCCTTACGATCCTTCAGGTCGAAGAATTGTGTCCAAGGCTTGATGTATAAGAAATGGTTGGCATTGCCGGTAATGTCTTCCACTAAAATGTATTCATATTTTTGTGGCGTATCAGGACGCATCTTAAGCCAGAGCAAACGATTCGCTTCGTTCACTTTGCAACGACGAAGAATGATGTTACGGTCGTATATTGATTCGCTACCAAATGTTAGTGCACTGTGACAGAAACCATAATTACAATCTTCGATGATGATGTTATAATTGCCTCCGTTGCTTTCATCTTTATCCGCCCAAGGTCCTTTGCCACCTTTTAATGCTACAGCGTCATCATTTACTGAGATGTAACAGTTCTTAATGAGCACATTGGCGCATACGTCGATGTCAACGCCGTCTGTGCTAGGAGCCTTTACCGGTGCTTCGGGTGAAGTGATTCGCAGGTTTAGTAATTTTACATGATTGCTTTTATATAAATGCGTTGTCCAAAATGGAGAATTCATTAAGTGTACCCCTTCAATTTGTACATTGTCGCAATTGGAAATGTAAACCAGTCGGGGGCGCAGTTCATCCATATTGGTACATTTTGGGTTTACAGCCCGGCGCAACCAGAATGATTTCCAATAACGTAAACCGTTACCGTTGATTGTACCTTTGCCCGATATGGTAAATCCCTTCAAGTTATTAGCATTGATTAATGCAGTGAAATATTTCAATGTCTGACCCTCCATCCGGGTCATTTGAATTGGAAAATTGTTTATGTCATCACTTCCTTTAATAACTCCTCCTTCTTCCAGGTAAAGGTGTGTTTGAGGTTTAAAGAAGAGTGCTCCGCTTAGAAAGGTACCTTTGGGAACCACTACCACTCCGCCACCATTTTGATGAGCCAGATCGATAACTGCTTGGATTTTCTCAGTTTGAAGCAAGGTACTGTCGTTCAATACACGATAATCGGTAAGAACATACTTTTTTCCTAATGCGTCTATTCTGACTGTTTCATTTTTACGAAACCATTCGGGTATCGGTGTACCGTCGGGGAATTTTTCTTGCCCGAAGAGTTGAACGCATAGAAGCGTAGTGAACAATAATGTAAGGATTCTCATGGTTTAATGATATTAGTATATAAATAATTGTTTTTCACTGAATGGTACGTTGACCAAAAGTAGATAAAAATAATCTTTAAGCCAACTTGCAACCCTTCTCTTGCACGTTTTTACATGCAATTGTACAGACGTATAGGTAGAAGTACAACTGAAAAGGCTAATTTTGTTGAGCAAATTAATCTTACTGATAATATATAAGAATGAAAAAACTAATAGGAACTACTTTGGCTTTGTTTGTTTGCTGGCTTGGATTTGCACAGCCGGCTTACGACTTCAGCAAAATGCAACGTGAAAAATTGGGTAGAGGCGTAGTGGCGCTTCGACAAGATGCTAAAACGGTTTTTGTAAGCTGGCGTTATCTGTCGGCCGATCCGCTCGATGTTTCTTTTAATGTTTATCGCAACGGCAAGAAAATTAATCAGAAACCGGTGACTGAAAGCACTTGCTTTTATGATCATCGGGAAGAAACTACAGAGGCTGTTTACACGATAAAAGCTATTTCTCAAAGTACTAAAACGGCATTGCCCGAAGGACGTTACAAGTTGTCCGCCAATGCACCGGCAGGATACCTGAATATTCCTCTGAATCGTCCTCAAGGCGGGGTTACTCCTTCCGGAGAAACCTATACGTATATACCTAATGATGCAAGCATAGGTGACGTTGATGGCGATGGCGAATACGAAATTATTTTGAAGTGGGACCCTTCCAATGCGCATGATAATGCTCACAACGGCTATACAGGTCCGGTATTGTTCGACTGTTATCGTTTGGACGGCAAACATTTGTGGCGTATAAACCTGGGACGAAACATACGGGCGGGCGCACATTACACACAATTTATGGTATTTGATTTCGACGGTGATCATCGTGCTGAAGTAGTAATGAAAACATCAGACGGTACCGTTGATGGGAAAGGAAAGGTTATTGGAGATGCTGCGGCCGATTATCGGGCAGAAAGCGGTAGAATATTAACCGGTAATGAGTATCTTACTGTGTTCAGTGGGGCGACTGGTGAGGCGCTTTATACCACAAACTATGTTCCTGAAAGAGGCGATTTGATGGGTTGGGGCGATGATCATGCCAACCGAAGCGATCGTTATCTGGCTTGTGTGGCTTACCTAGATGGTGTTCATCCCAGTGTTGTAATGTGCAGAGGATACTACACCAGAACGGTGCTGGCTGCATTCGACTGGAATGGTAAGGAACTTAAGCAACGATGGGTGTTCGACAGCAATCAACCCGAATGGAGTAACTACGCGGGCCAAGGAAACCACAATTTGCGCGTGGGCGATGTGGATGGAGATGGTTGTGATGAAATTATGTATGGCTCGTGTGCCATTGATCATAACGGTAAAGGGCTTTATTCTACAGGCATGGGACACGGCGACGCTATGCACCTTACTCAGTTTGATCCGTCCAATTCTAAATTACAAGTATGGGATTGTCACGAGAACAAACGGGATGGATCTTCCTTCCGTGACGCAGCTACTGGAAAAGTCTTGTGGCAAGTGAAGAGCTCTATTGATGTGGGACGTGCCATGGCAGCCGATATTGATCCAACCAATCCGGGAGTGGAGATGTGGTCTCTTGCTTCGGGAGGTATCCGTAACTTGAAAGGTGAGGTCATAAATCCCGATATTCGTACGCTTCCGGTTAATATGGCTGTGTGGTGGGACGGTGATTTACTTCGTGAGATGCTGAATAAAAATGTAGTGAGTAAGTATGACTGGAAAACTAAAAAGTGTTCTCCTTTGGTTGTTTTCGAGGGAGCGATGTCAAACAACGGAACCAAATCGACTCCTTGCCTTCAAGGCGACTTGGTGGGCGACTGGCGTGAGGAGGTATTACTCAGAACAGAAGATAATTCGGCGTTACGCCTCTACGTGTCAACCTTGCCAACCGATTACCGGTTCCATACTTTCCTCGAAGATCCTGTTTATCGCATCAGCATAGCGACACAGAATGTGGCTTACAACCAGCCCACACAACCCGGATTTTATTTCGGTCCCGACATAAAGAAAGGGCTGTTTCGCGGGTATCAGTTTAAAGAGAAAGAAGCAGTCAATGACATGAATTCTCCGTTGCATTTATTAGCACCTGAATACAAAGTGCCTTACGGAGAACTCTCTATTCAGGAGGTTAAGTCTGATATGGATCGCGTATTGCAGTTTTTAGAAGAGTCAACACCGGCCAAAGTCATTAACAAACAAACGGGTAAGCAGATAACCGATTACAAAGAAATGGATGGCGATGCTACGTTGGAAAGAGGACTGTTCCGACTGGCCAGCTATGAATGGGGAGTAACCTATGCGGCGATGTTGGCTGCCGGTGATGCAACGGGTGATGCCCGCTACAAAGACTATACATTGAGCCGTTTTCGTTTCTTCACTGAAATTGTGCCCCACTTTAAACGGTTGATGAGTAACTACGGAGTGATTGATGCACAAATGAAACAGATGCTAACTCCACATGCGTTGGACGATGCGGGTGCTATGTGTGCAGCTATGATTAAAGCAGAACTTACCGATGAAAAGTTGAATCTTCGTCCCATGATCGATAATTACATGGACTATATCATGAATAAGGAATACCGCCTTTCCGATGGAACTTTTGCAAGAAACCGTCCACAACATAACACACTTTGGCTCGACGACATGTTTATGTCTGTTCCCGCTATTGCCCAAATGGGGAAGTTAACGGGAGACAGTAAGTATTACGATGAGGCTGTTCGCCAAATTCTTCAATTCTCTAAAAGAATGTTTGTACCCGAAAAGGGCCTCTATCGCCACGGCTGGGTTGAAGGGATGAGTGATCATCCTGCCTTTCACTGGGGTAGAGCCAATGGCTGGGCGATACTCACCATGACGGAAGTATTGGATGTATTGCCCCTTAACCACCCCGGTTATGAACAAGTGATGAATCAATACAAGGCACACATACGCGGACTGGCGGCCTGCCAGGGCGGCGATGGTTTTTGGCATCAGCTGCTCGATCGTAATGACTCTTATGAAGAGACATCGGCTACCGCTATTTATGTTTACTGCCTGGCACACGCCATCAACAAAGGTTGGATTGATGCGCTGGCGTATGGCCCGGTTGTACAGCTAGGCTGGCATGCTGTTTCTACAAAGATCAACACCAAAGGAGAAGTGGAAGGTACTTGTGTGGGAACAGGCATGGGATTCGATCCGGCTTTCTATTATTACCGTCCCGTGAATGTGTACGCTGCGCACGGTTATGGCCCGGTACTCTGGGCTGGAGCCGAAATGATAAACTTATTAAGAACGCAACACCCTAAAATGAACGATAGTGCCGTTCAGTATTATCATACGGAGCAAACCACGAACGAACCGATTTTCAGTGTGCCGGTCGACGACCTGAATTCTTCTCAAAACATCACTGTCGGTAAAGGTTATAAAGTGGCTGATAAACCGTTATTCCGTGACCCTAAGTTTGATGGCGCGGCCGATCCGACTCTCATTTGGAATAAGAAAGAGAAAAAGTGGTTTATGTTCTATACCAACCGCAGAGCCAACTTGAAAGAGACACACGGAGTCGATTGGGTACATGGAACTCCTATTGGAATAGCTGAGTCTACTGATGGAGGAGCTACGTGGAAGTATCGTTGCGATGCCAAGATTAATTATGGTGGTAAAGACTATACTTATTGGGCTCCCGATGTTATTGAAGAGAAAGGTCGATACCACATGTTTCTGACAGTGGTGCCGGGTACCTTTTCTGACTGGGCACACGAAAGAGAGATTGTGCATTTTATCAGTTCGGACCTGATTAACTGGAAATTCAGTGATAAGGTGAAACTGGCTTCCGATAAGGTGATTGATGCCGGTTTGGTGAAAGCTCCAAACGGTTTGTGGCGGATGTATTACAATAACGAGCGCGACAATAAATCCATTTATTACTCTGAAAGTAAAGACCTCAAGAACTGGGTGAATTACGGTAAGGTTATTTCTGACCGTCGTGGCGAAGGTCCTAAAGTCTTCAAGTGGATGAATAAATATTTCATGATAGTGGATAATTGGAATGGATTAGGCGTTTATTCGTCGGATGACATGGAAAAGTGGGTGCGACAACCACAAAACATTCTTCAGGGTGGCGGTAGTGGACCCGATGACGGTACACAAGGGCAGCATGCCGATGTGGTGGTAAGTAACGATCGTGCCTATATTTTCTATTTCACGCATCCGGGACGCGTAGGGGCGGCTGCTAAGACAGATACGCCGGACACTCGCCGAACAACGATTCACGTGGCCGAACTGAAATATATAAAGGGAGAAATTGTGTGTAACAGGGACTTACCTGTTTACATCAACCTGAAATAAATTACTTAACAAAAAGAAAAACACAATGAAAAGAGAAGCATTTAAAATGTTCTTGAAACCGGGTTGTGAAGCCGAATACGAAAAAAGGCACAACGCCATCTGGCCGGAACTGAAAAAACTTTTGTCGGAAAATGGAGTTTGCGATTATTCCATCTATTGGGATAAAGACACCAATATCTTATTTGCCAGTCAAAAGGTACAAGGTGAAGAGTCCTCGCAAGACATGGGAAGTAACCCCATCGTGCAAAAATGGTGGGCTTACATGGCAGACATCATGGAGACCAATCCCGATAATTCTCCCGTCTCAATTCCGCTAAAAGAAGTTTTTAGGATGGAGTAGACTGTTTTTAGGGCTTGTTTACGGAAAAATTCCCCTTACGAGGCAAGAATAAGCATACTTTCTGCTATTTTTGCCTCGTAATTGTAATCTGTAAACCCTGGAGAACATGAGAAAAAGTCTGATAACTCTTCTCTTCTTATCACTTTTCGCGGCTACTATTTCCGCATCTATTGAAATTCGATCTAAGCAATTGACCATTGCCGATGGATTACCCAATAATTCCGTTCGATATTTATTACAAGACAGCAAGGGCTTTATGTGGTTGGGCACACTCAACGGACTAAGTCGTTACGATGGAAATTCTTTTCTTTCTTTTTATCCTTCCTCCTCTTTCAATACGGTCTCTTTATTAGACAGGCGGGTTTTCGATATGGCCGAAGATAATAAAGGCTTTCTTTGGATTTCTTTTTCCTCGGAGCAGTTTAGTTGCTACGACTTGAAAAGAGCTTGTTTCGTTGACTTTACCGGAAACGGGGAATATAAACAGCAGTACTCCAAAAGAATGTTTGCAAGCAATGGTGATGTGTGGCTGTGGCATGAAGGTAACGGCTGTAGGCATATTACCTACAACAATGGTTTTTCTTCCGTGACTTTTACGAAGGCAAACGGTCAGTTAACCGATGATGATGTTCAATTTGTAAATGAAGCAGAGCCGGGAACTTTATGGATAGGTAGCAAGAAAGGGCTGACTCGTGTAACGGGTAATCGTTCTACAATCGTGAATAGGGATATTGCTTTTTATCAAATGATTTATGCGGGTGGACAACCTTACTTCCTGACTTCCGATAATAAGGTGTATACTGTTCAGAAAAATGGCGCAGGACTTAAACTTCTGGCTAATGGAATGATTCCCGGTATAGTAATTTCGGGTACTTTTCAACTCAATAACCAATGGATCATCCTGACTTCGGCCGGTTGTTTCTCGTTCCATTTACAAAACAAAAAGATGGAGTCGGCCGCTGCACTTTTCGGTGAAGACATTCAGTCGGGTAATGTGTTACTCGATAATAAAAACAACTTTTGGGTTTACAACCACAGTGGTCGGGTTTGGTATATCCGGGCAGAAAACGGGGCAACAAAAGAATTCCGTCTTATTCCAGCCGAGAAGATGGGATACATCGACTTTGAAAGATATCACGTGGTGCATGACTCTCGTAACATTATTTGGATTTCAACTTACGGCAACGGACTGTACGCTTATGACACGACCAAAGATGAGTTGAATCATTTCACGGCAGGTATGGGTGGGCTTAGCCACATTGCTTCTGATTACCTGCTTAATATTACCGAAGATCGTTCGGGCGAGGTTTGGGTAAGTTCCGAATTCTCGGGCATATCACGCATATCGGTTATCAATGAAGGCTCTTACCGTTATTTCCCCGAAGACAAGTCGTTACTCGATCGTTCCAATACGATCCGCATGGTTTCGCGGCTCGACGATGGGACTATTTGGATGGGTACCCGTAAAGGTGGACTCTATTTATACGATGAAAACTTTCAGTTGAAATACGTGAAGAAAGATTTTCACTCAAACATTTACGCCATGCGCAAAGATGCTGAAGGTAAGATATGGATGGGAACCCGCGGCGACGGACTGATGATTGACAATGTGTGGTACAAACATCAGGATAGTGATGCTGCTTCTTTGGCTAATGACAATATATTCTGTATCTACAAGGATAAAAAAGACCGTATGTGGATAGGTACTTTCGGCGGCGGACTTGATCTGGCTATCAAAACAGATAAGGGTTATCGGTTTAAACACTTCTTAAACGGTTCGTATGGACAGCGGCAGATACGTGTGATTTGCGAAGATAAGAATGGAATGATGTGGGTGGGAACCAGTGACGGTGTGTATGTGTTTAACCCCGATTTATTAATTCAAAATCCAGGGAAATATTATTTGTATAATTACGTAAACGGAAAGCTGAAGAGTAACGAAGTAAGGTGTATCCTTCCGGGTTCAAAAGGTCGTATGTGGATCGGTACAGCTGGTGCCGGTTTCAGCATGTGTGAGGTCAAAGGTGATTATCGTTCGTTAAACTTTAAGTGCTACTCAACACATGACGGACTGTCGAACGACATGGTACAGTCCATGGCAGAAGATAAAAAAGGAAATATATGGTTGGCTACGGAGTATGGAGTATCCAAGTTTGTAACAGAATCGGGCACATTTGAGAATTATTTCTTCTCTGCTTATTCGCAAGGAAACGTGTATACGGAGAATTCGAGTTGTGTGTGTCGCAACGGGAACATACTCTTTGGCTCTAATCACGGCTTTGTTATTATTGATCCCAATTTGGTGAAACGCAGTAATGCCTCGTTCCCTCCGGTGTTTACCAACCTGAGTGTGAACGGTATTAACATGATGCCTAGTGATAAAGACTCTCCGTTGACTGTTTCCATGCCTTATTCTAAGGAGATAAGACTGAGTCACAGCCAAAATTCCTTTGTCGTTGAATTTTCATCTTTCAATTATTCGGATGCCGGACAAACCAAATATTCCTATCGCTTGGTGAATTATGATAAAGATTGGAGCGCACCCTCTTCACTGAACTTTGCTGCTTATAAACAGCTGCCTTACGGCGAGTACGAACTTCAGGTGAGAGCGTGCAACAGTTCGGGTATTTGGGATGAAGATATAGCCACTTTGCACATAGTGGTTGATCCGCCTTTTTATCTTTCCGCGTGGGCTTTTCTTATTTATGCTATTTTGCTGATTACCATTGCCTACTTTGCTTTCCGCATTGCTCGTAACTTCAACCGTTTGCACAATAAAATAGAGATTGAAAAACAGCTGACTGAATACAAGCTGGTGTTTTTTACCAATATTTCGCATGAGTTTCGTACCCCGCTTACCCTTATTCAAGGTGCGTTGGAGCGTGTTCAACGGCTGGATGTGAATACCAAAGAGTTGGCGCATCCGTTGCAAACCATGCAAAAAAGTACCAACCGCTTGTTGAGGCTTATTGACCAACTACTTGAATTCAGGAAGATGCAGAATGATAAGTTGGCACTTTCGTTGGAAGAGACAGATGTGGTTGCCATGATTTATGAGATATTTCTGAGCTTTGGAGATATGGCAGAGTCGAAGAACATGGACTTTCAATTTGCGCCCTCGGTGAGCCGATACAAAATGTTTGTCGACAAAGGAAAACTGGATAAGATGGTGTACAACCTCTTGTCGAATGCATTTAAATATACTCCTCAAAGGGGCAAGGTTACGTTGCATGTGATGGTTGACGAAGAGAGCGGACTACTTCGTATTAAAGTAAGTGATACGGGAGTCGGCATTCCGAAAGAGAAGCGGAATCAGCTGTTTAACCGGTTTATGCAAAGCAACTTCTCGGGAGACAGTGTGGGCATAGGGCTTCATCTGACTCATGAATTGGTACAAGTGCACAAGGGTAGCATTTGGTATGAAGAGAATGAAGGAGGTGGTTCGGTGTTTGTGATCAGTCTGCCCCTGAAGACGGATTCTTACGAGGAGAAAGACTTCTTGATTCCCAATAATGCTTTGATGCGTGAACAGCACACGGCTGTTTTACCCGATGATGGTGAGCAGGCAGTTGCCGAAGCCGTTGCATCGACTACGTTGCCATTGAACCAACAAAAAATATTAGTGATTGAAGACGATGTAGATGTGCGCAAATACCTGAAAGAGGAGCTGGGCGCTTATTTCCAAGTTGTAACGGCCGACAACGGAGTGACGGGATTTGAGATGGCGAGCAGCGAGGACCCTTGCCTGATAGTGTGCGACGTACTGATGCCCGGCATGAACGGCTTTGAAGTAACCCGCAAATTGAAGTCTGAGTTTGACACGAGTCACATTCCGGTGATTTTGCTTACAGCGCTTACGCTTCCCGAAAATCATTTAGAAGGAATTGAGAGCGGAGCAGATGCGTATCTGTCCAAACCATTTAGCATTAAACTGCTGTTGGCTCGTATTATTAAATTGCTGGAGCAACGTGAGAAGTTGAAAGCCAAGTTCTCAGAAGAACCGGGAATTGTCCGCTCGGCTATTTATGCGTCGGAGCGCGACAAGGAATTTGTGGACGAACTTCACCGCGTATTGGAAGAAAACTTGGCTAATGCCCGCTTTTCAGTTGATGATTTTGCCGCACAGATGAATGTAGGCCGCACCGTTTTTTATAAAAAGGTGAAAGGAGTTACGGGCTACTCTCCCAATGAATATATACGTATTATGCGCATGAAAAAGGCAGCTGAGTTACTATTAGGCGGTAAATTCACTGTGGCCGAAGTGTCATATAAAGTGGGGATTGATGATCCTTTTTACTTCAGTAAGTGTTTTAAATCACAGTTTGGCGTTGCACCTTCCGTTTACCAGAAGGGCAAAGCCTGAGACCAAAAAGTTGAAGTATGATAACAAAACAATTGATCTGTCCGAAGAGTATCGTAGTTGTCGGTGCTTCGAACAATGTACATAAACCGGGTGGGGCTATTCTGCGCAACCTCATTGAAGGAAGTTTCAAAGGAGAATTACGCGCAGTGAACCCCAAAGAAAAAGAAGTATTGGGTGTTGCTTGTTTCGCATCAGTAGCCGATGTCCCACCAACCGACCTGGCTGTTCTGGCCATCCCGGCCAATTTATGTCCCGAGGCGGTTGAGATATTGGCTTCTCAGAAAGAAACCCGTGCATTCATCATTCTTTCTGCCGGCTTTGGCGAGGAGACACACGAAGGCGCTTTACTCGAAAATAAAATATTAGAAACAGTGAATCAGTACGGTGCTTCACTGATTGGGCCTAACTGCATCGGTTTGCTCAACACTTGTCACCACAGTGTTTTCACTCAACCTATTCCGAATTTGAATCCCCAAGGAGTAGACCTTATTTCTAGTTCGGGAGCTACGGCGGTCTTCATCATGGAGTCTGCCTTGGTAAAAGGGTTGCAGTTTAACTCGGCTTGGTCGGTAGGTAATGCCAAACAGATAGGGGTAGAAGATGTGTTGCAATATATGGATGAGAACTTTGATTCAGACAGAGATTCCCGCATCAAGCTCCTTTACATGGAAAGCATCAAAGACCCCGATCGTTTGTTGCTTCATGCTTCTTCGTTAATAGAAAAGGGGTGCCGCATTGCCGCCATTAAAGCAGGAAGTTCCGAAAGCGGCAGTCGCGCTGCCTCTTCGCATACAGGAGCCATGGCCAGTCCCGATTCCGCTGTCGAAGCTCTTTTTAGAAAAGCAGGCATTGTGCGGTGTTACTCCCGTGAAGAACTCACCACAGTAGGCTGTGTCTTTACGCTTCCCGAACTGAAAGGACGTAATTTCGCCATTGTAACCCACGCCGGAGGTCCCGGAGTTATGTTGACAGATGCTCTTTGTAAAGGCGGATTGAATGTCCCGAAACTGGAAGGTCCGAAGTTGGATGAGTTGAAAGAAAAGCTACTTCCCGGCGCTTCTATTGCCAATCCTATTGATGTATTGGCCACCGGCACACCGGAGCACTTGGATATTGCCATTGATTATTGCGAAAAAGAATTTGAAAACATTGATGCTATTATGGCTATTTTCGGAACACCCGGACTGGTTACCATGTTCGATATGTACGAAATGCTGCATCAAAAGATAAGACATTGCCGTAAACCCCTGTTCCCTGTGTTACCTTCCATACATACGGCAGGAAAAGAAGTGGAACAGTTCCTGGCGAAAGGTCACGTAAACTTCTCCGATGAAGTAACGCTAGGCACGGCTCTTTCACGGATCATGAATGCTCCCCGTCCTGCGGGCAATAAGGTGGAACTTTATGGGGTCGACGTACCGGCTATCCGCCGGATTATTGATTCCATTCCCCACGATGGTTACATTGCTCCTCACTTTGTACAAGCACTTTTGCATGCGGCAGGCATTTCTGTGGTCGACGAATTTGTGTCCGGCAATAAAGAGGAAGTGCTTGCATTTGCACGCCGAACAAGTTTTCCGGTGGTGGCCAAAGTAGTGGGACCGGTGCATAAGTCGGATGTAGGCGGTGTTACGCTTAACATCAAAGGAGAACAACACCTGGCTTTGGAGTTTGAACGAATGATGCGCCTTCCCGATGCGACAGCCGTGATGGTGCAGCCCATGTTGAAAGGTACTGAACTTTTTATCGGAGCCAAATACGAAGAGAAATTCGGCCATGTGGTGCTTTGCGGACTGGGCGGTATCTTTGTGGAAGTGTTGAAGGATGTGTCGTCCGGACTGGCGCCGTTATCTTACGAAGAGGCATACTCTATGATTCATTCGCTTCGGGCATATAAAATTATTCAAGGCACACGCGGACAAAAAGGAGTGAACGAAGACAAGTTTGCCGAAATCATTGTCCGCCTTTCTACCTTGTTACGTTTCGCTACCGAGATTAAAGAAATGGATATCAACCCTTTGTTGGCCACGGAAAAGTCGGTTATTGCTGTTGATGCCCGTATACGGATAAAAAAATAAATAAAAACGTGCAATATTCTGAGGGATGTTGTATTTATTAAAGTATATAACTGAACTCTAATCTTTTTAGTATGAAAAAAGTGAAAAATGTATGGCTTCGTTGTTCGGCTTGGCTGCTGAATTCTATCCTTTTGTTGCTGGGCTTTTCTTCTTGCGATGGTGATGACAATGGCAACGTAGGCGAGCAGTTGTTGATGTACGGCATGCCTTACGCTACTTACAGCCTGAAAGGAAAGGTGGTTGATGCACAAAAACAACCTATTCCGGATATAGAAGTGAAAATAAAGATAGGTAACGGCAACGTTTACTATAATCAAATTGCCCCATTGAAAACAAATTCTTCAGGAGAGTTCTCTTTTAAAGAGAACCTTACCTCTGAAGGAAAGTTCAGACTGGTAGCTCGTGATGCAGACGGTGCCGCAAATGGTTCTTTCAAATCAGACTCGATAGAAATAACAATGGACAAGCCATCTGGTGGAGATGGAAGTTGGTTTCAAGGTTCCGCTTCGAAGGAAGATATTGTAATCACTCTTCAAAAGGATGAGGCTAAATGAGTGGGGTTTCTATATCACTAAGAAAACGCATCGGACTGGAACTGGCCCGAAAGATCAGAGAAAATCGTAAGAAACAGCATGCATTGCGGCAATTGTTCTGGGAGTGTACGCACCGTTGCAATTTGTCGTGCAAGCATTGCGGAAGCGACTGCAAACAAAGTGCTGTTCACAAAGATATGCCGGCGGAAGATTTCCTTGCTGTCATTGATTCCATCGCTCCGTTTGTAGAGATGCACAAAGTCAGTATCATTATTACCGGCGGCGAACCATTGGTTCGTCAAGATTTGGAGACTGTGGGGATGGAACTTTACAAACGTGAGTTCCCGTGGGGCATTGTGTCTAACGGGCTACTTCTCACTCGCCGGCGGCTAGACTCTCTGTTGGCTGCGGGCATGCACGCCATCACGATTAGTTTGGACGGTTTTGAAGAGGCGCACAATTGGCTTCGCGGACATCCGCAAAGTTTCACTCGCGCCAGTGAAGCCATCCGTATGTTGTCCGGAGAAAAGGAATTGCGTTGGGATGTGGTGACTTGTGTGAACGGGCGTAACTTCAAAGACTTGCCTCGCTTTAAAGAATACCTCATAGAGTTGGGCGTAAAAGAATGGAGAATATTCACCATCTTCCCTGTTGGACGGGCGGCCGAGCACCCGGAACTTCAATTGAGCGATGCCGACTTTACAGCTTTGCTGGAATTTATAAAACAAACACGTCAGGAGAAAACCATTCGACTGAACTTCGCCTGCGAAGGATTTCTAGGCGGTTACGAAGCCGAAGTGCGCGATTCTTTTTATAGCTGCAATGCCGGTATTAGCGTGGCCTCGGTATTGGTTGACGGCTCTATCAGTGCTTGTCCCAGTATTCGCAGTAACTTTTCGCAAGGAAACATCTACAAAGATAATTTCATGGATGTATGGGAAAACGGCTATCAGACGTTTAGAAAACGTGAGTGGCTGCGTTCGGGACAGTGCGCGCAATGCTCTCTTTTCCGTTATTGTGAGGGCAACGGCATGCATCTGCACGATGAAACAGGCAAGTTACTGGTTTGCCATTATCAGCGGATAGTATAGAGTATTTTTTAATATTTTAAAAAATATTGTTCTATTTTGCCTTTGTTTGCTTTTGTTAAATCAACTTCGTCATAGATAACATGTCCAGAATCAAGCACTATTACCCTTGAGCAAATATCCATAACATATTGTAGGTTATGGCTAGATAAAAGGATTGTTGTGCCGTGTATATGATTGTAATTCTGTAGCAGCTCTTTCATTATGATTTGAGATGAAGGGTCTAGATAGTTAAAAGGTTCATCTAATATAAGTAGCTTTGGGTATGTTATCATTGCCCCTATAATACCAATTTTTTGTTTATTTCCTTTTGAAAATTGGCCAATATATTTATTCTTTTTTTGCATAATTTCATTACCCATTAAGTGGCTGAAATGATTTATTCTATCATCTATTTCTATTCTTTTTATATTGTACAGATTGCCGATAAAGTGAAAATATTCTTTTGGAGTTAGGAAATCAATCAAAAATCGCTCGTCAATGAAACTGGAAGTGATGGTTTTCCAACTTTCTGACTTGCTTACGTCTTCTTTCTCAATAAATATGTTTCCTTTGTCGGCTCGTAATAAATCCAAGCAAAGCCTAAAAAGTGTGGTCTTACCCGCTCCATTGTTGCCAATAATACCTACTAACTCATTATCATTTATAGATAGCTGTGGAATGTTTAAAACGGTATTTTCGTCAAAAGATTTGCTTATGTTTGTAATTTCTATTTGCATGTTAATAATTATTTTCTCTGAAACATTCTAATCTGTGATATTTTGTTCTTTCTATTTCTTTTCCAATAGAATTAATCCATAATTTACATGTTACAATGAAGCAAAGCCCTACTATTGAAATTATTATTAAAGTAATGCTTTTGCCAAGTAACCAGTAGACTATTGCGATAATACTCATAGTCGCTAGTAGGAAAAGAGCAGGAAAGAAAAGGTTTGAAAGAGTGAAGCCTTGCCAATTATAGATACTAGTGGCTTTTATATCGATAGGTGCATAAGATAGTAGAGTGCATTTAAACATTCCATGGTACACATAACCGATAGAAAATAAATACGATGCAACGATTTCCATAGATTCAACTTTACCATTTAATATCTGTATAGTAATCAATGTTATTGTAATAATAAATGACAATATGCTATTTAAGTAATATTTGGCTTGTAAAAGACTACTTGAGAGAGGTTTGGGACTTGTTACTAATTTTTCAATATACGATGCACTCATTCCCAGTGATATTGCTCCATAATATATTCCTCCAATCGATATTAAGCCGATCGTGAAAAATATTCTTCCTATAAAATAGTTAATAAATATAAAGTTGGAAGAGGCAATCATGGCATAAAAACTAAAGATTAAAAATGGTATTGGTATTAACATTTGTTTTAATCTTTTGTTTCTAATAATTAATTTCCATTCAAATAATATATCGTTCATAAAAAAACTATAATGAGTTATTGTCTAATTCTCTATATATATTTTCTTTCAATACAAAATACAATAATACAATAATTAATAATATTGCTGAGAATATTATTATTATTTTTAATACGGGATTGACTAATCCTACAAACAATAATACAGTTGCAATAAACACTAAAGCAAAAGGAAATAACAGTAACATGTATTCATTAGCTAGTGTGTTTACTAAAGTAGCTGTGTAATTGTTCAGCAAAATAAAATTTAAAAATACAACATAATTTATGATGTTAAAGTTCTGATATATATAAATAACAAGGGTATAAAAAAATAATGGAGCCCAAATACTGATAGATTGCAATGCTGAGAATATAATGTATAGTAATAATGTTTTTCGTTTAATAGGCAGGCATAAATATGGTAAGATTCCCAATGTCGGTTTCTTCTTAAAAAAAGATCGCATTGAAAAATCTAAAATTATTATTAAGGGATAAATGTCTATGCCTACTGATATTTCTTTAATTTCTAAATCGCTCGAATAAATTAGAATCCATACAATAATAAAGAATATGGTAGATGCAATTTTTAAAATAGCATTATTCATATTATTTGTTCTTCTTCTAATTGATAAAGATTTATGCCTGTTCAAGAATATGAAGTGCTTTATCATCTTAAATTGTTGTATTGAATATTAAGAGGTTTTATATAGTTTATAATATAAAACCTCTAATAAACTTAATTATTTTCTTTTGTTAAGCATAAGTTAACAAAAGGCAAGTGATGCAGCTCCTACCACGACAGCAGTTGGTCCAAAAATTAAAGCGCCAGGCACTCCAAAAAAAGAACCTATCCCTGCGACATATGCAACAACATTCATTGCCCTGCATGCGCTTTGGCTAGCTCTTTTGCCTCCTTCTACATTTTCCATTTGCTCAAAAGATAAAGTTTTCATGATCTTATACGGTTAACCACCACCATAAGTTTTTTAAAGTTAATAATAAAAAATAAAATAGAATCCATATTATTGAAATATTTCAGTGATATGGGCGTTTTCTATTTTGTATCGTTTATCAATGATATCGTTAAACGGCGCTATGTTATGAGAGATTAATAACGTAATATGGTTTGGTTTTATCTTTTCTAGTAACTCATGTATTATTCGTGTATGTTTCTCATCCAATGAGGCAGTTGGTTCGTCTAATATTAGAACCTGTGGTTCATCATACAATGCTCTTAATAATCCAATAATTTGCTTTTGACCTCCAGATAGACTAATCCCTTCTTCCCCAACTATTGTATTAATATGCTGCGGAAAACTATTAAAGAATGAATGTATATTGAGCTTTTTGAATACTAAATCTAATTTTTCTGTATTGAGGTTAGCTTCCATTGCTATATTAAATAAAATGCTTCCATTGAATATGTGTATGTTTTGTGGCACAACTCTTATTTTATCTCTAATATATATATTATTTATTTCTTTTATATCAATATTATTGTAGCTGATGGTTCCTTTGTCTACAGTATAATTTCCCAATAATATATCAATTAAAGTTGTTTTTCCAGAACCGCAATCTCCAGTTAATGCTGTTATAGTTCCTTTATCTAATGTCAATCCTGATTTATCATATAGGCTTTTAGCTTGACCAGGATATTTATAAGATATATTTTCTGCTTTTATCGTGTTGATGAAATTAATACCATTATCAATCTCACTCTTGTTTCTCCTTATATTGATTAGATTATACATTCGTTCAAATGAAATTCTAGCCTCTGCTAATGGAATGAATAATAGTGATAAATTTGAGGTCGCTGATATAATAAGTCCTGAGACGCTTAGTAGGGCAATTAATTCTCCAATAGAAAGATTGTTCCGTTTTATTAAATATATACTTGTGCTAATTGTTGTTATTAAAAAAGCTATTGCAATAATATTAATGGTAGCGCTTAGTTTTGCGTATATACAAGCAAGCGAAAATTTTTTTGTTTGGTATGCCTCAAATAAGCTACTGTTATATTTAGAAAAAAAAGCTTCTTTATTATGGTTCTTGATGTCAGAAATTCCTGTTATAGTTGATATATAATTCGCTTCAGTTAATGCATAATAAATTTGTATATCTTGTTGGTTCTGTATAATGTTTTTGCTTTTTCGAATTATAAGGTAGGCTAAAGTTGGTATAAAGCACAGTGTAATTATACCAATCTCTGGTGAATAAAAAAATATTAGAATTACAGCTGTGAATATAGTTAAAAGATCATTGATGTAATTGTTGAAAAATAAATATATGACTGTTTGGATTTTAGTCGTATCATTAAGTCTAGCGACTAAATCTCCAACTTTCCTAGTATTGAAAAATAGTTTCGGTAGATATAATAGCTTGTCATAAAAATAATTGGCAATTCTATTGTTAAATGATTTGCTTTGGTAATTAAACAATGTGTCTTTAATATAAACTATGAGGACTCTTATTGTTAGTAATATTCCAAGTATAACTATACTCCAAACTATTTTACTTGAGTTTTGAGATGGTAGAATATGATCTACAAGTTGTTGCGAATAAACGGATGAAGAAAGTCCTAAAATAGAAATTATCACACTGAAAAATAATCCGTGTAGCAGAATTTTCTTGTCTTCGGTAATTAGTTGAAATAAGAAGTGCAGTTTGTTTTTCTTGTATTTATTTAAAGTGTAAATCTCTTTTTGATTTTTATCAGGTATAATTGTTAGGCAATATCCTTCTTGCCATATAGTACTTAACTCTTCTTCACTTAGTTTTTTTATCCCTTGTGCAGGGTCACCTATAATATATTTAGCATTTTTTCTGTCATAGTAAAAGAATACAATATAATGTAGCAAATTGTCAATATGAACGTTTAATATTATAGGATTGCTGCTTTTTTCTAGTTCTTTAATGTTTCCTTGACATCCTTCTGCAATAAAACCAATTTTGTTCGCACATTGGTATAGACCAAGCAAAGTAGTGCCATCATTTGTGGTTCCGCTTAAATACCTCAGTTCTTCAAAAGATCTGTTCATATTGTGATATCTCAATATCATCATCAAACATGCTATTCCACAATCAGACCTGTCATGTTGAAGGTATATATATTGATTAAATTTCTTTCTCATTTTTGTCTTTTATTATTTGCTTTATATTTATTGCGCCTTTATATGTTTTATGAATCCTGTTGTTAATGTACAGTATTATAAATGGAATGTTGGATATATCATATTCTTTAATTAACAAGTAATTCTTATCATTTAAAAAATGAATGTTTGATTGGCTTAATTTGTTTTCTACTATAAATTTTTTGATTTCATCAGTTGTATTACTAGAAATGAAAATTATATCGCTATCTTTAAATTGGGCTTTTAAGTGAAAGAATTCTTTTGCTTCTATGCGGCAAATATCGCAATATGTATCAAAGTAAATGATAACTATTTTTTTTTGATTATATAACTCGCTCACCCTGACCGCTCTGCTTTCAAGTGTGTATAGCTCCGCGTTAATAATTGATTCTAATTTACTATTAAACAATTCTCTTCTTTTATTTTCTCTTATAATTCCCACTGAAAGTAGCGTGATAATTGCTAAAATTAAAATAAATATAGTTGAAATAATTGTTGTTTTCATATTATATAAAATATATGTTTATATACATAATAAATATCATAAAAATGAAAAGTGGTACGATATATGACAAAAAAATGTAAAAAAGACAATCTGTCCAATTGGCTTGAAGTTCTCTCTTACACATGGTTATAGTAATTATTAAATAGAGTACTTCAAATAAACTGCATACTTTTAATGGATATACTAGCCATGTCTCCAAGTTGTTATGGTTGACTAAACTATACAGTGATAAAGGACTGTAATCAATGAGCTTAATGTAGTCATAGTCTGTATCGAAAAAAGCAAACCAACAAAATTTAATTGTAATGAATGCTACACTACTCCATTCTGCGTAAATGAAAATTCTCCAAAATTGACTAAATTTGTACTTTTCAGGTAGAGTTCCTGTTGTGT
>Ga0116183_1001118_pt1 | contig 30955 bp, 27 predicted proteins | sample AD_UKC078_MetaG_FD_89753 | JGI IMG/M metagenome (GOLD analysis project Ga0116183, IMG submission 89753) | Active sludge microbial communities of municipal wastewater-treating anaerobic digesters from USA - AD_UKC078_MetaG | ecosystem: Engineered > Bioreactor > Anaerobic > Digestate | place: USA...
CCGCCTGAACCGTCCTGAAGAACAAATCCGCTTTTCCCTATCACTGCATCTTTTTTGTAAAGAGAGTTCTTTTTCAATTTGTCGTTAATGTGTCCCAGCCCCTTGAAAAAAGCCCGGGTCGCATAGTTACTGTAAATAAATTCCATTTCTCCGCCTGAGTTTCTTGAATGATCGACATTCACGAGCTTTGCAAGAAAAGGAAGTTTTACATTATGATGCATTCTCACATTAAAAACCGGAACAAGAGTATTGCTTTCATTGATAAATCTGACATCAGGACAGCCGTCAAAAGGTCCGTTTACAATACAGGGCTGGAGATAACTGCCGTCTGAATTCACATATCTTTCACCATCGATCGTTTCAAAAAGATAAACATCTGAAAGGGTTTTTCTTACAGTATTTTTAAACCTGAGGTAAACTATTTTTTCGTTCTGTTCGTTGTAAAACAGTGTTACTCTGTCTCTTTCGTTGAACCAGATCTTATAATCGTTTAGAAAATACACGATCTCCTGAATATTCCTGATAAGTTTGTCAGACAGTCTTTTGTCATACTTTCTGCGATACGAATCTATCATGGAACCTTTAAGGTAGAAATTTGCAAAAATTATGTTGTCGCCCTCAAGAGAAAAATTCATATATTGAGGATTTTCCGGATCGTAACTCAGCTCAAAATCTATTGATGAGTGGTCGGCAGGATATATGAACACTTCTGTGCTGACAGAATCCTCAACACATTTTTCATCTTTTGTAAAATAATAGATGTTCATGATTACGGAACCCGCAACGATAAAAATAATGAAAAGTTTAGTCTTCATTTTTAAAATCCGGGAATTTCAGTCTTTCCGGTATGAAAAGTTTTGTGTAAAGATGGATCGCATAGGAATCGGTAAGACTTGCAATAAAATCAGTTATGTTCGTTTCGGGATCATCACTTACAGGATTAGAATAGAATTCTGTAAAATTGTCATAATTTTCCTTAAAATAATAAAAAAGTGACTTGATGATCTTTTCAGATTTTTCAAATTCGCGTCTTATTTCAGGCATTTCATAAATGTTGGAGAACATAAAGTCTCTCAGATCCTCGATCATCTTCGTGGTTTCACTGCTGAACCTGATTATTTTCTCTTTTGCTTCGATAGCTTCGAAACTTTTTGAAATGAGGTCCGTCACCATGTAATTTATCCGCTGAGACCCTTTTTCACCCAGAATGTCATTGTGCGGAACCTTTTTTATGTCAAGGAAGCCGCCTCTGACAGCATCATCGATGTCATGGTTAAGATACGCAATTATATCTGCGAGTCTTATTATCTGACCTTCAAGAGTTTCGGGAAGAGCATCTTTTTTCAAAAGAGGTCCCTTTCCTTTCGAATGCATCAGGATCCCGTTCCTCACTTCATATGTCAGGTTCAGCCCCTGACCGTTCCGTGCAAGGAAATCGACAACCCTTATGCTCTGCTTTTCGTGTCTGAAACCGTTCTTCAGCAGTTTCCCGAGAGCTCTTTCGCCTGAATGTCCGAACGGGGTATGCCCCAGGTCGTGTCCAAGCCCTATCGCTTCGGTAAGCGACTCGTTAAGAAAAAGTGCTTTGGCGATCGTTCTTCCTATCTGGGTCACTTCAAGAGTATGTGTAAGCCGGTTGCTGTAATGACTTCCTTTCGGTGAAAGGAAGACCTGTGTCTTGTCACCGAGCCGTCGAAATGCCTTGGAATGGACAATTCTATCTCTGTCATGCTGGAATGCAGGTCTGATGCTGCACAGTTCTTCATATTTCACTCTTCCTTTTGAAGCAGAGCTAAGACAAGCGGCCCACGAGAGCTCTCTTTTTTCGATCTCTTCAATGTGCTTTCTTATATTATCCATCGCGGTCTTTTCCCTTATAAAATGTCAGAATTAAAACAATTACAGAAACTCCGAAGAGAGCGTATATGACAAAAAGATAAAATTCGTTGTCAACAGACCCGGCCGCCATCATTGATCCGGTAATTATGAAAGCCGAGCAGATCCTTGTCACCATCCTTGAAATGAAACTCCTTTCCGATCTTCCGAAAAGGACAAGGAAGCGGTGCTGGATCGTTCCATCCTCGATCTTTTCCGCAATGTTGGAAAGAACTCCCGGAAGGTTCTTAAGCAGATCTATCATTTTTATAAGAAGCGAAAAAACATCTCCTGCTATCCTGTCGGGTGAATATCTTTCAGCAAAAAGTTCCTTTGAAAGTTTTTCAGCGACTGTCATCAGTTCAAATTCAGGATCAAGTTCCCTGCAAAGCCCTTCTATCAGGGAAAAACTCTTTATAAGCTGCGTGAGTTCCCGCGGTATCTTGAGCTTGTGTTTGAACATGATATTAAAAGACTTTTTCACAATTTCGGTCGTATTTATCTCAGACAGGTTGTCAGGCAGTGAATCAAAGACTTTCCTGATGTCACTTATGAACTCCTTCTTGTTAATAGGGGTTCCGCTTTCGCTCATATCAATGTAAATATTTGCAACTTTCTCAAAATCTCTTGCAATGAAAGCAATGAACATGTCTGCGATCTTTTCCCTTAAATATCTGTCTATCCTGCAACACATTCCGCAGTCTATTGCGACAATATGATTCCCCGGCTTGAAGAAAATATTGCCGGAATGGAGATCGCCGTGAAAAAAGCCGTCAAGAAGAACCATTTTCATCAGCGCTTTTGCACCTCTGTCGGCAATTATTTTCCGGTCGAACATCGCCTGATCTGTGCATTCAATAACATCGTCAAGCTTAACGCCATCTATCCTCTCCATGACAAGAATTCTGCCGGTGCAGTATTTTTCATTCATTTTCGGGAAAGAGAGCCATTCCCACTGTTCACCGTCAAAATTCGATGCCAGTTTCTGGGTGTTTGATTTTTCAATGACAAGATCGAGTTCCTGATTCATTGTCCAGAAAAACTCTTCGGCTATCCCTTTGAAATTGATGTTCTTTGAATACGATGATGTCTTTTGAAGAATATCTGCGATCCAGATTATGATCTCCATGTCGCTCTTGATGGTCTCGACCACACCGGGCTTTCTCACTTTTATTACAACACTTTCCCCTGTTTCCTTCAGGATTGCCGAATAAACCTGTGAAATTGAAGCCGCCGCGATAGGGGTTTCATTGAAATTGTCAAAGATCTCCTCAAGCGATGCAGCAAGTTCTTCTTCAATGATCGGTTTTATAAGTGCAAAATCCATCGGATTGACATTGTCAGTGAGCTTTTCGAACTCTTCCGCCATCGAAATGGGGATTATGTCGCCCCGAAGAGACAGGATCTGCCCCATTTTTATGAAAGTCGCCCCCAGTTCCTCAAATGCAAGACGGAACCTTTCTTCGAGCTTCATATCCTTGAAAGATTTCTCCTCGGCATTTCTGTTCTCAAGCTTAAAAACGCTCAGAAGGGTTCTCGGAATGAACGGGGTAAGACCGTATTTGGCCGCAACAGCACCTATTTCGCTGAATCTTTTCAATCTTGAAAATGCAGCCATTTCTTCATCCTCCCTTATCAGTCAACGGTTATAGATTTGCTGACATTTTTCGGAACATCGGGATGTACTCCGTGATTTTCTATCTGACTTCTGTTGAGATATTTCATCTTCGCAACACTCATTTTAAATGCAAGAAGCTGTAATACGACCGCCGCTTCGAAGATGAATATGTTCCTGTCGCCTGTCCTTGGAAGTTCGATGAATTTCGACCAGTATTTTCCTGTCGAAGCGGGCTTACCGGTTGCGGCTTTCTTGAGATCGTCATCGTCTTCCGAAATGAGAACTATGTCGGCTCCCCTGATTTTATGAGTATGGATCTGGGATATTGTTATCCTTTTGTCCCTCTCATCGGGAGGACACACAAAAACAAGAGGATAGTTCGAAAAAAAGTTTTCGATACCTGTCTTTTCGGCAAAAAGACTGTACATCTTCTTCATTGCGTTACGGTCTTCCTTTGATGTAAAGGGCTTTATTACAGTGTCATCGTCAACCTTACGGAATTTAAGGTTCTTAACTGTGTTCGTATACTCTCTCACCATATCGGCTTTTGCACCGTTCCCTTTTAAAAAACCTTTATCAAAAAGCTGTTCGAACATTTCGATCATATTTCCAAGAAGAAGTTCCATGTCGGTGAGCGAATATATCGTGTTCTTTCCTAAAATGGTGTTAGGTCCGTGCTTGAATTCAGCGGCGTCATAACCTTCAGTGTGGTTCAGAACGACTTCTCTGATCTTGAGAGCACCTTCTTTTGCAAGTCCTGTCAGCGATGTGCCGAGAATGTGTATCGAAGGTTTCATGAAAAGTTTGAGCGCTGTGTCGGATACAGGAATGTCGATGTTCTTAAGTGTGAAATCCATGAAATATCTTATCTTTTTGAGATCATTGAAAACATCATCCTCTTCGTTTTTCACAAGTGCCGCAAGGATATAGAAAAGAGCGATCTGGCTTATGAAAGACTTGGTCGCGGCAACAGCGATCTCTGAACCGCACATGATCGGAAGATAGAAATCACTTTTTTCCTGCGGAAGTGTCGAGTTTTCGTTGTTCACAATTGTAAGAAGCTGAACTTTGTCGCTGCAAACCTTTCTGATGTCGTTGAAAATATCAACAAGGTCTTTCGTTTCTCCGCTCTGGCTTACACCCACCACAATATCATTTTCCCTGAGCGAATTTATGAAACCCGACCTGAAACCGCCCGGATTTGCAGGTATTATTGATATGTCTGTCAGATTGTTGAAAAAATATGCACCGGTAAGAGCGGCATGATATGATGTTCCGCTTGCTACGAAATATATTCTTCCTCCTCTTTTTCCGCTTTCTTTAAATGCATTGACCAGTTTATCACGGTATTTTATGATCATCCTCTTCTTTTTCCACACAAGCATCGAATCGATCAGCCAGAGCTCGGTAAAATATTTTTCATTTATCCCCAGAAGTTCTTCAAGAAGGGTGGTCTCCTCAGATTTAAAGACAAAATGCTTCGGATCTGCACAGTATTTTGATGCTTTTGCAAAGATCGTTTTAAAAGTTTTCAGTTTGCGGATGTTTTCAAATTCCTTTTTAAGTTCATTGCTGTCGTAAACATCATACAGAGCCAAAAGGGAATACAATATCTCTCTTGCTGTATCTTTGTTTTTTTCAAATATTGCATGAAGCTCCTTCTCTGACTCATCATTGAAGTAGTAAAGCATCAGATTGTCGATATTTCTCGGTGAAGAGAATATCTCCTGCTCCATGAAAAAGTGGAATTTCGGCTGGAGCTGGATGTCTGCGATATTAAGCCGGCTTCTGCTGAGTTTGGTCACCCATTCTTTGTCTTCCGTGAGTGAAAAAAGCTTGTAGCTGTCGTTATCAAAATAGATCCCTTCCCCTTCTGACATCGGGATAAGGAACCTTGTCTTTGAAAGTATACTGGTAAGATCACTTGAGACGACAATGAAGTTCCCGGCATTGTCAGAACCCTTTCCTGCATAAAGTGATGATCCCGCTTTTATGGCGAAAACTCCCGGAATTTCAGGCAGAGTGACACATGCGGCATAACTTCCTTCGATCATTTTCTGTGCTTTTCTGATCGCTCTTATCATCAGCGCGATCTTTTCATCATTTGTTGATGGCTTGCATTTATGCATGAGAGCTGAATAAAAGTGCTCAACAAGATGGACCACCATTTCACCGTCATTGTCGGAAAGCACTGTGTGTCCGTTGTCGGCAAGAAAATCCTTGAGCTTATCAGTGTTACTTACATTTCCATTGTGTGCCCCGACCATGTGGACAAGGCAGTTTACTTCGTGCGGCTGTGCATTGACATCAGTTACCGCTCCGTAAGTCGCCCATCTAACCTGACCTATGAACTTGAACCCGCTCTGTTTAGGGATCTCAAGCTGTTCAATAACCCTTGAGGGGGCTCCGACTTTCTTTCTCAAAGTGACAGTCCCATCCTCTTTTATGAAAGCTCCGCCGGTCGAGTCGTATCCGCGATACTCAAGCTTTTTAAGCAGTGATGCCGCTTCATTTCCAAGATTTGCAATGTTTTTTCTATAGACGATCGAAACAACTCCGCACATAAATTTCTCCGTTAATTCAATATGTTAAATCGAAGCAGTCATTTTCTTAAGCCACTCTTTCTCTTCTTTTCCAAGTTGCGGGCTCAGGTTTCTGAACACATCTTTATGGTAGTCGTTAAGCCATTTCTTCTCTTCAGCATTAAGCATTCCGGGTTCAATTGCCCTGATGTCGATAGGACACATTGTAATATTTTCAAAACCGAGGAATTTGCCCCATTTTGTCTCTTCGATCTCTTTTACAAGGACAAGGTTTTCAATTCTTATGCCGTATTCTCCCGCTTCATAATATCCGGGCTCGTTTGAAAGTATCATGCCGGGAACGAGCTTTGTTTCAAGCCATCTGGGTGATATTCCCATCGGTCCCTCATGAACGCTTAAATATGCACCGACACCGTGACCGGTCCCGTGATTATAGTTCTGCCCGTTCTTCCAAAGAGCAATGCGGGCAAGTGCATCAAGGTGTGTTCCTGCTGTAAAACCCTGCGGAAATTTCGCTGTTGAAACATTGATGTGACCGATCAGGACATTTGTGAAATCCTTTTTCATCTTTTTTGTCAGTTTCCCGACGACAACCGTTCTTGTGATATCAGTCGTTCCGGTAAGATACTGTCCGCCGCTGTCGACCAGATACAGACCTTCAGGTTTTACTTCTATCGAGCTTTCTTTTGTAGCGCTGTAATGAATTATCGCTCCGTGTTCGCCGTAGCCGGAAATTGTGTCAAAGCTTAAGCCCGCAAAATTCTCACCTGCCGCTCTAAATGTTTCAAGTTTGTCTGAAGCCGATATTTCAGTAATCTTTTCTCTGCCGAGAGTTTTATCAAGCCAGCAGAGGAACTTCACCATTGCAACGCCGTCGGTGATGTGGGCTTTTTTTATCCCTTCGATCTCCGTAGCATTTTTGACAGCTTTCATAATCTGGGACATGTTCATCCCTTTTACAACCTCGACCTTTTTTGTGTCAACTGCATCAAGAAGGGACTGCGAACATCTTGCCGGATCAAGGAAAAGCTTCCCTTTGCCGAGCTTTTCAAGAACTTTGTATATTTTGTCGTAATCTCTTAATTTCACGCCGTCTTTTTCAAGAGTTTTAACATCTTTTGCGTTGAATTTGCCGTTTTTGACAAAAAGCTCTGCACTTTTCTTTCCAATGAGTCCGAAACCCATGACGACCGGATTACAGCTTACATCGTTTCCTCGGATGTTGAAGATCCATGCGATGTCGTCAAGAGATGCAAAAAGGTGATAGTCAACTCCTGACTGAGCGATTTTCTCACGGATCATTTTGAACTTATCCGGTCTGCCTGTCCCTGCATATTTGATCGGGTGGAGGACTGCTCTGGCTGAAGGGAATGCCGGTCTATCCTTCCAGATAGCGTCAACAAGGTCTTTCCCCGGTTTCACTTTCAGCCCTTTTGATTCAAAACTTCTTTTAAGATCGTCAACTTCATTTATTGACATGACTGATGAATCAAAACCGATATTTGCCCCTTTTTTGAGTTCTTTTGTGAGCCATTCCTTATAATCAGGAGTTTCGGGAAGACCTGCTTTAAAAAGCGTAATCGTGCTGTTTTTAAGCTGCTCTTCCGCCTGAAGAAAATATCTGCCGTCAGTCCAGAGCCCTGCTTTTTTCATCGTTACGACGACTGTTCCCGCTGAACCGTTAAAACCGCTTATCCATTCACGGGTTTTCCATCTCGGGGCGACATATTCACTCTGATGCGGATCAGCACTCGGAATGATATATGCATCAATTCCGACCTTTTTCATCATCATTCTCAACTGCTCAAGCCGTTTTACGATAGTCATAGAAACCTCCAATTTTTCATCGTTACCAAAAAATTCAGTAGTATAATAAATGAGGAATTTTAAATATCAAGGAAATGGGAATCTGATGCTTATGGATTCTTTATAAATCCAATGGGCTTGCTTTCTTTTTTACCGGTTCCGATCAATCTTCTTACCGCATCAAAAATGATCTTGAATTGTTTGTCATATTTTGTTTCCAGCTCATTTAAAACTTGTATGCTCCGAGGTTGTCACAATTTGTGATAAGCTCAGTGTCCATTTATGTCGTTAAAATTTACACGACCCTTATTTCGATCTTTCGACCAAGAACCTTGGCATATCTGGCAAGTGTTGAGATTGTTACATTTTTAATTTGTTTCTCAAGTCGCGACATCGCACTTTCTGATGTCTCCATAAGTTCTGCAACTTCTTTGAGAGTAAGCCCTTTTTTCTTTCTGAGTTCTCTTAAATTATCCATGATGATACCAAGTTTCATTTCCTCATACATTTCATTCAAAATCTGTTCTTTTGCACTGTTTTTATCAACAAATCTTTCAATTGTCTTGTCAAGACTTTCTGTTTTGTAACCTTTATTTCTCATGACTTACCTCCCTGAACTGTTACAAACAATTTCTTATCATATAAAGCAAGTTTTGTCAAGTGCATCCAAAATTCTACGCTCCATCAGATTTAGCCAACAATAGATAATGCAGCAATTAGATTAATTTTGCAAGAAAATGGATAAGATTTTCTTACTCGCCAGAAAATAAAGAAAAGTGGAGTTTATTTAGGGTGTTGGGATGGATTTCAGCAGAAGAACATATGTGGAGATGTGGATCTGACCCTAACTCAAAACTCATAATACCAAATAAAATTCATGCCTCACCTAACGCAGTAGGCATAAATGTTATTCGTATGATGGGTGTAGTACACTTTACCATCGGTGAAATCCACATACCATACATAGAAGGGATGGAATACAAAGGCCGAAGATGACCAAAAATAATAAGCTTCCCCGAAAACACTATATTCACCAATTGTGTCAGAAGTACATCCATCACAAACATCTCCACCCAAATTACCCGGGTCTTCTATTTCACACCAGGGATTCTGCCCATCCGGCTTTGGATATTCATTCTCAGGACATTCTTTTATCAACGATCTGAGTTCCTGTATATTAGGCAATCTCCCTCCCCAAACTTCACAATACAAATTTGCATCACTCCAATTCATTTTAATAAGTGCCAGATCTGACCAGCAAAGATCTTTATGGCGTTTAGGAAAATTTCCAGAACAGTCGCCTGTATTGCCGATATCGGAATCATCTACCGTATTCCCGGAATCAGTACCAGCGACCTCATTGTCTGAATCCACAACTTCTTTGTCGGTTTTGTTTTCATCAATGAACTTATCCCTGTCGAGTTTTTTCAACTCGCATCCTGAAACAATTATCGCCATAGCGAAAATTAAGATGATTTTTTTCATTTTATTCTCCATTTCGGACACACCTTACAAAATATTTTTTTATTCTATAGTTATAACCAATCTCCGCATATCCGAAATCAATTGTCCATGACTTTACACTTCCATCAGAAAGTTCTGTGATTGACCAGAAAACACCTGAATCACCAAAAATTGAGTATTCACCATCAATTCTGTATGGGCAGCCATCACAATATGAACTGTGACATTTATCTCTGTCTGTACAATCATTAGTCACATTGCATTTCCCTTTTGTTACGGTATATGTGCAATTTTTTATTAGCGTCCTAAGCTCGTTTATTGCAGGCAGTCTCCAGTCTGAATATCCATCTTCTTTTAAATTCTCGCAATATTTCTTTGATTCGCTCCAACTCATTGTTTTATCAGATTTTTCTGACCATTTAATTGTTCGGCTTTGTATTGTTTTTTCATTTTCCTGCTTGTTAATTTCCTCCTTTTTTATTTCATTCTTTTTTTTCTCTGAATCATCCTTATCTATTTCTTTCACAACTTTCTTTTCTGAAATTTCAACAATTTGAACAACTATTTTATCAATATTTTTTTTCAGCTCACTCTCACTTCCGTCAAACTCAAACTTTGCACCTTTGACAGTTGCTTCCTTTGCAAGGTCGATGAGTTCAGTTGTGATGTTGTATATCCCGCCGAAATAATTGATGGTTGTTCTTAAAATGGAATCTGCGGAAAGTGCCTGTCCAAGGGGGATCTGGCAGTTTCTTTCCCGGCACATCTGGTAACTTTCCTTTTTCATTTCCTGAATGAGTGCTTTTTCCTGTCTTTCTTTTGCGATTATGATGAACCGGTCGCTTCCGACAAAGCCGCTTCTTAGATACTCTGCGGCATTTGAAAGCATTGTCTGGTCAAGTGTAGCTGATCTATCCTCAAATTCCATAACTGCAAGTTTTGACTTTTCCTCTCCGCTCAGATCAAAAACCATTGTCAACACAAAAACCACTGTGATCATTAACAAAATCCGTTTTATCATCATCAACCTCGCAAGATTAAATCTGTGTCAAAAATCTTAAAACCGATTATATATTAAACTTCTAAATCTGGCAAATTTAGAGGAAATTTAAAGCAGTTTTGTCACCATCTTCGCAACTTCAACATCCATTTTGGAAAATCCGAACCATTTTCTGCCAAGGTCTTTGAGCGATGCACCAAAATGATAAAGGTCGCAATCATCAATTATCATGAATCTGTCATGGGAATAACTGAATTCCTTTATTTCAGCGGGCGGGAACTGTTCATTGAATTTCTGAGTGTCGAGTTGAAGCTGTTTTGAAAGATTTTTTGTAAGAATTTTAAGCGCAACTCCCCGTTTTCGTTTTGAAAAAAGTGTGAGGACTGTATCATCAACATAATTGTCAATCAGTATAATGGATTTTTCAGCCGACCTTACAATATCTGAAACGAATTTGTGTGCTTCAAAAATTTGACCTTCAAAAAAGATGCCTTGTTTGGCAGGAAGCTCATTTGCCTCGATGGTCTTGAAAATAAATGAGAGCTTTTTATCTGTTTCTGTTTTATAATCTACTAACTTTTTCTCAACGGAATTGATTTGGAAAAAAACCTCCGCATTTTGATTAATAAATTTTCTCATTGCGACAAAAGCTTCCATTATTTGAACACTTACTTTTATTGCTACATCACTTTTCAAAACAGCAGAAAGCATCGCAATGCCTGACTCGGTAAAAGCATTAGGAAGATATCTCCTCCCTCCATGTTGTCTTGAGGTGCCATTTTGGAACCTCAAGTTCTCCGTTTCAGCAAGCTGGAACATAAAAGATTCCGGGAATCGCTCTATATTCCTTTTCACAGCCCTGTTAAGGTGTTTCGTTTCAACTCCATACAACTCAGCAAGATCACTGTCCAGCATCACTTGCATTCCCCGAATTGTGAAAATCCTTCTTTTAATCTCATCAATCTGTATAAGTTCATTTCCTGTCATTTTCCGACTCCAAAATTATAGTCAACGATAGATAATGCAGCAATAGTATTAAATATGCAAGAAATTGGATAAGAATATATAAAGCCGGTTTACAGATATTTATAGAATGCTTTGTATGCCGCGTAAGTGTGGTAAATGTCTGCTTTTGAAGCAATTTCGAATGGGCTGTGCATTGAAAGAAGTGCTGTTCCGCAGTCAACGACATCCATTCCGTATTCAGCGATGAACATCGCGATCGTTCCGCCGCCGCCGAGATCGATTTTGCCAAGTTCCGCTGTCTGCCACTTTACCTTGTCTTTATTGAAAGCTTTTCTGCATTCAGCTACAAATTCGGCATGCGCTTCATTTGAATTGCTTTTGCCGCCGCTTCCGGTGAATTTTGTAAGACATACACCGAATCCGATCTTTGCCGCATTCATCTTTTCCATTGTACCCGCCCATTCAGGATCAATGCCTGCGTTGACATCAGCACTCAGGAACTTACTGTCTGCAAGAGAGTTTATCAGTGTGTTATAGTTCCCTTTGCCGTAAAGATTGATTATTTTGTTCACAGCCCGTTCAAGAATGTTCGAATTTGCGCCGGCATTCCCTTTGGACCCGATCTCCTCCTTGTCAAAGAACATCGCTATCTTATTTTTTGATGACTTGCCTGAATCAAATATCGCCTCCATTCCGGCATACGCACAAACTCTGTCATCCTGACCGTGGGCACCGACAAAACTTCTGTCAAGACCTACATCTCTTGCCTTTCCTGCCGGGACAAGCTGAAGCTCAGCAGAGACAAAATCCTCCTCCTTGATCCCGTATTTGCCGTAAAGTATTGACATTATTGCCGTTTTTATGGAATCTTTTTCATGTTTGAATTTGTACGGCACTGAACCTACCAATATGTTCAGATTTTCACCTTCAACGACCGTTCTTGCATTTTTCTGCATCTGGTCCTGTGCTAGATGGGGAAGAAGATCGTTTATCGTGAAAACGGGATCGCTGTCATCTTCACCGATAGTGATGTCTTTCAATTCGCCTTCTTCCGTAACAACTACACCGTGAAGCGCAAGCGGTCTTGTAACCCACTGATATTTCTTGATACCGCCGTAGTAGTGAGTCTTGAGATAAGCCATATCCTCAGCTTCATAAAGAGGGTTCCCTTTAAGATCAAGCCGTGGAGTGTCGATATGAGCGCCCACCATAAGAAATCCGTTATTGAAAGTTGTGTCATTTATCTCTGCCAGAACACACGAAACATTGTCAAAATTGATAAAAAGTTTTCTGTCTGACGGCTTTGCTTTTGTTATCTCCTTGTACCCTTTTGACAATGCGATCTTCTGAATATATCTCACTGCCTCCCTTTCGGTCTTTGCATTGTCAAGAAACTTTTTGTAACCATCTGAAAAATCCGACACTTTCTGCATTTCGTTTTTGCTGATCCCATCCCACCCTGAACTTTTGGTGTAGAGAAGCGATTTCGGATCAAAACTTTTTTCTGATCTTTTTTTTGCAGACATTTTCAAAACCTCCGATATCAAGTTGAAAAAGAAATTTTCCGTAAGATTATATCAATTTTTATTATAATATCACTTTTTTCGCACTTTGTTTCAAAATAATTTGAAATACGGACATAGTTGTATTATTTTTTTTGACAAAACAAAGGTGTTTCCTATAATATTTGAGAGCTGTTCGTTTAACTTCACTTTTTGGAGGATCCTGATGACTTACCTACCTCTTTCCTACCTGCTTGGATCAAGGGCTAAAGTTGACATTCTGCGGATTCTTGTCAACAAACAGAACTATACAGGCAGAAAGATCGCAACACTCAGCAGCACCAATCCCAATTCCAACAAGAAGGCACTCGACTTCCTTATTGAAACGGGAATTGTTGACAGAGAGCATATCGGAAATGCTTTCCATTACAGACTGAATGAGAACCACCTTCTCTATGAGCCGATGGTAAACCTTTTCAAGGAAGAGGAGAAAACAGTAAACAGGATCATGAAAACCGGGGCATCTTTCATTGAGGAATACGCTCCGAAAACACTTGCCGGATTTGTTTCATATCTTAGAAACGATGTCGTGCTGACAGTTCTCGCCCACTCTTTCCCCCGTGATGAAATGAAAGATTACATTTTTGAAAAGACCGGCTTCCGTGTTCTGATAAAAATGATCGACACACTGAACCTTAATGAGAACGACCTTGGAAATTTCGTTGACAGGGTCTATTTCTGGAACAACTATAAATCAATTATGAAGATGATAAATTCAAGGGATGTAGTGAAGAATTTCTTTAACTTTTAATAATATGGAGAGAGACCATGGACAGAAAGAACATTACCATCCTTATTCTTGATGATGAGGAGAACATACTCTCCAGCCTGAAAAGGATCCTCGAAGGCACCGGTTACACTGTTGTCACAAAAAATAAGCCGGAAGATGCCGTTGATTTTGTGAGGAACAATGTTGTCCACATAGCGCTTGTCGATGTGCTTATGCCTAATATGGATGGAATAACAGTATTGAATATTGTTAAAGAGATAAGCGGACTTACCCAGGTGATCATGATGAGCGCATACAGCACAATTGACAGAATCGTTTCCGCCCTTGAAAACGGTGCAAACGACTTTCTTCTAAAACCATTTGACAATATTGAACTTTTCATTTCCATTGTTGAGGAGTCAGAAAAAAAACTTTTAAGATGGCAGGATATTCTCTCCCAGACCGGAGCTATTTAATTGACTACCACACATCCGCAATCAAGACTTACACACCTTCCCATGCAGGATGTTGCTTTTCCTGCAACTTTTGCCGCAGATTTCATCTCAGAACTAGCCAAAGCAGTAGAAAAAGACAAGGAAGGTCATGACTCCTATCATAGTTGGAAAGTCTGCATTATAGCATGCAAAATAGGAGAGGCACTGAAACTCGAAAAGTCCAGAATGAAAGAACTTTTTTTTGCTTCACTTCTCCATGACATCGGCGGAGTAATGATATCTGGACACATAATAGAATCCCTTGTTCAGGTGCCCGACATTTTCGGACAGAAGAACGATTTTTTCGTGTTTGCCCATTCACACAGGGGCGAAACGATCTTAAGGAGTTTTCCCACTTTCAGAAAGATCAGCGAGATAGTGGGCGCACATCACGAATTTTTTGACGGCAGCGGCTTTCCAAACGGATTAAAAGGCGAAAAGATCCCTCTTCTTTCAAGAATAATAAGGGTTGCCGACTCGATAGATATTTTTTCAAGACTTCATAAAATTGATGACACTGGAGAACTCATACTTTTCCTTAACATGGTTTCAGGTGAAGAGTTCGACCCTGTAATTTACAACACTTTTGTAAAACTTGCTGAAAACGGACTGCTGAACCTCATAAACACAGAAGATGATATTAAAAACGAGATGAGGTCTCTTAAAAAACAGATGGATGACAGATATTACTTTTCATCAACCGACACAGTAAACCGGTTTTTTAAAATGGTCGCAATGCTTACAGACAATCTTACTTCACCGCAGGACAACCATTCAATGAGAGTGGCTGAACTTTCTGTGCAGATAGCATACCTCATGGGACTTGATGAAGAAGAGATACTTGCCATAAGATGGGCGGCTTTTCTTCACGACATAGGAAAAATTTCAGGGGACAGATCAATTTATCTGAAGAAAGAGAAACTCTCAGAAGAAGAGTGGCTGTCGATAAGAATGCACCCTCAAAGAAGCTATGATATAATAAACAGCATATCAGGAATGGACAAGATCGCATACTACATTCTTCATCATCACGAGAATTTTGACGGATCAGGATATCCCGAAAGTCTTTCCACAAAAATGATACCGGCAGGATCAAGAATAATGCGTGTTGCCGATGCCTTTGATGCAATGACAACAAACAGGATATATCACAGAAAAAAAGATTGGCAGAGAGCTTTGAGTGAACTCAAAAAATTCAGCGGAACACAGTTTGATCCTGACATTGTCGATATATTCATTAACGATATAACATAAAAAAAAGGGCACCGGAGTGCCCTTTAAAAATTCACAACAAAAATTTCTGCTATTTCTTTTCAGCGTCCTCGGCATTTTTGAATGCATCTGCAAATGAACCGAGTTTTTCAGGAACTTTCTCGTTAGCGGCTGCGTCTCTGATCTCTTTTTGAGCATCTTCGTCTGAAACAGCTTTTACGCTCAGCGAAACCTTTCTGTCTGTATCAGAAATCGACTTGATTATGACTTCAACTTTATCACCCGGCTGATATTCCTTGTTCTCATCTTCGAATTCAGTTTTGTGAACAAGTCCTTCGATAGTGTCAAAAACTTTCACAAAAACACCGAAATCTGCGATCTTAACAACTTCGACTTCGATCTTCTCACCAATATTATGCTGGTCTTTGAACATTTTCCATGGATCTTCGGAAAGCTGTTTCACACCAAGAGAAAATCTCTGCTTTTCTGCATCAATATTCAGGACGACAGCTTCAACTTCATCACCCTTTTTATAATATTCTGAAGGATGTTTCAATTTTCTGTCCCAAGTGATGTCTGTTGTTCTTACAAGACCGTCAATACCCTCTTCAACACCCACAAAAAGACCGAAATCAGTAATATTGCGGATGGTTCCTCTTACAACAGTATTTATCGGATACTTTTCTCTTAAAAGTTCCCATGGATTGGGTTCTATCTGCTTCATTCCAAGAGAAATTCTCCTGTTCTCAACATCGATCTCAAGGATCTTGACTTCCACTTCATCTCCGATCGCAACCATTTTACCAGGATGTTTCACCCTTCTTGTCCAGCTCATTTCAGAAATGTGAATAAGTCCCTCGACTCCTCTTTCAAGCTCAACGAAAGCACCGTAATCTTCGAGAGATACGATAACACCCTTAACTGTTTTGCCGGATGCATATTTGTCAGAAGCGTGGATCCAGGGATCTTCCGATATCTGTTTTACGCCAAGACTCACCCTTTCGGAATCTCTGTCGTATTTAAGAACTTTTACATCAACTTCATCACCGATCTTGAACATTTCAGACGGATGGTTAACTCTGCCCCATGACATATCTGTAATATGAAGAAGACCGTCTATTCCTCCGAGATCAACGAACACGCCGTAGTAAGTAATGTTCTTGACAAGCCCTTTAACCACTGCGCCTTCCTGAAGTTTTTCAAGAGTTGTGTTTTTAAGCACTTCTCTTTCCTTTTCGAGAAGATCTCTCCTCGATATAACGATATTTCCTTTCTTTCTGTCAAACTTAATGACCTTGAAATCAAAATTCTTTCCGATAAGGTCATCAACATTCTTTATAGGTCTGAGAGCAACCTGTGAATTGGGAAGGAATGCTTTCACACCGATATCAACAGCAAGACCGCCGTTAACTCTTGCAACGATAGTTCCGTTTACGAGCGAACCGTCGTCAAATGCCTTTTCAACAACTTCCCATATCTTCAGCTTGCCTGCTTTCTCTTTTGAAAGGCAGATGTTGCCCTTCTCGTCTTCCCATCTGTCAACAACAACTTCGATCTCATCGCTCACCTTCAGTTTTGAGATCTCTTCAGCAGTGAACTCCGATGACGGGATTATGCCGTCGCTTTTAAGTCCCACATCGACCAGGATGAAATCCTTCCTCACTGCCCTTACAACACCTTTGCAGATTTCTTCGCTCGAAACTTCCTTTTCACTCGGAAGGAACTCTTCAAGCAGTTCACCAAAACCTTTTTTTGTTAATTCTGACATTCTAAAATCACCTCCTGTTTTTTTTCGCCGGCACAGTAGACCATGCACAGCGTGTCGGAGATTATAGAAACCAACTTGTTCTTGTCAATAAAAAAATTTGACTTAAAGAGGAAAGTTTAGTTACATATTGTCGCATTATCGCAGGAGCATGTTTTTTGTACGGCATTTTTTTATTGATTCATATAGCTAAAAGCTGGAGGAAACCTTGAAAAGAGCATTAATCCTTTTCCAATTCATTTTTGCAGTGTCCATAGTTCATGCCGCTGATTCTGTTGCAGTCTTTCCTGTAGGAGCACAGAATAGAGGCGAGTGGACCGTTGCAAAAGATGTTGACCGATTTCTTATTGAGAACTTTGGCAAGATCTCCGGAGCTGAGCCGGTCAGTTTTAAAGAACTGCTCTCGACAAATGACAGAAAAGCACTCAACAAATGCCGCGAAGATCTCAAATGTCAGCAGAACATCTCAAGAAAAATATCAAAAAAGGTCGATTTTTTCCTTTTTACAAGACTGAAGATCGGAAGCGAGATCACAGTCAACACATACCTTTTTGACAGAAAATATAATCGTCTTGAATCTGCAAAGATCGATCTTGATGAATTTGCTGAAGCCGACACGATCGCAGATGAAATAATAACCTACTGGAACAGATTTTTAAAAAAACACACTTCATCTTCAGGGATTTCTGATTCTGACTTTTCTACTGAAAGGAAATCAAAGAAAGCGGCAAAGAAACAGAAATATGAGAACGAGGATTCGGATTACGAAGAAGAAGAGGAAGACGCTTCAAGCAGATCGTCAAAATCCAGGGTCGTTTCAGTTGAAAACCTCATAATGTCGGGATTTACAAGTTACGCGGAAGGGAACCTTAAGGAAGCGGAATCCTATTTTGAAAAAGCTGCGTCCAGAGATGTAGTTGCAAAAAAACTCCTTAACAATGTGCAGGACGCAATAAAGTTCACCGCTAGAGGCAATGCCGCAATCAAAGCTAAAAACCATGAAGAGGCAGTCCTGATGATCTCCAAAGCGGAAAAAGCCAATGAAGAGATAACTGGGCTCGGTGTAAAATACCGTGCATATTCAAAGGACAGCAGTGTTGAAAGGGTTACTTATCTTGAGCCCACATCAAAAGATATCCAGATCGTTGATTCTATACACAGAAAATATTCAAAATTGACAGAGAAATCGAGAAAAGACAAGGCGGCAAAACTTGCAGAAATCGACAAATGGCTTAACGGAAGGATCCTTGAAAGAGAAAGTAAGTTAAAACAGTTTGAAACAGATTCAAAAAATGCTGTTGAACTTGAAAAGAAGGAATATGCCGATCTAGCCAAGAAAATTAAGGACTTGAAATATCAGTGGGAAAAAGATGACAGCGAAATAGAACAGAAAATAGTGGCACTTGAGAACAAACTGACACTTTTCGAGCAGAAAGAAAAGGGTGTCGTTAAAGTTTCTACAGAGGGAGATGAAAAAGCCCGTACCGAGGAAATGGCAGCCGTTGATAAAAAATATACTGAACTCCTTAAAAAAATGAGAACCGAGAAAGAGCAGTTTGACAGCAAACAGAAAGATGAGCTCGAAAAAGGATCAAAAACTACAGAAGCGGCCGTTGTAAAACTTGAGGAAAAGAAAAAGGCAAACGATGCAAAAATAGTTGAGATCGATAAGAAAATAGCCGCTGAAATGGAAAAATTCGATGCTGAAGAAAAGAAATTCTCAGGCGGAAATGAAGAAGTAAAAATGAAAAATGAAGACGAAGACAGAAAATTTAAGGTTCAGGTTGAAAAGGAATATCAGGTCAAATTTGATGAACTCAACAAAAAACTGCAGGATTTCGATCAGCAGGAATCTGAAAAAAGAAAAGATCTTGAAAAATATGACAAAGCTATTGAAGAATATATGACAAAAAATGTTGAGCTGATGTCAAAATTTCAGGAAGAGCTTGAAAAAGAAAGAGCAACTGTTGATGCTGAATACAAAACAAAAAAAGAGAGTGCAACCGCTGAAGCAGAAAAGAAATATACCGAAGACCTCGCGAAACTCACAACTGAAAAAACTGATCTTGAAGCAAAGATAGCTGAAAAAGAGACTCCTCAGCTTAAAAAACAGCTTGCCGCAGTTGAAAAGAAAATATCTGCACACGAAAGCGGCAAAGAGACTTTTATTGCTGATCAGGTTATGAAAGTTGATATGGAGTATGAAGCAAAAAGTATGGAGATAGATACAAAGCTTGCCAAAAAGAATGACGAACTTCAGAAAGACAACAATAAATTCAGAACTGCAAAACTTGCAGAAAAGAAGAAAGCTGAAGGTGATTTCGGCGGTTTCCAGAAAAGAAAAGATATGTTCAAAAAGAGCATAGATGATCAGATAGCGCTTGCCCAGAGAGAAAGAGACCGTAAAATCGAAGACCGTCAGAAAGATAGAACAAAACTTTCGGGTTCATGGGATTCAGACAGGCAGAAAAGACAGGCCAATCTTGACAGAAAACTGAAAGTTGACAGAGATGCAAAAGATCGCCTCATTAAAGACAATGAAAAAATAGCAGCCGACATAACTGCGGTAAACACAAAATGGGAAAACACAAGTCAGGACCTGAGAGCCAGCCAGCAGACCGCATTTGAAAAGTTTGATACCCAGTGGAAGGAAAAATATGAAAAAACCGAAGCCGAATATAAGGAAAAGAAAGAAGCTGTTGATGTAAAATATGCACAGAAACAGGTTTCAGAAAAAGAAGCTCAGAAGCAGCAGAAAATAAAATGGGAAGAGGAAATACAGTCCCTTAATGAGGAAAAGAAAAGAAGAAAGGATGAACGGGCAAAAATCCTTGAAAACGAAAAAACAAACTGGGATACTAAGAAAAAACAGTGGGTTGAAGAAGAAAAACAGCGCAAAATCGACAAAGATCAGTTTGTTAAGGATATGAAGAAAATGAACGAAGATGACAGGAAGGAAGCATCACAGAAAAGAAAGGATGCCGATGCGAAATATGAAGAAAGCACAAAAGATATCTATCAGAAGGAAATTGATGAAATAAGCAATAAATTCAGGGAAGAATATAAAATAACAAGAACAAGGGAGGTCACCGGTGTAAAAGCACAGGCGGACATCGCTTCCTTGAAAGCTGAGGCACTTGCCAAGAACGGTCTTGTAAAACTTGATGAAAAAGATCTTCTCGGAGCGAGAAGAGCTTTTGCTGAGGCACTTTTCCTTGATAAAAACAATCAGATTGCTCTTGATGGAATGAAATCTATTAATATTTCTGCAAAATCAATGTACTGGGAAGCTTACGGAATGAGAGAAACAAACAAAAACAAAGCAAGGGAAATATTTACTCTTCTGACAAAAACCCTCATGCCGGCAAACGAGTATTTCGTAAAATCAAGAATCGCTCTGGAAGATCTTAACTGATATTTTTATCTGTCCTATTCTTTTCAACTTCCGCAAAATTCATTGTAGCATGTACTACAAATAACGGAAAACAGAAAGCAAGAATTATATTGTTCGCAAGCGGTATCATTGATATAAGCGTAGGCAGTGACCCTATGCGGAGGGTAGTCATGAGATTCTCCCTTATCCACAGAGTCTTTGTTTTAAGGTCCCAGCTTCTTCTTGATGCCGGAAAATCGATTAGCATTAAAGAATTTATGACTATATAGAATGCGATAGCAGTTATCTGTCCTATTACAGGCACAAAGTTCACAAAAAACGCAAAAACTGTGCACACAAGAGCCATTCCTGCAATTTTCAATGCCTGAAGAACATCTTCAATCATTATATCAAGTGAAAAATCAGTTGCGTCTTCGGGTTTGCCGAAATAAATGTCCTCAGCGAGTACTGAAATAAATGAATAGAGCGGTGATGTGACCGTGTATGAAAAAATGAATGAGATATAGAAAACAACTATTGCCGCAACAGCTTTGAAGACCATGCGTGTGATAAGCCATCCGAAGTAATAAATATAATCAAAAAAACCTTCTGTCAACGGTTCCTTGTCAAAGAACGGAGCTGTGAGCGAATCTACCCATGAAGATATCTGATGATATGAAAAAATAGTGATAAGCACCATTGCCAGAACAACTGTCAGGGATGCAACAGTAAGCTTTCCGTTTGAAAAGATCGCTTTTGCGGCAGTTTTAAGACTTGTCCCGCCTTTGAGTGTTTCATCAATCTTCTTTTTTGTGACTTCAACGGCTTTTGATACTTTTTCCTTAACGATTTCAACATTGTCCGGTTTTTTCTCTTCTTCTTTGATGGCCATTTCATGCTTCGGTGGCGGGGGAGTTTCAGGTTTTTGATTCCTCTCTTTCGCTATTGAAAGTTTCTGTCTGGGTCTGTTAAATATACTCTCTTCCTGAGTTTCGTCGCTGTTTTCAGAAATTTCTTTTGATTTCGATTCGTCGTTCATCTTCTTTTTCTCCGAACTCTATTTTTATCTCAATTCTTTTTAAGTGGTTTTCCCAGCACTCTTTGAACATTGAAGCCCATTCAACTATGGTAATGCTTCCTGTTTCTGATAAATATTCAAAAAAATCAGCAACATATAATTCATCAACGGAACATATCCGGTAAAAATCCCAATGGTAGACATCCACTATTCCTGAATATTTTTTCATTATTACGAATGTCGGACTGCTCACACTTTTTCTTTCCAATCCGAGTGCTTCACAGAGCGCACCGGTAAAAAATGTTTTTCCTGCACCGAGATCTCCGTCAAGAGTTATCAGTCCGCCTCCCTTTATTTCAGAAGCAATGTTTTTAGCAATCAGTGCGGTTTCAGATTCGTTCTTTACGGAATGGACTTCAACAGACATCTTTTTTTCCTGTAATTCCGATAAGTTCAATAAGTTTGCCAATATCGTGGAATGTTGCTGAATATCTTTTTTCAAGCTCAATCCCTGCCATTCGATGTCTTAAAACAGCTCTTTTTACTCCGCTCTCAAAACCTGAAAAGTTAGTTTCATAAGCGATCAAACCTGTGAGAGCATCACCGCTTCCTCCAAAAGAAAGGGCTTTCGCTCCGTGGGGTATTATAACGGTTTTTTCAACTGATCTGATAAATGTTGAATGACTTTTTGCAACAAGAATATGGTCTTTTTTAAGCTGGAATCTTTCAACAGAATCAATCCACGGTTCATCTGTATGAGCTTTCAGAAATCTTTTAAGTTCTCCGGGATGAGGAGTGAAAACCACTTTCAGATCTTTTAGAGATTCAAGTATATAATTGAATTCATTCATTATATCAAACATTCCGGCATCAATGATGAGAATTCCTTTATAATTTTTAAAAATATCATGTTTTTCAAAAGGCCATTTTGAAAGTCCGGGACCTATGATGATCGAGCTGAACTGATGAAGCTTTTTTGGAACTTCATCAATGTCTGCAAGCATCATCCCCGGCATTACCCCTGCAATTTTTTCATGCAGATCTTTTGAAAAAGCGGCCGTGACGAGCCCTCCGCCTGAAACCATAAACGATCTTGCGGAGATTATTGTCGCACCGAGCTTGTCAAGATCTCCGCCGATGATCAGAAGATGACCGTTTTTATTTTTGAAACTGTCTATGGGAATATCAAACGATTCCGGAACAACATTTTCTTCAACAAAATAAGAATATTGAGCATTGTCATCGTCAATTGCTGAAATTTTTCCAAGCACTATTCTGCCTGAAACCGACGGTCCTTTAGAAGCAAAAAGACCTGTTTTATAAATTCCCATCGTGACGGTAAGATCTGCAACAACAGCAACACCCATAATAATTCCGGTATCGCTGTTAAGCCCTGTCGGAATGTCAACTGCCACAACAAACTTGTCGTTATATTTATTAATAAATTCAACACCTTCTCTCATTCTGCCAGTCAAATCATCTTTCAAACCCGTTCCGACCATTGCATCAATGAACAGCACTTTACCTGAAATATTTTCCATACCGGTTATCTCAACCGATTTTGGAAGCATCTTCCAGTTTGTGAGTGAGTCGTGAACCGTGAATGGTGAGTCGTGAGTGGTTAATGCAGGGGCACGATTTATCGCGCCCGTGGAATTGTGTAACGGTGTAACTGTAAAAAACGGAACAATGTACATCGGGATGTTGCAGCCACGGTCTTTCAATATTCTTAAAAGTGCAAATCCGTCTCCGCCGTTTCCCCCTTTGCCTGCAAAAACCACGATCTTTTCAGGTTTAAACTCATCAATCACCCTTGAAACTTCAAGAAAAAGTGAAAAAGCGGCATTTTCCATCAGTATCAGCGAAGGGATGCCCCGCTCAACTGCCCTTTTATCAAATTCTCTTGCATCAACTGCTTTGCCTGCCGGAAACATGACCACCTCAAAAAAAATCCTTGAATATAATCACACACCCTGGAAATTTGTCAATAAAAGCGGATTTCTTTAAAGATGTGTTCCCTCATTATTTCAGGACTGAATGCGGTTGTGAGGTGACCTCTTTCAATGATGCTGACAGGGTGGTTTTCATAACATTCAAGATGGCTGTCAAGCCGGATGAACTGGTCATATTTTCCAAGTAACGGAAATATGTTGTTTTTTGTGTTGCCTATGAACTGTTTGTCAAAATTAAGGATCTTTTTCATTTTTTCAGGATTATCTTTTACAAGGTCGCTTGCAAGTTCATAAAAGCCGGAATCAAGAAACGATTTTTCCATTGATGAGCCGGCAAGCATCGGAATGTAAGTGTCAGCCGAATCGAAAAATGCACGATGAAGGTTTGTGACAAAGCCGCCAAAACTTATCCCTGAAACAATGACCGGTTTTTTTGAATTTGCCTTGATCTGAATTACAAGTTCTTCGACAAGTTTTGCCATTACAGCAAAAGAAGCAGTAAAATTAATTAGTTCAGTCAGTTTCTGCTGATATTCTTTTGTGGAAATTGTGTGCATCGGCGAACAGAGTGCGATCAGATTTGCTTCAACCGGATTGCCGGTATTGATGAATATCTTAAAAAAAGTATTCCTTGCGAATCTCCTTATCTTAAAAGGTCTTTCGCTGTTTCCGTGGTGATAGATTATTGTCGGAAAATCATTCCCGAGCCACTGCTGCACCTTGAAAGCCGGGTTCATTAAACCTGCAGGGGTTTCTGCCTCAACTTGATATATTCCGACTCCATCCATTTTTGGAACTTTCAATGATATCAATGGCATAAGTTCAGAAAATGAAGGACTTTCAATGCTTTTGCTGAATATCCGCCGTTTCCCTGCAACGGTCTTCATCATTTTGACTATCAGATTGTCAAGAAATGAGTGAATGTTCATTTAAAGTTCCTCTTCAGTTTTGACGATTATGCCGTTTTTCTTTAAAAGTTTTGCAGTTATTCCGTCAATTTTGCCGCATGACGGTGATCTTGATTTGAGTATCGCTTCACGGCAGTCATAAAGTTTTGCAATTTCAAGAGTAATTTGTGCCCCTTTGTTAAATTCAGCCGTAACATCCACACCGTTTTTTGATACTACTTTTTCACCACGTATATCTGCCGGAATTCTCGGAGTTGTAAGACCTCCGAGCTGTTCAGGGCACACTGGAATCGCAAGACCTGCCCTTACCATTTCGATTATTCTGCTGTCGGGTTTTGCAGTTCCATTATATCTGCAAGGAATTCCAGCAAGGCACGCACTGACAAGAATCATTTCTACACCTTAAAAAAATCACTTTATTTTACAGGTGTTTATCCCAAAAAGCGAATAAAGTCCGCAAGTGCCGAAAATTCCTGTTAAAAGCGGAACAACTCCGATAGCTCCAAGCCAGTTCTGAAAATAAATCCCTGCACCGATAATTCCGATACCAAGAACAATCCTGATAACCTTGTCAACACTTCCGACATTTTTCTCAAACATGATTCTCTCCATCAATTGTTAAATAAGCTGACTCATTTAATAAACAGTTATCCTGAAAAACAAGACCCGGAAGTCTGAATTGCGGGGGAAACCACTTCTTTTACCTTAGATTCAATCCTTTTCAGACTTTTCGCTCACCACGCCATAAAGCTTATCCTGAACAACATAACGGTTCTTTTCTTTTGATTTTTCCTTGATCTTCTCACGCAACTCTTTGGTTTTATCATAAAATTCAATAAGTTGCTGAATTTCTCTCAGTACGAACTCAATCCTTGACATTATTGAGTGCCTCAATGTCTGCAATGTCCTGTTGAGAATTTCTAATCTGCTTCATCCAGATCAGATCATCTTTGCTTGCAACACAAACTTTCCCGTATTTTGTATCTTCTTTGATAGCATTTTGAATTATTTCTTCAAATCGCCTTTCTTTTCCTTCAAGAATATCAATCGTCATGGACTCTGTTCCTTGAATTTTAGAAAGTCTGTGCAGTGTTATTGGAGTATTTCTAAATGTCCATGCCGGAGATTCAAATTTATATCCCATTTCCCTCAGAATAAGCTTAATATCATCAACTTTCTCAGACAAGACAAGCAAATCAATATCTTTTGTAAACCTCGGTTCAACATAAAACGAAAGGGCAATTCCGCCGACAACTGCATATTTTATCTGAGCATCATTTAATTTTTTTATAACCGCAAAAAATTCATCGTATATGTTCATTGAACAATCTCACAAAAAGTTCATTAAATTACACTCAGGTGCAAAGGAAATGCAAGTATTTCCTATAATTTACTTCCTCTTCCCCGCCTTTTCCTTGGCTTTGAAAAGCATCATGGAGACTCGGCTTAAGATGCTGACTTCGTTGTCGCCGCTTGTTTCGATACAATTTTATTTTTGTGTCGGATCTGCAACTTTTCCCATAAAAAGTATTGTTCCGTTTCTGTCATCACGGATTAAGAAAAAGAAAGGTCTGTCTAAATTAAAAAAGAATTCACTGCTGAACTCATCTGAAGTTTCAACCACTGTTACTGCCGCGGCTTCGGTTCCTTCTTCTGCAACATCTATAAATGATTTATGTTTTATGGCAGAAATATATGGATCAAAACCACTGCATTTATCATTTTTCATGTTTTCAAATCCACCATAAAATGCTTTCTTCATTCCGAAAGACGCAAATATTTCCATCAGACTCCGTTCATAATCAATTCTGAATTTTGGAATAAAAATTCCATTGATAATCGATTTATTAAAAGAGTTTAAAACATGACTGAGATAAGGTGCTGTCAATTTATTTAAATATTCATCTATTGATCTGTCTCCATTTGAGATAAATGCATAAAATGCGATCTTTTCTCGACCGTATGGAAGCCTTATCCCGGAAAGATGATCATCTGCAAAAAGTATATATTCACCTCGTTTTTCTATTTTCATCATATCAGTGCTTACAATGGAACCGTCTTTTTTAAAGAAATCCGCCGGCTGAGTATTTTCTTTTTCAAAAGGGATTGTCCATGCACCTTGAAAATATATTGCATTTATGAGGTACATCACCAATTTATCTGGAAACGCATCGATAACTTTTTCAATTTTTCCGTTTGTTTTCTCTTTGATCCAGTCGTTGATGCTGTCTGGAGAATCTGCTTCAAAAACACCGCTCAGGTAATATTTTTCCAGAGTCTCGATGAAAGGCTCAGATATACAGTCGCTGTAATTGGGTGCAATCCATATAGAATTGGCAAGATTTAATTCAGCATAATTGTCGCAGTAATTGAGACTTTCTATCAGATCAAGAAAGCCTTCGTTGATTTCTTTCTGAGTCATTCCCGAGAATTCAAGAGCTTTGCTCATTTCTTCATGATTTTCTCCGTCTGCTCCGTTCATTGTCATTGAGAGGGCAACAGAAATTGATATCGGTGAAAAGAAAATGTTTTTTTCCTCTTCATCTGCAAGAATAGTTTTTAACATTTTTACTGCGAATTCAATATTTGCACTGATAATTGAATTATTGACAGAATAAGCTTTTTTGTCAGACTCATTGTATTTCAAGAAAATTTCAGCATCAGAGTCATAATATTCTGGTTCATTGTCGCTTGTTTCAGAGTCTAAAACGGGAAAGTCATCGCCAAAACCGGAAAATTCATCAATGACTTCATCGTGTTTCTGGTTTTCATTACACGATAAGAAAAAAAATGAAATGAGAAATATAAAAATAACAGCAATTTTCATTATGACCTCACAAAATTAATTAAAAAACTTAAAGGATTATAAATTTTTCAGATCTTTTGGTCAAATAAAAATGTCAACTGTTGTCAATTAATTCTCTTCCCCGCCTTTTCTTTGGCTTTGAAGAGCATCATGGAAACTCGGCTTAAAATGCTGACTTCGTTGTCGCCGCTTGTTTCGATTGAAAGAAAGTTGAGGTCGGGGTACATTGACATGATCTTTGCCTGTACTCCGTCACTGACTCCTGATGAGGGCATGCATCCAAACGGTTTGGATGAAAGGAATCCGTCAACAATTCCGGCATAATGGACTGCTTCGCCGATTTCAAGGTTTCCTTCTCCGCCGAATATTTCGGGGTGATAGAATTCATATCCAAGCCGTGCAAGTTCATCAAGATCAGGTAACTTTGCCCTTCCGCCGAATTGTTCGGGGTTCAGATTTTTCTTAAACCAGTTGTAGATCAGAAGGATCGCTTTATCGCTCACTGTCTGTCTTTTGAGTGATTTTTTCCAGTATTTATATTCCTTTTTAGTTGCCGCATATTTCATTCCTCTTTCTGCTTCACGACTTCTTCTCCAGTTGTCATACATCGCTCTTGATGTGAACGATCCGGGAATTACTTCGCAACCCTCATCCATTATGAATCTTCTCATATTGTAGTTGCCTTCGTTATGAGCAAGGTTTGCAAAGACTTCTCCAGTCATGTAGATAAGCGGCAGTTTGACCGCTTTTTTCGGCACATCTGCAAGCATTTTACCAACTTTTCTTAATGCTTTAGGCAGTTTCCAAAAATATAGACGGCTCGTAAACGCTTCAAGGAGAATATTTTCACAATCGGTTATCACTTTCAGAGCATGTTCCCTGTCAACTGCATAAGGCCTCAAAGCACATTCAGCGATATGCATAAGATCGGCAAGGACAAAAGCGATCAGCAGATTTATTCTGAAATTCAGGTTGAACTGAAATGCACACTCTTTCGGAAGAAGTGAATCCTGCAATTCAGAAGAAAAGATCATCAGTCGAAAACCCTTGAACCCAGCATCATTAGCCACTTTCAGATATTCCTGAGGATACATCCCGTAGCGGCACGGACCGCACTGACCGCCGCCTGACATGAAAACATATTTATCAACAACTTCTTCTTTTGAAAGCCCCAGTTCATTGTGAAGTTTGAAAAGATGCCTGATGAAACTTCCCGAAGTGAAATACATCGGATTGCATTCCATCCTGTTGCCGTATTCCTTGCCCCAGCGGACATCCTCTTTTATGTGGTCGCCCATATCAATGAACTTGTAACCGTGACGGATAAGATATCCCCTGATGAAAAACGACTTTCTCCGCTCGATCATCGAATAAAGGATCGTCACTTTTTTCTTGTCTTTTTTATGCCAAACAGGGTTAGGATATCCTTCCCACTGCTCTTTAGGCACATATTTTGGTGTAACACTCTCTGTTTCAGTTCTCACTTTATAAGGATTTGTCATTCCACCCCCGGAAAATTGAAAAAAGACCCGTTATTTACAACGGATTAGCATATAAATTCAGCCGATTTTTGCAAGAATAAGCAGCTTCTAAAAATCTTCTTTATTTAATGTCAGGAGAAAAAGCCATAAGGGAATAGTATTTATTGTAATGTTGTCATAAATTTGAGTTGAAAACTTTCCTTTTGAAACAACAAGACATTCATAATTTTTCATTTTTGATAATTTAAGAAACAATGGAAATGCCTGAAATTCTCTTTCAGGCAACTCGTCAGTATATGAAACATTGCACAAAAGATATTTGTCTTTTTTTTTCACAATAAAATCAATTTCTTTCCCTGATTTCTCATCAGCCCAGAAATTTATATTTTTAGACATCTTGCGAAGATGTGTAAAAACAACATTTTCAGCGTGTTTTCCTTGATCCGGTGAAAATGAACTTGTTGTGGCATTTCTTAAACCACTGTCAGATATGTATAGCTTTTTTGCATATTTCAGCTGTTTTCTCATTGAATATTCAAAATGCTCCACTACGAAGAAAAGATAAGCTTTCTCAAAATATGAAAGATACTCTTTAATAGTGTTTTCATTGCTTGAAACCGCCTCTGCAAGCCTTCTATATGAAAATTTTGCTGCAAAAGTGTTTGAGCAGTAATATGCAAGCTGTTCAATAGTTTTGCTGTTTCGTATCACAAATCTGGGGATGATGTCTTTAAATATAACATTCTGAAAATACTGGCTTAAAACATCATAAGTCAGCTCTTTGCTCTCAAGATATGCCGTTTCAGGGAAAAAGCCTTTTTCAAATCGCGTTTCAATAAGATGCATGATTGTTTCCCGTACAGGAAAAAGGGATTCGTAGTCAATATTATCAGGAAGTAAAAATGACTCCATTCCGGAAATAAATTCACGAAAAGAAAAAGGAAAGTTTTCAAAGGCAAGCACTCTTCCGGTAAGATGGGTTGCCAGATCAACAGAAAGCATTTCTGAGTTTGAACCAGTTATAAAAATTTTTACCGTATCGTCTCTGTCGTAAAGCTCTCTGACCCACAACTGCCAGTTCTGAATATTCTGAATTTCATCAAAAAACAAATATGTTCTTCCTTCCGGGTTTTTCAGAACTTTATATTCAGTAAATATCTTATCAAGAATTTCGGCATTATTTGCCTGTGTAGCAAAGAAAGGATCCTCAAAGTTGAGGAAGAGAATGTTTGCTGCGGGAATTGAATTTTTAAGGAGATGTGACAATAACTGTCTAAAAAGATACGATTTCCCCGATCTTCTTGCACCACTGATGGCAATAATGTGATTAACATCAATAGCAGCTAAAAGCAGATCTGTAATTTCCCTTTTTATGCCTGTTTCAATTCCGGTACCTGACCAGTGCTTATTGTGTTTTAGCAGTAAATCGCGCATTGAGCTCTCCATAATTCGCAAATAACGGTCTATTTGCTAATTATAATTCGCAAATTTACGATGTCAAGCCGATTTTTGCAAGAAACATTTCCTTGTAAAATCAAAGTGCGGATGTAAAATTCAACGACTTTTTAAAAAAATGGAGGAAAACATGCAGAAACCGCAGGACAAAGAGACAAGATATTTCATTGATCTGGATCTCAAAACCATGAAGATCATCGGCTGGAATTACGATCAACGGGAAGAACTCGTAAAACAGAAGCTGCCGCCCTCAAAAGTCAGAATCTACATTACAAAAGGACAGTACAATAAACTTGTGAAGGAAGGTTAGGTAGTTTACAGGACCCATGTTTCTACACATATTTTTCTGTCTTAAATCCATCCCAACTCCCTAAATAAACTCCACTTTCCCCAGTTTTCCGGCGAGTAAGATAATCTTATCACTTCTCTTGTAATATTAATCTAATTGTTGCATTATCTATTGGTTGATATATATTTAAGAGCGGTTGATCAGTGCAAATTTTCAGGTTGAGGAGGTTTGATGTGAACGATTTGATGCCGAAAAACTATAAGGAAGCGTTTCTTTCGATTAAGAGTGCGATAGAACTTTCAAGGATCAAAGCTGTTAAAGCGGCTAATTCAATTCAATTGGATTTGTATTGGAAGATCGGACTTATAATTTTCAACAAAAAAGAAGAAGGGAAATGGGGCAGTTCAGTTGTTGAAAATCTGTCACAGGATCTTAGGTTGGAATATCCTGAAATAAAAGGACTTTCTTCTTCAAATCTCTGGAGAATGTTAAAATTTTTCAATAGTTACAAAGAAAATGACAAACTCGCACCATTAGTGCGAGAAATCGGATGGAGCCACTTATAAAACCACAAAAACATTGCCTGAATCAATGAAAAACCTTCTTCCTTCTCCGGAAAAGATTGCACAAAAACTTTCAGGGCTTTCGGCGCAACCATA